>ERZ650310.476-NODE-476-length-11891-cov-5.765039_pt1 | contig 11891 bp, 3 predicted proteins | sample MGYA00376246_ERZ650310 | MGnify/ENA primary metagenome ERZ650310 (study PRJEB26733, sample SAMN07839286) | wastewater metagenome | biome: small river; feature: stream; material: water | place: USA: North Carolina | collected 2016-03-01 ...
ACTACATTGTTATTCAGTTAATATGAATTATTCTTTTGCAAATATTAGTAGTATATTTTGATGATTATACATCATGTTTGTTTGTGAAAGATCCATCGGTCATGTAAGATATGAATTCGTTTGTCTCAAACGTTGTCACAATACTACTACAGGGTGGTGATGATGGATGAAAAAACAACTTCAGGTTGTTCTTCAGTATGTCTTGCACTTCATCATTGTGGTACAAAATATCACATGCCACAGGTGGGGAAAAAACATGTATGTTGTGTTGAGAAGCTAGACTTTGAATAAGTTCTTTATGAAGACATTCGTCGAAGTAAGTAACAAACATACAATTCTCAAACTCATACATATATCGTATAAAATGACCCATCTTGTATGTCTCAATTATGAAGTTGTTAAATATACATCAATTTCCATAAGTATTTTAGAATTACACACCAAGAACACATATAAGGTGATATTGTATGATAACTTATCAACAGCATAAACAAGTAATTGAAAGTGATAAGTTATTTGGTGATATATAAAGTGATAAGTACAAAGTGATAAATATCAGGTGATAAGTGATAAAATATAAATATATATCCTGCAATAGGTGATAAGTTGTAATTTGATACAATGACACCACATATCAGTTATGGACAATACTTTATGATAAGTTTGTTTGGTATTCTGTACAACATCTCTTTTGCAACTTATCTCACATATAAGAGTCTTATTATAAGGAACAACTGGTCTGATACAGTAAAACATCCATGGTTGCTGGTTGTTCTTGCATGTGAATCTATGTATTTTCTCTCTAGTTTCATTTCACTGATACAAACATTGATACCACCATCTAAGAGGCCTGCGTTGAAACTTACAGATGATGGTCCCTTTCCAAATATCGACATATTTATAACTTGCTGTAAGGAGGAACTTGCTGTTATCAAAGACACTTTGCTTGCGGTATTGAATCAAAATTACCCCAATAGCAAATATACAATATACGTGTTAGATGATGGAAAAGATGAAAATTTACAGACATTATGCAATGACATATCATCTCATTGTATTGAATCTGGTGATATTATGAATTTAAAGTATCTTAGTCGAGAGAAGAAAAATGGTGTACCCCACCATTTCAAAGCTGGAAACATTAACTTTGGCTTAGCAAATTCAACATCTGAGTTTGTTGTTATACTCGATGCAGATATGATCATACATAATGATTTTCTCAGACATGTTCTTCCCCATATCATGAATGTGAATGATGTTGCGTATGTTCAAACTCCACAAGGGTTTTATAATATAATGAAAGGAGACATACTTTGTGATGCACAACCAATGTGGTATCATAATGTTCTACTTCATCGGGATACTATCAATTCTCCGTCATGTTGTGGAACAGGAGTTATGTTCCGCCGAAGTGCATTGGACTCAATAGGTGGGTTTAAGGTAGAGTCAATAACAGAAGATGCACTTACGTCAATATATCTACTGGACAAAGGTTATAAAGCTGTTTATTTGAACCACATGCTTCAAATGGGACTTACACCATGGACATTCAAAGGGTATTTGGCACAACGAGATAGGTGGGCTCGAGGTGCCTTACAACTTATTCACAAAACTTTGTTTCAAGTATTACTGAACCCGACATCACACCTTACATTGTACAAACGCTTGATGTACTTTTGGTACTTTGGTAATTATATAATATACATAGTTAATGCCGTACTACTAACTACATTTCTTGTTATTTTAGGATTCAATTTGAAGTCATTTCCAGGTTCTGATGATGATGGTAGACGTCTATTATTCTTTATAACTCCGGTTATTGTTTGTTGGAGGTTATATTGGGTTCTTGAATGGAATCACATTCCAAATGCTTTTCAACAAAGAAATCGAGAAGAGCAACAATTTTGGTGGATTACACCTTATATGTGTGAAATGATTTTGAGTTGGATGTTTAGTTGCTTCAATAAAGTAAAGTTTACATCAACTGGTAGTATTGATGGAAAAACACGAAGTGGTTGTAGATATCTTTACAACGTTTGGGTCATCAAATGGCATTTGTTATTGTCGTTTGGTATACCTTCACTTGTATTGTATCGTTTATACCGTCTTGACTTGAATGACTGTAAGGAAGTTATCTTTGTGCTTGGAATATCATTGTTCTTGCTTCTCATTGCCATTTACATGTTTATACCAGTATATGTTGTGATATTCATGTCAACTATATGTCCTTCAAAACGACGCAATTTACTGATATATGACTCAAAAGGAAATCCTATGTTTGATGCAAAGCGAACCGTTCCAGAGTTAAGTATATACATGCTTTTTTATGAGCTAATGACATGGATGATACCAATAGCATGGATAATATACTTTGTAATTGCGTACAAAAATGTTGATGTGAATGTTTGTGAAGATATTAGAAGTCTTGATAAGTATCGCAGTAGGGATAAGATTCTAACATAAGATGAGGTTTTTTTATTTTTATGTGCTTATACTTCTACTATGAACATTTTTTTTAATCGGTATATATAATAGAATATGGCACTTCCTGTATCTTTTGGATTAACTGCTATAGGATTAGGAATATTATCGAAATTTGTTCCACCCGATGATGTAGCACCTGGGAAATCACTTGCTAACCTGTTCACAAGTAAGGATCAACAATCAGTATATGAAAGTGCACAAGATACACAACAAACTTTATCAAATATGAAACAAAATGAATATAACAAAATACAAACACAACTAACAGAGCAAATAAAGAATATACAATACAACACTAGTAAACAAATACTTAATAATACTAATAAAAAGGAAACTGAAGCAATAAAACAGAATGCATCATTAGAAATTCAGAAACTGAAAGACAATGCACTTAGAAATGCCACACGAGCAGCTGCAATGATTGGAGATGCTGAAAGGAAAATTGTAAGCAATGCTGCAAAAGTGGTGCTTGCTAAACCAGTCAACAATAACAACGGGGAACCTACACAACCAAGTGGATTCGTACTTGTCAACAATACCAACAGATCAAAGGGAAACTCGCCAAACTATGATGTTGTAGTCGTAAACAATAACACGAATGAAGTTTCACCTGGTAGCATAAAAAAGACAGATTCATATGACACATACAATGTCAAAAGTCAAAAAAAAGATGCAAATGTGAAATTAACCAACAACACAAACTCTTCAGGTGTGGCTAAGGGTTCATCTACAAATACTAGCACTTTGAAAGGAAACACATACACAAACAGTAAAACTACCAATACTTCTTACAATGTTACTAAAGGATCAAATACAAAACTCAATAGCACAAACTCTTTAGATTCTTCTACAAATACTAACACTACAAAAGGAAACACCAATGGTACCAACTCTTCAAATGTTGGCAAGGGTTCATCTACAAATACTAGCACTTTGAAAGGAAACACATACACAAACAGTAAAACTACCAATACTTCTTACAATGTTACTAAAGGATCAAATACAAAACTCAATAGCACAAACTCTTTAGATTCTTCTACAAATACTAACACTACAAAAGGAAACACCAACTCTTCAAATGTTGGCAAGAGTTCATCTACAAATACTAGCACTTTGAAAGGAAACACCAACACTACAACAGACTATGTTAATGTTGGGAAGGGTGTGTCTACAAATGCCAATATTCGAAAAGGAAACACAAACTTGTATGATGTTGAAAGGAACTCTAATGATTCAATTGCCAACACAAATGCTAAAGACCAAAACAATAAGAGTATAAATACCTATGACATTACTAAACAATCCAAAGGTTCAACTGTTCAAGTATATACAAACGCAAAAGATGATAAGAACTCCAAGGGTGCAGATAATAGTGAGAACACTTACAACATCGGCACAGATGCTAAACATTCAAGTATATTTAGAAATGATCAAATATTCAATAATGCTGGAAAGACTGGTGAAAATGTCAACAATGACAAAGGTTTTGATCCAACCCAAATGGCGAAGAAAGCCTATGATGCTTTAGAAATCAATTCTTCAAATAATATAAGTGAAGAAGAAATGGTTCAAAAAGCATATCAGCGTGCAAGAGAGATTATTCAACAAGCTGAGCAAGAAGTTGAAAGGAGACTTCAAAATGCAAACAATAATATAAAATCATTGGAAACTGACGCAAGAACACAAGCATCAATGATCATAAGGAAAGCAGAGGAGAATGCAGCTAATGTATTAAGAAAGCAAAGTAATTCGAAGTTACCAAACACTAATGTTGTTGCAAATGTGTCCAGACAATTGCGAGAACAAGCAGAACAAGAAGCAAAGAGGATCATTGAAACTGCACAAGCAAATGCAATGAAGATTAGAAAAGACGCTCAAAATACTGCACAAAGTAATACTAATGCTAGTGCACAAAAAATGGCAAAGGCTCGCATGATGATACAAGATGCTGAAGCTAAAGCTGCCAAGATAATGAGTAATGTCAATATGACTCAGAGTGGATTATCAAAGCAGTTTGCAGAACTGTCTCGTAAAGAAAAAGAACTTCAACAAAAACTATATGAAATTCAAAGACTTGAAGAGAATAAGATAAAAGAAACAATTCAAAGAGCTGTCAAGTCTGTTTCTCAAGGAGATCCTAACGTAACAAGGAATGCATTAAGAAACGCTTCCAGTACAGTTAATGCAGCAATCAGTGAAACTGAACAAATACGCCAAAATATGAGAAACCAATCAAAACTTCTTACTGAAACCAGTCAAAATACACTACGCCAACAAACACACGACCAATTGCAACGCATTGGTAATGCAACAATTGAACAAGCTACTGCATCTGCTCAAGCAAAATCTATTCTAGACAAAGCTAACTTGGATGCACAAAGAATCATTGCGGAAGCTAAGATACAAGCTGGCAAGTCAAATAAAGCCAATGCCAACACTGCATACGACATTATAGCTAATGCAAATAAGAAAGCTACTGAAATACAAGCTAAGGCACAAGAAGAATCTATCAAGATTATTCGAAGTGCACAAAATGTTGTAAAAGGACTGAGCAATTCAACAAACCAAAATTGTTCGTTATATTCTTTGAACAGCAAAATCAACCCTGAAATGACACCACCAAGCTTCAACAACGAACTAAGTGAAGATTACGTCAATTTGCTTCAAAAAAGAGTGGATATGGTACTTTCTAAGATGCAAACAAATAGTAAGCAATTAGATAGTAATGGAAGCTTATCACTAATGTTCTCAGACTATAACAATACATTCATTCCATCACCAGACTTTAATGTAGACATATTTGATGACAACAATGTACTTGGTTACGTTCAAAAGGCTTTAGTAACGCTTCATACTGGATTAACGGGTATCACATCAAATAGAACAACCAACGCATCAGTAATGGGAGGTATTCAATACATTATCCAATTGTATATCGAAATTATACGAAAGTTGCTTACCACACCAATTATGTACAAGTTAACAAGTTTGGATGCTGACTCCATCAAAAGCTTGATAGCTTCAACATCTATTCAGCTTTATGATAATAAGTACAAGCCCATTAACAAAACAACTTTTATGGAGAAATTATATAAATTTTTATATATTGATGTGACACCTTACTTGTTTATTAGACAAAGTCCTTTGCTAAACCCTTATTATTCAACTTATACCAAACAACTTGAAGATCATATTGTACAGGATACGGAAAACTCAGCATTTGTATTATATCCAAAAACAGGGGCGCTTGACAAGAGAAGCATGTTTGTGTTGAGGTTTGTAGACATGATTGCAAATACATATAGTAAAAATGATCGTGATACAAAAAGTTTCAATTATCATGTTCTTACATACATAATATCGATACTACCTGACCTGTACAACTTTGCAAACAATTTGCACAGTCACATTGAGAATCCTGAAAATAATGCTTTTGCAGTGAGTGTAAACATGCTCTTGTTCCGTAAGATACGTAAGAATGTGTTGACATATATCAAGATACGTAATGATGATGGGGCAGTATACAATGATCGTTTCAAAGTATTTGTAGATAATAATAAAAATAATACACTTCTAGTTAGATACAACGATCATAATATCCCATATTACGCTTATGACAGTACACAAAAGGCTTGGAGCGCTTCCCCTGCCATCAAACAAGATTGGGACTCAGTTTATGGTACACCATCATTTAATGAAGTGTTTGACGTAAATAACGGGATTTTATCTGTCAAAGGTTATAGTGATGAGTATTTGTTAGGCCCGTTTACACAAGTATTTGAGCAACAAATGAATAATCGAAACATAGCAGACAAAATGGATGAAGTTGTGGTTGCCCTCAGCAAGGATAATCCAAGTCCTCAGCCTGTTTTCTTGATTGGATATGGTGCATCTGGTGCTGGTAAGACATCATCCCTCGTTTACTTCAATAAAGGGATTGATATTGACTCACAAAATGGTATATTAATGCACTTATGTAATCGATTAAGTGAAGGCAAAGGATATCCAAACATTCGAGTTAAGTCTATTGAGTTTTATGCAAAGGAAGGAAGTGGTAGACCAGTTCAACGTGTGTCACCTTTTGCTAAGGACTACTTGAAATTTCATTATACACAAGAAAAGGGGTTTGTTCTTTCAGAAAGTTATGATCATAAGAATGCTTTTAAAGCAAGGGTTATGCAACAACTCAAAGGAAATGATATAAATAAATTCGGAACAACAAACTTTCCTCAAGAAACGGTTTTAGGTGAAGTCATGATACATATGATTGATAATGACCGTTTTGTCAAAGCAACAACCAACAATCCTAATAGTTCAAGGTCTCATTGCCTGATATTTATTAACTTTGGTGATGAAAAATCAGGACAACAGTTCGATCCTAAACGAACGTTGATTGTTGGTGATTTTGCAGGTGTAGAAAATCTGTTCAACTGCATGGATGACAAGCAACTAAAAGGATTTATTGGTGTCAAAAAGGATGACGGTTCAGGCAAACCATTTTATAGTGAGGAAGATCTTTCATTAGCAGGTCAAGAAGGTGGAAGAAAGGGAAAGAAAACTAACAAAAAACAAAAAGGTGGAGAAGGTAATTCAGACTTCATTGATCCTTGTCCTAGAGCAATTCAAGAAACAACTGATATGTTCACTTTGTATAGTAGCCCAAGAACACTTAGAACACAAAATGATGTAATAGACAAAATTCTTGATGAAGTATTTGAAACCCCAGATACATATGGTGCAATGTTGGAATCCATTTATAATCATGTTGTCAAACATGCTGAAGTACAATCCACAAATCCATTCAAGACCTTACTTGATACACCATCAAGTAAGATTGAAAAGTACTTCAATGATTATATTGTTAGTAATAGTGAAACCTTACAACAGCAAGGTGAACTGTTTGTATATTTGTATAAACAACTTTCTACAATTGATGAAAAGGCTAATCCTGGAGAAACAATACTAGAAAAATTATTAGACAAAATATATCTAGATGTAAATAAATCAACATTCTCTTACAACAAAGATACCAAGAAAAATGATATTGTACAAAGTGGGACAGAATCAATGAGCATGTATCAGATGTTAAAGACATCTCAAAAAGGTCTGCTTATATCCCCAAAACCACCTTGTATAGTAAAGTATGAATCTATTCCAGTTGATGCAAATACAGTATATTTAACTAAAAATGATGACATTAATATGGTACTCACGTCTGAAACGTGCATTAAACAATACAACCTTGGAGGTAAATATAATACTTACAAAGAAGTGGTACCAAATGCTATACAATTTGCCAACACCTTCTATAACTCACTAAGAAATGGTATGTCAATCAACTTTGATAACGATGTAACATCCTATTCACTTCTAAGAACAACACCATTGAACGTCACCAGTATTTCTCCTCGCAAGATATTCAATCAACTTGCTTTAATTCTGAATCAACCATTATTCCGAATAATGAACATTAGTGTCACAAACGATAAAATCAATTTTGCTAACATCGAAAAAAGTCTTATTAATCCAACCATGAGAAAGCGACTGGAACCATTGATTCACGCTTTCACGGAAGGAACAATCAGTGTCCTAGAATTCTATAAAACAATGATCAAAGAGGCTAAATCAATAGTTACCAATACAGCTTGTAGAGTTACACATGCGGTAAAAGTTTGTGGTGTGAGAAGAGCAGAAGGTGTATTCATCAATAACTCACTTCATGGTATTCGTGAAGTAATCAAGGAGATTATGTATGAGAAAAATAAAAACAGTATCAATATTGCTCCTCTGTTTCATGAGCCATGTTTACCATCATATTGTAGTAAGGATAATAGTGACTGTTTCAAGTTGGTCAAACCCAAACAATCAATTGCTAATCAAATCTTTGAAGCCCTTATACAAGAACTCAATCCTCAACTAAGGGGCATTGCACCTGAAAAGATACCGAAAGGAGAGACTTTGAAAGATTTGATTGTTGGTGTGTTTTGTGTTCTGAACTTGTCAAGAAAAGCTAATAATCCTCCACCTGTTCCATACATTAATACCAATCATATTAGGTTTGAGTTGTCTAAATCCAAACAAGTTAATCAAAAAATAATAAATGAGTGTAGAAGGTTGTTTGACAAGCTTCAATTCTTCTTACACAAGAACTCAAAGGTTCGAATTGAATTAAACGCTGGATGGTTAGCTAACATAAACTCAATCATTACAAATAATGAGTATGTTGTTAAAAAGGGATTAAATGCAGAACAAGAGAATGCTTTGTACAGCTTACTAAATGCACTTGATAACATAAGTGCAGCTAGTGCAATGGGAACATTGCAGTTTGTGGATATGATGTCTAAATATAATACAACTGACATCATATGCTCTCAACAAAAGCTTAATGAGAATGGTAAACTCTACAATAAGCTAATCGAAAAACTAGATCTTGTCGATATTGTAAACAAAAAAGATACATACAATGTCAGTAATGCACAACTAAAAGATCATACGATTTATGTGGAACCAGTTACTGTAGTAAACACACAAAAGAACGTAAAACCAACGAATACCACATCAAGAACTACACCATCTAAATCCACACCTTACAAACCCATGTCTTCTAAGAAACCAATTGGCAGAAAATAATATCTTATGGTCTTCTCCTTGTTACCACTGGTGCTTGAGTCACCTTCACTATAACATATTTACCCTCTTCTTTTTTCAACTGTCCAATAATTACAAGTTTCTTACTATCAATATAATGGTCATAATCATAAACATAATTGGTTTCAAGATTAACAATAAAGTTTCCTTTCTTTGTCTTTAATAATTGTCCTTTCCACTCATTATCTACAATATCTGTTTCATATTGATAATCTAACATATCATCACGAATATTATTGTTGTGAATGATAGTATTTTCATCCATGTTAGCAGGGAAACTGAAACATTTCATGTTTTTATGTTTCTTTGCATTGATTCCACAATCAACTGAAGCCTTTCGAAGTAGCTCTAAGATACTATCAATGACAGCAGACTTTCTCTTTGCAATATTGTAAATGTACTCATCAGTAGTGAACCCTTTGTCCTTTGTTTTCAATGTAAAAGACTTTTCCAAGAGTTCTGGTGTGAATGTTGTGTAGTATGTAAATACTTCTACATTTCTTTCATTTAATGGTAGTTGTACATGAGAACAAGTTCTTACTGCACGACCAACAACTTGATTGGTTCTTACATTATTCCAATAAGGTTCGACAATATGGACTTGACGAACATTCTTCAATGAAATACCTTCAGCACCGGATTGAGTAATCATAATAACTTTGATTAAACTTCCATGTAAATTGTTTAACGTTTTCTCTTTCTTAGAGGCAAGCTCAGACAATCTACCTTTAATACTATCTGGTAATGTATCGAAGTCTGAATTAAATATCTTCAATAGAATTTTACTTTCCTCATTGTTACCTGTAAACATTGCATACTTGGGTTTCTGATAATCTTCTTTTGGCACATCAATATCCCATTCACCTTGACTATTCTTCTTCACTTTGAACTCTGCATATCCATTTGCCTTCATTACAAGCCCAAGGACACCCAATCCCTCTACCTTTCTAAATTGTGAATACACCAATGCATTCCCATTAAGGTCTTTGATCTTGTCCCAAATAGCCTTAAACTTGGGTGAATACTTACCAATGTTGTTCTCGTTCAAATATGAAGTAGGCTCGCGCATATCCTTGGAGAGAGCTTCTAATGCCTTGTTTAGCTCACGAACATACTCATCTTTTTCTTGACTACTTTTTGATGAACTCTTTAATTGACTTTCCTTCAATGCGGACATGACCTCCTTTGCATCATCTTCTACTACATCTAGTTCAGATGATACAATACTAGCCTTACTAGGAAAAGGACGCTTGATGTCTTCTGGAAACACAAAATTACAAATGGCACGCGAATAGAACCTGTACACTTGTCCTGAGTTTGTAAAAGGATTGTCAGAATCATTTGATTTTGTCTTTGATTGCAATTCTTTCTTATGCTCGACAGCACGTGCTTTTTCATAAACCGGAAATTGGTAGTCGTTCATTGGTAAAGAAACTTCAGATGCTTGCACTGATGGGTACAGCTCAGGTGAGTACGTGCTGTAGTATGATACAGCACCAATGATACGCTTCATAAATAACTTGGGATTGTTGACAGTATTTGTTGAGAAATTGATGAAATATCTATTAAACTCCTCTGGATCTTCTGGAAGCATCTTATCAATAACAACAGCATTCTTAGTAGGCTTAGTAGTATCTACATGTATTTTCTTTAATTCATTCATTAAAACCTCTAACATTTCATTCTGTAAAAGGGATTGTTCATCTCTTTCAATCTTCTCAGTCTTCTTATCTGTTTGTTTGAAACCATCAGGGACAAACACTAATGATATTGAGCGTGCATTCTCATCAATAGTATAATAATCCACATATAGATTGTTTTCTAAGACAGAAATAATATCATCTACATTGAATTTGGAGTTCAAAGAAGCTTTGATTGTGAATGTTTTCTTTGGTCCTGTTAAAAGGTTGATTAAGTATGCAATTTCATGTGGATAATTGATGATGGGTGTTCCTGATAAACACACAAACTTACAGTTTTTGGCAGACATTAAAAGCTTATACATTGCTTGACCAATGGCACGTCCATTGACAATTTTTGACACAAAGTTATGCACTTCATCAATGATAACACATCGATTGTCAAAAGGATTAACACCACCCTCAGTCATTTCTTCAACAGCTTTGCGAGTCAAACCATTGTAACTAATGAACCTGAAACGTTTATTGATCATATTGTCAAGTTGTAAGATGATGTTGTTTTGAGATTGCTGAGACAATGACATAAAGTTTGACCTTTTTCCAACAGGTACCCATACACCCTCTTGCTTCAGAACAAACTTCTTGTCTAGAGACATCAAGTCTGCAACATCACTTTCATTTCCTTTGAATGATGAAAGAGGGATAAATACCCATTCCTGTTTCAATTTGTAAAACATGCTACCACACTTCTTGATTTCATCCACAAAGTTGGGTTTCAATGATGCTGGGAGCAAGACAGTGACATTCATATTCTTAAGCATTATTTCAGCAGCAGCAACTGCAGAACATGTTTTACCCGTACCTAAACCATGAAACACCATCAATCCTCTGTATGGACTAGTGTATTGAACATAATCTTTTATGAATTTTTGATGTGAAAAAAGTTCTACACTTTCAGACTTTGTGTTACACGCATCTTCTTGAACTTGGTTCCTTTTAGGTTTTACAGATAGTGATGCATCTTCATACTTAAAAGTGTTATCAATCCAATGATTAAATCTTGCACGATTAGATCGGAAGAGCGTCGTGTAGGGAAAGAGTGTCTTCGCCTGTGTAGAT
>ERZ650310.477-NODE-477-length-11882-cov-7.035174_pt1 | contig 11882 bp, 16 predicted proteins | sample MGYA00376246_ERZ650310 | MGnify/ENA primary metagenome ERZ650310 (study PRJEB26733, sample SAMN07839286) | wastewater metagenome | biome: small river; feature: stream; material: water | place: USA: North Carolina | collected 2016-03-01 ...
AGTTCAGACGTGTGCTCTTCCGATCTCCGGGCGGCGCAAAGGCGACCCGAAGCGCGCGGCGATCAACTTGCGCAACGCCACGGCAGCGCAGGCGGTGTCGCTCGACACGGTGAACGCCATCGTCGTGCAGCTCGATGCTGGCGCGGTGCAGCGCCGTGTTGCTGAGCAATTCGGGCTGGACGCTTCGACGATCAGCAAGATCGCACGCGGCAAGCACTGCCGGCAACGCAAGAGCGTGCGCGGGTCGAGCGTGTTTCACCTTGGGGGGATAGCGTGAGCATCGTTGCAATCGATCCGGGGACCACTGAATCCGGCTTCGTGCTGTTCGCCGGCGGGAAGGTGGCCGAGGCAGGCGTGGTCGACAACGACGAGGTGTTGCGCATGCTGCAGGCCAGCGGCGCCGACATGCTCGCCATCGAGATGATCGCAAGCTACGGCATGGCAGTCGGCCGCGAGGTGTTCGAGACGTGCGTTTGGGTCGGGCGCTTCAAGCAGGCGTGGCGCGACCCTGGCGCTGTGAAGCTGGTCTATCGCCAGGCGGTGAAGCTGCACCTGTGCAACAGCCCGCGGGCCAAGGACGCCAACATCCGTCAGGCGCTGATCGACATCCTCGGTCCGCAGGGCAGCAAGAAGGCGCCGGGACCGACCTATGGCGTCTCCTCGCACGCATGGGCCGCGCTGGGCGTTGCTGTGACTGCGAGCGCCGCGTGATGGTCTACCTCGTCCCACCCGGCCGTGGCCGCTGGTCGCCGCTGGTGCTGCGCTGGGACGAGCGCCGCCGCGACGAGCTGCCGCTTCCGGTTGACCTGAAGGTCGGCGACCTGGTGCCGGTGCTGGGCAGCGTGTGGCGCGTCTCCAGGGTGGTGCAGTGAAGACGCGCTGGCTCGATCGCAGGATTGCAGCGCCGGGGCCGTACCTCGCACTGTGCCTTTCCGAGGGCGAGTTCCGCGCGGCACTCAAGCACCTCAAGGCCAGCACCGAATCGGCGTGGGTGCGCAACGCGCACTCGCACGCAACAGCACACACGTTCGAGGGTCCGCGCGGCCTGACCGTGATCGTCTGCGTGCGCGACTGGCAGGGCCGCGATCCGGTGGAAGTCGCCGGCCTGCTGATCCACGAGGCGGTGCACATCTGGCAGCAGTACGCGGAACACATCGGCGAGGACCATCTCGGCGATGAACAGGAGGCCTACGGCATCCAGGCCATTGCTCAGGAGCTGCTGGCCGAGTTCGCGCGGAGGATGGCATGAGCATGGCCCTGGTCAAGCTGATCGACGGTCGAATGGTTGATTCCTCCTCAGAGGACTACAGGCATCTTTGCGAGGCCAGGCACATCGCCGCCCTGCCGACGCCGGCCGACCGCCGTGCCTGGCTGGAGTCGATCGAGCACCGGCGCGGGAAGGAGGCGGCCGACCGGCTGCGCAAGACCATGGGCGAGCTCTGGAAAGCCAAGAAGTGACCACAACCAAGCCCCTCACCCCGAAACAGGAGCGCTTCGTCCTGGAGTACCTGATCGACCTCAACGCCACCGCTGCATCGATCCGAGCCGGCTATGCCGAGCGATCGGCCAAGCGCATTGGCTGGGAGATCCTGCAGAAGCCAGAGATCAAGCGAGCGATCGCCGCGGCGCGCAAGAAGCTGGCGGCCAAGCTCGAGCTGTCGGCCGAGAAGGTGCTCGGCGACATCGCGCGGATTGCCGCCAAGGCCGAGCGAGCGAAGGAGTACCACGCCGCGCTCAAGGGCCACGAGATGCTGGGCAAGCACCTGAAGCTGTTTACCGAGAAGCACGAGCACGGCGGCATCGGCGGCGGCCCGGTGGTGCTGCAAGTCACCGGCGCCGACGAGGATCTGTGAGCACATTCCAGCTCACCGCACGCCAGGCGCTCGCGCAAGTCGTCCTCGCCGGGCTGTCGACCTGGCTCATGTTGTTCGGTGGCGGACGCTCCGGCAAGACGTTCCTGATCCTGCGCAACATCGTGATGCGCGCCCTCAAGGCGCCCGGCTCGCGCCATCTGGTGGTGCGCTACCGCTTCAAGCACCTGAAGGCCTCGATCATCCTCGACACCTTCCCGAAGGTCATGCGGCTGTGCTTCCCGGAGGTGCACTACGACCTGAGTAAGACCGATTGGTACGCGCGGCTGCCAGGCGGCGCTGAAATCTGGTTCGCCGGCCTGGACGACAAGGAGCGCATGGAGAAGATCCTCGGCCTGGAGTACGCGACGATCTACATCAACGAGGCCAGCCAGGTGCCATGGGCCGGCGTTCAGATGCTGCTCACCCGGCTGGCGCAGAAGGTCATGCAGACGCTCTCCGGGCGTGAGCCGCGTCCGCTGAAGCTGCGGTTTTACTTCGACTGCAATCCGCCGAGCAAGGCGCATTGGGCGTTCAAGGTGTTCAAGCAGAAGGTCGACCCGGAGACGAAGGAGCCGCTGCGCGACCCGCAGAACTACGACGCCTTCCTGATGAACCCGACGGACAACGCGGAGAACCTGAGCCCGGAGTACCTGGTCACGCTGGACGGCCTGTCGGAGCGGATGAAGCGCCGGTTCCTGCGTGGCGAGTTCGCCGACGCGACGCCGAATGCGCTGTTCGACGAAGCGGTGATCGATCGCTGGCGCACAGCTGACGGCGACGATCTTCCCGGCTTCGTGCGCGTCGTCGTGTCCGTCGACCCGAGCGGCGCCAGCGACGATGAGGCCAACGCCGACAACGACGAGGTGGGGATCGTGGTCGATGCGCTCGGCACTGATGGCCGGGCGTACCTGCTGGAAGACCTGACGGTCAAGGGCGGGCCTTCCGTGTGGGGCCGAACTGCTGTGCAGGCCTACATCCGACACAACGCCGATGTTGTGGTGGGCGAGACGAACTTCGGCGGCGGCATGGTGAAGTACGTCGTCCAGGCCGAGGCGCTGAAGGCTGAGGTCCGCGTCCCGTTCAAGATGGTGACGGCCAGCCGCGGGAAGGTGCAGCGCGCCGAACCTTTCGAGCCGCTGTACGAGCAGGGCAAGGTGCGGCACGTCGGTCTGTTCCCGAAGCTCGAAGACGAGCTGTGCGCCTTCTCGACGGGCGGCTACACCGGGCCGAAGTCACCTAACCGGGCCGACGCGCACATCTGGGCGCTGGCCGAGCTGTTCCCGGCGATGGTCAAGGCGGCGCCACCTCCAACGACAGTGATTCCGCTTCCAATGGTCAGCCACTACGCCCGCCGATGAAGCTCCAAATCAAATTCACGCCGCACATTGAGCCAGGCACAAGGATCACCATTGCCGGCGTCGCATTCGGCCCCCAGTATGGGAGGGAGGGGTTTACGACTGCCTGCAAGCCAGGCCAGGAAACGCTGCTGATCGTGCAAGATGGCGGCGTTGTGCCGTTTGGCATGACGCGCACGGAGGGCAAGAAGTTCGAGCGCAACCCGCCGCCCAAGCATCACGGTCCTCCAAAGCGCAGCCGATGGTGAATAGAGGCGCCCGCCGATAGAATCGGCGCCACCCGACCGGCCAGACCGGTCCGCTGAGTCACCGGCCGCCAGCAGCCATCTGCCCACAGGGGACGATGACATGGCGCGTACCAAGGAAGAACGACTCGCGGACATCCATCAGGAAGCGCTCGCCGAGTTCGACCGGATCCAGAAGGCGCTGCGCGATGAGCGGCTGCAGTGCCTGTCGGACCGGCGCTTCTACAGCATCGCAGGCGCCCAGTGGGAGGGGCCGCTCGGCGATCAGTTCGAGAACAAGCCGCGGCTCGAGTTCAACAAGGTGCACCTGAGCGTCATCAGGATCATCAACGAATACCGCAACAATCGAATCACCGTCGACTTCACCCCGAAGGACGGAGCTACCGGCAGCGAGCTCGCCGACACCTGCGACGGGCTGTATCGCGCAGACGAGCAGGACAGCGGCGCCCAGGAGGCCTATGACAACGCCTTCGAGGAGGCGGTAGGCGGCGGTTTCGGGGCCTGGCGCGTGCGCGCGGCCTACGAAGACGAGGACGACGACGAGAACGACAAGCAGCGCATCCGCATCGAGCCGATCTTCGACGCCGACTCGTCGGTGTTCTTCGATCTGGACGCCAAGCGCCAGGACAAGGCCGACGCGAAGCGCTGCTTCGTGCTCACGAGCATGACGCCGGAGGCCTTCAAGGAGGAATTCGGCCACGATCCAGCGAGCTGGCAGAAGACGATCCACCAGCGGCAGTTCGATTGGTCGACGCCCAATGTGGTCTACGTCGCTGAGTACTACCGCGTCGAGGAGGTCAGCGAGCTGATCCATATCTTCCGCGGCCTGGACGATCAGGACATGCGCGTTCCGGACGCCGAGCTGCGCGAAGACCCGAAGAAGCTGGGCCAGCTGCTGGCCACTGGGTTCCGCGAGGTGCGCCAGAAGCGCATCAAGTCGCGCCGGGTGCACAAGTACATCCTCTCCGGGCATGGCGTCGAGGAGGACGAGGGCTACATCGCCGGCAAGTGCATCCCCATCGTGCCGGTGTACGGCAAGCGCTGGTTCATCGACAACGTGGAGCGCTGCATGGGCCATGTGCGGCTGGCCAAGGATGCCCAGCGGCTGCAGAACTCGTTGCTCTCCTGGCTGACCGAGACCGCCTCGCGCTTCGACATGGAGAAGCCGATCATGTCGCCCGAGCAGATGCTCGGGCACACGACCATGTGGGCGCGCGACAACATCGACCGCTTCCCGTACCTGCTGGCGAACCTGATCCGCGACGCCGACGGAAACCCGGTGCCGGGCAGCAATGCGCCGGTCGCCTACACCCGGGCGCCGAATGTGCCGCCCGCGATGGCTGCGCTGATCCAGATCGCCGGCCAGGCCCTGGACGATCTGCTCGGCAACCAGCAGGCCGGCGAGCAGTTGCAGCCGAACATGAGCGGCAAGGCCGTGGAGCTGATCCAGACCCGGCTGGACATGCAGGTCTACATCTACATGAGCAACATGGCCAAGGCCGTGAAGCGTGGCGGCGAAATCTGGCTGTCGATGGCCAAGGACGTGATGCCCGAGGACGAGCGCCCAATGAAGACGGTCGCCAGCGACGGCGAGGTCGACACCGTGACCCTTCGCGTCCCGGGCATCGACCCGAAGACCGGCGAGCAGATCACGCAGAACGACTTGAGCGACGCGAAGTTCGACGTGTTCGTCGACGTCGGCCCGAGCAGCAGCAGCAAGCGCAGCGCCACCGTGCGAGCTCTGACCGGCATGGCGTCGATCACGCAAGACCCGGAGATGCTTAACGTGCTGACAAGCGCCAGCATCATGAACATGGACGGCGAAGGACTGCAGGAGCTGCGCGACTTCTGCCGCTCGCGCCTGGTCAAGATGGGTGTCGTCAAGCCGACCGAAGAGGAGAAGGCCGAACTCGAAGCCGCGGCGCAGAACCAGCAGCCGGACGCGCAGGCGCTCTATCTGCAGGCGAGCGCCGAGCAGGCACAGGCCGGCGCGACCCTGAACAAGGCGAAGGTGCTCGACACCGTGGCAGCGGCCAAGCTCAAGGATGCGCAGACCGCCAAGACCATGAGCGAGACCATGGGCGGGCACGTCCAGACGCTCAGCGCGCTGCATCAGGCCTTCATGCCGAGCGGACTGCTTGACGGCTGACTGTTCTCATGGTTTGAACGGTAGCAGTTTGATCGTGCAAACCATTTGAACTATGATTCGGCCCGTGGCTACCGCTGCGCCAGCCCTGCAGCGAGTTGAAAGGCTGAATGTGGACCCGGAAGACGACGCTGTTGTGCTGGACGATCCGACCGACGATCCCGAGCTGATCAACGCTCCCTCGGGCAATACGCCTGCGGTCGAAGCGCCGGCCGACGAGGACGAAGAAGTCATCGTCAGCATCGGCGACGAGCCAGCGCCGGCTGCCGATGATCCGGCCAAAGCGCCCGAGTGGCTGCGCGACCTGCGCAAGTCCAACCGCGAGAAGGATCGCCGCATCCGCGAGCTCGAGCAGCGCATCGCAGCGCCGGCCGCCGCGCCTCAGGACCTCACGCTCGGCCCGAAGCCGACCCTAGAAGGCAGCGAGTTCGACGCCGAGCGCTTCGAGCGCGACCTCGAAGCCTGGCACGACCGCAAGCGCGAGGTCGACGAGCAGCAGCGCAAGCGCGCCGACGCCGCGAAGGCACAGAACGACGCCTGGCAGGCCCGCCTGAACGACTACGGCAAGGCCAAGACCGAGCTGAAGGTCGCCGACTTCGAGGATGCCGAAGCCACGGCACGCGACACCTTCAGCGTGGTGCAGCAGGGCGTGATCGTCAACGGCGCCGACAACGCCGCCGTCCTGATCTACGCGCTGGGCAAGAACCCGAAGAAGGCCAAGGAGCTGGCGGCCATCAGCGATCCGGTCAAGTTCGCTTTCGCGGTCGCCAAGCTGGAGACGCAATTGAAGGTCACGCCCCGCAAGACAGCCCCGGTCCCCGAACGCCAGATCCGCGGCAGCGCGCAACTGTCGGGCGCGGTGGACAGCACGCTCGAGCGCCTGCGGGCCGAAGCCGACAAGACCGGCGACCGGACCAAGGTCGCCGCCTATCTCAACGCCCAGCGCGCAAAGAAGGCCGCGTAGCTGGGCAAACGTGAGGCGCCCACGCAAGGCGCCCGGACCCGCCCGCCGAGAGGGGTAGAGATTGAGGCCACCGTCCGGCCCTGAGCGGATGAGAAGCAGCGCGGCAGCAGCCGCATCAGCAACTCATTCACGCAAGGAGCCCACCGTGGCCAAGAAGATCCCTCTCCATCGCATCGCACTGGCCGCAGCGGCGGTCCTGTCCAGCACCTACCTCGTCGGCACCGTCGCCAAGGGCGCAGCGTTGCTATACAGCGCCGTCATGGGCCCGGCCTCCGACCGACTCGGCGCCGGCTTCTCGTTGGGCGCCAACGGCTTCTCCAAGCAGGAGACCGTGATGTTCGACGAGCTGCTCGCCGGCTTCAATGACGAGCTGGTCTGCTCCAAGCAGGTCAACGTCTACCAGACCGACCAGTCGATCATGGAGCGGTCGAACGACCAAATCTGGCGCCCGCAGCCCTACATCGCGCAATCCTTCAGCGGCCTGGATCAGTCGAGCAACTTCGGCGACGTGGTGCAGCTGTCTGTGCCGGCCTACATCAACACCATCCGCTCGTCGCCTTGGGTGCTGACCGTCAACGAGTTGCGCGACGCGCTGCAGGAGAACCGCATTCGAGACGGCGCCCGCCAGAAGCTGGCCAGCGACATCAACATCGACGTCACCAACGCGATCTGCAACCTCGGCTCGCTGGTCATCAAGCGCACCACCGCGGCTGCTGGCTTCGACGACGTGGCGCTGATGGACTCGATCATGAACGAACAGGGCGTGAACCAGGCCGACCGCATGGCCGCGTTCAGCTCGCGCGACTACAACTCGATGGCGAGCAACCTGGCCGGCCGCGGCACCATGACCGGCCGCCCGGAAACCGCCTACGACCGTGCCTACGTCGGCCGCGTGGCGTCGTTCGACACGTTCAAGATGGACTACGCCCCGCGCCTGGCGGCCGCCACCGCGACCAGCGTGACCATGAACGGCGCGAACCAGCGCTACGTGCCGACCGCCTATAGCACCACGGCGGGCACGCTGACCCCGGTCAACACCGACAACCGCTTCCAGACCATCAGCATCACGGTGGGCGGCTCGACGGTGAAGGTCGGCGACTGCTTCACGATCGCCGGCGTCAACGCGGTGCACCACATCACCAAGGTGGACACCGGCCAGTTGAAGACCTTCCGCGTCGTGGCCATCGTGACCGGCGCGGGCGGCACGGGCACCATCCAGATCACGCCCCCGATCATCGCCGCCGACTCCACCCCGGTCGCCGCCGAGCTGCAGTACAAGAACGTGACCGCGACCCCGGCCAACGGTGCCTCGCTCGTGTTCTTGAACACCGTGGCCGCCGCGATGAACCCGTTCTGGACGAAGTGTTGCGTCGATCTGCTGCCGGGCCGTCTGGTGTGGCCGGCTGACTCGGGCCTGTCGGTGATGAGCGGCACGACCGATCAGGGCCTGCAGATCACGATGACCAAGCAGGCCGAGATCAAGACGGGCAAGGTGAATTTGCGGGTCGACACGAAGTACGGGGTCGCCATCACCAACACCGAGATGTGCGGCCTCGAACTGTTCAGCCAGACCTGATCGGCTGACTAGCAAGAAGCCAGGAATCGCGCCCGCCACCGTGCGGGCGCCCTCACATCGAAAGGCCATCGTGAACGACTTTCCCCGCATGCTCTACCGCCAGCCGGCCACCTCGAGCGACGCGCTGGCGCTGCAGGATGGCGCCTACGACTGGCGGATCGTCGCCGACGACGCAGGCATGGACGCTGCGATGGCCGATGGCTGGCACCTGACGCCCAGTGAAGCCAAAGCGGCTCAGGAGGCCGAGCAGGAGCCCGAAGCCCCGGTCGACGACACGCCGCCCACGCGCGCCGAACTCGAAGCCAAGGCGCACGAGCTGGGCATCAGGTTCGACGGCCGCTGGGGCGACAAGAAGCTCTACGACGCCATTGCCGCGGCACTGAAGGACTGACGTGTCCTGGACGAAGCGCCAACTGGTGTCGGAGGCCTTCGCTGAGCTGGCGCTGGCCGGCTACGTCTTTGACATCGCGCCCGAGGAGGAGCAAGCCGCGCTGCGTCGCCTCGACACGCTCATGGCCACCTGGTCCGGGCAGGGCGTGCAAGTCGGCTACGCGATCGGCTTGACGCCTCAGAGCAGCAACATCGACGATGACTCGGGCCTGCCGCTGGTCGCCGTCGAGGCCGTCTACATGGCCCTGGCGGTTCGCATCGCGGCCGGCAAGGGCAAGGTGCTGGCGCCTAGCACCAAGCAGAACGCCAAGCAGGCCTATGACACGCTCGTCTCCTGGCTGGCCAGTTCGCAAGTGCAGCGCCAGCAGATGCGCAGCGGCACGCCAAAGGGCGCCGGGTCTCGGCCGCGTTTGGTGCCGAACCAGCCCTTCCTGACCAACCCGGAGACCGGCGCGGTCCAACTCGCCGGAGACGGCGGTCTCGAATTCACCGGAAGCTGACCCCATGCCATCGATCAACCGCCTGTCCACCGTCTCGACGCTCTCAACGTCGGACTTGGTGGCGCTCTACTCGGTCAGCCTGGGCAACGATGCCGGCGCCACGCTGGGCACGCTGCTGGCCTGGCTGCAGTCGCAACTGACCGCGACGGGCGGCTTCATCACGCAGTACGCCGCGCCCAGCGCGACCGGATTCAGCGTGACGATCGCGCCGGCTGCCGCGGGCGGCAATGTGCGGCTGCTGCTCACCCCTGCAGCCGGCTACGCGGCCGGCACCCTGGTGATGCCGTCGCCAGTCGACGGGCAGGAAGTGCTTGTATCGAGCACGCAGGCCGTCACCACGCTGACCGTCACGGCAAGCGCAACCCTCAACGGCGCTCCGACCACGCTGGCCGCGAACGGCTTCTTCCGCATGCGCTACGACGGCGTGCTCTCCGGCTGGTATCGCATCGGCTGAGCTTCACCACCAAGGACAACTCACCATGAGCACCGGCACCCCATTTATGCCCAAGAAGGGCGCGAACCAAAAGGTCAGCGCCACCACCAGCTCGGCAACGATCACCATCGGCGCCGGCAGCAAGTCGATCCGCGTCATCAACGCTGGCGCGAACGTCACCTACTTCCGCACCTTCAACCTGGCCAACGATGGCGCCCAGGCGGCGACCAATGCCGACACGCCGATGGCAGTCAGCGGCGCGGCCGGTTCGGTGCTGGTGATCGAGAAGCCGCAAGACCACGACTCGATCAGCTACCTGGCCGAGACCGGCGCAACCGTGATGCACTTCCAGCCCGGCGAGGGCGGCTGCTAACCCGAGGATCTGAGCATGACCGTTCAAACCACCACCGTTGCGGCCGGCGCATCCGCAGCCGTCTCCCTGCCTGCCGGCTCGACGCTGTTTGTCACCGGCTCCGGGACCGCGCAGCTCATGCCGCCGACGCCTGGCGAGTTCTGGCCGATCAACTCCAGCGAGCGTGCGGTCGGGCCCTATCCGTTCGCGGCCTCGGTGCTGCTGGTGGCGGGCACTGCGGCCATCAGCTACTCCTTGCAGGCCGCTACTGACCCGGCGCTGCTGGAGGTCGACGGGATGGGCCGGGTCGGGCTCACCGGCGCGCAGGTCAATGCAACCCAAGCCCTGGTGTCAGCGTATGGGAATCCGAACGGCATGGCCGTCCTGGGCGACAGCTATTTTGCCAACGCGGCCACGATCACGGGCGGCGTGCGCTGGTCTGAGAACGCCATGAGCCCGGCCATCGCGATGAACACGCTGCTCGGCGGCCCGTGGGATCTCGTTACCGATGGCTCGCTGTCGGGCCAGACCTCGGCGCAGTGGATCAGCAACAGCACGCAACTGGCGACTGTGCTGGCATCTGCTGCCAAGTTTGTGTTTGTCGGGTTCCCGACCAATGACCCTGATCTGCTGGCTGATGCCGGGAGCGGAGTCGCCGCAGCGTCGATAGCGAACCTGACCAGCATTTACAGCCAGATCATCGCGGCCGGAAAGTTCCTGCTGGTGGTCAACGGCGGCAACAAGAACAGTTGGACGGCAAGCCAGCGCGGCTACGCCCAGCAAATCAGCGACTGGATCACGGCAACCGCACAGGCCAATGGCTATCCATGCGTTGACCTGATGAGCGCCATCAACGACCCGGCGACCTCTGTCGGCAGCACGACATTCCTGTTGAGCGATTCAGGCAACTACGTCCACCCGAACCCTGCGGCGCATCTGTACGCTGCAGCCCGCTCGCTGCCATCGTTCTCCCGCTTCGCGCCCCGCCCGATCAACGTGGCGAACATGGCGACCCAGGGCCTCTACGGCACGGCGATGGCTGGAAACACGGGCGGCTACCCGAACGGATGGGCCGCCTACAGCAGCGGCACGCCGACCGGCGTATCAGCCACGAAAGTGGTGCGCATTGACGGACCAGGGGAGTTTGTACGCATCACCGGCACCAGCGATGCGGCGGCGTCTCGGCTTGGCATGAGCACTGCGTCTCTCAGCTTCACGGCGGCATGGTCTGCAGCTGCAAAGGTGCTGGGCCAGCGGTGCAAAGGCAGCTACGGCGACCATTGGGTGTGCACCACCGCAGGCACCAGCAGCGGCAGCGAGCCAGCCGCGATGGCCGCTGCGTCTGTCATTGGCCAGCAAGTCACAGACTCAGGCGGCGTGGTTTGGACGCGATACAAGAACATCATCCCCGGCACGTCGAAACTCAGCGTGCGCGTTGACTTCGACATGACCAGCGTCAGCGGCGGCAATACCGGCGCGCAGCCTGTCCTGCTGCTGAATTTCACCGGGTCGCCCGCTTACTCGGGCATTCGAGCTGGCGTCATCAGCGGGGCTACGAACGAACTCTGCCAGCGATGGACGTTCACCAAGTCGCGCCGACCGATTCTCGTGGCGCCGTATCAGGTGACGGTCCCGTCCGGGGCGGCCGGCATGCAGATGTACCTATTCCAGCAGTGGGATGCGGCATCGGTGACGAGCAGCCTTGACATCTACGGCGTTGAAGTCCGAGTCGATTGATTCCCATCCCCTGCCGGTGTGTACACCCGATGAACCCCATCACCCCGCTGCGTGACCGCGTGGAAGCAGTGCTGCAGGAGGTCGCCAAGACAGACCCGCTGCTGCGCAAGGCGCTGGATCGTCGCTGCGGCCTCAAGTCCGATTGCCAGCGCGGCCCATTCGGCTGCGCCTGCGAGTCACGGGAAGGTCTGCAAGGTAGCCCACGGGCCACCGAGTCGCTAAGTGGCTGAACCGCCAACCAGCCCACCCATTCCAAACCCCGAAGGAAACACCATGACCACCATGCGCGCAAAGCTCCAAGTGGGCTTCATTCAAGTTCATGAGCAACGCC
>ERZ650310.479-NODE-479-length-11834-cov-10.112319_pt1 | contig 11834 bp, 19 predicted proteins | sample MGYA00376246_ERZ650310 | MGnify/ENA primary metagenome ERZ650310 (study PRJEB26733, sample SAMN07839286) | wastewater metagenome | biome: small river; feature: stream; material: water | place: USA: North Carolina | collected 2016-03-01 ...
TTGGCGTTGGCGTTGTTCTCTTCCCATTGCTTTTTTTCGATGTGCTCCATCTGCTGTTCGAAGCGGTTCGATAGCGTGCGCGCGTCGACCATTTCCGTGATGTAGGCAAACCATTCGGGCGACGCCTTCACGAGCCTTTCCGCCTTGGCATCCGTCATGCGGTCCTCTTCCGAGGCCGCCTCGATAAGCGCGTTTTTCCGCCTCTCAAGTTCCGGGGTCTTCAACTCCTCTAGGAGCCGGGCCTTGGCGTCGGCGGCGATCCAATGCCTCGCGGTGATGCGGAATTGCTCTGCGATCGACCGCTCGTGTTCTGGAATGTCATTCATGCCGCCACCTCACGCGCGGCGGCCCGGCCCTTGTCTGTCAACAGAAACCGCCACGGCTCGCGCGGGCGCTGATAGGGCGGGCGGCGCAAATAGCCCTCATCCCAAAGCCGCGACAGGGCGTGCGACGTGGCGGGGTCCGACATGGCCCGCATGATCTCGCCGCGCGAGGCGAGGCGCCGGTTTTTACCGCTGATCTCATATTCCCCATGCCACCCTTGGCGGTCGCCAACGAAGGCGAGAATTGCGCGCTCCAAGCTCGTCATGCGGCCTCGCTGGCGCGGAACTTGGCGCGCAGTTCGGCAAGCGTGGCGTCGACCTCGGCGAGAAACGCGCGCACGCCCCGCTCTAGGTCGACGATCATCAGCGGATCGCGCGGGATGCGCGTCACACACATTCGCATTTCAAGCGGGAACTCGGGGTTGTAGCTGATGAAGTCGCACCACATGCGCCCGGTGCACGCCATTTCCCATTGTACTTGTTTGATGTAGGAGCCGCCGACGGGAGCACCGCGCAGGTTGTCGAGGTGTGTGTGCTTCTCGGGGCATTTGATTTGCACAATTCCCGTGTCGCCCGCGAGCCGGTCGGGCGAGGCCGCCGCAAGGTCAATGGTCGGGTGCAGGATGAGCCCGACGACTACAAGAGGCGTATTCGTGAGCAAGCTATAATGGTTCGCGGCGTCGGCTTCGCGGGCGTTGCCGTCCTCCATCGCTTTTGACTTATAGCCGCCCTCATCACGCTTTCCAGTCAGGCGCTCGGAGACAATCTCGCCCATGTAGCGGGCGCGCGTGGCGCTCGCGGCCCCGCCCTTGCCATTGGCCGTCACATCGGCGACGCGGCTCGCCGTAACCTTCCCAACTCGGGCCGCGTGCCACTCGTCCGAACCTTGCGTGCAAACGATCTCGCGCATGGTCTCCCCCTCAATACCGGATCGAAATTCCGCTCACCGCACCCTTGGCGATGAGTGTCACGACAGCCTTGGCCGTCTCTTCGCTGATACCGCCCGCAACGAGATCGGCGACGGCGGCCTTGTTGACCTTGCGCTTATGAGCGACGTTGCGCTCGCGGCGCTCTTGCTCCTCGATCTCGGCCCGCTTCTGCGCTTCCATTTCAGCTTTGACGCGCGCCGCAGTCTCAACGGCGTGTTGCTCGGCGGCTTCCTTGTCCGCGCGCAGCTTACGTTCGCGGGCTTCCGCCGCCTCGCGCTCGCGGCGCGTCGCTGCGGCAGCGGCCTCGGCGGCAATGTCAGCCTCGCGGTCCAACCTGTCGCGCTCGGCCTTTTCGGCGCGCAGCTTGGCCAGCTCCTCGGCTTCCGCTTCGGCCCTCTCGCGTGCCACAAGCGCTAGGCGGATGACACTCAAAGCGTTGCCTTTGGCGATTGAAATCTCGCCCTCAAACTCCTCGCACGCGCTCGCGTCGACGGCCTCAACCGTCGCCAGCGCGTTGCGCAAGTTTGGCACGGGCAGGGCGGCGGTCGCTGTGGCCAAGACATTCAACCGCGCCAGTGTCTCGCGGTGCTTGGCAAGCCGGATGTTCTCGGCCGCCTCCCATTCCGTGAGCGGCTTGCGCACTTCATCGCGCAGCGCGTCGAGCGTGGTCTTTGCATAGCGTCGGGTCGCATCGATGAGGCCGGGGACTTTCTTGGCGTCGGCCGCCAGCTTCTCACCGATACCCTCGATTGCCGTCTTGACCTTCGTAATACGGTAGGCGCGCGAGGCGATGTTCTCGCGCCCCTTGGGCGTGGTCACGTCGAGGGGTTCCCAGGCCGCAACGATCTCACTCAACCTATCCAACGTTGGCGCGAGCGCGGTCCGAGGGTCGTTGGTGGTGAAAATGGCGAAGGCGTCTTTCGCCTCGATCTGCACCAGATCGGAGATCGGCGTTTCGGCGTTCATTCTACGGCTTCCTTCTGCATGACTGTGGGTTTGAGGGAAAGGAACGCCTTGGCGCTGGCAAAATCCTTGGCGAGAATTTTGGGCACGCTCTCGGCCTTCGTGACGGCGAGGAATTGGTCAAGGTTGGTGCTGGTCGCCACGATCAAGCTCAGCAACTCGCGCTGTTGGTCCTTGGAAATGCACTCAAGCTCTTGCGCGTCCTTCGCGACGACGCCGTCTTTGTCCTCGCCGCGCGAGACAATGCCGAGCATGGCGGTTGCGGTGACGCGGCGGCCGTAGCTCGTCGACGACACAGCGCCATGAGCCGCCGTTTTCCCGTCGCTCAGATCATAGGCGAGCGAGAGGCTTGTTTCCTCGCGGTGCCCGCCGACGTGCGCCAGCACACACGTTACCTTGACGTGATCCCGGCCACTTTCGACGCGGTGCGAAATGGCAAATCCGTATTCTGATAGGATAGGGCGGACGGCGTCGACGATATCCTCTAGTAGCGCATACGAGCCCTTTGGGCCCTTGCCGTTCTCGGCGATCACCGGGAGCTTGCCTTGCGCGGCATGAAACGCCACGTCGTAAGCGCGGCGGGCGACTTCGGCTTGTGTGCGTTGGTGCAGGTCGAAAATTTTCTCTAGCTTGTCGGCGCTCACATTGGGGTCGAGAGATAGCCGCTCGATCATCGCAAGGAAGCTATCGGCGGACTTGATCGGCTCTACTTTCTGCGGATCGGCCTTCGCGGTCTTGGCTCGGGTTTTCACTTCGGCTTTCTCCCTAGATCGGCGCCCATGGCGACACGCGCCTCAAAATAGGCGACGATGTTCTTTGTGACCGCGAGACACCACTTCGCACCGCACATGCGCTCTGCCGCGATCGTCCAAATCCGCATGGTTTTTGAAAAGTGTGTGTGTGGGTCGCCGTCGGCTGGAACGTCCATCACCGGCACTGTTGACGGCGGGGGACATGGTGTGCCGGGCCGAACAAATCGCACAACCTCACCCATGGCAGAGCACCCGATCGATAGACGCGCACGAGCTTTCAACACCGAGACGACCGGCGCTCGCTTTGTGCCTGGCTCGCGCCTCGGCAATCATGGCGTTGTCGGCGCGGACCATCGCGGCGGCGTAGCGTGCGGCGTCACAAAACAGCCCCGTTGCAATGAACACATTGCGGGCCTCAAGGCTTTCGGCGCAGGCGGCGCGGGTCACGCGCTCCGCATTGGCGAGCTTATCGCCCCATACGGACGCGGCCATGCTGTTGAGGAGGGCAAGCGTGTTTGTCATCGGCGGGCCCTCAGATTGCGCGCGACGATGATCTGGTGCGCGAGGCCAGATACGGCCGCGAGGGCGATGAGGAGGAGGAAGAACGTCACGTCGCTTGCGAGCGCGGCGTCGAGTGCGTCAAACATTTTTGCGGCCCCTCGTTTGCAGCCAAAACTGGCGGCTATAGATGAACGTGTCCTGCCCGAGCCCGGCCGCTTTCATGCTGGCGCACCATCGGGCGGCACCGTCTTGGAAGGCTTGGAGATTGGTTACGGCTGCAACGGCCTCGATGGCTGTTAGCTGGCGCGGTGTGCCTGCCAAAGTTCCCAGCCCGCCCGCCAAGTCGGCGTCTCGAAGGGGCAGAACGGGGTTCGGCTCTGTGCCGCGCGATACCCCCGCGCGAGATCGATCGTCTCGGATGCCGTCAATGTGCTGATATTCATGGGTCATGGTCCGCCCCTTCGATACGCAAGCACGAAAGGTTCGGTCGGACCGTAGTCCCTCAACTCGACCCGTTAGCCCCGCGACAAACGAGAACGGTCCGACCGAATAAGCGAAAGTTTCCGGATGGGAGGCTTTCGACTTGCCGCGCCGCACGCCCGTCTAGGGGTTGGCTCGTCGCATCAAGTGGGACAATACATAACGTATTGATCCGAACCAAGTCAATACGAATTGTATTGAAATGTGCATTTTTTGTCGAAATTGGGGATTTTTGAGGTACGGCAAGCGCCTAGGAGTGCCCTAGAGCGGGGAATACCTGCCAACAACCCGCCCGAGGACTTGAACGCCGGGGGATGGGAATGGGATGGAGCTTGAGAGGTGCGCGGCCGTCGAGACCGTAACGAGCCTCATGCCGGTTTGACCGCGCTCAAGGCGGCGCACTGTACGCTCGGCGAGCCCTTCGTTTGTGCGCTCGACGTAAAGCAGGCTGTTTGGCTGCAAGGCGTCGCTGTCAATGGGCTCGCAGATGGCAAAATCCCCGGCAGCTAGGACGCGGTTGGCGCTCTGGTCCTTCATTTCAACAGCAAAACGCATAACACCCCTATCCCCCACGCTCGGAACGGCGGGGGATTGTGCGTTCACGTTGCGTTCCAAGTCAATGTCTTTGTCGCGCCATACACCCAAGGCCGCATCTCCAAGCACCTCTATGCTGTTTGCCGCCGTCACTGAAAACCCCAAAAGGGCGCTCAGATCAAGGCGGTAGGCCGCCGCGTAACGCACCGCCGCCTCGCGGGATATCCCCCGGATGCCGTTTTCGTGGCTCGTATAGGTCGGGACATTCCATCCGAAGTACCGGGCCGCTTCGGCGGCGGCTTTGAACCCGCGATCCATTCGCGCGCGCCTAAGCATCTCATGGGGCTTGAGTGTCATGGAGCCCATTTTTAGGGGAAGTGTCAATACGAGGCGTATTGATTTACGGCAATTCATCGTGTATTGGTCGGGACTATGGAGACGTTTACTCAGGTTATCGACCGCTGGCCGAGCTTGCAGGACTTCGCATCCGATGCCCGTGTCAAATACGGCACAGCGCAGGTGATGAGGTTCCGCAACAGCATCGATGCGAGCCATTGGCTCGAAATCGTCTCGGCTGCACAGAGGCGCGGTTATGCCGATGTGACCTACGAGGCGCTGGCGCGTATCGCCGCTGCGAAAAAGTTCACGCCAAAGCCCAAGGCTGAAAGCCTAGGGTTGATGCGGATTGCGTGACACTGCGCGTATCTAATTAGCCAACCGGCCCGCCATGAGCGGCCCTAGTTTGTAGCCGGGTCGAGGCAGGATCGATGTCCCGTTATTGGGTCAAGCCGTGGGCCGGGCCTCCCTCGTGAGGAGGTCGCTTTCGCGGTCAATCGATCTGAAAAGGCTACGTGCGTTCATGTCGGCCGGTCGGGGGAGTTCGACCGGCCGACATTCCTAGGACAAGCCTAGGACACACCTAGGACGGCGGCTTTTGTCATTGGTGCCGCGTCGATTTCCAATGTTGGCAACCGCACAATGACCCTGACACAACTCGTTGCGACATTTGCTTTCGGCGCTCTTGCTGCCCGCAACGATTTCTATAATTCAAATCAGCGGGTTGAGCCGTCTTTCAACGTTGCCACCAACGACACTCACAACGTTGCGCCAACGTTGCCAGCAACGGTTTCCGAGCCCGCCCCAAGCAACGAGCCTGCGCTCGATGTTTTCCGCTCCTTTATCGATGAGGTCGTTGACTTCACCCCCGGTGTCTGCATGGCGTTTCCTCTTATACGGATAAACTTCGCAGATTTTGTGGCCCGACACGGCCTCCCGAAAATGTCAGACCGAGCCCTGTCGTCGGGGCTGATCACACGGGGGTGCACCCGCATCCATCCCGACGACAAGGGATACCCCCGCGCCCGGCACCCGCGCCGCCCCGTGCTTATCGTCTTTCCCGACATCGTGAGGGAGGAGTGATGCACCCGCCCATTTCAACGCGCCAGCGCCAAGCCGTCCGCGCCTTCCTAGAGCGGGTCGGCGATTGCGGGTGCTTGATCACCGATCAAGAGCTTGCGGACCGCCTTGGCCTCAAGACGCGGTCGGCAGCATGGACGCTGCGCCATGGCCTAGCAAAGCGCGGCCTCGTGACGTTGGGGCCGTGCCCGACGTTTCATGCGGCGCTGTTCAAGGGTTTCCGCTTCGATCCCGAGACGGGGTTGCAGCGGGTGTTCTAACGGCAAAACCCCCAGCCTTGCAGGGCCGGGGGTTTTGAAATTGAGCGCTCGAAGCCCTTGCCGGGGCCGGGAGCATGTGAAGGGCCGGTGCAATCGGCCGATCTAAGGGTATGCAGGAATGTCAATAGCAAACACGTCCGCACGGGACAAGAACGAATTTAAACCCATGTGGGAAACGGGGTTTGATGCCCCGAGGGCCCCCGCCAACGCCGACGCCGAACGTGCACTCTTGGGGGCTCTCCTCGTTGCCAACCGCGCGGGCGAGTACATCCCCGATCTGCGGCCGGAACACTTCTTTTTTGCCCTGCACGCCGACATTTTCGAGGCGTTTCAAGAGGGCTTTGCGGCCGGTCGCCCCGTGAGCGCAACCACGTTGGCACCACGCTTCCGCGATGTGCGCATTGATGCAGACACCAACGGCGCTCAGTATCTCGGCCGCCTGTTGGCCGAGGCGACAACGGTTGCCAACGTGCGCGAGTACGCCCGCACCATCGTTGATCTAGCGCAGCGCCGGGCTCTTACGATCGTTGCCGAGGATTTGGCGGCCCGCGCCTATGACCCCAGCGAACGCGCAACCCCCTCGGAACTGATAGAGGACGCGGAAAGGCAGTTGTTTGCGGTCGCAACCCGGGGGCGGGACGGCCGCGAAACATCGCTGCATGACGCCGCGGCCGCCGCGATCAAGGCGGCGTTTCAGGCGCACAAGCTCGGCGGCAAGCTGGACGGCGTCGAAACAGGGCTCATTGACCTCGACGCCAAGCTCGGCGGCGGGCTCGGGAACTCCGACCTCGTCGTGCTCGGCGGCCGTCCTTCCATGGGTAAGACGGCGCTCGCGACCAAAATAGCGCTCAACGTGGCGCGCGGCACGCAAGGAACGGACATAGACACGGGCGAAGTCAAGAATATCAGCCGCCATGTGCATTTTTTCTCACTCGAAATGGGCTCCGAGCAATTGGCGGCCCGGCTGTTGAGCGACGTGTCGGGCGTGCAATCGCACCTCATCCGCAAGGGCGACCTGCGAGATAGCCAATTCCGGCTGATCAACGAGGCGGGTGCCTTCCTGTCGGGCCTCCCGATGACCATCGAGGAGACGGGCGGCATATCCATCGGGGCGCTGTCGGCCAAGGCGCGGCGCGAGAAGCGCAAGCACAACACCGGGCTCATCGTGATTGATTACTTGCAGTTGATGCAAGCGGCTCCGGGCCCGAGCCGTATGAACCGGGTGCAGGAAATCACCGAAATCACCGTCGGCCTCAAGGCGCTGGCCAAGGAGCTGCGCGTTCCGATCCTTGCGCTGTCGCAGTTGTCACGCGGCCTTGAAAAACAAGAGGAAAAGCGCCCTCAGTTGTCGGATTTGCGCGAAAGCGGATCGATCGAGCAAGATGCCGACGTTGTGCTTTTCGTCTACCGCGAGGAGTATTATTGGCTCCGCAAAAACCCCCAACCGGTCAAGCCAGACCCCCTTTGGACGGCTGATTTCGAGAAGGTCGCAGGGGTCGCGGAAATCATTATCGGCAAACAGCGGCACGGCCCTATCGGCACGGTGCAGCTTGCATTCAACGGCGATCTTACGCGGTTCGACAACCTCGCGAGGGCGTCATGAGCACCCTTTTGCCCAATGGCGGCGCCCCTATCGTCGACGACGCCCCGCGCCTGCGCGTGGTCCGCATCCACCTCAACGATTGGGTTGCCTCGACGCGCGGCCTCTCGCTCGACGAGGAGGGGTTTTTCTGGCGCTTCACGGTGCTTTTTTATGACCGCATGGGTGATCTGCCCGATAATGATGCGGACAACGCCCGTGCTATGAATTTGGACGTTCGCCGCTACAAATTCATGAAAGAGCGCATGATTGCGCGCGGCAAGATCGCGGCCGTCGGGGGTCGTCTTTCGAATGCCCGCGCGGAGCGTGAAATTGCCAACTACGTCGCCGAGCACAAACGCCGCTCGGCCTCGGCTATGGAGCGCGAAAAGGGCAAGCGTGTTGCAGACACACAAACAAAGATCGATACCGAGATCGAGGCGACTTCGGGGTCGAAGTCGGACCGATATCGCCCCGATATCGAGGCGAAGTCGGACCGATATCGGGTCGAGACTGGCACCGATCTTTCCGAAAAATCCAATGAAATCAATGTGTGCAACGCCACGACACTGCCACAAGGCGACCACGAGCCTCGTGCGCGCGCGCGTCCTAAGCCTAAGCCTAAGCCTACAGTAAGTGAAGTTAACCCCCATACGCCCCCCAAGGGGGGCCTTGACCCCCTCGACCAAGCTTTCGAGGATTTTTGGGCTGCGTTCCCCGAGGGGCGGAAGCAAGCGAAGGGCGACGCCCGCGACACGTTCCGCAAGATCGTGCTCGGCAAGCACCGCAAGGGGCTGCGCGCCAAGGCTGAGACGCTGATCACGGCGGCGGCCCGCTTTGCCGCAACCCGCCCCGACCCCGAATTTACCCCGATGCCGTCGACATGGCTCAACGGCGGCCGTTGGGAGGATGGGTGCGCAAGCCAAGCCCCGCGCCCGGCCAACACGCCCGCCCCGCATGAGGGCCGTGAGTGGGGTTGGTGGCGCGGCAAGGAGGATCGCCTACGCGGCCTCGAATTGGCCCGCTGGCGCAAGGCGATCGAGGACACCAAGCCGAATGGGACTTGGCCTTGGTGGGTGCTCGGCGCTCCCCCAGGCGACCCCGAGTGTGTCGTACCCCCCGTGTTGCTTGAGGAGTTCAATTACATCGCCATCTATCAGGGGCAAATCACCCATGTTTGAGAACATCCTTACCGCCGTCGAGGTTGCGTTCGACGTGCGCGTCGACGACCTCCTAACGTCATCGCGCAGCCACGCCCTGACCCGCGCCCGGCACGCCGCCGCGCTGATCATGCGCGATGCGGGCGGATCGGTGTTGCGTATTGGGACCGTCCTGCGCCGCCATCATACGACGATCATGGATAGCGTGAAGCGGGCCCGCCGCCTCGCGGGGGATGACGCAGAGTTCTCTGAGCGCCTTGCAATGGCCCGCAATCTCGCACACGGGCCCGCTGGCGCCGATTTGTTGGCAGTGAGGACCTTGCCCCTCAAGAAACGCAGAACGCCGCCAGCGGCCCGCCTGGAGGGCTTTCGCCGCCCCGGTGACACGATCGAGGATGCCGAAATGCGCGCCTCTGTCGAGCGGGCGAGCGCCAAGCTCATCGCTCTTTTGCACGCCGAGGCCGCGCAATGAGGGTTTACCGTCACATCGCAGAGGACCGCGCCGCCGAGGCCGCGCGGGTCTACGCCCGCACAATCGAGGCGATCAAGACCATGGATCGCCTGCCCGCGCCGATGATTGCGCGGGTGCAATCCAATTGGCCCAAGGAGTTCGCCTTTCATGCCGAGGCGATCAAATGGGCCGTGTTCGCAGGCGAGGCCGCGAAGTCGAAGGCGTACAAACGCCTTCGTGCTCGCGACTTCGAGGACATCAATCTGGAATTTGACGAGGATGACGACCGGCCGAAGTTGGAGCCGGTGAAGCGGTCCGCGATCGCCGACGTTGAGATTGCGGGCGCGTGGTTTGCGGCCCTCGCGCTGCGCCCTGAAAACGCGGATGAGTTCCTCCATGCCGTCGAGGCGTTTCGCCGGGGTAAGCGCAAAGAGGTTTGGGTTGATGACCAACGGATCATGGTCATGCAGGCGCGCGGGCGCACGCTCAAGACGATCGGGGAAAACTTGCACGGGGGGAAGTTCAATGCGGAGCAAATTGAGGGACGAATTTACGACATCGCGTTCGCCCTTGCAGAAATCGCGCGGGGGCGGTGACAGCCTAGCCCGCATGGTTGCCGGGATGGAGCGCCTTGCGCACGCGCGTCACCTCGCGGTGTGGGAGATTGTCGACGCGCGCCTTGAGCTTAGTGTTTTGTGGGCCGTAGGTGACGCCTCGGGGCCGTGCGCGAGCGAGGTCAAGATCGGGGTTTCGACGCGCAAAGCCTACGCCGACGAGATCAAGAAAATGGGCAACTACCGTTCTGCCGAAGTGGTGACGCGGTACGAAACAATCATCAGCGGCCGGGGGCGTGCGGAACTCCTCAAAACAGCGTTGCTCGCAACGTTGGAGGACCGGGGGTTGACGTTCCGCTCGTGGCGCCGCGCCAACGTTGGCGAGCTGTCCGACATCGTTGCGAAGCTCGCCACAACGTACCGCGTCCGCCTCATGACGCACGACGAGGCGGTCGCACTAGAGCATGAGGTTTTCGACAAGGTTGCTGCTGAGCACTGCGGAGGGGTCTGAAATGATGGCGCGCATACCGAAGAACTTCACCGTTAAGCAGGACGGGACGGGAAAGATTACGATCGAGCGCAAGGCATGGGGCAAGCTCGACGCATCGGCTCAGATCAGAATGAAGAAAAGCAAGCGCGTTCGTGTGCAGCGGCCGCAGATCAATTTCGGGAAGAGGTTCGACCCGTAACCGGCCTTTCAAGTTTTTCTCTACACGTACACTTCGTCAAGCCGTCCGGCGTTAACGTCGGCTTCCGATCTACCTAGTAATTCTAGTCGATGCTCAGCGCATCTGATGATGCTCGCTTGTTCGCTCTTCATCTCGGCTATGTGAGCAAGCATGGCGTCGCGAGAGCGGAGCGCGCCAGCTTTGACGTAAATCTCGGCGCTGCTGGAATTGCTGTGCCTCATGTCCACAACGTCTTGTTCGTCGTAATACTTCACTTCCCACGCTCGGATGGCGCGAAGATCAGACTTGTTGCCCTTAAACTCCAGGACAACGCGGCTCGGATCAAGGACTAACCCGTCGCTACTGCATGACCAAAATGTGTCAATGATCTGCCCATTAACGACAACAGCCTTTCTCGATTTGCAGTGATACAGGTCGGAGTGATTACGCCCCATATCGTCGGCGTATCTCCAAAAATAAATATCGCCGTCGTTCATCGTATGGGCCCTCATTGTTGTGTGGACGTGAAGCGCGCCAAGCTCGTTAAGGCCGCCCTTCCAGCAGATGCGCTGAGCACGCAGTCGAAACCGCCGCAACGCCGTGTCCACAGTCTATATAGCAAAGCCGCTTGACTTAATCAAGCCGTGACATTAGTATTTTGCAAATGGGTGTTGATAAGGGCCAAATCGGGATTTTGTTCCCGACAAAGAAGAAACTCCCGCTAGCCCGTCAAGAGGCGGCCTTGCGGGCACATGGTGCGCAGGACATTGTTACTGTCAGCCGCCAGCTACCTTGGCGCAAGATCGTTGAAAGCGGCGTGCGCGCCGGGGATACCGTGAGGGTTCTAGCATTGGTGTTGCTGGCGACAGAACGCGGGAAAGACAAGCTAACCCCTGCGGCGCAGATCGGCGCGTTTATCGCCATGGTGCACGCACGGGGCGCGAGTGTTCTTGAGGTCTACACGGGGCGCAATTCCGCCAAGGATAGCGATTGCGAAGGCATGATTGCCGACGCCGTCAACGCGCTCCGCACGGGGAGCCGAGCCCTGCCCCCAGGCCATGCGAAGCGGGGGCGTCGGCGCTTGGAATTTACGCCTGAGCAAACCGCGCAGGCTCGTGCTGCATGGTTTGACGTGCGCTATATTACGAACAAGGAAGCCGGGGCGCACATGCCGGAAGGCTTCACGAAGGAACGGGCGTTCAAGTTGTTTGGCGGGAGTGGAAGACCATTCCCGAAACGCAAAGCGAAGAGATAGCCAAGGAGC
>ERZ650310.480-NODE-480-length-11828-cov-4.778221_pt1 | contig 11828 bp, 14 predicted proteins | sample MGYA00376246_ERZ650310 | MGnify/ENA primary metagenome ERZ650310 (study PRJEB26733, sample SAMN07839286) | wastewater metagenome | biome: small river; feature: stream; material: water | place: USA: North Carolina | collected 2016-03-01 ...
ACGAGATCGCTGATCGTGACTGGAGTTCAGACGTGTGCTCTTCCGATCTCCAGATGACAAATCTGCCCTATTCCGCCTGAATTGAGAGGTAAACGTTATAGGCATTCATGCGGTTTGCAGCCCTAAATAAGGGCATTCCTTCGTATTCTGACCAATCAACCTGCTGATAGGCCTCATCGAAAGGATCCATATTTACAGCCGATTTAGTCATCGATTCACGTAAATACTTCAAATATTCCCTGGTGAAGCGGATATCTTCAGCTGGATTACTTGAATAGGCGCCATGGCCTGGAATCACGATGCTAGGATTCAGTGTCGCAATTTCATCCAAGGCATGCAACCATCCCCTACTATCCGCATTACCAACAAAGGGAATGCGACCACGGAAAACTAAATCCCCGGCAAAAAGCACTTTCTCGGACGGAACGTAAATAATCAAGTCCTCAGGAGCATGAGCGGGTCCGACCCTAGCAATCTTAAATTCAATGCCTCCAACTGTTAGCGCATAGCTTTGGTCTATCCAGACATCAGCACCTATTAGCTTAGTCGAGGCATTCACCCAGGGGGCAAAGTCAATCCGAGAGGCGATTAGTCGCTGCTTGGCAGTTTCAGAGGATAGGTAATTTCTGCCCTCGCCTTGTGCATAAATCTTTGCACCGATGTTCTTAAACTCTTGAAGACCATAGACATGATCTGCATGGTAGTGAGTAACGATAACTGCAACCACTTTCTGAGGGGTGATCTTCTTAATTTCCCCAAGCAGTTTCTTTGCGAGCACTGGTGAGCCTAAAGCATCAACTACCACTACGCCCTTAGGCGTAATAACAAACCCCGCATTCGAAATAAAGTTTTGATTTTTGCTACTACCCATTTCAGCAAAGCCTTGCACGAAATAAGTGTGCGGAGCTACCTGAATAGGCTTAAGAAGCAAATCATCAGTGGCATAAGCCATTGATACAGAAAAAAGAAGCGATAAGACGCCAAGAAGTAGAGATCGAACTTGAATGGCTATCACAGCTAAAAATTAAGGCTTAATGTAAGCGAAATGGTTTTGGTGCTGAAGGTCAGCTACTCGAACAACACCTGATGGCGTGAAGTCCGTATCAAGAATAAATTGATCCTTCTTCAAATTGCGGTTCTTTAAAGTGATTTCGCAGACCTCAAAACGAACGCCCCGTGACTTCAGTGCGCCAACCAACGGTGCATATTCAATTCCATTCTTTTGATCTTTCGCCCCCTCCATCATGATGTCTACGCCATTGGCATGGGTAACAACAATGATCTTAGTTTGTGGGGACACATCCAAATGATTGCGGATATTACGCAGCCCTTTAATGCCTTGAGTTTCGGCATCATCAATGTGATAAACAACTTCAGTGGGGCCAGCAGCATGTGCAGCCAAAGTAAGAAATGCAAAAGAAACTGCGAGGCACTGAAGTAATTTTTTCATTATGTATCTCTAGTTAATAAGTATTAGAGCGAAACCATTCCGGGATTGTTTTTAACGCCTTTGATATTAGGCTCATTCAGCTTCACAGCTTTAACCACCTTCACATCGCGTAAATGGCGCTCGATCACGTCCCAGATCGGCTCACCACCAATATTTCTAGCCTCTTCACTAACCGGCGCCCAACCAGCAACCTTGTATGTCTTGCTTGGATCAATGTCCTTGCCATTTAAGCGCATATCGCTGATGCGTTGTCCGGCAGATGCAGCTGGATCAATGGTGTACTGCATGCCACCCACGCGGACCATATCACCACCCTGCTGATAATACGGATCTGGGTTAAAGAGGTTATCCGCCACATCCTCAAGAATGGTCTTGATGGTCTCACCAGTCATATTCGTCACCGTGGTGTATGGGTAGGTAATAGCGGTTTGATCCAATAAGTTCTCACGGGTGATAGCTTGACCTGGCAATAAGCTAGTGCCCCACCGGAAGCCAGGCGAGAATGCAATTTCAGCATTCTTTTGAGCCATCAAGCCATCGAGAATTAACTGATCGAAACTGCCGTTGAAATTACCGCGACGATATAAAAGACCATCCGTTGTGGCCAATTTTTCATTCAATTTAGTTTCGTATGGGGCACGTACTTTAGCGATCAACTTATTCATCGCAGGATCAGCCGGAATCATATTTGAGAAGATTGGGAAAAGCTTATAACGGAAGTCAACAGGCTTGCCACCCTTTACATCAAAGTCAAGCACACCCAAAAACTTGCTATTAGAGCCTGCGTTAGTAACCAGTGTTACCCCACCGGAATTCTTCACCTTGACTGGAATCGGGACCCCATCATGCGTATGACCACCCATAATTGCATCGAGCCCACTCACACGTGAGGCCATTTTCAAGTCCACATCCATGCCGTTATGTGAAAGCAACACAACTACCTTTGCACCTTTGGCGCGCACCTCTTTAATCGTCTTCTGTAAATTCTCCTCCTGAATGCCAAATGTCCAGTCAGGGGTGAAATAGCGCGGATTAGCAATCGGCGTATACGGGAACGCTTGACCAATAATAGCCACTTGAATTCCGTTCTGCACTTTCATGACATAGGGATTAAATACAGAGTCACCAAAATCTGCGGTCTTAATATTTTGAGCAACAAAAGAAACCTTGCCTTTGAAATCGCCATTCACGATCTCCATGACCCGCTTTTCACCTAAAGTCATTTCCCAGTGGGGAGTCATGACATTAACACCTAGTAACAAGGCCGCATCAACCATATCCTGACCATTAGTCCAAAGCGCTGTAGCAGAGCCCTGCCAAGTGTCACCACCGTCCAATAAAAACGCTCCTGGACGAGAAGCCTTCATTTGCTTAATCAGGGTCGCCATATGAGCAAAGCCACCCATCTTGCCGTAATTTTGCGCGGCTGCGACGTAATCTAAATAAGTAAATGCATGAGCATCACGCGTACCCGAAGCAATACCATTTGCTTTGAGGAAATATTCCCCAACCAAATGAGGTGTCTTACCTTCCTGGGCGCCAATACCTAAGTTAACATTTGGCTCACGAAAATAAATTGGCAGAAGTTGCGCATGGCAGTCTGTGAAGTGCAGAAAATGCACGTTACCAAACTTCGGTAAATCATAGAATTTTTGTGCGGTAGTCTGAGCGCTAGCAAAATTGGATTGCAAACTCATACCGCCTGCAGAGGCGATAGCTAGAGCTTGCAAAAACTCACGGCGATTTAAAGACATGGAAACTCCCCTAAGAAAACAGGCCTTGCGGCCCGTTTTAATATGTTATTTATTTACAGGCGACTCAGGATCGAGCAATAAAGCCATGACATCTTGGATTTGTTGCTCGTTTAACAATTTGAAGTGAGCAAATCGTGGCATGTTACTGCAGGCGTTATAGGCCTTTGAGTTGTTGATGCGATTCCAGGTATAAGTTACAACCTCATTGGAGTAGCCGCGTAATTTCCCATAACCCGTCAAAGATGGACCAATATTTCCATAGGAGATTTCTTTGGGATCAATTTGGTGGCAGTTATAACAACCTCCACCAATTGGAGTGTCCGCCTTATCAGTCCAAGTCGCACCGCGACCACTTTGGGCAATTTTTTCACCGTTCTTCCAGTCACCAATGTACTTACCATCAGACGGCTGTTGAATTGAGTCCATATTGATCTTCTGGATTTTCTCGCGCATGGCTTGGCCTTGCTTGCTAGCAGCAAACTGCGGATCGGAACAGAATTTCTGTGTAGCATCTTGATCAATGCGGTTTAGTCCTGCAATGCCTTCAGCCCTAAAGCTGTCCTGCATCATCTTGTTGAATTTAGGGTCATTCTTTTGTTGAGCTACAGCTGTAGACTGCATTAAAGAAGAGGCAACAATCAATCCAGTGATTGATAAGAGCTGTTTAATGTGTTTAATTTTCATGATCTCGGTCTCTTATCAATTAACGCTTTAAGCCAGGGGTTTCAACAGTACCGCCATTGGCATTCTTCGCCATATACATAGACAAAGCGATAGTGACATCGGATCCATAAATAGGGAATGGGAAGCGCTGCTGACGGAAGCAATCATTTAGACGTTGTTGCATTGTCCAAAACTGACCGCTGGATACACGGTAGGCTGGCCAAGAGCCCCAGCCTAAAGCGGCACCCTTTTGCTCCGTAATATTTGGAAGGTCTTGTAAGCGGATACGCTTGCCATCCTCACCGTGGCATGAGGCGCAGGAGAAGTCCATTGGACCACCCTCGAAGAAAAAAGCGCGCTTGCCTAAGTCATACATTTCTTTTTCTTTAGGATGAGCCGTACTCACTTTAATTTTGTCACCCTTTGAAAGAGTCACGACATAAGCGACGATTGCTTCCATATCCTTCTTCGGACCTTTTTGGAATTGGGCATCAATCATCTCTTGTGGATCACGACCCTGCAAGACTTGCATACAAGTCATTAAGCGAGATTCTAGGTCCTGGACTTTATTTGTATCCTTAAAATAGCGAGGTAATTGTGCCGCAGCACCCTTCACTACTCCTGGCCCTAAGCCAAGGTTACATTTTTCTAAAGTGGCATTCTTTGGGCCAGCTGGCTTCTTCCATAAATCTTCACCCGCCGCCTCATAAAGTTCAGAAGGGTTGCCATCTGCAATCATCTCTCGATATTTAGCAATATCGTCTGTCGCACTTTTCTGTGCTGACACCGAAGATGTCATTGTTAATAAAGTTGCTACCAAGCCAGTAGCTAACCCTAAGGTCAATTTACGCTGCATTTCCTACCCTTTCAGAACCACGGAGGCGGTGAAGATTTTGTTAAAGCAAAAAAAACATCAAGAAGCAGTTGCCTCATCAGTACGCTTGTCGCCCTTACTATCAATCCAAGTTACAGTAATTTTGTCGCCCTTAGCGCCCTTGTACTTAAAGTTCAAGAATGGATCCTTAGAAACTGCTGGGCCAAATTGACCATTCAATACATCTTTGCCATTCGCTTTTACGTTAATTGTGCTGATAAACCAAGCTGGAATTGTTTTACCGGAAGCGTCTTTACGCTGACCAGATTCCATATCATGTTTCATCAAAATTTTTACGTCTACAGTACCGCCATTTTCAGCAGCTCTTACGCGCATTGGATCAGCCATTTTGTTCCTCTTTTATTCTGTATATAAATATATTGTGTTTATCGCTTGCCTTGGAATTAACCGCCGCAACCACCAAGCGTTACTTTGACTTCTTTAACAGCCATATTCCACTTGCCATCCGCTTTAACTAAGGCGTACACATTGGATGTTTGGCCCATTTTGATACGAGTAGTTACAAAAGAATCAGTACCTGCTGGAATAAAGAATTGGGCGGCCAGTGCACTCGGATTCTTTTCAACCAAAATAGCCATTTGTTCAGCTTTTAGCGTTGTGACGATGCCGACTGGCACTACTGCACCGTTTTCAGCAATATCAGGAGCATTCAAAGTAACCGCGGAGGATTTATCTGGGCTACCAGCACCAAGGATTTTAAAAACGTCATCCAAGCTTTTGCCTTCGAATGCTGCCTTGTTCCACTCCTGTGCTTGCGCTACGCTAATAAGACCATTTGAGGCCATCAGACCGAATACTGCTGAGTATTTCAATAGACTGCGACGCTGTTGATTCATAAAAACTCCTTTAATAATCTTTACCTACAAACATAAGCTATTTTGCTTCAAATCCCTCAATGAACAAGCAAATTTAAATCATTTTCCGCCAGATAGCATCCAAGATACCAAAGTCTTACGATCTTCATCCGAAAGCTGCGCCTGGGGCGGCATAGGGATGGAACCCCATACTCCAGCACCACCCGCTTTGACCTTGGCCATTAGCTTATCTAAGGCGCCACTTTGACCCTCATATTTCTTGGCAATATCCGCAATCGACGGTCCAACAAGCTTGGTATTTTGAGCATGACAGGCTGAGCAGTTTTCATTTTTAAACAATGCTGCAGGCCCTTTTGTACTTGCTGAATGCGTATCAGCCGCATGAGCCAAGCCTACGCCTGAGCTGCCAGGTAATTCTTTAAGCGGGGGTTTAGTAGTATCTGCACCGCGATATGGGCCATACATACGATTTTGCTCTGCAATATTGTTATGCGCATTTCTAGCGAAATCGGGTAGCGTCGATCCAATTTGGACAAATGGTACACAGTTATGCATACAGGCATTGCCATTCACATCAGGCTTGCCAGTCACACTCCAGAAACCATGTTTAGTAGTCATGCCATTACGGTTCGGCATTTTGACTTCAGCAATATTGGTATTGCTCAGCACAAAATCATCAGGAACGATTTCTCCGAGACTCAAGATGAAGGCTACTAAAGCATAGGTATCGTCAGGGGTAAGAGATCTTGGTGCATTCCATGGCATGGCACGATAGATGTAATCCCACAGTGTTGATACTGTAGGCACCTTCATTAAGGTGGTTCGTTGCGGCTGCTTCATATCTTTGAGTGAAGCAACGCGACCAGTGTTGATATCGTCTTTAGTTGTCCCTCCAGCGATAGGAGTAAAGATTTCGTTAGACTCACCAAAGGTGCCGTGGCAACTTGCACACTTGGCCTCCCAAATGACTTGCCCCTGCTCAACTGAGCCCGAACCTTTTGGCAGGCCTTTAAAGTCAGGACGCACATCAATATCCCATGCCGCAACTTCTGCAGGAGTTGCTGTTCTGCCAATGCCTGGGAATTTTGCTGAACTGGGTTGGGCAAATGATAGCTGCGCACCAATAGCGAGGAATGCTACAAATCCTAAGCGAGTAGGGAATTTATCCAACCTGAACATTACTCACCTCGCCGTTTGAATCCAACTTCCACGATTGAATTGCATTGTTGTGATAAATCGATCGAGTACCGCGAACATTGCGCAGAGTCTTGATTGATGGCTGAATGTAGCCCGTGTCATCCATTGCTCTCGATTGCATGATCGCCGGGGAGCCATCCCAAACCCAATCAATATTGAAGCGAGTAATGGACTTAGTTAAAACTGGTGTTTCAAGACGAGCTGTACGCCAGTTATTGCCGCCATCAAAAGAAACGTCAACACGTGTAATTTTTCCGCGACCAGACCAAGCCATGCCACTGACGTTATAGAAACCTTTATCTAACAGTTGCTGACCACCAGATGGAGTGGTAATAACAGACTTGCATTCTTGGATAGATGCATATTGGCGATGATCGCCGTTAGGCATGAGCTCGATGTAATGAACTGCCTCATCTTTTGCATTCCAAGGTGCATCTCCGACCTCTAAACGACGCAACCACTTCACCCAACTAACGCCTTGAACACCAGGAACCACGAGACGCAAAGGGAAACCATTTTCAGGGCGTAACATCTCGCCATTCATGGACCAGGCAACAATAGTGTCATTGAGGCAACTTTCAAGGTTAATGGTGCGGGTCATACCCGAACCATCACCGCCTTCAGCCAGCATGAACTTGCCTTTTTTTAGATCAGCACCACACTCCTCAAGCAATACCTTTAAAGGTACACCGGTAAACTCACAGCATGAAAGCATGCCATGGGTATATTGGACTGTAGGAACGGCCACGTTGCCCCACTCTAATCCAGTGTTAGCACCACACTCAATAAAGTGTGTACGAGAAACTGAAGGCAAGCGCATCAAGTCATTCATAGTGAAAACACGTGGATTTTTCACTAAACCATTTACCATCAAGCGATGTGTTTCAGGATTGATGTTGTACCAACCTTGGTGATGACGTTCAAAATGCAATCCATTTGGAGTGATGGTTCCGAATAATCCCTGTAGGGGTGTGAAGGCAACAGAAGCAGCTGAAACACGTGTTAGACCTGGGGACTCACGACGAATCAGGTTTGACTCATAAATAGACGGCACACCATACGGCATAGTTGCCACGTTCTTACCTAAAGTAGTTTGCCATTCTTGTTTTTCCAAAATAGCTGGATCACCTTCACCTGCCGCCATAGCAAGTGGCGCCACTAGGCCAGCCGTCGCCCCACCTAGTGCGGACATAAACCCCTTGCGCAAGAAACCGCGACGGTTTTCGTCTAGACCGTTAGCATTGATATCAGCAATGAGTTCCTGAGAAATAAAATGTTCAGGCGCCTTCACTAATCGAGCTCGATTAATCGGCTTTTCGATAGCGCTGATGTCCTGCGAACTAATCTCAATTTGTTTTTTGGTCATGTGATCTTTACTTTGATGAATAGATGCCTCAAAACTTAATGCATACTCTCAGCAATCTTCGCGCAAACTGTTTGGCACATCTCGACAGTTGCGTTATCGGCAATAGAGTAAAAAACAGTCGTACCTTCTTTGCGTCTAAGCAAGATTCCAGCTTTGTGCAGAGCTGAAAGATGACGAGAAACATTGGCCTGACTAGAACCGCATAACTCCAGCACTTCAGATACCGACTTTTCTCCGCTACATATGGCATACATGATGCGCAAACGCGATGGCTCCGACAGTACGTTGAAATATTCAGCTACCCGAGCGAATACCTTCTCCATTGATTCTGAGGATAGCTTGTTTGTGGCGTTTGCGAGTTTTGAGCCCATGATTTAAGGCTTCACAATGTTATATGCGTACATATGCATATTTAATACCTCAATACCAGCTCCTCATATAGAGAGATACCCTAGGCATAACAACCAATACAATGAAATGAATGGATATTGACGCAATATTGCTCTCTTTAAAGCTGGCCTTTTGGACCATGGCACTGATATTGCCCTTTGGGGTTTGGGTTGCACACAAGCTGGCAACCCTTCGCGGAAGCCGCCCTTGGGTTGAGGCGGTATTAGCACTACCCTTAGTCCTGCCCCCAACCGTACTGGGCTATTACTTTTTAGTTTCATTTGGAAATACCAGCATCTTAGGCATTCCTCTAGTCTTTTCATTTACGGGAATCTTGCTGGCCTCCTTGATTGTGAATGTCCCATTTGCAATTCAGCCTATTCAGAGGGCCTTTGAGGCCATTAATCCCGAAATCAGGGAAGCTGCCCAAGTGAGTGGTTTGAGTAATTGGCAAATCTTTCGCTTAATAGATCTGCCGCTGGCTTGGCGAGGCATTACCAGTGCGGCTGCACTCACTTTTGCCCATACTCTGGGTGAGTTTGGTGTCGTCCTCATGGTTGGCGGTGCAATCCCAGGGGAAACCAAAACAGTATCCATATCGATCTATGACAAAGTTCAGAGCTTCGATACTGCTGGAGCTGGGTCACTCTCCCTGCTACTGCTTGGCATCTCCTTAGTGGCCATTGCTATTTCCTATGGCGTATTTGGACGAGCCACGCTCGGGAGTCAGAGGGGCAGAGCATAGTGTTAAAACTTAAACTTATCCAGAGCTTACCTATGCCTATCCAAATTAATTTGGAATGCGCGCCTGGTGAGTTACACGCCCTAGTGGGGCCGTCAGGCAGTGGAAAAACAACCGTACTAAGAACTATCGCCGGATTAAGAAATCCCAGCGCCGGAAAAATTGAGTGCGATACAGAAATCTGGTTTGAGGCCGAGGAATTCGGCGGCACAAGCAAATCGCTTTCTGCAGCTCAGCGCTCTTGCGGCTTTCTATTTCAACAGTACGCCCTTTTCCCTCACCTTACCGCGCTAGAGAATGTTTGTATTCCACTACAGAATTCAGGCCTCAATACGAATGAACGCAAGGCAATTGCATTTGAGTGGCTAGAGAAAATGGGGATTTCCGAACTGGGGGATCGCATGCCACATCAGTTATCGGGTGGACAGCAGCAACGGGTTGCGCTTGCTAGGGCGCTCGCACGAAAACCTAAGGTACTTTTACTTGATGAGCCCTTCTCCGCCATCGATACCCCTACACGACAAAGCCTCTATAAGACATTGGCAGATATAAGAAAAGATTTAAATATCCCGATTCTTCTAGTAACGCATGACTTGAGAGAGGCTGATTTACTTGCCGATCGAATTACCGTAATTGATCAAGGTATAGGCCTACAAACGGCTACCCCGCAAACCTTATTTCAAAAACCTCGAAATTCTAGGGTTGCTGAATTAGTGGGAATAAGCAATATGTTTCATGGCATCTTTGATTCTGGGAGCCTTACTTGGGATGGCTGCCAGCACATATTCTCCGTGGCTGATAAGGGCAAGATTCCTCGCAATATGCGCGTTGCTTGGGTCATTCCACAAAATGGTCTAAGCGTCCATACCAAACCTTCTGATATCAGCGTTTGTGCCACTGTGGAAAAAGTGAGTAGCTTAGGACAAATCGCAGTCATTGAGTTTCGAATTGAAAACAGTTCGAATACGATTGAATGGGAGGCATCAGCCGCAGAAGTGAAGCGACTGCAAATTGAAGTTGGCAAATTAATGCATATTGAATTAGACGGCAATCAAATTCACATCATGCCATTAAGACCTATTAATGATCCACGTAGATTCCAAGAATCTACAATACCTAATTAATTTTTTTAGCTACCATTCCGAGCAAGGCCGACATGCCAGCATGGCGAGCACCCTCTGATAATTCTTTTTCATAGCACTGCAAATCTAGCATCTCAAATCCTTTAGTTAGTTCACGAATTAACTCCTCGGTATACAAGTGTTCAATTAGTGATGGGCCACCAGTTTTATATTCCAACTGCTTTGGCGTATACCCCTGAAGTATAAATAAGCCGCCAGATTTCAGGGTATGACGAACTTGGTTGAAAATCCTAGCGCGCATTTCTGGATCGGCAAACTGAATAAAGACTCCAATTGCCGCATCATAGGTATTGGGCTGCCACTCGAAATTATCCGTATCGGAGAGGCTGTATTGGATATTAACCTGGTTTTCTTTGGCAAACTGATTGGCCTTAGTAAGCGCAATGTCAGAGACATCAAAGCCAGTAACGCGCATTCCCTGCTTTGCTAGCCATACACCATTGCGCCCTTCTCCATCGGCAATGCAGAGAACGGAAGAATTAGGCTTTAGATGCTGGTGGGCTTGCGCAACAAGATACTCATTTGGCTCTTTACCAAAGATGAACTCTTCTTTATCAAATCGCTCATTCCAGAACTGGGTAGCATCCGTAAAGCTCATTGGTTAACTTGCCTCAGGTTAATTAAATAATGAATTACTTCTTCAAACCACCAATGAGATCATTTTTTAAATCAACTACATTCTCCAAACCAACCGCAATGCGAACCAGGCCATCAGCAATACCAGCAGCTTTACGCGCCTCTGGACTTACTCGGCAATGGGTCGTTGTCGCAGGATTGGTAATGGTTGTGCGCGTATCACCTAAGTTTGCGGTGATAGAGCAAAGCTTAGTTTGATTAATCAGCTTGAAGGCAGCTTTCTTACCACCCTTTAGGGTGAAAGATAAGATTGCGCCGCCGGCCTTTTGTTGGCGCTTAGCCAACGCATGTTGAGGGTGAGACTTCAGGCCTGGATGGTAAACACGGTCTACCCCAGGCTGCTTTTCTAGCCATTGAGCAATTGCTAGAGCATTTGCACTCTGTTGCTTCATACGCAACTCTAGAGTCTCCAGACCTTTTAGGAATACCCAAGCATTGAAGTTCTTGGTTTAAAATAGATGGGTCAGTTTCATATTTAATTGAAGAATTGAATATAAAAATTATTATTGCAATAATGATATTAATCTCCTTATTATTAAAGGTCATTTCTTCTAAAAGCTTATAACTTTTAAGGAAAGACATATTACCTGAGATTAAGCCTTCTATTATGTTATTTGAAATTATTCTTAACTTAACAGCATTTATTTTATTTAAGTAAATAATCTCAGATATTAGCCATTCAGGACAATCGATGCTACCACAAAACTTAAATTTCATTTTGTTTTTTGTAAGAGTGCCGGTTTTATCAAAGGCCACGGTCTGCACGCGGTGCGCCATC
>ERZ650310.481-NODE-481-length-11823-cov-4.763681_pt1 | contig 11823 bp, 11 predicted proteins | sample MGYA00376246_ERZ650310 | MGnify/ENA primary metagenome ERZ650310 (study PRJEB26733, sample SAMN07839286) | wastewater metagenome | biome: small river; feature: stream; material: water | place: USA: North Carolina | collected 2016-03-01 ...
CCGGCAAGCCGCGGCGAGGGCCCAAGGCGCGCGCGCTGCCGACGCTGGTTCCGATGGGTAGCCGGGCATGACCGGCAGCAAGCCAGCAATGCGCATGGAGCCAACACGCGCCGGACTGAGCCCGCCAGCACCTGCCGAATATGCTTGCTGCGGCAACTGCAGGTACTGGATGAGCCAAGCCGCCTGGGACACCAACTCGGCAGACACTCCCGGCAACTGCCACCGGCACGCTCCCGCGCCCGTGCACGCAAGAAAAGATGGTTGGTCGGACGATCGGTACTGGCCCGGCACCTACATCAGCGACTGGTGCGGCGAACACGAAGTCTTGGTGGTGCGCAGCCTAGGCTGAGCGCTTAGCCCAGCCGCGCGGCCAGATCCTCGCCACGGAGGCTGGCATACCTCAGCGCCATCGACAGGTTTGACCAGCCCATGATCCGCGCGATCTCCAGGTCTGAGAACACCCAGCGCCCGCCCGCGTCTCGCAGCTCGAACCACCTGCAGGTGGCTTCATGCCGCAGGTCGTGTTCGGTCATCGCCTGCACGTCGGCATAGCGGAACAGCGTGGCGAAGCGGGCCGACAGGCGCCGCGTGGCCGGGTCCAGATCCTCGGGCGTGCCGTTCCAGTACGGCCACAGCAGCCCCACCCTGCCAGCGCACCAGCTGGCCAGCGCCTCACGCAGAGAGCGCTTCAGTGGCACCACCCGCGGCTTGATCAGCCCGCGCGTGCCCTTGCTGCCCTCCACCCGGATGAAGCCCTTGTCGGTGTCGACCTGGTCGACGCGCAGGCGGTAGGCCTCGCGCAGCCGCAGGCCGGTGTCCACGATGACCGAAAAGAACAGATCGAAGGCCAGATCCGGCCCGGTGCCGGCCGGGCCAGTCCAGGGGCGTTCACGGTCGGGCCGCTTCTCGCCGGCCAGCGCCTGGCGCACGGCGGCCTCTTCAGCCGGCAGCAGACGTCTGTCCCGCCGCACATCGACGCGCGGGCCCACCGGCTTGCCCTTGACCAGCTTGCTGGCCAGCTCGCGCTGCTCAGCCTCGGTGTACTGGCTGTACCCGCTGGGCAACAGGCGCAGCGGGTTCACCGGCGCCGCGGCGGTGTCGCCCGGCTTGATGGCGCCGGCAAGGTGCCAGTCAAGCACACGCGCCAGCCCGCCCACACGCTTGCGGATGGTGCCCGGCGCCAGGTGGTCCTGCGTCTTCATGCGCCGCACCCACTCACCGGCCCAGCGATAGGTGATCGCGCTGACGCGCACGCCCACCACATCGCCCAGCAGCAGGCCGAGCAGCTTGCTGTCGCTGGCCGTCAGGTGCGGCGCTCCGTTCAGGTAGGCCCGCACCACCGCAGCCACCAGCGGATCATCAGCCGCGCGGGGCTCGCCGGCCAGCAGCTCGGCCGGCACCACGCCACGGTCAAGCATGGCGTCGAGCTGCTGGCCGTAGCTGTCGGCCTCGGCCTGGCTGGGGAACGTGGCGTAGAACGCCCGCGGCAACAGCTTGTGCTTCACGCGCAGCTCGAAGCGCGCGCCGCGTGGCCTGACGTGGTGTGACATGGAGCCCCCAATGCGCCATGCAACCCGACTGGACGGCCAGAGCGATCCGCCCGCGGGTGGCATTGCCACCTCCTGCGGGTGGCATGCCACGGATTCTGGCGGATTTCTGGGGCAGAAAGCAAAACGCCCCGCGAGTGCGGGGCGTCTAAGTGTCTGTCGTGCTTGGGATTTCTTGGAGGCGCGATCCGGAGTCGAACCGGACTGGACGGATTTGCAAGGGCCCGTCACCCTTACAAATCAACGCCTTGCCGGTATGCCACCCAAAACACCGTGGCGCATGCGCCAAGCGCGCCCGCAGTCACGGCAAACCAGCAGGCCCTGCCCGTACTGCAGCCGGCGCACCAGGCAGCCCAGCCAGCGGCAGCGCAAGTGGCGCAGCATCAGTCAGGCGCGCCTGGCGCCTTGATCTTCTGGGCGGTGTTGCCGGTGATGTAGGCGCCGACGATGCCGATGGTGGTCAGCATGTAGGCGTTGCCGTCCAGCTTGTCCGCCCAGCACAGCACGAAAGTTCCCGCGCCGCTGATGAGCGTCAGCAGCCAGCGCCGGCCGCCGATGCGTTCCAGATTCATGGATGCCCGCCCAGCATCCAGGCCTTGAACGCAGCAGCCAGCGCCGTCCAGCCGCCCAGCGTGTAAATCGCCATGGCGGCCATCACAAACCATCCGGCTTTGCTGAACACCGCGCCGATGCCACTGAAAAGCCAGCCACCGGCTCTGGCCTTGGCCTGCTGCTGGATGGCGACAGACGCAGCCGCCCACAGCTCGGGGTTGGACACGGCGCGCATGATCCCGTCTTCCACCGCTGCAGCGATGGCGCGGCTGTTGGCCAGGCGCATGGCGTCGATCTCGTTGTCGATGCGCCCGATCTGCGACGCCAGGTAGTCGTCGCCTCGGTCGCGGGCGTGTTGGGCGTCAGGGTGCATGGTGGCGTCGGTCAGATGGCCTCCAGCGCTGCCAGTGCGCTGGCCAGCGCGGCTTGGATCTCGTCGGCGTCACTGGCTGCCTGCACGGCCAGCTTGCCGACGCGGCGGGCCTGCTCGATGGCAGGACCGGCGCCGTCGTGGAATGCCTGGGCCGCAGCCACGATGGCCTGGGCCGCAGCCAGCGCCGTGCCGCCCACGGCCGCCACCTCGGCGGCCACGTAGGCTGGCACCGGGGCGTCAGCATCGGCAGCGTGTGCGGTGATGTAGGTCTGCGACTGGGTCAGTTTGACGGCGTACACCACAGCCTGGCCGACTGCCAGCGTCTGATGCCGCCCGCGGGCCTCGCCAGCGGCGTCGTCAATGGCGCGGCTGGCCAGAACGCGCCGCGCTCCCATGCTGTGGTTGGTCATGTCCGGTCCACGTAGACGTAAAGCGCTGCGTAGCCGACGGCCAGCGGAGCGTCATTGCCGCTGGCCGCGATGCGGATGGTCAGCTGCGCCTGCTTCTCCAGGTAGGTGCCGGGGCCGCCCGGTGACTGGCTGAGCTGGTACTTCTTTTCCGTCGACAGCGACTGATAGCTGGCCGAGTTGCCCGCCAGCAGTGCAGCGCCCACCACCGTGTTGGAAACGCGGTAGCTGCTGCCGATGCCGGTGGTGGTGGGCAATGAACCGCGGTAGAAGTATTGCCAAGTGTCTTCGATGTTGTGCGCATCGCGACCGATCAGCATCGGGGCTAGGTGGTCGCGCAGGTAAGCGGCGACCGCTAGCTCGCGACCGTTGACGGTTGCGTCACCGAGGCCGACTAGACCGTCATCCGTGGTGATTCGCAGGGTCACAAAGTTGCGACCTGGTGAGTGAACAAATACTTCTGCTTTTGCGATTTTCATCTCAGTTGCTTTCTATTTGATTTCTAGGGCGGTTACTTCGCCGAAGGCTTGCGGTTGTTTAGGGTGGTCCAGCGTGAACGCAGGGTGTGAGCCGCTGCCTTTGGCTGGCGGTCGCGGGTGAACGCGCCCTTCTTGTTGCCAAGAACGCGGAAGATGCCCGGCTTGGTCTGGAAGTCAGCGAAGTTCCAAACGTGCTCGCCGACGATCGATGGAAACTTGTCGAATACCGAGTGACTCATGTCTAGGTAAGCGGTCTGGTACTCCTCGCTCCAAGGCAGGTTGTGAATGCTGTGGCCACCGGCGAGGGTGTCGGCTCCATACTCGGTGATGATGATTGGCACCGAATACTTCTCGGTCCAACCCTTCATCTCGGCCTCGAAGTGAATCGCCGCGTTCTCTAGGTCGCTGTGGTCTTCATACCAACCCCAGTAACGGTTGAGGCAGATCACGTCGACCAGAGGTGCAACGAGACACTTGTTGAACGGCTCGGTCATCACGTTGATGTAGGTGACTGGGCGAGTGGCGTCCAGCTCGTGAGCGAGATCGATGGCAGGCTTGAAGAAGTCAACTGCCTCAGGGATGCCGGTTTCAGACTCGTTGGTGATTGACCAAAGCACGACCGAAGGGTGGTTCTTGTCGCGCTGAATAAGTTCGCGCACCGCCTGAAGCAGGTTGGCCTGGGTCTTCTCATTTCCGGTCTCTGGACCGAAGGTTGGCAGCTTTGGGCCACCGAACATTCCGGCGAAGTTCTGGTTTAGACCAACGGCTGCGGTCTCGTCGATGATGACGATTCCGTGGCGATCGGCGTAGTCCATGACCTCTTCGGCGTATGGGTAGTGCGAGGTGCGGAACGAGTTAGCCCCGACCCACTTCAGTAGCTCAAAGTCGTTTACCAAGAACGAGTTGTCGTGACCCTTGCCCTTGACCACGTGGTCTTCGTGCATGCCGAAGCCGGTGAAGTAGAACGGCTCGTTGTTGATCAAGAACTGGTTGCCGCGAACCTCAACGGTACGAACACCAACGTTGACCGAGTATTCGTCGGCCACCTGTCCGCCGACCAAGGCCTCAACCTTTAGCTGGTAAAGGTAGGCGGCTCCTGGCTGCCAGAGCTTTACGTTCGCAACGGTTAGTTCGCCGCTGGCTCCGGTCGCCGAGGCGACATCCTTGCCGTCTTCATCGATGAGGGTGACGCGTACATCCGCGGCGGTGCTGGTGACAACCTGGTAGTCGACCTTGCCGGTCGAGCCATCGAAGCCGGTGGTGACGGTCACGTCTTGAACGTTGACCGCTGGCACCGAGTAAAGCCAGATGCTGCGAGCTAGGCCGGCGTAGTTGTAGAAGTCGTGAAGATAGGTCTGAGTCTTGACGCCGTTGTCGCCAGTGACGACGCGGCCCGGTGGGATGGTCTCGTTGGTGAGCACGTTGTTGACCGCGATGGTCAGGTTGAACTCTTCTCCGGCCTTGACGTGGTCGGTGATATCGGCGCTGAATGGCATGTAGCCACCCACGTGACGGGCGACCTCTTTGCCGTTCACGAAGACGATGCCCTCGTGGGTTGCGCTGTCGACGCGAACGTTGATACGCTCACCGGCGAAGCCGCGAGGTACGCGAACGGTGCGCTGGTAGAAAACCCAGCCGACGTGGTTGCGAATCGCGGTGTCGGTGAAAATATCGTTGTAGCTGGCCGGAACCGGAGCCTGCAATTTGGTGTCTAGAGGCTTAGCGGCCCAGTTCTGGTGGAAACCTTCGCCATTGAAGTCGACTTTGAAATCCCATAGGCCATCGAGGTTCAATAGCTCACGGGTGGCGGTGCTCTGTGGTCTTAACATTTCTTCCTTTCATGGCCTCTTTGGCAAGCGGTTGCCAAACAGGGTAAATTTTTAGACTTTGGTGCGGTTTAGAACAAGATCCATAAACTCGTCGCTTGCGGCAAGCTCGCTGTCGATGATTGCCACCAAGCGGCTGACCAACTGGTCGCGGTCTGCTTCGGGGTCGCGGGTTGACGAGTACACCTGCAAAATCGCCTGGGCCTGGCTGTCTTCGACTCGACCGGTCTTGGTGATCACGAAATCAACCCAGGCACGGATGACTCGGGCACACCCCTGGGCATCGCGGCCAGCTGCGAGTTCGGCCTTGGCCACCGGCGCAATGCGCACGCGCAACTTATTCGAACCGTCGATTGCGATCTGGGCGAGGCGGTGAGCGATCTTGCCGTTGCGGAATCGGCCGAGGAGAGCGGCTCGATACTGAGGGAGGTCAAGGCCCTCGTTTGGCAGGTGCTGCACCGCCTCATTCCAGAAGTCTTCGACCCATGCGAGGCAGGTCTCGTCGGCGATGGCCTCGGCCACGGTCTCGTGGCCCCGAAGCTGACCGGCATAGGCAAGCAAACTGTGTGAACCGTTGAGCAACCAAAGCTTGCGGTTCTCAAAAGGTTCGATGTGGTCGACGAATCGCGCGCCGGCGTTTTGCCAGTCTGGACGGCCGAGCGGGAAGTCGCCCTCGAGCACCCAGTCGCGGAACGGTTCGGTGACCACCGGCGAGCAGTCATCCCAGCCGGTTGCAGAGGAAACGGTCGCGATGTCTTGCTCGGTGGTCTTCGGCGTGATGCGGTCGATTGAAGTCGAGACAAATGAGACGTTGGCGTTCATCCAAGCCACCGACTCGGTGCCGAATGAGTCGAACAGATCGCTCATCGCAACCTTAAGCATCGAACCGTTCGAGGGCATGTTGTCGCAAGAAACCATAGCGATCGGCTGACCGTTGACCCGGCGACGGGTCTCGAGTGCGACAGCAAGTCGGTGCAGGGTTGCCGGAGGATTTACGGTGTCGACGTGACCCGAGGCATCCATGCCGTAGCCGGCTTCGGTGATGGTCAATGTGACGATCGCGGTCTGCGGGTTGGCGATTGCCGAGGTGAAGGCCTCGGTGTCATTGCCATCTTCGGCGCGAACGATTGAGTCGACGATTTCGAATTCGTCGCCGGCCTCGCTTCGAGTGATCAGCGTGAACAGGCCATCCTGGCTGGCTAGCTCTTCGGCTGCCTTGGCCGAGCGACCGGTGAAGGCAACGATGCCCCACTGCTTCTCGGTGTCTACCTGAGCGGTAAACCATGCCTGGTGAGCTCGGTGAAAAGCACCGAGGCCAACGTGCACGATTCGTTCTGTTGGGGTGGCCGCCACCACCCCAGTCTTGGTTGCCAAGTTGGCGCGATTTAGCTTCATAGCTTGAACGCCTTTCTTGGAATCGAAACGACAAGGTCGACTGCAACCTTTTGCGCCTGGTCGAGGGTGAGACGACCCTCGGTGACTAGGCGTGCCAAGAAGGCACAGTCGACTCGGCGAGCCATATCGTGACGGGCAGGGATGGAAAGGAAGGCCCTGGTGTCATCGATAAAACCCGATCCGCGATAGAAGCCTGCGATTTCGGTGGTTGCCTCTCTGAAGCGAGTGGCTGAATCGGGTGCATCGAGGAACCACCACGGGGCTCCGATGCGAACGCTTGGATAGAAACCCGCCAGAGGAGCGACCTCGCGTGACCAGGTCGTCTCATCGAGACTGAACAGAATCACGGTTAGGTTCGGGTGAAGCCCGTATGCCTCGAGCAGTGGTCGCAGGTTCTGGGTGAATTCGGCGGCAACGGGAATGTCTTGGCCGGAATCCGGGCCGAACTCGCGGAAGGTTGCGGTCGAGTGGTTGCGCACGACACCGGCATGAATGGTCATTACGAGGCCGTCTTCGCAGCTCATCCGGGCCATTTCGGCCAACATGTGACCGGCAAATTCGCGTTTTTCGGCCTCGGTCAGTTTGCCCGAAACCGCGCCATCGAAAAGGTCACTCGCGGTCTTTGAATCAAGGATGGTCGTGTATGCCTCGAGCACACCGTGGTCGCAGCTGACCGCTCCGTGCTGCTTGAAGTAGGCGCGGCGGTTCTCGAGTGCACGGATGAAGCCGGCATAGGTGCGTTGGCTTTCGCCGGCGACCGCCAATAGGCGGTTGAGGTTTGCCAGCCAGCCCTTGGCCCGTGGGTCGAGGTAAGCATCCGGGCGGAAGGTCGGGGCGACGCGACCCTTGAAGTTCGGGTCGGCAGCTAGAGCCTGGTGTCCGGCTAGGTCGTCGCAGGGGTCGTCGGTGGTAGCCAGGAACTCGATTTTGAAGCTGTCGAACAGGGCACGTGGCAACATGTGCGGTTCGAGCAGTTCACTCGAGATCAGGTCATATAAGCGCTCGGCGTTCTCGGCCGATGGGGTCTCGTCGATGCCGAACAGGGTTGCGAACTCGTGGGTCAACCAGTATCCGCTCGAGGTGCCGAGCAGCAGGTGCCAGTTTGAGCAAAGAATGTTCCAGGCCTTGCGAGGGTCGGCGTTAGCGCCGGCCTCACCCTTGCCGAAGTTCTCAAGACTGTAACCCTCGGCGTGCAGCAAGCGGGTCACATAGTGATCGAAGTATATGAACAGTTCTGCCGGGTTAGCGAAAGGCTTGTTCTCAACCAGCAGTGCTGGGTCGACGTGTCCGTGCGGTGAGATGATCGGCAAACCAGCGACCGAGGCATACAGCTCTTCGGCAATCACGCGCACGGTCGGATCGCTTGGCAGCAATCGGGCCGGATCTAGGTTTGTTCTCATTTGCACACCTTCATAACATCACCTTTCGCAACTTTTGGCAAGCGGTTGCCAAACAAATTGCCTAGATGAAATCCAATCGTTATCTTTGTCATTTTTTTAGGCCTTGGCCTTGCCGGTTGAACCACGAACTAGCAGCGAGGTGACGACATCCGTGCCCTGCACCGGATCATCTTCCTCTGCTACGAAACCCTTGAGCAGAGCCTCTACGGCTTCGGCACCAATCTGCTGCAGCGGCATCTCGATGGTCGATAGCGGCGGGTTGGTGAAATCACTGCCGAAGATGTTGTCGAAGCCGATGATGCTGAGCTGATCCGGCACCGAAACGCCCGCCTCAGTGGCCGCGCGGAGCAGACCAATGGCCATCAAGTCGTTATAGGTAACCACCGCGGTCACGCCAGCTGCGCGCACACGATCGAAAGCGGCCTTACCGCCTTCAACGGTTGGTGCGTTCGAGCCAATTTCGGCAATCGTCATGCCGGCTTCGACGGCATTCTTCATCAAGAGATTCCAACGGTCGGTGTTGATCCAGGATGCGGTCGGGCCGGCAACGAAAGCGATGTGCTTGTGACCGAGTTCGGCCAGGTGCTTCACCGCTTGGGTGATTCCAGGTGAGTTGTCTGGCACGACATCCGAGACGCCTTCGACCTTGCGGTTGACCAAGACGACCGGCTTTTCGCGGTTGACCTTGTAAATCTCTTCGTCGCTCAGACGGGTGGTGCCCAGGATGACGCCATCAACCGAAGGCAAAATGCGCTCGAGGGTGTCTGACTCGACTCGGCTAGATTCTTGTGATTCGGCGATCACCAGGGTGTAACCAACTTCGGCGGCCGCGATTTCGGCACCGCGAACCAGCTTGAAGAACACCGGGTTGGTGATGTCGGCAACCATGAGCGCAATCATCTTGGTCTTGCCGGTAGGCAAGGCGCGGGCGAATGGGTTCACGCGATAGTTCAGCTGCTTGGCAGCCTCGCGAACCTTGGCTTCGGTGGCGGCATTGATGCGACCCGGGGTGGTTAGCGCACGCGAGACGGTAGACGGGTTTACGCCGGCGAGTTTGGCGATGTCATAGATCGTCGCCGCCTTCTCGTTCACGCGCATTCCTTCTGTTTCCTTCTGTTGTGTGCTTTGGCAACTTTTGGCAACAATGGAAACTGTTGCCAATCATAGCGTTGGTTGGTTTTAGGCGTTTGCCAGCTTTGCCTGGCTCGCGAGCAATAGCTTGCGCTCTTCGCGACGCTTGGCCTGACGGTCTGGGTCTGGCACCGGTGATGCCATAAGCAAACGCTGGGTGTATGGGTGAGTCGGGTTGACGGTCACCTGCGAAGCCGGGCCCTGCTCGACAATCTCACCCTTATACATAACGGCAACTCGGTGGCTGATGTGGCGCACCACATCCAAGTCGTGTGAGACGAACAGGTATGAGACACCGGTGTCTTTCTGAATCTGCAAGAACAAATCAAGGATGCGCGCCTGGGTGGTCAGGTCTAGCGCCGAAACCGGCTCGTCGCAAACGATCAGCTTTGGCGAAAGTGCAAGCGCACGGGCGATTGCCACGCGCTGGCGCTGGCCACCCGAGAACTCGCGAGGTAGGCGGTGCAGAGCGTCGCTCGGCAAACCAACCTGATCGAGCAGCTCGGCGATGCGCTTGGTCGCGGCGGCGCCATCCATGCCCTGAATCTGAAGTGGTTCGGCGAGAATCTGGCCGATCTCCATCGATGGGTTTAGTGAGGTGTACGGGTCCTGAAAAACCACCTGCAGGTCCCGGCTCAGCAAACGGCGTTCGTTGCGCGACGCGTGACTAATCTCTTTGCCGAGGAAGTCGATGCTGCCGGCGGTAACCGGGGCCAAGCCGAGAATCGCACGACCGAGAGTGGTCTTGCCAGAACCCGACTCGCCAACCAGGCCGAGGGTTTCACCTTGACCGACATGGATGTTGATGTCGTTCAACGCCTTGAACCCGGTCTTGCCGAAGCCCTTGGCAGGGTAGGTGACGTCAAGGTTTTTTACATCTAGAACGTTGCTCATGACTACTGCTCCTTAGCGTTGTCGGTCAACATGGTCATCGGGGTCTTGCCCTCGAGCATCGAGCTCAGCAGAACCTGGGTGTACTTCTCTTTCGGTGAGCGCAGGATGTCTCGCACGCTTCCGGTCTCAACAACGCGGCCGTACTGCATGACCACTACGCGGTCGGCAAGGTCAGCAACCACACCAAAGTTGTGGGTTACCAGAACCATGCCCATACCGAGGCGGGTCTGTAGGTCGCGAAGGAGGTCGAGCACTTCAGCCTGAACGGTCACGTCCAGCGCGGTGGTTGGCTCATCGGCGATCAGTAGGTCTGGCTCACACGAGACTGCTCCGGCGATCAGCACGCGCTGAGCCATACCGCCTGAAACCTCGTGCGGGTAGCTCTTGAAAACTCGCTCTGGGTTGTTAATGCCAACCATGTCGAGCAGCTTCAAGGCACGCGCCTTGGCTTCCTTCTTACTGATGCCAAGCACCTGGGTCATCGGGCGAACCAACTGGTAGCCGATGGTGAAGGCAGGGTCAAGATTGCTCATCGGCTCCTGTGGAATGTAAGCGATGCGCTTGCCACGGAACTGAGTCATAGCCTTTTGCGAGATTGCTCCCTGGCCGGTGCTGACTAGCTCATTGCCGTCAAACACGATGTGGCCGGTTGCGATCTTGGCGTTGCCAGGCAACAAACCAAGGATGGAGAATGCGGTCTGAGACTTGCCCGAGCCAGATTCACCGACGATACCGAGTACCTCACCCTTGTCTACGTGGAACGAAACATCCGAGACTACCTTCTTGAGCGAGCCGTCACCCTGAGGGTAGCCAACGCTGAGTTTCGAGACAGATAGCAGGTGAGAGGCAGCGTCAGCCGGCGCAACCGAGTGGTCAACCTCGGCCTGAGCAGCGGCGGCGATCTTCTTTGATTTGGCAGAGAGCTTCTGGGTGTCCTCGAGAGCATCGCGAAGCGCGTTTCCGAGCAGGGCGAACGAACCGATGGTGAGGGCAATAACGATGCCCGGCCATAGAACGAGTAGAGGGTTCACGAAGATGTTACGGAAACCCTCGTTTAGCATCACACCCCAGCTGATCATCGAGCTATCGCCTAGGCCAAGAAACTCAAGACCCGACTGAATCGAGATCGCGATGCCCGAAACCATCGCCGACTGAATGATGATTGGTGCACGAACCACGGTGAAGATGTGTCGGCTGATGATGCGCAAGTCGTTCAAACCCGAGACGCGAGCGGCGTCAACGTAAAGCTCGTTGCGCACCGACATCACCGCGGTTCGAGTGATTCTGAAGAAGCTCGGTGCAATCAGGATTCCGAACACGATCATCGACACAAAGATTGATGGTCCGAAAGCTGCGCGCACTGCAAGCAGCACAATGATTGATGGTAGTGACATCAGCATGTTGGCAATCCAAGAAGCTATGCCGTCAAACTTTCCGCCGTAGTAGCCGGCAATCAGGCCGCTAGGAAGGCCAACCGCCAGCGCGGTGACCACTACGACAACCGCCGAAATCAGAGTGGTTCGTGCCCCGAAGAAAATGCGTGTCAAGATGTCTCGACCTGCGCTGTCGGTGCCGAGTAGGTGGGCTCCGTCCGGGCCCGACATCAGGTTGTTTGTATCGGTAGCTGCCGGGTCAAAGCTGGTCAGAAGCGGCGCAATGATTGCGACCACGACCACGATTAGCAAGAAGATGCTGGTCGCTAGGCCTAATGGGTTGCGGGCAATTCGCTGGACAAGGCTCTGGCGCACCAAAGGAGCACCGTGGGTTGCAGCTGCGGTTGAAGTAGTGGTCATTAGACACGCACCTTAGGGTTTAGCCA
>ERZ650310.482-NODE-482-length-11819-cov-7.232319_pt1 | contig 11819 bp, 26 predicted proteins | sample MGYA00376246_ERZ650310 | MGnify/ENA primary metagenome ERZ650310 (study PRJEB26733, sample SAMN07839286) | wastewater metagenome | biome: small river; feature: stream; material: water | place: USA: North Carolina | collected 2016-03-01 ...
TCCGCATCCGTGGGCCACATCGGCGCCGACAAACGGCGGCTCACCATGGACTGCGACACAAACAAACCGGTGGGCACGCCAGCGGCGACCCGCAATATTGAAGACCGAGTAACCGCCCACCGTAGGCTTCGGCCACAGGATGCATTCATCCGTATCGCTATCGATCGCAGACAGGACGAAGGCGAAGATCGATCCTCGCGTGACGTATTTTCCAGTGGGTTTGGTCATTATTCTACCACCTCTGCGTCTCCAAAAACCACACCGTGACGCGCGCCGAATTCAGTGATGAGTTCCATCAAATCCCCGAACTCGGCCTTGGTCAGCTTCGATGACGACGTGCCGAGGTTCACGTACCCGCTCATGTTGATGTTCGGGACGAGGCGCATTTCCTGATTGAGCCCCGCCATCATGAGCAGCTTCCAATCGTCAGCCGTCAGCTTCATGCCGGAGCCTGCTGGCCATTCGACTTGGCGGGCCAGCTCAGTCAGGAGTGCCCACATACGCGCGTTCTGATCCGTGGAGCGCTTGCTCTCCTTGAACTCCACGATGGTCCCGGCTGGCGCTTTCAGGCACCAGTCGGCAGCGCGTTGGCGCACGGTCTGAAGGCCAAGGATCAGGACGTCGCGGCTCATGCTGCCTCCGCCACCTGCGAGGAGCCAAGCCTGCCCAGCGCCAACAGCTTGTCGTCGATTTCACCGAGGAATTTCTTCACCTCGACTTCCATCTCTGCGATCTTCACATCGTCGCGGTGGATGCGGCGAATGTGAAGTTGCAGGTGGGGAGGCAGGCGGTTGTCAAAGCTGACGAAATCCACCCACTTTCTGCCGGTGCATGAGAGTTGCCAGAGCATTTGCTTCATGTACCCGCCATCGATCGACGCGCCCAAAAGGGTATCCAGGTGCGTCGCCGTGTTTGGGCATTTCAGTTCCAAGAGGCCGTCTTCGCCCACAAGGCTATCGGGACTGGCGCCGGCCATGAGAATGGTCGGATGCTGCACGAACCCGCCCGGCGTCAGATCCACATTGCGCATGAACGAGTAGGCCGCTCTCGCTTCCGGCTCGACTTCGTTGCCACGCGCCATCGCGGCGCTCTTGAAACCTTCCTCGACCACGCCTGTAAGCCGCTCAGCGATGAGTTGGGCCATGTAGTTGGCGCGGGTCGCGGACGGCTTGCCTGATTGGCCCTTGGCCATCACGGCCTCGACACGGGAGGCGGTCACGCGCCCGGCGCGGGCGGCGAACCATTCGGGGGAGTTCTGTTCCATCACTTCGCGGATTCCTTCTGCTTCGCTTGCAGGGCCTGCTTCGCGTAGTTGAACTTCGCCGCCGACATGGCTTCGAGGGTTTCCTCCTTCAGGTAGGCGAGGAACTTCGGCTTGTCGGTTTTGGTCGACTTGATGAGCGCTTCCAGTTCGTCGATCTGCTCATCACTCATGAAGACGGAGTCCGGTTGGCGGGCGCCGTTTCCGTTGCCGTCGTCATCCGTGGTCTTCACGTCGAAGATCATCATCTTGAGGTAACGGCGCCCGTAGCTCATGGTGGAGCCGAAGGCGTGCGTGAGGGTCTTGTTGGCCGTGCCCTTGATCCCAGCATTGTCGATCGGGATCGGCGCCTCATAGGTCTTCTCGTGGCCGCCATCGTGGGTCAGGGTGCAGATGACAAGGTAGTGGCCCTCCAGAGACGTGGGCGCCGTGCCGAAGGTGAGGCTGAAGCCATTGGCCGTGATTACCGGGTCCATCGCATCGCTGACGGATTCCAGGTTGGCGTAATGCGACTTCGTCTGCTCGTTATATTTGTTCTTCAGGACAGCGGGCATCTCCTCTTTCGCCTTCTTGAGCGAGGCGTTAAACTGGAGGTGAGCTTCGCGGGTCAGCATCCGCTCGCGCATCTCGAAGAGGCGCTCCATCTTCGAGACGTCAACGCTGGCGTCGCCCGCCGCGTCTGCGATGAACCGGAGAAAGCTCTCCGCGTCAGATACCTTGGCAACTTCGCCCTTCGGCAAATCCGCTTTCGTCAGCGCGCTCATTCTCTCAAGCTCCTTCAGAGTTTCTGTTGGGTTTGTTTGTCTGCTCGGGCGAAACCGGGGTGACTGAAATTCGCTCGGGATCGGCTGGCTCACTCACCAGCTCAAAGCGGCCATCGCGGAATTCTGATTCCGGCCTGATCCAGATCACGCCAACGTCGCCGTCGAGCCGGTAGATCACCGCGTTACGCATGTCCCATTCAAGGACGCCGTAAGCCAGGACGCGGTAGAGCCCGCCCGTCTTCTTGTGGCGCCAGAGTTCGCGGGTATCCGGGGGCGCGCTCATTGCTGTTCTCCAGAGAGAGCGGCGCGGGCAATGGCGCGCATGAAGTCGCGCTCACCATTGCTTCCGAATGCAGCCCCGTAGGACATGGGGCCGCCGCCGCCGGGCCATACCCGCCCTGTCTCAGGAAACTCCCCGAACCAGCGCTCGATCTTTGCCAGCGCCTCTTCCATGCTGCGGAGACGGGCGGCGGCTTCGCGGAGTTCTGTCAGATTGCCGCTGCGCTTGGCGTCGTAGAGGCCCTGAATGACGGCGTCTGTTGTATTGCCGTCAGGATGGTGGATGTCGAAACCGTCGCCCTCTTTGTCGAGCCACTGCAGGACGGCGTGAGAGGTTTCTTTCTCCCAGCCTGCGGTGTCGCAAGCGCCTTCGCTGTAAGCCTCGTCCCAGAGCTCGCCAGCCGCTTCCTCTAAGCGTGCGATCTCCTCAGCCTGAGCCGAGATGAGGGCGGCAGCTTCATTCACACAATCAGGGCGTCCCGACAGGACGTACTTCATGCTGTTGAGGCTTTCACGTAGTTCCGGATCAGTTTGCTTGTCGCGTAGAGCAACAATCATGTCGAAAAGGAACGCCATGCGCTCTTCGTGAACGGCGAGCTTTTTCAGGATCAAAGATTCCAGCTTCTCAGCCAGCTCTTCCGTCTTCATCTCATCCCGCCTTCTGTGTGGGTTTGCAGCGAGGCCGCGAGTTCATCAGCAAGCCTTGCAGCCTCAACAGCCTGTCTATCCAGAGAGCCGATAAGCCTATCAAAGCCCTCCAAAACTTCGTCGGGCTCAGGCTCACGGATGATGGTGCAGGCGATGGTGAACCAGTCGGGGCGGATCATGATGCGGCCTCCCGCACGATGCGCGCCGGAACCTTCATCTTCGCCACGAAGTCTCCGAAGGTCGGGGTAGGCGGCGCAGGATGCTCGCCCGCCCAAATCTCGGCGCGCAGCTTCTTGAAGTCGGGCTTGCCGATGTTGGCATTGGCCGGCGCTTCGTAGATATCGAGATAGCTGTCGCAGCAGCGGTCGTAGATTTCGCGCTTCGATCCTTCGATACCTGGAACGCCTTTGAGGGCTGTTGCAGCGAACAGGGCGAGCTTGAACACGTCGCGGATAGCTGCGAGGGCTAGCTCGTGGGCGGCTTCGGCGCGCTGGGCTTCGACGCAGTCCCAAGCTGGAATGTGGCGCTGGATTATCGACATCTACCTGCCTCCCGTCGCCATGCGAGCGAACTGCTTGCGAATGTCGCCGCGATCCATCGAAGCCTGTATGGTTCCGACAAGGTCGAACGCGTGCGTCAGGTTCAGCTTGCCGAACTGGGCGCGGCGCTTCAGATCAAGCTCCACCACATTCGGGGAGGTGATCTTGGCGATGCGGGATTTCAACGTGAGATTCATTGCTGCCTCCTAGGCAAAGGATTGGGTGAAAGCGGGGTCAGAGAAGCGCCATGTGTGGGCTTCGATTTCGGGAATGCGTCGTGCTTGAAAGCGGCTCGGCCAGAAGTCGCAGTACGCGTTGTCCGCAGCACTGAAGCCGAATGCCGTGCAGCGACGAATGGAGACGCAGTCTGCGCAGGTCTTGCCGGGCGGCAGTTGCATCTCAGCGGAATAGTTGGGCTCTCCCATCTACTTCTCTCCTGCGTTTGCAGAGGTTGATTTGTTCTGCTCGGTGATGAGTCCCGATGTTTCAGCGGGAGCGGTTCGCACGAGGGCGGCGTCGATGATGTCCCACACCGCGGGGATGGCCGGTACGTACTCGGCTGCGGGGATGAGCAGTTCGTGTTTGACGCGCCTGAGCGCGGCTTCGAGCGTGCGGACGCGCTCCTCGAGACGTTCGATGTCGTCGTCCAGTTGATCCGTGTACATCTACTTGCCCTCCGCTTTGGCGACGATCAGGCTTGAGCCCAGTCCGTAGAGCGTGCGTTTCAGCGTGCGGGCGTCTTCATCCAGCCAGTTGCTCATCATCGCGACATTGATACGCTGGAGCACTTCGCCTTTGCTGCGCGCTCCGGGGATTGCGTGGAGAGCGTCAAACACCTCGGCGCCGATCTCTTCGACCTCAACGCCGAAGTCGATGACGGGATCAGGATGATGATTGAAGCGGCCAAGCGGCGCGTCACCCACCGCTTGCGTGCGGATTTCGGTACCCACGGTCTCTTTCGAGCAGGAACTCATCTTCATTTCTCCTGTGGAAGGGGGTGGGGAGAGGGGGCGGGGGTTTCGTGAGGACGGCACCAATCGCAGCGGCCAGCTTCGGTGATGGTGAATGTCCAAGCGACACCGACGACGCGTCCGACCAGACCGCGCTCCTGAAGCCGCAGCGCGACAAAGCGATCAACTGACGTGGCCGGTCCTTTTGCGAGACGGCGCAGGACTTTTGCTTCTTCCGCTTCCATCACTTGCTCCCCGCTGCCTTGGCGATTGCAGCGCGGGCGTCGTAACCCTCGGCCTTGTCCTCAGCGGTTGCGGGCCGGAACTTCATCCAGACATCGCGTCCGCTGTCAGACGCGCACATGCCGCAGTTCGATGCGAGCTTTGGCGGCACGCCTTTCGTGATGACGCTGAACTCGCATTCAGGGCATTCGCCGTAGAAGAAATCAGGCGCGCTCATTCTGTGCCTCCAGTGGCTTTGAGGATTGCTGCTTTCGCTGCGGCCATGCGCGCGTCTGACCGGGCTCGCTGATCTGCGAGCGAGACGCTTGCGTCGTCGTCGGCTACGATGCCTTTCAGCGCTTCCAGAAGATCAGGAGCGGCAGAGATGAGGCGGGCGTTTGCGTTGCGTTGCGCCTCGTCTATGGTTTCCGACAACGTGCACATCGCTAGCTGCGCTTGGCCTTCGCCGTTTCCAAACTTCAGCATCGGCCCACCGACCACTACGCCCGGAAAAGTTGCGAGCACCCACGGTCCCGGCGTGTAGGCATGCTCCGCTTGCGCACGCCCTTCAGTCGTCCCGGTGTCCGCTTCCGTCGCCATCTACTGTCCTCTCGTCTGCCCGTGGGCTGATGAGGAGAACTTACGGGGGAAATATCCCGCAGTCAACAGCATCGGGGAAAAATCCCGCAATTATTTTTGAGGGCGCGCGGTGAATCGCTTTTCGCCATAGCCCGCTTTCCGCGTAATCCCCCCGACCAGGAGGGCCGGACGCGGCAGACTGGGGATCGCATTTCAAGTCCGGTTTACCCGCAGCTGCCCGTGACGTGGGCCAGTCGATCCCCCAGACGGTGAGCCGTCCACATGGGCGTTTGCTGCTACGGCTATCCCTCAGCCCTGCGAGGCATTCGGGCGGCTGGAAATCCCCTGAGGGCAAAGCTCCCGCCGGACACATCGACCGTTATGGCGGGTCGTTGGCCTCGGCATTTTGGGTACGGGTGTGCCGGAATCCGTGGACGGGCGATCAGAACGGAATGTTCGCGGCTTGCGAAACGTAACGTGGTGGGATATATCCCTCACATCGATCGCATTGGATGCCGTAATCATCCAGTTTGGGCCGGGACGCCTCGTCAGCGACCGGCCCACATGCGTTCTAGGGGATAAATCCCGCGCCTAGCAAGCGAATTATTCGCCAGCCTCTCGCTTCTTCTGCTCAGCCAGAAAGCGAGCGTATTGCGCAACGTCCGCGCGGCGCTTCGCATCAAGGCTCGGCATGATGGAAATCAGCTCAGCTGTTTCCGGGTCCGATACCTGGTCGGGATCGCCAGCGCCGGTCAGCAGCCATTCCACATTCGTCTTGAGGACGGGCGCCAGTTTCTGAAGCCCCTCGACGCGCGGGCTCTGGTCGGGATTGCGCTGTAGATCCCGGATGAAGCTTTCAGACAGCTTCGCCGCCAAGCTGGCTGCTCTCATAGAGAGCCCAACAACTTCAAGCCTTTGGGCGATGCGGTCGGAAATATTCATGACGGGGAAATTTCCCACGTCGATTGGCTCTTGACACGCGGGACCTTTCCCCTGCTATGTAGGGGAAATATCCCGTATGGAGCCCCCCGCCTCATGGCCACGTCCCTCGCTGAACAGCACAGAAAGCGTGTTGAACGGCTTGTTCAAGGCGTCAAGCAGTATGCGCTGGAAGCAGGCATCGAAGAGAGCGCTGCCTCAAGACGCATCTTGAATCAAAGCGGTGAGCTGGATCGCCTCGAAAACAAGGGCGGCACGCTCAAGCCGGACACGCTGGAACTCCGCGAAGAGAAGCTGAAACAGCTTCGGCGCCTCATCAAACGCCAGCCTCAGGCCCTGTCAGCATGACGCCTGAACCCCGCCATAGCGACGATGTTTTCGCGGCTCAGGTGAGCGTCGATCTCGGCTTCGACGGCTCGCATCTCGGCGCACCAGACTTTGAATATCTGGACCGTGGTGCAGTGAGTGACTTGCTCTGTGACGCGGCCTTGGGCGTCCCTGATCCGCATCACGGTTTTCACAGTTCCTGTAGCGGGATCAAAGATGTACCGCCCGCCCGCATCGACAAATTCCGCCATGGCCCCCTCCCGGTTAATAGGATTAATTTCCTAAGCCTAGGACTGGCAACCTATCCCCGCAAGCCCCCTGCCATGGAACTGTGCGATACCGCACAAGATTTGGACAGGTTGTCGCAGGGCGCACACGAGAATATCCACAGGCTTTACCGGGTTTTCCCCGATTGTCTGTTTGACATCCAACGAAGCGCTTCCCAGCGCAACACCCCTTCATCAGCGCCCCCCTCCACCGTCACCCACGCTGATGAACGCGCCGCCCGGCTTTCCTCCAGCGTCCCCAAGAGCCGGGCGGCGTCCCTATTGGTCTGCTCGATCCTGTCCTGCGCTCGGAAGCTCTTTCCAATCCGCTCACCGGCGGAGGGCGTTTCGTGAGGCTCTACTCCATTCGCCACACTCAGACCGGCCTGTTCTTCCTGAGCCACGACTGGCGCGGGAAGCTGCACTGGAGCGCGTCCCCGATCTTCTGGAAGACCGCTGACGGCATCGCCCGCACCTTGCGCCGTCTCGGCAGCGACTTCGCTCCGAAGCACAGCGGCTACCGTCCGGCCCGTCAGGAGAACTGGGAAAACTTCGACGCCGCGCGCCTCGAACACATCGAAGTCATCATAACCGATGTGAGCATCAACGGCGAGCAATCGCTGCCCGCTGCAACCTTCGTCAAGCAGACGGAGGGCGCCTCCCCCTGAAACGAAAACGGCTCCCCGCTGTGACCCGGAGAGCCGTCCTAATTGCCAGTCAAATCCGAGCGATAGGAGCGCTCAGTCCATGACCGACATCCAGACATTAACACGAAAACCGCCGTCCGGTTCCACGCAACCGCAGCGCGGCCCCCACCACGAAATCTGCGACGCCATCTGCCATGAAGCAGAAGCCGCGTTTGAATTCCTCACGATTTCCGAATTTCGCGCTCGCGCAAACGCTCACATCCACGCGCTGAAAGCCGCCAAAGCGGCATGACCCCAACCCCAACCCCCCATCCAAACCCTATCGGGAAGCCGGTCGAAGAGTTCTGGCTGGACGAGGAATACCCGTTCGACGCGCCCTGGCTCCACGAACAGGGAGGGCGCAATGCTTACCAAGAGGCAGCGTGACGCCCTGACATTTCTTGAGGCGTTCCAGCGTCGTTATGAAGGCGCGACGCCGACCATTGCGCAGATTGCGGACGGTCTCCGAATTTCCGGCCTCGGTCGCGCCCACGCCATTCTCAAGTCTCTGGAGGAGCGCGGCTTCATAGCGCGTGGTCCACGGACATACCATGCACCGCGCGTCATCGAGATCCTGCGCAACACCGCACGCATCCCGATCTTCGACGCCGACACCCTCCAGCTGAGAGGATACTTGCCGTGAGCCGAGAGATACAGGCCGGGGCTAGGTTTGGCCGACTGACCGTGTTGCAAGAGGCACCATTTCGGCCTGGAAACCCGAATAGGCGGTGGGAGTGCAAGTGCGACTGCGGCGCGACGACGTTCGCTTACGCTTGCCTTCTTAAGGTGGGTCGGAAGGTCGATTGCGGACAGCATGTGAAGCACGCGCCGCGTTCGCCGCGCAAACACATGCTTTCTCGAGATCCAGTTTATGCGTCGGTTTACAAAGTCTGGGAAAACATTCGAGCGAGATGTTACAATCCAGAGCATCGATCATACTTGGACTACGGCGGTCGCGGCATTACGGTCTGCGAACGCTGGTTGAGCGGTGATGGAAATAAGCATGGCGCTGCATGTCTCGCAGAGGACATGGGGCCTCGCCCGAGTCCTGGGCACTCAATCGAGCGCAAAGACAATTCTAAGGGCTACGAGCCGGGGAATTGCATTTGGGCTACCCGCCAAGAGCAAGCAAGAAACAAGCGTTCAAACAGATTCATCCAGTTTGGTGGTCGCAATCAGACGCTGATTGCGTGGGCCCAGGAACTTGGCATCAGTCAACACACCATTTCGACGCGGCTCTCTCGCGGATGGAGCCTGGAGAATGCGCTTTCCGCCCCTCGTAGGGGTGCTCGATGAGCGATCTTCCCTTCATGCCCCTATGGGTCTCGAAATACGAGGCCCACACAGCCCACCTGACGCTCTGCGAGGACGGAGCCTATTTGCGCCTGCTTCGCCTGTGCTGGCGCACGCCGGGCGGAACAATCCCCGCCGACGATGCGTGGGTCATGCGTCAGATGCGCGTCGACGCTGAAGCGTTCGCTTCCACTGTGAAGCCCATGCTCGACGAGTTCTTCAAGGTCCGTCGCGGTCGTTATGTGAACGACGCTCTGAAGAAGTTTTTCGACGAGGCAAACGAGAAGAACCAACGACGGAAAAATGCCGGTCGCAAAGGGGGTGAAGCCAAAGCCCTGAAAACAAAGGGATCAGTGGCTAGCAATGCTACGTCATTGCCAGAGCAATGCTCTAGCAAGACAGAGACAGAGACAGAGACAGAACCACAGACAGAGAAGAAGGATGATGCTTACGCATCATCACGCGTGAAGCCGCATTTCATCCCGGCTGACTGGAAACCTTCGGAAGAACTCATGGCCTGGGCCGTGAATGAGTTCCGAACCCCGAACAACGAAAACCTCACCGAAGCGGAGATCCGAAATGAAGCCGATAGCTTCGTCGATTACTGGACTGGTCGAAGGGACACAAAAGCCAAGCGACCGGGATGGGACGCAACCTTCCGCGCAAGGATACGCGAGCAGGCCGCCAAGATCATACGGGCTCGACCACGAGCCTACGGCACCGCCGGAGCCAACGCTTCTGCCCGTGCGAACGGAGCGTCGCAATTCGCTCCAAAAGTCAGCCAACATGATGCCTTTGCCCTTGCCGCCATTGAGGCAGGTGTGGCTCGGGGTCGATCAGCGCGGCGACAGGACGATGATCCCGCTCTTGGCCCGGTCATCGGATATTCAGGCCCTGAGGTCGTCGATTTCGCAGATGCGCGCGGAGCTGGAGCCCGCAGAGCCGCAGGAGATCGCAGCGACGACGGCCCGTCTCTTTTCGCATTACCCGTCGCCGCAGTCCGGTAACACCATGACCGTTGCGCAGGACTGGCTGGAAGACATGGGGCAGGTCAGCGCGACTGCGTTCCGGCAGGCTGTCGTAGAATGGCGGCGCGGAGCCAACGCATTCCGCCCCAGCCCTGGTCAGCTTCTGGCCCTCGTCCACCGCATCGAGACGCCGTTCCGCGAGCGCCTTGAATATGCGGAGGCCATCCTGGAGCGCGAAGAGGGCATGACGCCCCATGACCGCCTCGCATCGCTTCACCAGCGCCAATACGAGGTCAAGGAGCTTGGCATGCTGCCCTTCGATATCCACGACGCGACCGATGACGCCAAGCAGACCTGGCGGGATTCCGAGGTCGCTTACATCGATGCGGAAATCAAAAAACTGGAAAAACAGGAGGTCTAAACGTGGAAGGGCTGGGAACCTCAAGAAGCTTTTTGCCGGTCTCGATCGCGCCGGCCAAGCCGCGTCCGCGCATTGCCGACATCAAGCGCGTGGTCTGCGAAGCGAATGGCATCACCATGCAGGAAATTGATAGCCAGAGCCGCGAGCAGCGTTTCGCTCGGCCACGCATGGTTGCCTATGCGCTTTGCCGGGAAATGACGCGCGCAAGCCTTCCTGCCATCGCTAGGCAGTTCGGTGGCCGGGATCACACGACTATTTTGTCCGGCGCACGTAAAGTGGCTGAGATTTTGGAGCGCGACGAGTTGCTGTCCAAGGCGATGGACAGCTATCGCGAGCAGATCAACCAGATCGTAGCCGAGCGCGCTCCCCCGATTGAGCCGCCGCCCCCACCGCCGCGTACTGATGCGCGAGGCAACGTTCACAACTTCGATGAGCGCCCATGGACGGAAGTTGAGATCATCATTCTCCGTCAATGCTGGAAGCTTGGGTTCAGCTCAAAGGATATTGGCGCTGAAATCGACCGCTCCTCTGCGGCTGTTCGCAGCAAGGCGCACAAGCTGGGTCTGGGCGAGCGCTTTGCGGCGGGGGATGAAGATTCCGCTGAGGCGTTTCTGCTGGGGCTGTCCGCATGACCCGCTACAACGCAGACCTCGCGCTGATGGCTGACGATCGCCCCAAAGGCAAAGACAAGACCGAGCGGGTGAAAGCTTCGGATATCGCCAAGTACAAGACCGAAGATCAAATCCAAATTGAAGTTGCCCGCTGGCTTGACCACAAGCTGCCGAAGGACTGGCGCTGGTATCATTGCCCGAATGGCGGGTGGCGCAAGAAATCCACCGCAGGCCGTCTCAAGGCCATGGGCGTGAAGACTGGCGTTCCTGACTGCGTGATCTGCCGGCCGAATGGGCCTGACATCTACATCGAACTCAAGAGCTTCGGCGGCGTGCTCCAGCCTTCGCAGAAGGATTGGCGGGACTGGTGCGTGGCGACGGGCAGGCCGTTCTTCGTGTGCCGGTCTGTGGGCGAAGTCGAGATGTCGCTGAAGGATTTCATCATGAGGAGCGCAGCATGAGCGTGTGGACCACTGAACTTGAAACCGAACTGCGCCGCCTCTGGAAAGAGGGCTATTCCGCCAGAGAGATCGGGAAGGCATTGGGCGTTGGACGCGGATGCGTCACGGGCAAGGTGCATCGCCTCGGTCTGGAAGGCAGAACCGCGAGGGTCAACCCGCTCCAGTTCGCCCAGCGGCAACAAGCGCGGGCTACCAGCGTCATTCCCCCGAAGCGCCCGGCGCCTGCACCCTTCGCAGTTGTCACGCTGGCAGAAGCCAATGCGGCGGGGCTGAAGATCCCGCTGCTCGATCTTAATTCGGGCATGTGCCGCTGGCCTGTGGCCGAAAGCGGCCAGCACCTGTTCTGCGGTCATCCATGGACCGGAGAGCATGGCCCGTACTGCGCGCATCACAAGGCCTACGCCTATACCGGCGTCCCGAAGAAACCGGCGCGAGCGCGTCGTGAGCGCGGCGACTGGCCGCTCCGGGAGGCAGCATGAGCACGCTCGCACGCGACAAACACGAAGCCCGCCTCGCAGACGTCTCCTTCGCCATGGAGAACGGCATGGGGTATTCCGATCTTGGCGACCTGTGGAAGGTTTCGACGCCTGCTGCTTGGGTGTGGT
>ERZ650310.483-NODE-483-length-11814-cov-5.835275_pt1 | contig 11814 bp, 12 predicted proteins | sample MGYA00376246_ERZ650310 | MGnify/ENA primary metagenome ERZ650310 (study PRJEB26733, sample SAMN07839286) | wastewater metagenome | biome: small river; feature: stream; material: water | place: USA: North Carolina | collected 2016-03-01 ...
CCGGTGCGGTGTTTCCCGTGGCTGATGAGCAGATCATGGAGCCCCCGATACAGCATATCCCAGCGCACTGGGTCAAAATCTGGGGTATCGATTTCGGCATTAATCACCCTTTCGGAGCCGGGCTGCTCCTCTGGGATCGGGACAACGACGTCATCCACGTCCACCACGTCATCCGCATGAAGGACGGGCGGGCACGGGATCATGCCGCGGCCATGAAGCCGGTCGGCGCTGCGGTGCCGGTGGCTTGGCCCCAGGACGGCACGGCGCGTGAGTCAGGCGGCGCCACGCTGGCCTCGCAGTACAAGGACGCGGGCCTGCTGATGCTGCCCGACCACGCCACGCATCCCCAGGGTGGTGTGTCGCTCGAGGCCGGCATCTCCGAGATGTACGACCGCATGACGACCGGGCGCTTCAAGGTCGCCAACCACCTCTCCGAGTTCTTCGACGAGAAAGGCACCTACCACCGAAAGGATGGCCTGATCGTCAAGGAACGCGACGACGTTTTGTCCGCCGTTCGCTACGGAATGATGATGAAACGCCATGCCCGCGCCGTTACGCTGGGCTCACATAAAAGTAAACGCAATCATAATGTAATTGCCGAAGGCGTAGATTTTGACGTATTTTAGCCTATTGACATTCCACAACTACAATCGTATTTTACGCGCATCCGGTTCCTCCCGATCGGATAACGCTGACTCCCGACGTCCCCCTGGCTCTGCACCATCCCCCCGGTGCAGAGCCTTTTTCGTTTTTGAACCGTGGAGCGTTTTGATGGGCAAATTGGAAGTCGTTGCAAAACCCGAACCCGAGCAACTTCCCTTGCCCTTCGATCCACCCCTGGAGGTGAAATATGAACCCGCTCTCTGCCGCCGCTGCGGACCTGGGTCTTGGTCTCGGCTCACCGCCGAGCACACCCGGCGTCGATACTGAGGACGAGAAGCGCCGCAAGCAGGCGCAGCAGGACGGCAATTTCGGCTCGGTCTTTTCGGGTGGTGCCATCGGCGATTTGTTCGGTCCGATGAAGTAAGGGAGTTCTGGCCTTGGCTTATGACGGCAGCGCCTACGACGGGCACATTCCCCGGATACTTTCTCAGCACGAGCAGGATATCGTGTCGGATGCGCTTGCCGAGTTTTCCGAGCTTCAGTTGTATCGGTCAAATTTCGCAGCGCAATGGGAGGAGGTGGCCGAGCTGATCCTGCCGTCCCAGCGCAATACCTTCTTCTACCAAAATACCAATATGCCGGGATCGAAGAAGACCGATCGCCAGATCGACGCGACAGGCATGATGGCGCTCAATCGCTTCGCCGCGATCTGCGATAGCCTGCTCACCCCGCGTAATTCGTTCTGGCATGGTCTCGAGGCCAATGACGACTACGTCATGAAGGACCGGGCGACGCGCTTGTGGTTCGAGCAAGTATCGCGTCTTCTGTTCCGGTTCCGCTATTCGCCGGAAGGCAACTTCTCGGCCAACAATCAGGCCGTGTTCCAGTCGCTCGGCGCCTTCGGCACCGGGTGCATGTTCGTCGATGAGTTCGACGGCAAGCTCACCAACACCCGCGGCCTGCGCTACAAGGCGTTGCCGATCGGTGAGGTGTTCCTGCGCGAGAACCACCAGGGACTGGTCGACGGCTACATCCGTTGGTTCCAGCTCACCGCGCGCCAGGCCGAGCAGCGCTGGAAGGGCATGTTGCCGGCATCGCTGCACGCCGCGCTCGAGAAGAAGTCAGAGGCCAAGTTCAACTTCCTGCACCGAGTGTGCCCGCGCACCGACTACGACGAGGAGCGTCTGGACGCCAAGGGCAAGCCTTGGTCATCCTGCTACGTCTCGATCGAGGGCCAGTGCATCATGGGCGAGGAAGGCGGCTATAACAGCTTCCCGATCACGGCCAGCCGCTACGACCAGGCGCCGAACGAGATCTATGGCCGCGGCCCGGCGATGCAGATCTTGCCGGCGCTGAAGACGCTCAACGCCCAGAAGCGGACCTTCCTGAAGCAGGCCCATCGTGCGGCCGACCCGGTGTTGCTGCTGGCCGACGACGGCATCATGGACTTCAATCTGCGGCCGGGCGCCATGAACAAGGGTGGCATGTCCTCGGACGGCAAGCCCCTGGTCGGCGTGCTTCCGACTGGCGACATTCAGGTCTCCAAGGAGATGATGGATGTCGAGCACCAGTTGATCAACGATGCCTTCCTCGTGACGCTATTTCAGATCCTCACCGAGACGCCGCAGATGACGGCGACCGAGGTGATCGAGCGCACGAACGAGAAGGGCATCCTGCTCGCCCCGACCGTTGGCCGGCAGCAGTCCGAATACCTCGGGCCGCTGATCGACCGCGAGTTGGACCTGCTGGCCTCGCAGGGCCTCCTGCCGCCCATGCCGCCCCGGCTGAAGGAAGCCAAGGGCGAGTACAAGGTCGTCTACACCTCGCCGCTCAGCCGCGCCGCCAAGGCCCAGGAGGCCGCCGGTTTCATGCGCACGGTCGAATCGGTGAAGGAGCTGGTGTCGATCACCCAGGACGTGAGCCTGCTCGATCGCTTCGACTTCGACACGGCCATCCCGGCCATCGCGCACATCGCCGCGGTGCCCGAGAGCTGGCTGGCCGACGACGACAAGGTTGCGGCCAAGCGCAAGCGCCGCGCCGAGGCCGCCCAGCGCCAAGAGCAGATCCAGGCCGCGCCGGCCGCCGCTGCGCTTGCAAAAGCAAATATCGAAGCCCGGAAGGCGAACCCGCAATGAGGAAGCATCTTCACGTCGTCGCAAGCAAGGTCATCGACTTCGTGCGCACGCGCAAGCGCACCTACCAGCTCGCGTTTGGCACGCCGGCGGGCCAGGAGGTGCTCATCGACCTCGCCAAGTTCTGTCGCGCCAACAGCACCACGTTCGACCCGGACCCCCGGTTGCACGCGGTGCTCGAGGGGCGCCGGGAAGTCTGGCTTCGGATCGCGAACCATCTGCATCTGACGCAAGACCAGTTGTATGCGCTCTACATGGGCCAATCCACCCTTCAGCAGCCGCAAGGAGCAATCGAAAATGCCGCATAAGTTTCTCTGGCAGCGCCTCCCCATGTTCGACACGGCGGGCGCCGGCGCGGGTGCCGGAACGACCCCGCCCGCGGGCACCACGCCCCCGCCGACCGCGCCCTGGTACGAGGGCAAGGCCGATGCCGAGATCATCGGCCACTGGCAGAACCGCGGCTGGCACGACAAGGACGCCGTCACGGTGGCGATCGAGGCGACCAAGGCGCACCGTCAGGCCGAGAAGTTCATCGGCGTGCCGGCCGACCAGGTCATCCGCTTGCCCAAGGACGCGAGCGACGAGGCCGGCTGGAAGCAGGTATGGTCGCGGCTCGGTGCCTCGAGCGACCCGAAGGACTACGTGTTCAACGGCCCGGACGGCAAGCCGATCGAGGGACCGCTAGGCGACTTCCTGCGTGACCGCGCGGCGAAGCTCCAGCTCCCGAAGGACAAGGCTGCCGCCCTGGCCGCGGATCTCGTCAAGCACAACACCGATACCCAGGTCGCGGCCAAGGTCGAGCTGGAGGCCAAGGTTGCCGAGGAGAAGGGCACGCTTGCCAAGTCCTGGGGCAAGAACATGGAAGCCAATATGTTCGTGGCCAAGCAGGCCGCGGCGAAGCTCGGCGTCTCCCCGGAGCAGGTCGCGGCGCTCGAGGGTGTCGTCGGCTATGCCAAGGTCATGGAGCTGTTCCGCTCCATCGGCGCGCGCATCGGCGAGGACAAGTTCGTCAGCTCGACCGGCCCGACGCCGGGCGTCATGACGCGCGAGCAGGCGGTCGCGAAGAAGGCCGAGCTGATGGCCGATACGGCTTGGGCCAAGCGCTACCTCAACGGCGGCGCTCCCGAGAACCGCGAGATGACAGCGCTGCTCACGCTGATCGCGGGTGACGATACCGAGCGCTCTCGCAACTACTGAGGAGGTGTCGAATGGATGCTGGGTGGATCTGGTGGTTGCAACCGACCCATTTTCGACATCCCAAGGACCCCTAGTCATAATAGTGCATAATCTGTCAAAATAGGTCTTGACGCATCAGAATCACTCGCGTACAAGATCACACATCACAGACCCCCGTTCGCGGACACGGTCGGTTCCACCCTAACAAGGAGGTTCCGGCTTATGTCCGCGAACTTGTTTCAGCTCTACACCACGCAGTTCTCCACCAATCTGGAATTGAAGCTCCAGCAGACCGGCAGCAAGTTGCGCGGCAAGGTCTCCGAGGGCATGCACACGGGCAAGCAGGCGTCGCCCATCAATCAGCTCGGCGCCGTGCAGCTTCGCGCTCCCGCCGGCCGCTTCGCCCCTCTCGCACGCGTCGACGCCGAGTTCACCCGGCGCTGGGTGTTCCCTCAGGACGGCGAGCTTCCCCAGCTCATCGACAGCTTCGACGAGCTGCGCACGATCGTCGACCCCAAGTCCATGTACTCGACCAACGCGGCGAATGCCGTTGGCCGCGCCTGGGACGACTGCTTGATCGCCGCGGCGACGGGCACGGCACAGATCGGCGCCGACGCGGGCGGCCTGTCGAGCGAGACCTTCGACACGACCAACCATCAGATCGCGTCGACCTTCGGTTCGTCGGCGGCCTCGGGCCTCACGGTCGCTAAGATGATCGAGGCGAAGCGCATCCTGCGCCACTACCACGTCGACATCGAGAGCGACCCGATCACCCTGGTCATCGGCTCGACGCAGGAGAGCGACCTGCTCAATCAGGTGCAAGTCGTCTCGACCGAGTACAACGATCGCCCGGTGCTGGTCGATGGCCGCGTGTCGCGCTTCCTCGGCTTCGATATCGTCGTCACCGAGCGCCTGTCGGTCGCGAGCAACGTGCGCAACTGCTTCGCCTTCGCCAAGTCGGGTCTCTATCTCGGCATCTGGAAGGACATGGTCAACCGGATCTCCATACGTGAAGACCTCTCTGGCCAGCCGTTTCAGGTCTACACATCGGCGACCTACGGCGCGACGCGCACGCAGCCCGGCAAGGTGATCTCGATCCTCTGCTCGGATACGACCGGCGCCGACATCACGCCGTAAGGCACTCCATAGCGGCGTCCTTCGGGACGCTGCATCCCCACTTTCAAAGGAGACGCCTCAATGGCTGTCGAAGCACTCAAATCCACCAGTATCACGGCACTCGACACGGTGCCGGTCGTCCCTCCGACCACGGGCGCCGGCGCCCCCGGCTTCCTGCGCTCGGTCGGCGACTACGTCACCATCCCGGCCTCGGCCTCGGTCAACTCGACCTTCAAGCTTGCACGCGTTCCCAGCAACGCCAAGATCAAGGAGATCGTTTTCGAGTCCGAGGCACAGACCGCCGGCAAGTTCGACATCTCGGCCTACTATTCCTCGAGCACGGTCGACGGCACGCAACCGTCGCTCCAAGGCCTCATCGTCCCGTCCACGGGCGCGGCCTTCTTCGCCTCGGCGATCGACTGTGCCTCGGCGGTCGTGCAGGGCCTCCAGACCAACGAGTCGACGAACTACACGCTGGCCAAGCGAAATCAGCCGCTCTGGCAAGCTCTCGGCCTCTCGACCGACCCCGGTGGCTTCTTCGACATTGTGGCCGTCTGCGTGACGACCGCAGTGACGACCGGCACCGGCAAGCTCGGCCTTCAGGTCATGTACGTCGTTTGATCCCTTCTTCCCAGAGGAGGCCCAGAGAGGCGCGGGGGTTGGTGTTGCGGCCATCCGCCCCCGCGCCGGGTCTCGAATAGGAGTGCCCCATGTCAGATCATTTCGTCGCCATCAATCGCGGCAAAGATGGCTTCAAGATTTCGGATTTCACGACGGGGACCTCGACCTCGGCGGCATCCGACATCGAGCTTCGCATCGCCGATGTCGATGGCCAGGGCGTAGCCATGACCCGCCAGGATGTCCAGAAGGCGCTCGAGGCTTTCGAACGCCTCCTGGCCAGCGGGCCGATCTTCTCGACCTTCCCGAAGCTCTGAGGTTGCGCACGTGTACAACACCATCGAGAAGCAAGAGCACTCGAATATCTCCGCCACCACGAGTGCTTTCACCCTTCGCGGTGGCCAGTACGGCGCGACTGTCATCGCGACTTTCGGAGGCGGCAGTGTCACCCTTCAGCGCCTGGCCATGGATGGCTCGACCTGGGTCACGTGTCTGACTGCCTTTACGGCCGCCGGATACGCCAGTGTCAACTTGCCAAGCGGGTCATACCGATGGGCCATAGCGACGGCAACGGCGGTCTATGTCGATCTCGTCGCGATCGTGACGGCACAATGAGATGAATCCAGCCGAACAATTGATCCTGCTTGGCGGCACGTCGTCGGCTTCCGGCAGCGCGGCGTCCTCGAGCAAAGTGCTGCTCGAGGACGGCACCTCGTTCCTCCTCCTCGAGGACGGCTCCAAACTTCTGCTCGAATAGGATATCCCCGTGGCCGATACCAAAATCTCTTTGTTGACGGATGGCGTAACGGCCAACGGGACCGATGCCATCCCAGTCGCACGCGCCGGTGCTAACGTCTACATCACGCTGGCCTATATCGATACGTATATGGCGTCGACCACGAAGACGCTGACCAACAAGACGATTACCATCCAAGATGGTAATCTGTCTATCATTGGCAGCGCCGATGCGACGAAGATCGCCAAGTTCGAAGTCGACGGTTTCACGACCGGCACGACGCGCACCTTCACGCTTCCCGATGTCTCGGATACGGTCGTCACGCTGGGCGCAACGCAGACGTTGACCGGCAAGACGCTGACAACGCCGACCATCAACGGCGGCACGCATGACTCGGCGACGAGCCTCGGGATACGTTCAACTGGCGCGGCGTTTGACCTGAAATTCGCCTCGTCTGAAGCCCTGACTACGGGTCGTACGCTGACGATCAACGTCGCCGATGGAAACCGCACGCTTACAATACCGGCAACCGGCACTGTCGGCATTCTTTCACTTGGGCAGACATGGACACAGCCGAATACGTTTTCGTTCACGTCGATTGCGTCCGTTCCGGCAATGCCCCTCACGGGAACGTGGTTCACGGGCGGCACAGCCACCACCACCAAGCCGCACTTTTTGGTCGAGCCGACCGGCACGACCTCGACGGCTTGGAGCACGTCGGGCACCGGCATTGGCGTCAACGCGGCGTCTGGGTTTGCTGGCAATCTTCTCGACTTGCAAGTTGCGGGGGCATCGAAATTCTCGGTCTCTAGCGGAGGCAATGCAACAATCGCTGGTTTCGCTCTGGCGACAAACGGACTTTACCCTGGGAACGGCTCCACTGCGATCACCCAAGCGACCGGAAACGGCTTGAACCTCGTATTGGGCGGCGGAACGGTAGTCATTAATTCAGACGCCGCCAACGTTCTCGCACAGCGTAACAGCACGACGGCGCAGACGTTCAACATCTACAATACATATACAGATGCGAGCAATTATGAGCGCATGCAACGGGGCTATGCCGGCAACGTCGCCTATATAGACAGTCAGGCGGCAGGGACGGGCACGGTCAGGAATTTCGAACTTCGGCGCAACGGTACATCTCACATCCAGATGTCCTCGGGGCGTAATTTTTTCGGCGTCGAGACAACTCTTGCGTCCGCGACGCAATTAACGTTCTCGGATGGAACGGATTTCAACCGCGGGTTTGTCGGAGTGGCGGGGCAGAAGGCCGTCAAGGTCACGGACGGGTCGACAGCAGGTGGCGCTCTGCAGTTTCAGGAGATGACAGCCCCGGCCGCGCCCGCCACGAACCTTTGCATGCTGTATGCTGAGGACACAGGCGGCGGCAAGACACGTCTCGTCGTGCGCTTCCCCACGGGCGCCGCGCAAGTCCTCGCAACGGAGCCATGACCATGACCTCAGAACAAGCAGCAGGTCTCGCCCGAGCCCGCGCTCGCGCGATGGAAAACGTCGATCCGGGAAGCGACGCATATATCGCCGACAATCAGGCATATCTCGCTTGGGTGTTAGCCAAGTGGCTCGAAAGCAATCCGGGTGGGGATGTCGACGCTATCCGGGAGCAGGCATTGAATAACTGGGCAGGCATCCCAACCGCACCGCCCGATGTCCCGCCGTCACCACCCGCGCCGATCACCGTTGTCACCAATTACCAGGCACGCGCAGCACTCATTCAGGCTGGCTTGTTCGACGCGGTTGCAGGGATGATCCAGCAGCTCGGCCCCAGCTCATTGGAGTTCCAGGCTTGGGAGTACGCTAATACTTTCATGCGAGACTCCCAATTCATCACGTCTATGGCATCGGCCTTGGGGCTTTCCGAGGACCAAGTCGGTGCTTTGTTCAAAACGGCCTCGGAAATTTCATAGGACGCCGCAATGTTTCTGATCAAAGTCACCGCAGAGCAGAAGAACCAACTGATGGAGGCAATGGACATCGTCGTCAAGCAGCAGGGCATCAACTGCTTGAACATCGCACTCCCGTTGCTCACGGCCATCCAGACGGCCGAGGAAGTCGACGACACCCCCGAGTTGAAAGTCGTCGCCGACAACACGAAGGAATAAGCACGTGGGATACCGGACGCCCGTCGACATCGCCAACCGGGCGCTCCAGCATTGCGGCGCGCGCCGGATCTCGGAGACGCTCGGCTTCACCGAGGACAGCGTGAACGCATCGGAGTGTGCATTCGCCTGGGACAAGCTGCGGGGCGCCGAGCTTCGCCGCAATCTCTGGCGATGCACGATCCGATCGGCGGTGCTTCGCCCAATCGATACGAGCACGCGGCTGCTCAAGCCCGTGCTCTACTCGAGCGTGACGACGTACTTCGTCGGCTCGATCGTATCGGATGCCTCGGGCGCACTGTGGATGTCGAACAGCCCCGACAACGTCGGCAATGCGCCCGGCAATTCCTTCCAGTGGGACGCCTACTTCGGCCCCCTGGCCATTCCGCCCTGGGATACGTCGGGGACGACGAGCTACTATTCAGGCGACGTGGTCTATGTCTCGAACGGGGCCGGCATCGTCTCGGTCTACATGAGCCGGGAAGACAACAACCTCGACAACCCCGCCACGGCCACGGCCTGGGCGGCGACATCCCCCTATCGCAAGAATGCGATCGTGACGTACCTGGGCACACCTTACCAGAGCTTGATCGACCTCAACCTCAATCAGACGCCCAGCGCATCCCCGCTTGCCTGGTCAGCAGCAACCACCTACGCCATCGGCAACACCGTGTGCGCATCGGACGGCGCCATCTATACGTCGCTGGTCAACGGCAACATCAACCACGATCCGGTCACGGATGCGGTGCGGTGGTCGACGACGGGTGCACCGTGCCCCTGGACACGGACGCTGACGCGCACCAGCAGTTCGGACAAGTGGTTGGCGATCGGTGCGGCAATCTCGGAGCTGGGCATCGTCTATCCGCTCGGCTCTGGCCCGGCGTCGAACGTCGGGACCAAGAACGCTTACCGCGTGCCGGCGAACTATCTGCGGCCGGCGCCACAAGACCCGAAAGCCGGGTCGATCTCGCCACTCGGGGCACCATCCGGCGCACAATACAAGGACTGGGATTTCCAGGGCGACTATTTCACGACGCGCGATAGCGGCCCGATCATCTTCTACTTCGGCGCCGATCTTGTCGACGTGACTGAAATGGACCCGATGTTGTGCGAGGGCTTGGCCGCCCGCATCGCCATGGCCGTCTGCCCGAAGGTTACGCAGTCCCAGGGCAAGATGGGCGAGGTATCCGGCATCTATCAAAAATTCATGTCGGAAGCGCGCATGGTCAACGCCATCGAGACCGGCGCGATCGAGCCACCCGAAGACGACTACATCACGTGTAGGGTTTAAGCATGCCAAATACATCCTACGCGCAAGCGTCGTTTCTGGGCGGCGAATGGTCCCAGGCCATGCAGGGTCGGTTCGACCGCCCTGACTATCGGACGGGGATGAACCGCGCGCTCAACTGCTTGCCGATCGCGAGCGGTATGGCCGTGCGCCGACCGGGCACGCGTCATGCGGGCCACACAAAGGCTGGAGCAGCCGGCCGGGTCCTCAAATTCGATTTTCAGCAGGCCGACCCCTATATCCTGGAATTTACCGATTACTTCCTGCGCTTTTGGTCGGGAAAAAACCTCGTCACGGACAGCAGCGACAAGACCGTGGTGTCGATCTCGGCGGCCAATCCGGCGGTCGTGACCACAGCATCGCAGGCGTGGACGACGGGCAACACCGTCATCTTCAAAAATCTGGGCACGTCTGCGCCGCTGCTCCAGAACCGGCAGTTCACGATCACGGTGCTCTCGAGCACGACATTCTCGTTGCAGGATGCGTTGACCGGAGCCAACATCAACGGTGCCACGCTCGGCACGATCTCTCCAAGCGCGGTCGTCGCGCGCGTGCTCGACCTCACGACGAGCTTTTCATCGTCCTACGTCGGCGCCCTGCGCATTGTGCAGGAGAAGACGACCGCGTTTCTCCTCGCCGGCATCAAGCCGATGGTTCTGACGGCAACCCCAAAAACAGCCCTGACGGACTACGCGTCGTTCGCGTTGACTCAGAGCTTCTTCCAGGACGGCCCGTACCTAGACCCGGTCGGCAGTGGGCTCATGATCACGCCCAGCGCGACCAATGGCATCATCTCGGCCGTTCCAACGTATCCGACCTATGCCGCGACGAAGGCGTATACGATCGGCGACCTCGTTGTTTCGGCGGGTGTCAACTATGTCTCGCTGCAAGACGCGAACCTGAATAACCTGCCAGCGATATCCCCGACGTATTGGCAGATCTCGACCGTCCCGACACCCATCGGGCCGAGTGGTTTCCAAGGCACGGATGTCGGCCGCCATGTGCGCCTGTATTCCGAGCCCGCGGACTGGGCCGCCGGCACCGCGTATGCAATCGGCGCTCTTGTCAAATACGCCAATGTCTACTGGGTTGCGCTGGCCGCGAGCACGGGCAAGCCCCCCGGCACGGACACGACAAACTGGGCGATCTCGACCACGGCGGCGCGGTGGACCTGGGGCATCATCACGGCGCTGTCCAACTTCATTTCGGCCGGTACGGGAACGTCGATCGGCGACATGACGAGCCGCGGCGGCTTGGCCGCAGCGTTCGACGGCAATACCGCCCAGACCTTCGCGACCGGATGCGCGCGTCTGTTCTATTCCGCGACCGCCGTCGCTCTCCCGACAACGCCGACGACCTATGTCGGGAAAAATTACACGGCGGCCGGCGGTAAGCAGATCGCCAGCGCAACCGTCTATCCGATTAATACGGGATTCCTGACATGGACGCGATCGGCCGGCGCAACGCCGACCGTGTCGATGGTGCTCAACCTACGGGCCAAGGCGACGGCTCCTGCATCCAGCTCGGACGGCACGCTGCTCGGGTCACTCTCTTGCGCGACAAATGTCACGTCGCCGCAGTCGATCACGTCGAACGACGCGGTCACGTCGTGGAACTACGTCTGGATCGAGATGGCGTTCACGTTCGCCGGCTCTGGAGCCTCGACGCTGTCGGCTGAATCCTATGTGTCGGAGGTGACGTTCTTCAATCCGATCTCTGTTGCGAGCGGCGTCAACATCGAGTTGCTCGGCGGCGACCTGCTCTACACGACGCCAATCCGCGTATGGCGTTTGGGGCTCTACTCGGATACGACGGGTTGGCCGACATGCGGCGTCTATCACGAGGGGCGTCTTTGGTTGGCCGGTGCACAGGCCAATCGTATCGATGCGTCCATGTCGAATAGTCCGCAGATGTTTTCCCCGACAGATCTCGCCACGGGTGCGGTCGCAGATAGCAACGGCCTGTCCTATGTCTTCAACTCCGATGACGTGAATGCGATCTTCTGGTTGGAGACAGATCAGCAAGGCG
>ERZ650310.484-NODE-484-length-11803-cov-5.631767_pt1 | contig 11803 bp, 15 predicted proteins | sample MGYA00376246_ERZ650310 | MGnify/ENA primary metagenome ERZ650310 (study PRJEB26733, sample SAMN07839286) | wastewater metagenome | biome: small river; feature: stream; material: water | place: USA: North Carolina | collected 2016-03-01 ...
ACTGAACTAATCCAATCTTTATAAACGGCGTAATGACGTTTCTTTCCAATAGCTGTGGTCTTTCTTGCTTTGGGCAAACGCATTCCAAACAAATTGTTATTATACTTAAACAGTTTGGATTTAAAATGTCCTGATTCTAAAAGAGCTTGAGCCAGAACGATTTGAGGAAATTGAATACCCGCTTCGACAATCTGATTGTACAAGGTATTCTTGTTGATTTCACCAATTTTACTCTTAATGGTGTCTTTTTTCGATAAAGAATCTAATGTATTACCAAAAGAAACGAATGAAAAAAGAACAATCGCGGATGCAAAAATTGTTTTCTTCATATCACAAAAATAGGTATGAATTAATAAATATCCAACAAAGCTTTAAAAAGATTTTAATATTTGTTATAATTATAATAAACCTTGTGATTGAGGTCCGAGTGTACTTGATGCATTTGAGTTGGAAATGATACCAACAAATCGGGGTTCAAAATACAAAAAAAATAAGGAGATGAACAGAAGAATTTCAGTTAACACAACTGGTCTTGCTGTACCACAATCTTTTATTACCAAAGGTAAGCAAAGATTAAAACAGCACATAGATACCGTATATCTTAAAAACGGTGACGAGTTCGAAATCGAACTTTTTAATCCCACACAAAATAAAGTTTTAGCAAAAATCGAGATGAATGGTAAATCCATCGGTAGCGGTATCATACTTCGCCCTGGTGAACGTATCTTCCTTGAAAGGTATCTCGATGAGGCAAAGAAGTTTTTGTTTGAAACATACACCGTTAATGGGAATAACGAAGATGTACAACGAGCTATAGAAAATAATGGCGATGTGGTTGTTAAATTTTTTAACGAAACAACCTTAACATATTATAGTAATAGTACTAGTACGTTAACAATTAACAACCCATTTACATACACAACACATAATACTTTAGGTGGTGCATCAATACCAACTCATGGGACTTTCACTACAACAGGTACGAATATGTTCTATAACTCTTCATTAACAAGTTCAACGATGGATACCAATTCATTAAGAAAAGTGGAAACGGGTAGAGTTGAGAAGGGTTCCGATTCTGACCAATCGTTTACCTATGATAGTACATCATTCAACACATATGCGTTTGCTACAAATTCATGGAAAATAAAACCATTATCAACTAAACCGGTGGTTATTGAAGATTTGGTTACGTATTGTACTGAGTGTGGTAGTAAGAGAAAAAAAGACACACATAAGTTCTGCCCACATTGCGGAACAAAATTCTAAATAATAAAGTCACAAGGTTTTAAATTAAGGGTTACGAAAGTAATCCTTTTTTTGTGTATTTATAGTATATAATAAACTATAAAACAAACACAAATATGTTATTAAAATTAGGTTCCGAAGGAGAAGATGTAAAGAAACTCCAACAAAAATTGGGTGTAGACCCGATAGGAAAGTTTGGGCCAAAGACTGACGCTGCAGTTAAAGCGTGGCAATCTAAAAATGGATTGACTGCTGATGGTATCGTTGGTGATGGGACATGGGGTAAAATGTTTAGTGAGAGTACGGTATCCGCACCAACACTAATAACAGAACCGGCACCGGTGGCATCTGCCGGAGGTCTAAAACTTGAGAAGTTAAGAGGTCATATACCTGATGCGGTTATCGCACAGATTCCTGACACTGCGTCTAAGTTTGCAATTAACACACCATTAAGATTAGCACATTTCTTGGCACAATGTGGACACGAATCGGGAGGTTTTAGAGCCACACAAGAAAACTTAAATTATTCAGCTAAGGGGTTAACTGGAACGTTTAAGAAATATTTTCCGAGTGAAGCTGCGGCCGCGCCTTACGCTAAAAATCCATTGAAGATTGCTTCAAAGGTTTATGGTGGTAGAATGGGTAATGGTCCCGAATCAACTCAAGAAGGGTACAAATTTCGTGGTAGAGGTTATATCCAATTGACCGGTAAAGAAAATTATACAGCATTTGGTAAATCAATCAATGAAGATATATTATCAAATCCTGACAAGGTTGCATCGAGCTACGCGTTATTATCTGCGGCTTGGTTCTTCTCTAAGAATGGATTACATAAGATGGCGGATGAAGGAGCTTCTGATGCCGTTGTTACAAAGATAACTAAGAGAGTTAACGGTGGTACAATAGGATTAGCTGACCGTATTAAACACTTTAAAGAATATTATAAATTGTTAGCATAAAAAAAAGGGACTTAATGTCCCTTTTTTTAATATTGTTCTTCAGCCATATCGATGTCATTTTCATCATCAATACCCGCATCACCCTCTAATTTTTCTCTTAATTCATTATATTTTCTATCTGATAGAATATATACAATCTCAGGTTTATCGTCCATATCATTTAATGTGTAGAATTTTGCATTTGGTGATGCAAATTCAACTACGGTATAAATTTTGTCATTTGATAAATCCTCCAAGTCACCGTCAGGGTATGGAATAACATGTTTAATAAATTCAGGCTCATAAGTTACGCCATCTCTTTGAATCCAATCAACATTGTTTAAATCATATATACCATATTTTTTGGTAGCTTTGCTTTTATATATTTTAATGTTTGGATTTTTCTTACCTGTAAAATCAAGAACAAATTCGCGTATCATAAAGTTTTCAACCAAATGTCCGATACCAGATAAGTTAAGTGTTTTTAATTTATAGTCCAATCTATTTTTCCACACATTACCCGATTTTATGATTGCTTTCATAAATTCATAGGTGTTAATTCTTGATATTGCGTCATCCGCAGTCATTCTTGCAATGTATTCGGTTCTTAATTCATCAACCAAAGTTTCCCACGATTTAGGATTACGTATGACACGATTATCGTTAATATATTGTGCTTTTTCATCGGGTCCTTGCATCCAAAATGCAAAAGGTGAACCCTCAACTTCATTTATCCTGTCTAAAATAGATATTGGTTTTCCATCATTAATTTCTTTAGTCTCATCATACGGATGATATACTAACTTATCAAGATGGCCGCGTAATTTTGGATAAATTTTTAATAAATTTTCGTGGGTAATATCTTTTTGTCCATTATACATTGATGCTAATTGAAAATTATTATTTCTATCAGCTAACAATGCACCAAAATAATATTCACCATTTTCACCAAATAAATCTTTTGATTCGTCTATAACAAAATAATATGAATCGTTTCGACGATACATGGGATATTGATTACTAACGCCGTTTAGGATTTCCCTGTTTTTATAATAAACCGTTTGAGCTGTACTTCTACTAACAATACACCATGGATTTACATTAGTACGACTTAAATTGTTATCAACATTATGAACCATCAACTCTCTAAGCTTTTCTTGATAATAGTAACCCATTCTCATTGCAAATACTTTGTTTGGTGCCCAATAAACTCTAAAGTCACCTTCATCTATAATAAGATTTTCATTACCCTCCCACATTTTTTTAGATAATTCAATCTTTTCGGGCGTGATTCCATCGGTTCCTTTATCGGTTCTTTGATTAAAAATTGCATCAATTCTTATTTTTTCTTTATCAGCATTGGTTACATTGTCACCAATTGGTGCATCATATTTTACAATTTCCTTTAAAAAATCTGCTAAATCTTTTATTCTTACATTAGAGATATCTCTTAAATCATTAAACGTGTATCTTCCCTGTCCTCTATATAAAAAAGATACTACTGAGGCTTGCTTTTCATTTTTTATCAATGGTAAGACTTCTCTATATTTTAGATATATTACAGTAGCTTGTTCATCTGTAAGTGATGGGACATCTTGTCTCCATTTTTGGGCTAAACGTGCTACTAGTTCTCTTTGAGCTCTTGTTAATTGTGATTGAGGATTTTCACCATCTGGTTGTTCTGATAATACTTTACGAACGATTTTTTTAATATCCATAATACATAAATATTAAATAAATATCTTTTTTTGTCTACAAAATCAAGGATTTATTCATTATTCTATATCTATTACTATGTCACAAAAACTATTATTAAACATTGGGTACTATTCAATCTATGAAATAAAATCACTGAAAGGTGTAAAATATCAAGTAGATAGTGGTAAGACAATCTACATAGAGCGATTTAAGAAAGTTGTGGCTAACCCATATCGTGATGTAAAAGAATTTAGGTCACTTGATAAAGCTAAGGATTATGTTAATTTAAAATTAGTAAAAAAGTCACAAGAAAAGAAAAAGAAAATTGCTAAGTTACCTAAATCACTATATCTTGTTTTAATTAAAGAAGAAAGTACCGGTAAAACGTTTGTTAAAGTTGGTATCACATCGAAACGTTTTATCATGAGAAGATTTAGTAAAGCGTATGGTTATGATGGTTATGTGGTTGAATCAATATTAAGAAGGATAGATACGCCCGATGCTGAGAAACTTGAATCGGATATTAAAGATACGTTAAATAAAAAAAGGTCTGTAAAAAAATACAGACCAGTTTTAGAATCCTTTTCAGGATATTCCGAATGTTATAACTATTTGTGTTTGGAAGATATTATAACTATATTCGATTCTTTAACTAAGGGTTGTTAAACTTTTTTACTTCTTGTTGTTTTTGTTTTCTCTTCTTCCTTTCTTAAAAATTCAACAGTAGTTTGGAGAGTGGCCACTTTAGCTGTTAAGTCGATAATCATTTTTCTTAATTCATCTTTTTCTCTTGATGATGCTTCTAATAACGCTTCTAACTTTGAGATACGGTCTTTACAATCGTGGCGAATAAAATCTTCGTCTCTTTCTTTGTGTAACGCTCTTTTTTCGTAGAATCTCCAAGCACCGGCAGAACCCAACATTGTGACTGCGGTTAATAAAACCGTATATATGTTTTCCATGTTAATAAATATCCATTAAATAAATAAATATATTGTTATTTAGGCAAAAAAAATATATATTTGGACATGAGCTTAATTATCAATTTCTTTGGGGGTCCCGGTATTGGGAAGTCGACACAATCATCAGGTTTATTTACTGAAATGAAGAAACATCATTTGGATGTTGAATTAACTTTTGAGTTTCCTAAAATAGTTGCGTGGGAGGAAAACTTCTCAGCTATTAAGGACCAATTCTATATCACAGCTAATCAACATAGAAACATAAGTAGATTGTATGGTAAGGTTGATTATATCATTGTTGATTCACCAATCATATTAGGGTTAGTTTATAAAGAAAGATATAACGATACACCGGAGTATCCTGCGACATTCTATGATGAAACGTATGATACTTTCATTTTAAGCTTGTTTAAGAAGTACAATAGTCTAAACATATTCCTTAATAGAAACGATAGCACCTATGACCAAAATGGTAGGTTCCAAGACTTGAATGAATCAAAGGAAATTGATGAGGAAATCAAACATAAGTTAGTTAGTAACAACATAGATTTTATAGAGTTTAATGTTAATCAAGAAACGTCTTTGGATATATTTAATTATATAACCAAAAACAAACTATGAAAAAAATAATGTTATTTATACTATTTGGTCTAATACCTCTTAGTATAATTGCTCAAGACATTGTGGTCTTAAAACACACAAATTACACAACACATTTCAGTAAGTCTAAACGTTATCCGGTATTAGTTGAGTGGACAACAACCAAAGCAATGGTTGGATGTGCGACACCGTTGAAACGTAAAGACAATTTCAAACCAGACCCTCAGTTACCTGTTGAAACTAACATAGCAAATGACTATGTAAAAAGTGGATACGATAGAGGTCACGTAATGCCTGCGGCGGATAATCTTTGTCAAACACCTGCGGTTCAAGACGAGTGTTTCTATTTCTCAAACATGGTTGCTCAAACACACAGACTTAATGCCGGTGATTGGAAATCATTGGAGACGGCAACAAGAGATTGGGCTTTATTAGGTGACGTTAAAGTGTGGTCAGGAAGTCTTGGTGAAGATAAAAAAATTGGTTCGGTTTCTGTTCCTGTGAAATGTTGGAAAGTTGTTTTAATAAAAAGTGCAAATAAGAAAATGGCATTTTTATTTAATAACGATTTATCTGCACCTGATGGATTTCAAAACAATGAAGTACCTGTTGCTGAACTTGAGAAGTTGACCGGTTTTAAATTTAATTAGTGTTTATTATAGCATCAATTTTTGTTATGTTGTTACTTGGGACAATATGTCTCATGTTTTACATATTTGACGATGACTACTTTAACTAATAGATTATTTCCGTTTAACGATAAACTCTACATTGGGTTTAAAAAAATAAGAATAGACCGTATTGAAGAAGATTACGCAAGGTATCTTAAAGAAGTGTGGTTATGCGATATGTTACTAAAAACCCCACAATATGGTGGGGTTTATTTGTTTTTGCGAGAAATTAAAGATGTGGAGTTTGAGGATATTATTCCTTCGGACCAGCCTTAATCGTTCTTGATTGTCTTTTAACCGGTTTGGTGACCTCGTTGATTGAATCGAAATTGTTACTAATATCTTTCAATATTGCTGCAAATTCATAATTCTCTGAACGTTCATTATTTTTCATGAGTTCATCAACAAAATACTTAACTTCATCGTCAACTATTTTAGTTCTTACTTTCAATGAATTTTTCAATAATTTGAAAACAACATAAAGAACATTCATTTTCTTATCTTGTGGTAGTGAAAAATAATTTTCAATATTCACACTCGAGGAAATTGTTTCTGTCACATTTTCTAAAAATGCAACAAATGTTGGGTGAGTTGTGTTTAGTTTCATGTTCTTTTCGTTTGTTATAAATAGTCATCAAAAAATAAATGGGGATTATTTTCCCCATTTACCACGACTAACAATCTGAGCAATGATGCCGTAGACTGATAAGTCTTGATAACTATCTTGAATACTTTCACCGACAGTATCGTCATGTCCTAATAAAACCAATTGTTTTAAACGTTGGATTTTATCATTCATACGGAACCACAATCCTGTTTGCGATAATTTAATTTCTTCAGGTTTCTCACAACGAGTACCAACTGAAATATTATCGGGACCATAATTTAATTGTTTTCTACAGAACAAATCGTATTGTTCTTTCAAGATTTTTTTAAACTCTGATGTGGTTTCAGGATATAACTCCTCACATTGCTTTGTTGTACTTTTTGCTTCTTCTGACATATTTTTGTTTTTTTTACTAATTTAAAGAATAATTAAGACTTTACCAAATATTTATATATAAAATGTAATACAATGGCATCAAAGGCGTATAAACAATCAAAAGAAGACGGTGTAATAGCACATTCAGACCAACCAAAACATAAACAACTAATTAAGATGGTTACATTTAGAGTGGTACCCGCTTATTTCAATGAAATTGAAAAAGTTGCTGACCACAAAGGTATGGAGGTATCTAAATTAATTAGAACATATATTAAAGAAGGTATGAAAAGAGATGGCGAATTGTCAAAATCTGAAGAACAAGAATTCGATATCTAATTACTTACTAAATCTCTTTAAACTATTCATGGTAATAAAGTTATAATCAACCTTACCGATAAACTCCGGTAAGGTTTTTTTATCGGTATAACTCATCGCAGATTTAAGATAATCTTCAAAGTTTTCCACCCATTGACTTAAAGTATATTCTACTCTATGTTCTCTAACCACACCTTCTGATGTTGTTAACTTCTCCTTACCCCAATCACGTTGGACTTCTTTGGTACTCATACCTCTAAACACTTTTTTAAGACGAATATCGGATTCTAACATTTGTTTGGCTTCATTACTATATTGGTCAATAGTTTCCCACCCACCCATTTGGTGATGAATCATTTTTTGTGTCTCTCCTGCGCTTTCTAATGCTTTGTTGAATATAGACCCCAACATAACATAATCGGCACCTAAGGCTAAAGCTTTGATAACGTCAGAGTACTTTTGGAATCCACCATCTGCAACAATTTTTGTTTCGTATGGGTTACACTTACCCATGTAATGTTTCTTATTCTGTATATCACCACATTCTTCAATCAATGATGCCATAGGGTAACCAATACCAGTCTGTTGTGTTGTTAAACAACCTGCACCATTACCAATTCCAATTCTCACATAATCAACATTAATTGATGCAAATTTATAATATGTGTCGGGATTGGCTACGTTACCAACCATCAATACCAAGTCATCTTCATATTTTATTTTTGCAGATTTGGCAAACTCATACACATTCTCCATATGACCATTAGCCACATCGATTAACGCAAACATTTTTTTATACTTACGTTCGGGTGTTCTATCCAAGAAGATTCTTTCAAAGTCAGTTAAACTATAAGATAGGAACTCAGTACTTGAAACGTAATTATCGTCCGGTTTACTTATTCTTGGTAATACAACCCTAACACCTAAATCATCAAATAAATGTTTGTTCTCTTGACTAACAACGGTATCCATTGGTGCGGTCATGAGTGGTAAATAATCGCGATAACGTGAATTAATTTGACTACGGCTTTCAATATGAGTTATATCTGCCGGTTGGATAAGAATATCATCGAAATCAAAAAGTTGTTTTGACATACCTTTATTGTTTGGTTTGAAAAACAAATATAGTGCAATATTTTTACTAAAAAAAATATCATTCAGTTTATTAAATCAAATTTTTTAGTTACATTATAAAAAAAACATTTCATGGGAAACGGAAAGATTTTCATTCAAATTGCGTCCTATCGGGACAAACAACTATTACCAACAATAAAAGATTGTATTGAAAAAGCTAAGAATCCAAAGAAATTGGTATTCTCAATTGCATGGCAACACTCACCTGAAGATGAGTGGGACAATCTTGATGAATACAAAAAAGATAAGAGATTTAAAATCATTGATATCGATTATAAGGATAGTCAAGGTGCTTGTTGGGCAAGAAATAAACTACAAAAACAATATGTTGATGAAGAATATACATTACAGTTAGATTCTCATCATAGATTTGCACAAGATTGGGATTCTGATTTAATCGCTGAAATTAAAAAATTACAGAAGAAAGGACATAAGAAACCATTATTAACCGGATACATTCCGTCTTTTGAACCATCAAACGACCCTGAAGGTAGAATCAACATTCCTTGGAAGATGAACTTTGATAGATTTGCACCTGAGGGTGTGGTATATTTTTTACCAGCATCTATTGATGATTATCAAGAAAGAACTGAACCGGTACCGGCAAGATTCTATTCGGCACATTTTTGTTTTACGTTAGGTCAATTTGCGGTTGAGGTTCCTCATGACCCTAACTACTATTTCCACGGTGAAGAGATTTCAATTGGTGTGAGAGCATTTACACATGGGTATGATTTATTTCACCCACACAGAGTATATGCTTGGCATGAATACACAAGAAAAGGTAGTACCAAACAATGGGACGATGACCCAATTTGGGTGACAAGAAACAATATTAGTCACAAACGTAATCGTCAATTATTTGAGATGGATGGTGAAGTAAGAACAGAACACTTTGGTGTATATGACTTTGGAACTGAAAGAACACTTGCTGAATATGAAGCATATGCGGGTATATCATTTAAAAAACGTGGTGTACAAAAATATACATTGGATTACAATTATGCACCAAACCCTGTTATTGAAGATTTTGATGAATATGAAAAATCATTCTCAAAATTCTTTAAGCATTGTATTGATGTAGCGTATAGTCAAGTACCTCATGATGATTACACATTTTGGGCGGTCGCATTTGAAGATGAGAATGGTAATGAATTATATAGAAGAGATGCTGACTCTAATGAAATTAATATGATGAAGAATGACCCCGATGGGTATTGCAAAGTTTGGAGACAATTTGAAACGGTTGCAAAACCATTTAAATGGATTATTTGGCCACATTCAACAAGTGCCGGATGGTGCGATAGATTAGAAGGAATTATATAATATGGAAAGAATACTAATACATTTACCTGCCTATAGAGAACCTGAATTGGTTCCTACAATAAAGAGTGCGTTAGAGAACGCTGAATTCCCTGAAAGATTGGTATTCGGTATCTGTCGTCAATTCAATCCCGAAGATGGGTTTGATAATGTTGACGAGTTTCGCGATGATAAGAGATTTAAGATAAAAGATATTCCATATTTGGAAGCTAAGGGTTTACCATATGCGAGAGCGGTAATCAATGAGGAATTATTGGAAGATGAAGAATTTGTTGTCCAATTAGATTCACATCATAGGTTTAGTAAGAATTGGGATAGCACTTTAATTGGATGGTACTACGCTTTAAAAGAAGATGGGTACAATCCTTTAATATGTGGTTACTTACCTTATTACAATCCATTTAATGACCCCGAACAAAGAGTTCAAGAACCTTGGTTATCTGAAGCTGCAAGTTTCTATCCACATGGTACTATTTTCATTAGACCGACCGGTATTCCGAATTGGAGAGAATTAGAAAAACCGTTCCCTGCAAGATTCCTAAGTGGCCACTTTGCATTTGGCCCTAACAAGTGGGCTAAAGATGTAAGACACGACCCAAATATTTTCTTTAGTGGTGAAGAGTTGAACTTATCAGTTAGGTCATTTACACATGGATACGATATGTTCCATCCACATAGAACAATCATTTGGCATGCAACAATGAGAGAAGAGAGAGGTGGCATGTTAATTTGGGATGACCAAAGTAAACGTGGTGAAACTATGTGGTATAAACAACAAGACATTGGTCGTTCACGTATTAGACAACTAATTGGTGTTGAAGATGGCGGACATGACTTAACAGGTTATGAATTGGGAGATGTGAGAACAGTAAGAGATTATGAGAAATATGCCGGTATTCACTTTAAAAGAAAGTCATTTCAAAAGCATACCACCATGAATCTTTTTCCACCAAATCCACAATTTGAAACGGAAGAAGAATGGGAGAACTCATTTATGCGTTCATTCTACTACTTGGTTACCATACAAAGACATGATTTACCTGCCGACGATTATAGTTCAATCTTGGTTGCCTATGACGATGAGACGGGTAATGGTATTTATAGTAAATCAATTGATGGACACGACTTACAAAGATTCTTAAATAATGAAGGTCCAATACACTACGAAGAAATGTTTTTAACAGATAAAGAACCATCAAGAGTTGTTTATTGGGGTTATTCAAATGAACGTGGTTGGGCTGAGAGGTTTGAAATAAAATTATAAAATATGAGTGTAGAAACAAATTATCATAAAGAATGGCAAAATAATAGGATAAATTTTATATTATCAAAATATCCTGAAGATTTTTTCAAAGATAAAAAAATATTAGAATTAGGTTCACATAACGGTTTTTTTGGTGAAAGTTTTAGAAAGTTAGGTGCTGATGTTCTTTCTGTTGAGGGTAGACCTGAAAATGTTGTGGAAATTAGTAGAAGATTTCCTGATTTAAAAATACAATGTAGTGATTTAGATACCGATGTTTGGGAATTTGGTTATTGGGATGTTATTATAAATTTTGGTTTATTTTATCATTTAGAAAACCACCATGAAAAACATTTAGAAAATTGTTTAAATAATTGTAATTTGTTATTTTTTGAATCGGTAATTTATGATAGTTACGAAAGTGAAATATTTTTTAAAATGGAATCGGGTGGTGACCAATCTTTAAGTACTATGGGTGGAACACCTTCAACAAAATACGTGGAAAATATATTTGAAAAGTTTGATGTTGTGTACGAAAAATTTTCAACAAATTCATTAAATGGTAATAATCATCGTTATGATTGGCCTGATACTGGAAATAAAAGTTTTACCGGATGGGATAGAAGATTTTGGATAGTTAAAAAATAATCTATATGAAATTTGCAATTCTATACTCAGGACACTTA
>ERZ650310.485-NODE-485-length-11793-cov-6.297921_pt1 | contig 11793 bp, 8 predicted proteins | sample MGYA00376246_ERZ650310 | MGnify/ENA primary metagenome ERZ650310 (study PRJEB26733, sample SAMN07839286) | wastewater metagenome | biome: small river; feature: stream; material: water | place: USA: North Carolina | collected 2016-03-01 ...
CGCGGCATTGCTGGCCCACTGCCAGAACGTGGGTGGGACTGATGGGGCCTAACGTGTTGTAGGCGAAGCCCAACCTTCGCCTAATGCCTTTCAGTCTCATGCAAACCATTGTCGCCATTGAATTACCGCGGTCCACAAACGAAGTGGCAACGGCAGCCGCAACGGCCAGCGCGCACCCGCGCCTGATGACGCTGTTCCGCGACAAGGTCCGCACGCTGAACTACAGCCCGCGCACCGAAGAGGCATACCGCCATTGGATCCGGCAGTTCATCTTCTGGTCCGGCATGCGCGACCCGCGCACCATGGGCGCTGCTGAAGTCGAGGCCTTTCTCAGCTTTCAGGCCACGGCGCGCAACGTGTCGGCGCAGACGCAGAACCAGGCGCGGTCGGCCTTGCTGTTCCTGTACGGCCAGGTGCTGGGCGTGAAGCTGCCCTGGCTGAACAGCACGCCATCAGCCAAGACCAGCAAGCGGCTGCCCACCGTACTCAGCACGCTGGAAGTGCAGCGCCTGCTGGCTCAGGTGTCGGGCCGCAGCGGCTTGCTGATCCGCCTGATGTACGGCACCGGCATGCGCGTCACCGAAGCCCTGCAGCTGCGGGTGAAGGACATCGACTTCGACCACCGCGCGATCGTCGTGCGCCAAGGCAAGGGCGACAAGGACCGCGTGGTATCTCTGCCTGAATCCTTGCGCGACGCCCTGAAGCAGCAGCTGCACACCCGCGCCGAGCTGCACCGACTGGACCAGCAGCGCGGCATGGTCGACGTGTACGTGCCCGATGCCCTGGCGCGGAAGTATCCCCGCGCTGCGCAATCATGGGCCTGGCAGTACGTGTTTGCCGCCGATGACTATTCCACCGACCCCGCCACCCAGCGGCGCCGCCGGCATCACGTCAGCGCTGAATCGGTGCAGCAGGCCATGAAGCGCGCTGTGGCCGCTGCCGGTATCCCCAAGCTGGCCACGCCGCACACGCTTCGTCACTCCTACGCCACTCACCTGCTGCTGGCGGGCTATGACATCCGCACTGTGCAGGAAATGCTTGGCCATGCAGACGTCAGCACCACCATGATCTACACGCACGTGCTGCGCGTGGGCGGGCGCGGTGTGGTCAGCCCACTGGACACCATGCTTTCATGATCCTGCCGCGCATCCTTCGACAACGCGACGCGCCCGCATACCTGGGCATTGGCCGCGAAGGCTTTGAGCTCGAGGTCAGGCCGTTCGTGACCGAGATTTCATTGGGCGTGCGCGGCATCGGTTACTGCCGCTTCGAACTGGACGCCTGGGCAGACGAGTACATTGCAGCCCGTGGGCGCCCTGGTCGCAACAGAAAAGGAGCTCAATCATGCGAACCAGGACCAGAGGGATCCAGCTCGACGGCAACGGAGAGCGGGTCGTCGACAAGCAGTACAAGGGCCAGCGAATCTTCGAGCGGCTTGGCAAAGTCTCACAAGACGAAGCCGAGGCTTGGCTCCGGCAGCACCAGTGCCAGATCGACGGCCGAGCCGAACTCGAAATTCGGCCAGGCCATGAGCAGTTGTTTCGGGAAGCCGCGGGGAAGTACCTCCTAGAACTGCAGGCAGCTTCAGATGTGCGCACGCTCGACACGATCAGCGGGCACGTCTTGCTGCTGAATCAATGGGTGGGCGGGCTGCAGCTGCAGACGGTGTGCAACGACAGCTTTTGGCAGTTCAAGGCCGATCGGCTGGCAGGCCGCGGGGCGGACGGGCATCCAGCAAGGCCGGTGAAGCCGGCCACCGTCAACCGCAGCCTGGAAGTTGCACGCACGGTGCTCAATCGAGCTGCTCGGGTGTGGCGAACGGCGCAAGGAAGGCCTTGGCTGGGCGCTGCACCGCTGCTGGAAATGCTGGACGAAGAGTCGACGAAACGTCAACCGCGGCCACTGAGCTGGGCCGAGCAGGCGGCGCTGATGCCGGCGCTGCCTGCGCACTTGCAGCGCATGGTGCTTTTCACGGTCAACACCGGCGCACGCGACGAAAACGTGTGCGGACTCAAGTGGGCCTGGGAAGTGGCCGTGCCAGAGGTAGACCGGAGTGTGTTCGTGGTGCCAGCAGCAGAGTTCAAGGGCAAGCGGCCACACGTGCTGATCCTGAACGATGTCGCCTGGCGCATCGTGCAAGAGCAGCGGGGCAGGCACGCCGATTTCGTCTTCGTGTACCGCCGCGAATGCGTGGTGAATGTGGACCAACCGCCAGCGATGCAATACAGGCGAGTGGACACCATGAACAACACCGCGTTCCAGACGGCGCGCAACACGGCAGGGCTGCGTGGCGTGCGAGTCCATGACCTGAGGCACACCTTCGGCCAGCGCTTGCGGGCTGCGGGCGTGCCGGAGGAAGACCGGGCCCTGCTGCTGGGCCACGCTGTGCAAGGCATGCCACAGCACTACGCCACCGCAACCGTCGCGCGGCTGGTGCACCTGGCCAACCAGGTGCAAGAGACAGACGACCGAACCACCCTGCTGCGGGTGGTCAACGGATAACAGACCCGGGAAAGTCACGCACCGAGTCACGCAGAAAGAAAAACGCCTCAGAGGCGGAAACCTCTAAGGCGTTGAATTGCATAGTAAAAGTTGGTGCGGCTGGCAGGAATCGAACCCACGACCCCTTGGTTCGTAGCCCTGCAAAAACTGCACTGTTCACGTCAGATCAACGACTTAGCGGCGCCCACACACTGCGATTTGTTGATGAGATACCAGGGGCGTGTTTTCGAGTCACGCAAAAGTCACGCAGGTGCTCGGCGCCTACGGCTCGACCTTGCACATTGTCTTGGCGCTGCTGTCGGTGAGCTTGAACGACAGGCCCACCCATCCGAACATGCTGACCACGTAGGCCCTGGTGCGGCCGATCTCGCAGACCGGCGCATTGTCCAAGGTCGGGCCCATGCCGGGCGCTGTCGCGCATCCAGCCAACAACACGGCGGCAATGATGATGATTCGATGCATGTTTACCTTTCGCGTTCCGCGCTCTACGGCGCAATGGTCAGGCTCACCGCAGCGCTGGTGACGCTGCGGCGGGTGGTGTCAGTGATGGTCAGCACCAAGCTGCTGGTGACGGCTGCGCTTGGCGTGCCGGCGATCTGCCCCGCGGCTGAAAGCGTCAGGCCGGCAGGCAAGGTGCCGCTGGCCAGCGTGTAGGTGATGGGTGGATAGCCGCCGGTCGCCGCGCTGCTGACTGATTGGTCATACGGCGCGCCGACGGTACCGCTCCGCAGCGTGGTGGGCAGCGCTGCAGCAGCCAGGCGCGCGGGGCCGAACGGCAGGGCTGCCACGACGCCGATCACAACGTCCGAGACTATTCCTGTGGGTGCCTGCGCGACAATCGTGCCGTCGCGGACAAAGGCGTAGTCGCCCACCGGCACCGTGCGGCCGCGGGCCGTGATCGTGCTGCCGACGGCAACGCCGGGGGCGTAGGGTTGCGCTGCAAGCGCTGCGGGAAGTTGCACCGTGCTGGTGTCGTCGGTGGGGTGTTGTGCCACCACCTGGCCGACCAGCGTGCTGGGCGTCGGCAGCAGGCGCGTCAGGCGCTGATAGAGGTTCGCGCTCATGACGTTGGGTGCGCAGCGGTGGGTGGTGTGAACGGAGCGGTATAGCGGGCGGACTTCGTGACCCGCATGTCATCGAACAACGCATCTGGGGCGAGCGCCCCAACGGTGCCGATCTGCACCGACTTCATGCTGGCCGCTGCCGAGTATGCCGACGTAAGCGACCCCTGCAACACGCCACCCATCCAGAGCCTGTAGGTGCTGGCGCTGCGGCACAGCGCCACGTGCGTCCAGGTGTTGAGGGGTATGGTTGACCCCGCCGTGATCTGAGACGTTCCGCCCGCACTCGACACGTAGACCACTTCAAGTGCATTCGTGCCGTCGATGCGGAAATTGACCTCTGTGCCCAGCGCCGCCGACGACGTGCGCAGAATTGGGGCATAGGACGTGGTGACGTTGGACTGGAGGTAAACCCACACCTCCACGGTGAAGTCCCCTTCGGTCAGCCCCCAGCCGGCAGACGAGCCCACGGCAGCATTCACCAAACCGTTGGGGCCGCCACCGCCCGGTGACGTGCCGTTGAGTGCGAGCGAACCGCCGCCGAACTTCGCGGTCGACGAGATGGTCGTGCCGGTGTTCACGAACTGAATTCCGCCCGATGCCACGTTGATAACGTCGCTGTCGCACGGCAGTAGTAGGATGACATCCGTCCACGACGGGTCGGTCACTACTGGATCGGGCTCCGGCACAAACGCGCCGATCGGGAACGACAGCCGCCGCTCGCAACTGACCGTCTGCCACACGTCGGCAAACCGCCAGTCCACGCGCGTGGACCGCACCATGCCTGTCCAAGTGGCGTCGGGGTCCACCCAGCGCACCAGCTGGCCGCGCTGCAGCATGCCTGGCTCGCCAGCGCCCGTCAGCACCTGCAACGTGCGGGTGACGGTTTCACCGGTTGCCGACTGCGCCAGGGTCGTGCGGGCCATTTCGACCTGCCCGTCCAGGTCGGTCAGCAGTTCAGACACGATCATCGGCGCCTGCTCTGCGCCCGACGTGCCGGCCAGCCGCACCGCGGCCACGGTTTCGGCTGCGCCCGCCACGTACACACCGGTGTAGCCGGGCCGGCGCAGTGCGTCCACGGATTCGCGCAGCACAGCCACCCATGGTATCTGTGCGTCGGGTGGCGTGGTGGCCCATTGGTTGGGCATCACGGGATAGCGTGACGAAACGGTCACGGCCAGCGCGGATGGGTCAGCCTCGACCACCGCCTCGATGGCAGCCGCCACGCTCAGTGCCGCTCCCCATGGCGTGCCAGAGTAAGACCACTTGCCGGCCGGGATCGCCCAGTCCGGTGCGCGCCACCTCACGTCGAGCTCGGTGAATGTCTGGGCCAACGCCGCGATCTGCGCGGCGGTACTGGGCGCATCGTTGATCCACGTGCGCGCCAGTTCATAGGGTGCGTCGGCCAGGGCCGCCAGGCTCACACCCGCAATGGTCACGTTGTCGCTGGCGAAGGCCCGCGGGGCGCTCATGGAGTCCACCACGAAGGCCCATTGCCGCCCGGCCAGCATCACACCGACGAGTGGTGGCTGATCGCCGGAGCGCATCGCATCGTAGGCCGCACGCGGCACCTCAGCCGACAGGCGCCACAGGGTGCCGCCATCTTCGATGCTGATGCTGCCGCTGGTGGCGCTGATGGGGTCGTCGGTGCGCAAGTTCGTCACCACCACCGTGACGTTGCTGCGGTAATGTGTGGCCGGAACGATCTCGGTCATGGCGGCCAGGCTGCCGACCGTGACTGTGGTGCCCCCACCAGGCGCGCTGGGTGCCGCATAGGAACTGCCGATGCTCTGCAGGCTGGCACCATCGGCCCAAGCCGCGCCACCCACTGCCTGCACACTTGCGCCGTCGGCCCAGACTGCCCCGCCAGCGCTTTGGATTTCCGGCACGTCACACGCTCCCGTGGACGCGAATGACGGCGCGCGTCGATGCGGCGCTGACCGCACTGGGCGCAATGCTCTGCACGACCCACACCGGCGGGCAGGCGCCCTCGGTGTTGAAGCGCAGCGTCGTGCCCACCGATATGCCGGTGGCCCAGGCTGCTGCCAGCAGCGTGAAGTAAGGCGTGCTGGTGTTGGGGTTGATCGGCAGGAAATTGGCGCCCGTGGTGCCGCTGCCCACCAGGCCGATGCGTTCGCTGTAGACCGAGAAGTGCGTGGCATCACTGAAAACCACGGCCCACCGGTCTGACTCGGCGCCCTGGTTTGTGACGATCGGCATGCCGCCGTACACGGCTGAAGCAGCGTTTCCGATCACCGTGTCCGACCACGCGCGGGTCCATGCCTGCTGCGTGAGCATCAGCGACACCCGGGCCTGAATGTCGGACAACGGAAGGTGCGGCGTCAGCACGCTGCCCGCGGCGAAGTCGCGCGTCACCGGCACGGTGAGGTTCAGGGTAGAGCCCACCGCGGTGTCGATTGCCGCACGATGCGCGATGCGGTGCAACACCGTCACCGGCTGCGACCAGCCGGCCACACTGGTGATTGTCAGCGTACCGGCGTCCAGGTCCGCGGTGCAGCCAACACCCGCCGGCACTGGGCCGTTACGGACGAACGTGGCGATGTCCAGGCCGTCGTTGCCGCGAACGGTGATCTGTTCAAGCGTGGTGCGGCCGGTGCTGACGGTGCCGGGCGCCAGTGTGGCGGCGGCCATGGCGGTCTCGTGGTACAGGGTAACGGCATCGCCCGCAGCCACGGCGCGCTTGTTGCCTGCGGTGCTGGCCATGTTGTACTGCGCCGCAGTTGCTCCGGCAGCGGTGGCCGCGTCATCGGTCAGCGCACCGAAGCCTTCAATGCTGCTCGTGCCCAGCGCGACGGTCTCCGAGCGGCCCGCCACTTGCACGAAGACGCTTGACGCCAGCACTGTCGCGCTACCCGTGAGGGTGGCCGCGCGCAGGGTGACGGGCGCATAGGCGCGCAGACCCGTGACCTCGGTCGGGCTGCCGGCGATGTAGACGTTGCCGGTGAGTGGCGACGGTGCGTCGAACGTCAAAGTCCCGCCAGCGTTGATGAGCACGGTACGCAAGAACGCGCTTGCCGTCGGCGCGTAGGCTCGCTTCGCCCCCACGTAGGTCTCGCGCGGAATGGCGCTCTCCTTCATCAACAGCGCCGGGGTGCCCACTACAGCGTCGGCCAGTGTGGTGCCCCGCGTGCCCACGGCACTGCCTGAAGTCACCGCCAGCACGTCGTACTGGTTGCTCGTCAGCAGGCGCGTTCCGGCCTTGAATGCCGCCAGCGCCTGTGCGCGCGTGGTGCTCGCATCGCCATAGGCGAACATTGCCACGCTGGTGCCTGCGTCGCCCGGCAGTTCGTTGATGGCCACACTGGCGCCCAGCAGCGGCGTGGCGTCGGTGTTGACCAGACTGGGGTACAGCTTGCGGATGCGCACCCGGCCGTTGATGCGGTCGCCGGCCGCCACTGCAGGGAACAGTGTGTGCAGTGCGCCGGTCTGCACCACCGCGGCGCTGCGGGCACCACCTCCGTCTGCACTGTCGGTGTTCGTGGCAGCGGCGAAGAACTTGATGTCAGCAGCGGTAAGTGCCATGGGTTAGGCCAGTGTGATGAGTTGCAAGGTGAAGAACCCGACATCGGTGTCTGCGGGGTCGCTGTAGTCCAGCTGCGGCACGAAGGAAAACGGTGTGTCCACTGGCGCGAAGGCCACGCTGCGGGTCACGGCGCGATACACCAGCGTCATCGCGGCCGCGGGGTCGTCGGTCCAGCTGCGCAAGGTCAGCGCCTGGCTGCGCTGGGCCCAGGCGTGGTCGACGCCGCCCTGCAGCGTGATCGGTCGACCCGCCAGCTTGGTGCCCACGTTGACCAGCAGCGCGCCGCCCACGCTGTAGTTGCGGCTGGCCTGGGTGGATGACCACAGGAATTCATCGGGCCACAGCAGGTGGTCGGGCAGCGTCAGGGTGGTGGCGCCTTTGGTCAGGGTGGTGGGCATGGTGTGCTGTCAGCCGCCGTTTGATGATCGAAAAGCGGCTTGCAGGTTGTCGATGAAGGCCTGCGCCTGGTCCGCGGTGTCGGTGAAGCTGCTGGTCGAGACGCCGGTGCGTTCGTTGGTGAAGCTGACCTCGTACTTGCCGAGAATGGGCACTGCGGTGTAGCTGCCGCGCGTGCCGGGGGTGTCGGTGTCGATGACGGTTGAGGGTGCGCTAGTGCCAGGGCCTGACCCACCACTCTCCCGTATTCTTTTCAACTGATATTCAAGTTGAATCTCTAGCTGCAACTGATCCAGCCTGTTCGCTTCGGCAGTCATTCCAGCGCCATCTGCGGGCGCACCGGCGGGTGTTGCAAAGCCGCGCAAAGCGTAGTCACCTCCGGCAGCCCCGGTTGCCAGTCGCCCGAACGCATCCTTGCCTTGAATGTCGAGGCCAGAAACACCGCCACCCATGTACTTCCAGCCGCCCGGCACACGGTTGCCACGGGCATCCACGCCGTTGACGTCAAAGCCCGAGATCACATAAGTCCATTCGCCGTTCGTCGGTTTGTTCGCAGCCTGCCCGGTGGCGTAGGTGCCACCTCCGGTGCTGCCTGTTTGGAAAGGCGTGCCCCCGAACGAGGCGTTACGTGCGGCTTGCCCCGCCGCGGTGAACACCCGGCCGTCAGCGGGGCCATTGATACGTGCTGCCCCCAGCCCAAGGGTGCTATCGCTCGGCGTGGCGAGCCCGCCGCTGACGCCTTGCCGGCGGCGCTCGGCCTCGACCGCCGCGTCCATCTTCTCGCGGGCAGTCTGCAGCGCGTCGGCGTATTTCTTCCACTCGCCGGTGAGGGTCGACACCGCATCACGGTTGCGCCCGGCAGCGCCAGTGTTGTTGTCGGTAGCCTTGGTGTGGCCGTCGACCGCCGTGGTCCCCGTACCCGTCGCGGCCGTGTGATCCTTGCGCGCGGTGGTTCCGGCCGCCGTAGCGTCGATGTTCTTGATTTCCTGCGCTTCGTTCAGACGCGACGCCTCGGTCTGCAGAATGATCGCTCGTTGCTGTTCGTAGCGGGTGTTGAGCTCTTGCCGCAGCGCGGGCGTGAGCGTATTGGCGGCGTCGGCCTGAGCGAACTGCCGCAAGATCAGTTCTTGCGTAGCCTTGGCTTCCGCCACCTTCGCGTCAGTGCTGGACCGTGACGCCTGGACTTCCAACCGCTTGATGTCCAGCGCCAGCCGGTCGGCGGCAGCCGTCTGGCCGTTCTGCACCAGGGTCTGCCGTTTGATCTCCAGTTTTGTTATCTCAAGCTGGATCTCGGCCCGCGTCACTTCGCTGGCGGCCTTGATGGAATCAATAGTGCGCTTGGTGGCGTCGTCCTGATCTTTGAGCGCGTCGTTCAGCAGGTGCTTTGCTTCAAGCAAAGCCTTGTCGGCCCGAGCCAAGTCGTCCGTCGTTTGGCGACCTAACCTGAATGACCGCTCGATGGCGTCATACGCTCGCTGAGCTGCATCGACGTTAGCCCGCAGCTGGCCCAGTGCGCCCGACTGGTCCCCATAGGCCTTTGCGGACAGTGTGGCTGCGTCTGCCTGATTGCGCGCCGAGTCTGCGAGCGACTTTGACTTTTCGAGATCGGCGTCGGCCTTCTTGATCTTCTCGTCGAACTGATCAAGCAGTTTCTTGGCGCCGGCCAGTTGCTGTTCGTCAGCCCCCACGCGGTCAAGCACTGCCTGCCGGGCTGCGCGCAAAGCCACCGTCTCTGCCTCGGCGCGGGTGACCACGAGTTCACGCGCCGCTGCGACGTCGGCTGAAACCTTGGCTGACCGGGCGCGCGCATCTCCCTCGTCATTGACGAGTTTGATGAGCACCTCTTGCGCCTTCGCTTCTTGCTCGGCTGCTTGCGCGAGGCGCTCTGCGATAGTGGTTTGCAACTCAGCATCAGCGATGGCCTTGGTTTGCACAAGGGCCAGCTTTGCCAGAGACTGTGCTTGCTGTTCTGTGCCACCCGCAGCCTTGACGCTCGCAGCTGCAGCTTCTGCCGCAGACCTGGCAAGATCTTCATTTGCTGCTGAAGCACCGTATGCACGCGCCTCAAATGCAGCAACCGCTTTGCCTGCCTGCTCAAAGTTGGAACTGACAGCGGCGCGGAACTCTGCGAAGGATGAGAAGGCGCCGGTGAGTGCGGCAACCACAGCGCCCGCGCTTCTGGCCGTTGCTCCAATGGCTTCAGAGAATGCGACCGCGACGACCGTGGCGTCCCGAATCGCACCGGCAAACGCTGACACTACCAGGCCAGCACTCTTGCCAAGTGGCCCTTCTGCCACCGTGACGCCGGCCTCTTTGACAATTCCTATGAATCTGTTCCATGAAGCCGACAAGCCATCAACCTGCGCCCCTTGTTCTGGGCCCAGTTTGCGCAACGCTTGCCCGATGGCAGGAATGGCTTCGCTGGCCAGGAGCTGGCCTGACTCAACGACCTTGTTCAGCTCGGATGTCGTCAGACCAAGCTGCTTTGCCAACAGCGGCAGCACACCAGGCAACGCGTCGCCCAGCTGGCCACGCAATTCCTCCATGCTGACCACGCCCTTGGACGCGATCTGCGACAGCGCTTCAAGCGCCCGGCTTGATTGCTCGCTTGAAAGGCCAAGATTGCCCGCGGCCAGCGAGACCGACTCAAACACCGCCTGCGTGTCCTTGAGGGTCAGGCCCGTCTGCAACGCAGAGGCCACAAACTTGCTGTAAGACTGGCCCACCGCGTCGAAGGCTTGCCCGCTGCGGGCCGCGACGTTGCGCACAAACTCGATCTGCTGTGCCGCCGTGTCTGCGCTACCGGTGACTGTGGTAAGCACGCGGCGCATGGATTCCAGCGCGGCAGTGGCCTGCAGCACCGGGGTAACTGCGGCGCCGACGCTTGCCACTGCGGCGCCGATACCAGCGAATTTGCCGATGGCGCCGTTGATGGAGTCGGAAAGCTGCGACCCTTGGATGCCCTGCAAACTGCTCTTGACAGTAGTGTTTGCCTCGACCTGTTGCCTTGCCGCCGACTGCGCCGCAGAGGCAGCTTGTTGATACCGCTGGGCAATGAGACCAGCTTCACTGGCCGTCGCAGCAAGATCTTGGCGCACCCGAACTTGAGCGCGCGACAAGCCGTCGGTCTCAAGCCCAAAAGATCCCAACGCCTTGCGTGATGCATCCAGCGCAATGGTCTGCGCCTGCAGTTCGGCCTTGGCCGACTTGACTGCATCACTGAGCTTTGCCATCTGCCCGGTCTGCGTGCGGGTGGGCGCTTCGGTGGCTGCGATCTGCTTGCCCAGAGCTTGCGCGGCCACCTGCGCTTCATTCAGCGCCTGGGCGGCGGCCTGGGTCTTGTTCTTCAGCTCGACGAACTGCCCGATGGCCGCGTCTTGCTGGCCCAGGATGCGCAGCTTGGCTGCCAGTTCACCAGCGCGGGCAGCGGCCGCGGGGTCGATAGCGCTGTCCAGCTTTTCCAGCTCGCGCGTCAGGCGTGCAACATCTTCCTGGCCTTCTGCAGTGGCCTGGATGTCGTAACGGATGCGTGGGTCTGCCATGTGCTGGGAGGGTGCTGTTGCTGCGCCCGGCGAAGGGCCGGCGTGGGTGTAGGTGCCCGCACCGGCCCCAGGGGCGCGATGCGGGCGAGGGATGGCCGGCAATCGCCGGCCGCGGGATGGGCGCCGAAGCGCCTACGGGGCTGTGGCCCCGATGCACGGCTTGTGGCGCGCGCAATGCGCGCCGGTGCGTCAGGCCACGGTCGGGTAGCGCACCTCGAACGGAGCGGTGCGGCCCGATGGCGTGACCATGCGGCCGTTCAGCGGCACTTCGTTCCAGTCGTCGGCCAGGAAGTCGAAGCCGGCCTCGGGGGTCAGCACCGCTTCGAAGATCTCGCAGACCACCGCTTCGCCGCTTTCGAAGTTCTTGCCGTCGAACAGCACCTGTGCACGCAGGCTGGGCTGCGTGGCGCCGCTGATCTTCACGCCGCCTTCGGCCGCATGCGCATAGTCCACCAGCAGGCTCAGGCCCGCGGCGCCGGCCGCCGACACCGCGGTGGCCAGTGCACTGCCCGCCACCACCGAAAGCATGCCCAGGCGCGCGTTTTCCACGGTGTAGTCGGTGCCCAGAATGTAGGTGGTGCCGGCGGGGCTGCTGGTCAGCACGACGGCGCTGATGTTGCCCTTGGCGGTGCGGATGCGCCGGCCTGCCTTGGCCACCACCACCTCGTCGGTGACGCTGCCACCGGCCACGCTGTGGGTGGCCTGGGTGCCCAGGAAGAGCAGAGATCGGAAGAGCGTCGTGTAGGGA
>ERZ650310.487-NODE-487-length-11783-cov-5.676586_pt1 | contig 11783 bp, 14 predicted proteins | sample MGYA00376246_ERZ650310 | MGnify/ENA primary metagenome ERZ650310 (study PRJEB26733, sample SAMN07839286) | wastewater metagenome | biome: small river; feature: stream; material: water | place: USA: North Carolina | collected 2016-03-01 ...
GGCCACCCGAGGCGGTATAAATCGGGACCAAAAACGCCGCCGCTAGACGGATGGCTCTGGAGGCAGGATGAGCGTGATACACTCCCCACATCCCGCCGTCCGTGACGGCTTACCGGAGGCTAGGGGCTGATGGGTGTAGAGTTGACCGTCAAGCAGGAGTCGTTTTGCCATGCGTACATCGAGCATGGCGGCAACGCGTCGGCGGCATACCGGGAGGCGTTCGGTGCCGAAGACTGGGCACCAGAGTCAGTACACGTAGCGGCAAGCAGGACGCTTGCGCTTGCTAACGTGGCGCTAAGGGTGAAAGAACTCAGGGCAGCCATCGCAGAAGCCAAAAAACTGACCGTTCACGACCTGATAAACGAGCTTGAGCAGGCCCGTACAGCGGCACTATCTGCCGAGACGGTACAGGCAAGCGCCGCCACCGCTGCCACAATGGGCAAGGCCAAGTTGCTCGGTATGGACAAGTCATCCCTTGAGGTCAGTGTCGCATCCCTACCCATTGGCCGCGTCACAATCGAGGTGCTGAGTGCGGACGCTAAACATCCAGGCGACCGCACCGCAGGCTGAGTTCCTTTCGCTGCCCCATAAGTACCGGCTGTTTTGTGCCGGGTTCGGGGCCGGCAAGTCTGAGGCGATGGCCAACGCGGCGATGATAGACGCCTGCGAATCTTCCGATGCGCTGGTCGGCATGTACGCGCCTACCTATGACCTAGTGCGGCTCATCACCGCGCCGCGCATCACGGCCAAGCTGTCGCAGCACGGCATACCGCACACCTACAACAAAACCGAAAACGTCATTTACTGTTCAGCGCCTCGGTTCGGTGACTTCATCCTGCGCACGCTTGACAACCCTGAGCGCATCGTCGGTTACGAAACCTACGCTGCCCACTGTGACGAGCTGGACACGCTCCAGAAGGAACACGCTCGCGCCGCATGGAACCAGGTGATAGCCCGGAACCGTCAGACCCCGCGCGGGATGGCTGAACCGTTCAACAGGGCCAGCGCCTACACGACGCCTGAGGGTTTCCGGTTCTGCCATGAGCGATGGGTGGCCAAGGTTACCGAGTCATACGGCATGGTTCAGGCTCCGTCGTATAGCAACCCGTTTCTGCCGGCGGACTACATCCAGTCGCTGCGGGAGTCCTATTCTGCTGAACTGGTAGACGCCTACATCGAAGGCCGTTTCGTCAACCTGACGTCCGGCACGATCTACAACGCCTACGACAGGGCGCGGTGCCGGTCTAGTGAGGTCATCATCCCGACCGATCATCTGTACATTGGGCAAGACTTCAACGTCGGGCAGATGGCGTCAACGGTTTACGTTCGCAGGCCGAACGGCTGGCACGCGGTAGACCAGTTGACAGGCGTTTACGACACCCCCGCACTGATTGGCATTCTTGCTGACCGGTACGCAGGCCACAAGATAACCGTCTACCCTGACGCCAGCGGTGCCAGCCGAAAGACCGTCAATGCGTCCGAGTCCGACATCAGCCTGATAAAATCCGCCGGCCATACTGTCAAGGTAAACCCGTCAAACCCGCGAGTCCGTGACCGCATCGTCTCAGTAAATACAGCGTTGACGTCTGGTAAGATGTGGGTTAATGACCGAAAATGCCCTGATGTTGTGGCGTGCCTAGAGCAACAGTGCTATGACAAAAACGGCGAGCCGGACAAGTCCGGCGGGTTCGATCACCAGAACGACGCCACCGGCTATCCTATCGTTTTCGAGATGCCAGTCGTGAAGCCAGAAACGCCGATCATTTCCCTCGGCCTACGGAGAGCCTACTAAATGGCCGTCAATTTTGAGCACAGCGAATACCAGGCGAACGTCTCCGACTGGAACATGGTTTCCACTCTTTGCGAAGGCGACAGCGCCGTCAAGCGGGCGGGTGTTACTTATCTGCCTGACCCGGTTGTCGCTGTCGAGGAAACGCGCGGCGAGATTGCGGCGATTTACGAACGGTACAAACAGCGTGCGATGTTTTTCAACGCTGTCGGGCACACACGCACGTCGCTGGTTGGTGCTGTGTTCCGTAAAAACCCGTCGCTGACGACACCGGAAACGATTGCTTACGTTGGCGAGGATGTTGATGGCGCTGGCGTTTCGATTTATCAGCAGTCGCAGGGAGTCATGGCGGATGTGCTGACGACCGGGCGGCATGGCTTGCTGGTCGATTATCCGCCGACTGAATCAGCCGCATCGGTTGACGACGTGCGCAAGGGCATCGTGCGCGCGAATATCGTTCGATACAAAGCGCAACAGATCATCAACTGGCGATATACGCAGGTCGGCGGGAAGTCTGTGTTGTCTCTGTGCGTGTTGTCGGAAGACGCGACTGAATCAGACGAGTATTCCGAAAAGTGCATACCGCAACTGCGGGCGCTGCGATTGATCGACGGGTTCTACGTCGTAGAGTTGCATCGCAAGAATGAAAAAGGCGAGTGGTTTATTTTCGACGTAATCACGCCGACGATGGCCAACGGTGCGCGATGGACGGAAATCCCGTTCGCGTTTGTTGGCGCTACGAACAACGACGCATCGTGCGACGGCGCGCCGCTGTTTGATATGGCGGTCGCAAACCGCAAGCACTATCAACTTTCAGCCGACTGGTACAACGCGCTGTATTTCGCAGGGCAACCGCAGCCGTATATCTCGGGGCTGAATATCGAGTGGCGTGACGTGCTGTTAGAGAAAGGCATTGTTGTCGGTTCGCGCGCACCGATACCGCTGCCGGAAGGTGGTGCGTTCGGATATGCAACTGTTCCGGCCGACACCGCGATACAAAAGGAAATCGCCAACATCGAAGCGCAGATGGTCGCGCTCGGTGCGCGGCTGACGACACCAGGAGAGGCCACGAAAACGGCAACGCAATCTGCCGGCGAGCAAGAGGCTGCACATTCTGTCATTTCGCTGTGTGCTGAGAACGTATCAGAAGCGTATGGCCGCTGCCTTGAGTGGATGCTCGGTTTCGTCGGCGGTTCTGGCGAGTGCGAATACCAGATCAGCAACGACATTTCGGTCATCAATTGGGATGCACAGATTCTCGGTGCAATCACAATGGCGGTTCAGGGCGGCATGTTGCCGCGCGCCGATGGCATCATGTTCTTGCAGCGCGTCGGGCTGATTCGAGCTGATAAGACTGTCGAGGAAATCACAGGCGAACTTGACAACGGCGACACGTCGCTGCCGTTTGAGGGCTGACAGTGGCAGACGTTGCCCCGCGTCTTGTCACCCTCGCCGCGCGCGCTCAGGTATTGCTTGAGCGGTACAAGCAGGGCGTCATTGACGACATTGCGAAAATACTTGTTGATGCTGACAAGGTGATTCGCCTGCGTTTGTCTGTTCCGCAAACGAACAACAACCGCAGGCGGATGGAAGAACAGTTAGCGGCAATCAAGGCGGAACTTTCTGCCATCTATGGGAAGGCCGGAGACCGCATCATCGAGGGCGCGCAAGCTGCCGGGCCGGTGGCCGCATCGCAAGAGATAGCAGGGCTTGCGTCCGTGCTGACAACTCCTGTGCAACTGGTAACGCCGACGGCAACGCAGATTTACGCCGCCGCTGTTGCGAGACCGTTCACTGTCGGCAAAACGCCTGCCATGCTTGATCCGTTTGTTAAGAAGTGGGTGAGCGGTTCAATCGAGGCTGCGGATAACACTGTGCGCCTCGGGTTCCTGCAAGGCCGAACAAATCAGCAGATCATTCAAGACCTGCGCGGAACAAAAGCAGCGAAGTACAAGGATGGCGTCATTGGCACGTCGTACAAAAACGCGCAGATGGTTACGCGAACGGCAGTGCAGCACGTTGCCACTACCGCGCGGATGGAAACATTCGCGCAAAATTCTGACATCGTGAAAGAGTACGAATGGGTTTCTGTTCTGGATGACCGCACTACCGACGTTTGCCAGGCATTGTCCGGGCAGAAGTTCGAGGTCGGCAAGGGGCCGATACCGCCGCAGCATATTGGCTGCCGATCCACACTCATCCCTGCGATTGACGAGGAATACAAGTTCCTGAAAACCGGCGCGACTCAGGCGAGCAAGGGCGCTGATGGCGGGAAACAAGTAGACGCATCGCTGACCTATTACGACTGGCTGAAAACGCAGCCGGACGCGTTCCAGGATACCGCTGTCGGCCCGATGCGCGCGGCACTGTTGCGCGATGGTGGGCTGACCGCTGACCGATTCGCTGAATTGCAGCTTGGAAAGAACTTCCAGCCGCTGACTCTTGCGCAGATGATCGACCTAGAGCCGACAGCTTTTGATAAAGCCGGCATCAGTATCAGTGAGAAAGGCAGAGCCGTTTTCACAAAGTAATCCGTGCCAGTGGCACATAAAACGCCCTCGGGGGGCATTGCAATGTTGAAGGTAGAGCTTGAGAAACTAGAAGACGCACCGGAAGCCGTCCGCAGTTTTTACGAGGAAAGCGGCGGAAAGTTCCGGTTGAAACTGGATGGCGCGGAAGATGTTGCCGGGCTGAAAGCGAAGAATGCCGAGCTGCTGGCAGAGTCGAAAGCGAACAAGGCCGCCGCTAAGAAAGCGAAAGAGGAAGCCGACGCCGCTGCACTGGAAGCCGCGCAAAAGACCGGCGACACAGCAACCCTGCGCACGTCGTATGAGGCCAAGATCGCCGCGCGCGAAGCCGAGATTGCCGCGAAGCTGTCCAGTTATGAGTCAAACATCAATTCCCTGACCGTTGGCCAGACCGCGACATCGCTGGCCGCCTCGCTTGCAATACCCGGTTCGGCTGATGTACTCTTGCCGCATATCCGTAACCGCTTGTCTGTTGAGTACAAAGACGGCGTTCCGGTGACGGTCGTAAAGGATGCTTCTGGGAAGCCTTCCGCCATGACCGTCGAAGAATTGAAAGCTGAGTTTCTTGCCAATCCGGCGTTCGCGCCGATCATTGCAGGGAGCAAGGCATCCGGGGGCGGGGCTTCCGGTGGTGGTCGAGCGAACGGCGGGGCCGGCGCAAAGACCGTGAGTCGTACTGCGTTTGTTGCGATGAGTCCGGGCGACCAGATGAGTCACATCAAGGCAGGCGGCCAAATCACCGGCTGACCCAAGCGCACACCGCGTTCCCGGGCAGTCGAAACTGACTGACCCGGAGAGCGACATGACGACCAACACCCTGACCAACCTGATTCCCGATCTGTACGCCGCGCTTGACGTGGTGTCGCGTGAGATGTGCGGCATCATCCCGTCCGTTACGATGGACGCAACCGCTGACCGCGCCGCAGTCAACCAGAACGTCCGCGTTCCGATTGCCCCGGCAAACAGTGCCGGTGCCGACATCACCCCGGCAATGGCCGTGCCTGCCGAGGCCGACCAGACCATCGGTTACAGCACTATTCAGATCACCAAATCACGCGCGTTTCCGTTTTCGTGGAACGGCGAGGAGCAGCGCGGCGTCAATTCCGGCCCGGGCTATCTCAACGTCAAGGCTTCGCAGATTGCTCAGGCAATGCGCGCTGCCGTGAATGAGATCGAAACCGACCTTGGAGCACTGCACGCTCTGGCTTCCCGCGCTGGCGGCGCTGTCGGTACGACCCCATTTGCCACCAACACCAGCGGACTGAACGATGCCCGCCGCGTGCTGGTCGACAACGGCGCACCTACCGGCGAGATTCAGGCTGTAGTTAACACCACTGCCGGCGCATCGCTGCGCACGCTGTACGGTGTGCAGACTGGCCGTGGCGATGCCGCGTCCGTGTCTGAGCAGGGCATCCTGCTGAACGTCGGCGGTAACCTGCCGGTGCGCGAGTCTGCGCAGATCGTCACCAGCACTGCCGGCACCGCTGCATCCGCAACGACCAACAACGCCGGCTACGCAATCGGCGCAACGACCATCACGCTGGCATCGGCTGGAACTGGCACCATCGTTGCCGGCGACGTCATCACCTTCGCAGGTGACGCAAACCAGTATGTTGTTCTGTCTGGCGACGCCGACGTGTCGAACGGTGGCAGCATCGTCCTGAACGCGCCAGGACTGCGCAAAGCGATTGCCGCATCCGCTACCGCCATCACGGTAGTAGCAGCCGCGAGCCGCAACATGGTGTTCGCCAAGACCGCCATCGTGCTGGCAACGCGTATGCCTGAGCGCCCGGCGGAAGGCGATCTCGCGCTGGACGTTATGTCCATCACCGACCCGCGCAGCGGCCTGACGTTCGAGGTCGCCATCTACGGTGGCTATCGCAAGGTTCGCTACGAGGTGGCTGTGGCATGGGGCGTTAAGGTCATCAAGCCGGAACACACCGCGCTGCTGCTTGGCCCTGCTGTTTAACGCCTGACGGAGACGGGGGCAGAAATGCCCCCGATTCTTTATGAGCATTCCGACCATGCAGATTGTTGGTCAAGACGGGCAACCGCTGATCATAAACGCGTCTGATTTTGACGCATCAATTCACAAAGTTTACGGCGAGACGGAAGCGAAACCGCAACCGAAAGCCGAGCCAAAAACCATCACAATGAAGGGCCGCGACAGTGGCGCTAATCGTTGAAACAGGTTCGATTGTCACGGGTGCCGATTCGTATGTGTCGCGCGCAGACGCGATAACCTACGCGGCCAATCGTGGCGTCACGTTTCTTGACACGGTGGCGACCGATGAGATTCTGCGCAAGGCCGCCGGGTTTCTGGAATCGTTCAGCGACAAATTCAAGGGACTGCGCATCACGCGCGATCAGCCGTTGTCGTGGCCGCGCAGTGGCGCTGTCATTGAGGGTTGGTCGTGGGATAACGACGAGATACCGCGCCAGGTAATCAATGCGCAGCTGGCCGTCGCTCTGGAAATCTTCGCAGACGAAGATCCGTACAACCCGTCTCCGGTTGCCGGACAGATCACGCAAGAGACCGTCAGCGGTGCAGTGAGTGTTTCCTACGCTGCCGGTTCTTCCGGCTCACAGAAGGTCAGCAAGACACGCGCCAGCATGGTACTGATTAACCTGCTGACACGTCGTAGCGGCCTTGTGGCGGTGCGCGCGTGACTGCGTTCTATTCCCGCATGGCGTCGCTGGTGACTCGGTTGCTGACCGAGTACGGAGCTGCTGTGACGTTTGAGCGGCGCACGTCAACGTACAGCGCGGCGACCGGTTCCGAGACTGGCATCACACTGACCGAGACGGCGACCATCGGCGTCAAGCAGAAGATCAATTCCGAAACAGTCGGCGGCACACGCATCGAAACCGGAGACGTGCTGTACATAATCGACGCCAGTTATGCGCCTGCGCTGGGTGACGTTCTGCTGATTGCTGGCGACGAAGTTCCGGCAGTTTATCCGCTGGATGCTGGCACGGTTGAAGTGACCGCCGCCGGCTTCCTGCCGATGACGCTTTCCGGCAGTGACCAAACGGCGACACTTGCGCTTGCCGGCGGCGGTTCTAATCGTCAAGGCGTCGCGTTCGCTGCTGGTGCGCTGACCGGAGTATCTGAAACGATTGCGTTTGACACGGGCGCGAAGGCAATTGAGTGGGCACCGATAATGCCAGCCAGCGTCGGCGGTGGAGCCGCTACAGCGGCATGGCAGTTGGAATTGAACATCGCCACCGTCGCCTTTGCCAATATGGTGCAGGTCAAGTGTGAGCAGTTCGCAGACGGGACGAAACTGACGCGGATATATCTCGGGGCCGGCGGTGCGGTTTACACCAGCGCATCGGCATTCCCAGCACGCATCGGCGTGGCGCTCGATTCAGCAACCAGCACTGCGCGCGTGTATTTTGACGACGCCATTCTGACGCTGAGTGCCAGCGCGTACACGCCAGCGATTGCCATTGCGACGATTGCCGTCTACGAAAAAACCGCATGTCCTGCCGGTGACGCGGGCAAGTTGGTCGGCGGAACGCTGTACACGCTGGCCGCAGACCTGACCGGCACTACCTACGAAAGCGGCACCACCGACATCGGGGGTAATGCACTGTGAGCGCAACTCAGCGATGGACAATCGTGGGCATCGAAGTCATCAAGCCGGGGAGCGTGATTCTCGGCTACCGCGTGCTGGTGCGTAAATGATTCTGGCTGACGTGCGAAATGCGATTGTCGCGCGCTGGATTGCCGGGGCATTCGGGCTGACGACCTTTTATCAGGGCAAGTCATGGGAACCGATTGCCGGAACGAGGCATGCGAGACTGTTTGTGTTACCGGCACCGACTGATGGGGTCGCGCTTGGCAACACAGGATACGACCGATTGAGCGGCATTGCACAAGTTGACCTGATGTATCCGCCGAACCAGGGCGATGCAACGATTCTGGCGAAGGCTGACGCTGTTGCTGCGTATTTCCAGCGGGGCCAGTCGCAAACGAGCGGTAGCGCGTCGGTTCAGTTTCGCGGCACGTCAATCGGGCAGACTGCGGACGTTGACGGGTGGTTGCGTTGCATCGTGACGATCAACTGGTTCGCTGATTACAACCGGAGCGTCTGATGGATTATTCTGCACAGGTAGCGGCGGCATTGTCAAAAACAGAACGGGCGCTTGATCGCACGGTTCGCAATGTCACTCTGTCACTGTTTGGCGACATCATCAAGGGGACGCCGCGCGATACAGGCCGCGCGTCTGGTAACTGGCAAACAAGTGTCAGTGAGGCCGCAACCGGTGTACTTGAGCGAGACGATGACCAAAACCGCACAGAATCAACGCTTGAGCTTATCCAGAACACGCCGGAAAAGGCAGGCGGCAAAACGTACATGACCAACAACCTGCCGTATATCCGCAGGCTTGAGGAAGGATGGTCAGATCAATCCGCACCTGGCGCAATGGTGCGTGCAAATTTCCAGCGCGTGCAAGAGATTGTTGAAAACGAAGCGCGCAAAAACAGGGTTTAATCAGGAGCAAATGACATGACAATCGCATCAGGCAACCGCCACTCCCTCGCATTTGTTGCCGAGGTTACCTACGGCACCATCCCTTCCTCGCCGGTATGGACTGACGTGCGGCACACCGCATGCACCATCGGGCTGACGAAAGAAACGGTAGAGTCCGAGGAAATCCGTGCCGACCGGCAGATCACCTGCTTCCGTCACGGTAACCGCGCGGTTGGCGGTTCTGTAGAGGGCGAACTCTCGTACTCGTCGTATGACACGCTTCTGGAAGCGGCGCTGTGCGGAACGTGGAGCGCTGACGTATTGAAGGCCGGCACGACTCGCCGCTCTTTCACGTTCGAGCGCAAGTTCGCAGACATCACGCAATACCTGCGGTACACCGGATGCGAGGTCAACTCGGTTTCCATTTCGTGCGCGCCCAATTCGATGGTCGGAATTTCCGTTGACATCATCGGGCAGGACATGGAAGCACCTGCGCAGACGACTGTCAGCGGGTTTTCGTATTCCGCTGCCATCACAACCTGCCAGTTCGATTCATTCAACGCAACGCTGACCGAAGGCGGCTCACCGATTGCGCTCATCACGGCGCTTGAGATGACCATCGAAAACGGACTGGAAGCGCAGTACGTTATTGGTGACGACGAAACGCAGCGCCCGACAATCGGCAAGTCTCGCGTGTCTGGTTCCGCTACGGTCTATTTCGAAGATCAGGCGATGCTCAACAAGTTCGCAAACGAAACCGAATCGAGCATTGTTCTTCTGCTGACCGACCCTGACGGGAACACGCTGCAATTCAGCATCCCTGAATTGAAGTACACCAGCGGGCAGCCTGATGTTTCTGGCACCGGTTCTGTTTCGCTCTCAATGAGTTTTCAGGCGATGTACAACACCGCCGCCGCGTCCAACATTGTCATCACACGGAACCCGATCTAATGGAACTGAACGACGTTTGCACATCTGACCATCACGAAGCCGGTGCCGTACTTGAAGTGCGGCATCCGGTAACGGATGAGCCTACCGACATCCGCATCACGATGCGCGGCACCGATTCGCCTACGTTCCAGAAGGCCGCGCGCGTTTATAACAAGCGCAAGTCTGAAAAGGGCGCGGATGAAAAGGCAACCGAGATTGCGTGCGAGATGCTTGTGGCGGTGACGTTGAATATCACGGGCATCACGAAAGATGGCGAGCCTGTACCGTTCTCGAAAGAGATGGCGATGGACTTGTACATCCGTTCGCCAGGTATTCGCACGCAGGCGGAAACTTTCATCACTGACCGAAAGAGTTTTGCGACGGCCTGATTTTAAGTCTTGCCGATTTCGGGCGGTTTCAGGGGTATCTTGATTCCGTTCCGAAAGGGCAGAAGGTTAGCCGTCGCGCAACACTGAGTCAGGTGGCGAAACAGTTGGGAAAGGTTCCGCGTGAGTTGCAAAACGCACCGGAAATACCGCAGGGGTTTTCTTACGTTTGGGAGGTGTTTGTGAAACTGAAAAACGCCGGCCCGATAACGTACAGCGAACTGGCAGCATACACGCGCATGACCGGTGACGAGTTGTCGCCGTTCGATGTTGACGCCATACGAGCCATTGATACCGCCTACACGGGAGCGCGCACGCATGACTGAGTACGCGGGACTGGTACTGTCGGTTGATTCTACGGACGCGGTGCGGGCGGCTGAGGCTAACCGTGATTTAGCGCGCGCATCGAAAGAAGTCGAAGCCGCTGAAAAATCGCGCATCGCAATGGAAGCCGCAACGCGAAAAGAAATCGACGGAGTAATAAAAGCACTTGAACGTGACATTGCGATTCACGGAAAGACGCGCGCCGAGATTCTTGATTACGACCTGACACTACGCGGCGCAACAGAGGACGAAAAGAAACGCGCCGCTGCGCTTGCTCGCACGTCTCAGGAAATGAAGGATGCCGACAACAAGCAAACCATGCTAACAAAGGGCATGGGGTTCCTTCGCTCGCAAGTTGGGATGCTTACGGCTGCGCTGTCTGTTGGTGCTATTGTGCATTGGATTCAGGGCGCAATAGACGGCGCTGACGCAATGGACGAGCTTGCAGAAGCGGCGGCACTTACGCGCATTGAATATGCGAAACTCAGCATGGCTATTGATATAGGCGCGGCAAATGGCGCTGATATGAAAGTTTCCATGAAAGAGATGAATCAGGCACTTTCATCTGGCAGTTCTGTTTTTGCGCAGTTGGGCATCAACATAAAAGACGCAAACGGAAACATGAAGAGCGCGTATCAGGCGACGCTAGAAGTCGCTGATGCGTTTACTCGCATGGATGATGAAGTAAAAAAGGCTGATTTTTCGACGCAACTATTTGGCCGTTCTGGAGCAATGCTGCTTCCATTGTTAAATCAAGGCGCGAAAGGAATTGAGAATTTAGGTTCTGCGGCGGCAGTCGCTTCTGACCAGTTGGTTTTCATGTCTGGCCAAGCAGAGATAAACGGGGCAAAAATTGGCGGAATATTCAACACCGTTAGAAACGAAATAGCAGAAACGTTGCTTCCGAAGCTGAATGATCTGTCTGATTGGTTTATCGGGTTCGCGCCTGCTATTTCACCATTCCTTACGGCTGTCGGTCAGGTGGCTAAGGCTGTTGGCTGGCTGTTGGTCGGGGCATTGAAGGCCGCGCTAACCTCAATCACGCTGCTTGTCGGCGCGTTCAATGTCGCGGTATCTGCGATAACTACAGGCCTTAACGTCATGGCTTCCGCTATCAACGGAAGCTGGGATGATATGGTCGCAGCATCCCGTCAAGGCCAGAAGGAAATGGTCGAGGCAGGCAAGCAGACGATGGATCAGCTTGTCGCCCTGTACGCCGATGATGCGAAAGAAAGCAAAAAGTCTAAAGCGCAACAAGCCGCCGACGAAGTTGCGATGAACGCGGAGCGGTTGGGCGCATATGAAGAATAGATCGGAAGAGCGTCGTGTAGGGAAAGAGTGTCTT
>ERZ650310.488-NODE-488-length-11778-cov-6.328585_pt1 | contig 11778 bp, 16 predicted proteins | sample MGYA00376246_ERZ650310 | MGnify/ENA primary metagenome ERZ650310 (study PRJEB26733, sample SAMN07839286) | wastewater metagenome | biome: small river; feature: stream; material: water | place: USA: North Carolina | collected 2016-03-01 ...
TCTTTCCCTACACGACGCTCTTCCGATCTGTGAACAAATGATCATCTGGCAAATACAATGCATCACGGAACAATCCGTGATCAGTTTGAAATTCAAAATCAATTTTCATTATGTAGCTTGGAACACGCCGTTAGTTGCATCCAAAGTCACAGTGACAGTTTCACCAACAGCAACTGCTTGACTGGTGCCATAGTCCCAATACCCCACGTTGGTGCCCGTTGTCGAGTCAGTCAACACTGCGTATTGAAAAGTAAATCCTGCGCCCGATGCAGTCCACATTGTGGGACTAACTAACACCAATTTGTAAGTGCCGCCCGTTTGTGTAGAGGTGGAGGTTGTGGCAGCATTGCCACCTGTGGTGTAACCATTACCAGAAGCCACTTCAGTTATTGTCCCAGCAGCTTGGTTAACTGCTGTGGCCAACTTGATTACCCAAGAGTCAGTTCCAGAATTAATTCCCTCCAGCAAGTTTTCAATTGCTGGGGTAAATTTGTTATACGTTGCCATATTAGACCTTTACGCCAAGAAACGGAGTTTGTACAGTGTGGACAAGTACAACCCAATGATTTCATCAATGATGTTTTGAATCGGGGTGTCCGTTTTGTCGGCAACTTCGTACCTGCAACCTTCCAGCTCGGCCATCGAGTTTTGCAAGAATTCAACAATGTTGTTGGTCTTGGTTGCACTCATCAGGCTGATCGGGCCAATTAGATTATGGCGACCTTGGTAGGCTTCGGCAAACTTGTCGGCCAGCCCCACGATTTCGTCATAAAACGATTGCAAAGCTGAGTGCTTGGCAAAACTGCGAGTGTTTAGATGCACCGAGTGGGCCACATCACGGGCCAGAAACAGTGTTCCTACAAAATCAGCGGGTTTCATTGTGGCATTCCTTCAGGTGGCATTTCTTGTGGTGACATTTCACCCGGCTGCTCGGGCTGCATACCTTGTGCCTCACGCATCTCAGGAATGCCGCCAATCATGTCGTTGGACTCCATAGCGGCTGCAACCACGCCCATTGCGATGTCTTGAATCTGTTGCTCAGTCATACCGGCCTGCACAGCAGAAATCCGCTGTGTTTCGGCCTGATACGCCTTGATTTCAGCTTCATAATCCTTGCGCTTCATGTCCTGCATCTCGATGGATTTGCCGACATTCTGGATCATTTGGTGCATTTGCTCCATTTCCTGAGCCATCGCCTGCATTTGCTGTTGCGCAGCTTGCAGTTCAGGATTGTCTTCGCCGTCTGACATGAGTTTGGGGTCGATGGTCTTGGCAAATCGCTTCGCCATCTCTTGAGCACCAGGCCAATCCATGTTCTTAACAAACAAGTCGCCAGCCACTTTCCACAGGTCAGGATTGCCTTGCAGCAACTGAGCCATTGCCTCCAAGGCTTCTTGGCGCTTGGTTGCATAACCTGGGCCGGTGGTCGCCACAACATCATATTTGCCAACGCCGGGGTTGTAGATCTTTTCAATCACGATGCCATTTTGGTCAACAATTTTGTTAACTGGCTGGTCTTGTTCGGGATTGATCTTGACCATTTTGGTTTCGCCGTCTTCACCAATGATTCGGGCAATACGCTGGGTATCGTAAATCTTGGGGATCAGGTCGATTAGCTGGCGTGAAATGTGTCGCACACCGCGAGTCAGGTTGTCGCCATAGTGGAATGTGCCCACATCACCCTCACGCTGACGCGCAAGGATGGCTTTTCCTGACCGTTCGTTGCTTCCCATGCCCAAACTGGCGTTATATTGGCCAGTGGTGGACTTGATGTCTTCAGCAGCACCCGATTTGGCTTGCAGCAGGCCGCTGGAGGCCATTGGGGGCTGTGCCCGCTGGGGTAATGGCAACACAGAGCCTTGACCGTCTGTGACGTCAGGGTTGACCTCTAAATAGGGCCAGTTGTTCGTGTTGGCAGTCTTCCACTTGTCTTCATAGCCTTCAAACTGCCCACCGTAGCCGATAAATGGCGCTTTTGGTGCCAGGGCCAGCATCTCGGCTTCTTGTGAAACCCAATAGTTGTACATGCGCTGGGCATCCTTGGCGTTACGCACCAAGCCCGACACATACAACCGGCCATCGACTTCAAACTCGTTGCCCACGATGCGAACAACAGGAATCCACTTACCCGCCCACTCGCGTTCCTCAAGAATCTCGTACCCGTTGATCTTGCAGTACTTCACCCGTGGGCGGTCGGCCTCGCGGGTGCGTTTTGGTTCACCGTAAACAGCTCTGAGCTGCCTGTCCTCCGGTGTGCCCTTGAACGCAGTGGAGTTGCCAGGGTACAAATTCAGCGTTGTGCGGTCGTAATCAATGTAGTAGTAATCCGCGATGCGGATTGTGTCTTCATTGAGCCAGTTGGAGATCGATTGGTCGCCCACACCCAGCGACTGAAGGGTCGTGATGGGGGCTGCATCTGGGTACATTCGGGCATATTCAGCCTTGGTAATGTCTTCCGTAATGAAGCACCATTTGGCATCCGCACCCGTTGGGTCTTGGATGGTTGGATCCATGTAAACGCTAAAACTGTTGCGTACACGGCCAATTTTGATGTCTTGGTCAAAGGTGTTTTCATCGCAATATTCGGTCAAAACCCGAATATAGCCTTCACCATAAGAAACTTGGTTTTCGCAGGCGGTGTCATAGGCCACATCGGCATCCGAGATGTACTCAATGTGCCGAATAATGCCGTTAAAAATGTCTGCCACCTCAATGTCGGCATTGTCGTCCACGGGGATGACTTTAGCGCCGGGGCGGTTCTGGCGCAGGTCGTTTGTCACTTGACGAACGTGCTGCGGCAGCTTGTTGATGGTCAAAGTGGGGCGTGCATTGATCGTTTGACCCTGCACAGCACCACGGGTTGCCAAAACGTCAGCAGGCCACTGCCAGTGGTTGTCTGGGGAGCCAGCGTAGAACTTCAGATCATCGATCTCGTCCTCACGGGACTCGGACAACGCAGCAACGGCCAAATCAAGGCGTGACCTGGCGGTTGCCAAGATGTCAGATGCGCTTTTTTTGGGCTTGCCACCCTCCGCTACCGCAGCAGCGGCAACAATGCCGGTAACGTCAGCCATTCAGAACTCCTAATACATGAGGCTCACGCATAGTGACATACTCCTTGCCGCCAAATGTAAATTCTTGCGCCACGCCAAAGTACAAATGATCGCCAATTTTCAGCTCTTTGCAGTCAGGCCCAGCGGATATGACTATACCTGTTTCTTGTTTTTCTGTCGAAAGTAGCTCTAAAAAAGCATGTTTTTCGACATCGCGCTCAATGATCACGCAGTTTTGCATTGCTTTGAGGGTCATTTTTTCTTCGCCATTGGTTTAGCAGCTTCACGCTTAACAGAGTATGCGATGGCCACGGCCTGCTTGACTGGTTTGCCGCTTTTAACTTCAGCAGCCACGTTTTTGCGGAAGGCCGCAGGTGATTTTGATTTAACGAGTGGCATTTAAGACCCCATCCAAGAAGTTGCAACCATGCCGCGATCAGATACCACACGGCGCTCGGTTTTAGAATTGTACTCCCCGCGATGCGCAACGGGAAATGCAAACGTCACTGCCAGTGCGTCAGCTGCATCTGGCGAAGCCTGGCCTCGGGCCTTCATCTCTTTTTTGCTCTCAAGCAAAATGGAACCAGACGAATTGAACTTGCGCATTGGCCCGACCAGATCGCTCTTAAGTTGCCGGTCTTGCGGGATGCTGGCGGTTTTGAGCCAGTCGCGCATTGCACCCCACATCTCGCTGCGCTTGTTTTGCCACATCGCCGGGTTCTTTGACTTCCACCCGAAGTTAACTCCGCGCACTTTGTAACGCTGCTCGGTCAGTCTGTCAAGTATCCCGTATCCCAGGCCACCCTCGTCAATGACGGTCAGCGCAGGCTTGAACTCTTCGATGGCATCGATTACGTGACCCACCACACTCATGGTGTCCTCGCCCTTCAGGCGCTTGATGGCCACGATGTCACGGCCTTGGCGCACCAAGATCACGGTGCTGTCCATGCCGCCACGGGCTGGGTCAACGCCAATGACAATTGGGGCGGTGTTGTCTTTGTAACGGGGGCGTTTGAACGCATCCTCCACCACCACGGGGGAGATGAACTGATCTTCACCGGCAGCCGGGAACTCGCCATAAACCTCGACACGGGCCTGTATCGAGTCTTCGCCGTATTCGGCAATGATCTGGTCATAAATCGCACTGTCGGTGCCCTCCACAGTCCGAGCATCGATGATGTCACTTGACCAAAAGTCCCGCTTGCTTCCCACGACAGCTTCGTAAAAGTACCCGGTGTTGCGCCGGGGGTTACTGAATGCGAACCAATACCGATCCAAGATCTTCTCTGTAAAGAAGCCTGCTGCCACGCTCCAAATGCCATCTGGAATACCGCTGGCCTCGTCAAAGATCACCATCATCCCATCGTGGTTGTGGACACCGGCATACGAGTCGGGGTTCTCTTCGCTCCACAGTTTGCCCTCGGCAGCCCAGTACCGGGTACCCTTCTTGAGGTCACGCTCGACCAAGCTGGTCAACCAAGCGGCGGGCACCAGCTTTGTGGCGCTGACCTCCCACCAATGCGAGTTGATGCTCATGGTGGCCCATTTGGTCAGCTCACCCCAGGTCACTGTGCGCAGCTGGTTCTCGCTGTTGGCCGAGACAATGACAGACGAGCCAATTCGAGTTGACAGCATCCACAAGATGAGCCAGCTCACGAGGGCTGACTTCCCGATCCCTCGGCCGGAGCTGATCGCTTTGCGCAGGGCGTCCATGTCCAGCTGGCCCCGGTTCGCTTTGATGTGGTCACGGATCTCACGCAGCACCCGGCGCTGCCAGGCTCGTGGGCCTTTGAACTTGGCCAGCGGGGTGTTCTCCTGGCCCCAAGGGAACGCAAAGAACACGAACGCCTCTGGGTCATCTGCCAGGTGCCTGCTCCACATCTGGCCCATGAGCTGCTGCTCTTCATCTGGGGAAAACCTAGTAGTCTGCATCAGTCGTCCTTCGTGATCACATCAGTCACATCGTCCATGTCGATCACTCGGGCATTGGCCGCAGCCAGGGCACCCAAGATGGAAATGCCACCAGTCATCTCGATGTTGGTGGTGGCTCCGTACTTCTTCTTGTTGTGGGCACCCATGAGCCACTTGCGCGTGTCGATCTTGAGCTTAGACCGGTTCACATCTTCCAGTGTGTCATCGGCATCGGCAATCTCAATGATCTCGCCAGCCATGAACTCGGTGCGCATCTCCTGGGCTTCATCGAACAACAGCTTACGGGTCGGGTCTTTCTTGATCCACCGGTAAAAGTCGTTGTAATCGATGTCCCGCTGGTCGTCCCGCAGCACTTGGGACAAAGACTGCCCGTGGGCAATCTCGTCAATGACTCGCATGAAGATGTGCTCATATTGAGCCAATACGAGGGATTTCACCTCGGGCGGGGATTTGGCCAAGGTGCGGGGCGCAGGGTCTAGCCAGTCTGGTAGTTCGAGGTTGGCACTTGGTGTGACATCTGCGCCTACGGGATCAAGTTGTGATGTGTCCATAGTGGTAGTGATGCTATCACAGGCTTGGGAATTTGTGGTGCTGTTGAATACGTGGAAGTATGTGAACCCGCTGGGTCATTTGGATAAAAGATTTAAAAATAAAATTGTTCGCGGGTCCTCCGTAGCCGTGGCCCTGTCCTCGTCGGCCCTGCCCGGGTGGCCTCGGGCGGCACGGCACCAGGTGGCCAGCGCAGCACCAGGCCAGCGCCACCAGGTGACCCAGCGCACCAGGTCAACCCGCTGGGTCAGGTGGGCCATTGGGTCATTGTGGCCCACTGGGTCAGGGAATCAGGGCGCACCAGGTCAACCCAGCGGGTCAGGTGGCCATTGCACCCGCTGGGTCAGGTGGTCACCCGCTGGGTCAGGTGGCCAGTGGTTATCTGTTCGAGTGGTACGTTTGTGTCATCGCGCAGGCGAGGGCCGGGATTCACTACTTTTGAATTTGCACATATTTTAAGCAATCCCAGAATCCCTCTACCTCCCACAAGTCACAAGTGACGCAGTAAAGCAAGGGATACCCAGAGGGTTAGAGAAAGCACTTAGAAGATTTATTCATTGAGTAGCTAACCCAGAGGGTTATATCTATGTTATACTTCACTCATGGCAACATCGCCATGTAACCAGTAAGAGTAACCATCATGAAACAAGAAATCTTGATCTACGGCTTGAAGCAAGGCGAAACCCGCGATTACATGGAAGATCTGTTGGCGTGCTTTCAAGTGACGGACAAAGCATTGGACAACATCGAACGAGTCAAAACCGCTGCAAGTGCTCACGGTTTCCATTCTTTTCGCATTGCCGGATTCGTTCCCGGCACAAAGCCTAACTTTGCCAAGGCGGTGAACGTATGAAAACCCCATATCGTATTTCCCAAGCTGCAAGCCACGTCTACCGGGCCGGTGTCAGATATCACGCCTTCGGTGTTGTCAAATCAGGCAATGTTGCCATGTATGACTTTTTCCAGTGTGACAAGATAACCGACGAACAAGTGACCAAAATTCGTGAGTATTGCCCTGATATGAAGGTCACTGGCGTTAAGCACAGACACGCACCAGAATTGACGCGGGTTCACTTGCTTTTTCCAAAAGCCGCTTTTTACCGTCAGACACCTGTAACCCTTAACCACTGAAAGCCAAATCATGAAAACCACAATTGCCGATATCTCCCTGGCCATCATCATCGGCTTGGCACTCGCTGCCCTGCTGCTGCACTCGCTGGGTGCCCTGTTCCTGTAACCCCTGTAACCCGTAACTGAAAGAAAACCATGAAACAGACAATCAACTACGCCTCACAGTTCCGCGCTGAATTCGACCGCGCTGATCGCCGAACCACTTTTTCCTATGACGGCCTCGGTCTGTTGTTCGACTTTTTGGAGGAGTGCGACCCAGATTACGAGTTGGACGTCATCCAGCTTTGCTGCGAGTACAACGAAGACTCAGCCGCAGACATTGCTCGCAACTACTCCATCGACGTTGAGGATTTGGACGATGACGAAGTGACAAGCACTGTGCGCGAGCACCTCGAGCACAACACAATCCTTGTCGGTGAGACCTCAACAGGTTTCATTTACGCCATTTTCTAAGGAGAACCCAAAATGATCGAATTCACACACGAGACCACCCGTTACAAGGTTTTGCCTGAAAACGCCCAAGCGATCCGCACAATGGCCGCAAAGCCACCCAAGATCAAACGCAAGGTTGACCGCAGCCACGATGCCACGCGCCGCGACTATCCTGCTTTTTACTCAGGTATGACCACCGACGAATACGTTTCAACGTATGCGGGCTTAAATAGCCGCTTGCTGCTGAAGGGTGAAGGGTTTACGTTTGCCGATCGCGCAGCCCCCATGTTGGACCCATCAGTCCCTGAAGTGCTTGAAGAACTGGACCCGGATTATGTGCCTGACTTTTTGCGAGTGTCGGCAAAGCCCAAAAAGCAAACAGTAGCAAGCCTGACGAAGTCAATCACTCAGGCGCTGGCACTACTCGCCCAGGGTGACGCTGACACGGCACAGTGTGTGCTCAGTGAGGCGATTAAATGAAAACCTGGCCCTTCCCCCCGCCCGGTGGCCCGGTGCCCTGGACACCTGCCCAAGTGCGCCGGTATGCACGCGAACAACGCGAAGCGCTGCCCCCTGCCCCCTTCGTGAGGGTGACCCCATGACCGCTATTGTCGTGGCCGTCATCGTCGCCCTGATCCTGGCCACCTGGGACACCTGACCCATGCGCACCTTGTAACCCTCACCCTGGCCACCGTGCCAGGGTTTTTTTGACCCTTACCCTGACTCACCCCCATGACCGATAAAAAAACCCCTGTAAACCCCGAATTCCTGGCCAGCCTGGGCACCCTGACCCAGGGGCGCACTGATACGGTGGCCGCTGCCCTGCTAGGTGTCCCCGTGCCCACCTTGCGTAAGTGGATCAATGGCACCAGGTCACCCAGCGCGTCAGCCGTGCGCCTGGTGGCCGTGCTGGCCACACTGGCCACCGTTGCCCCTGCCCTGCTCGATGCCCTGACACCAGCTCCGGCACCGATGGTGCCCACCCCGGCAGCCCCGGCAGCCCCGGCAGCCCCGGCAGCCCCGGCAGCCCCGGCAGCCGAGTAACCTTTTTGGCAAAAAGGGCCTTTATAGGCCGTTTGGGGCTAAATCGAAATCGAAAAAGAAACGAACTGAAATTAAATCAAATGAAATATTGCGCCGTGTGTAACCGTGATCGACTGTCTGACGGCGGGGTGCAGATGACCCCTGCCAAGTGGGTTTGTCAGTCGTGCTGGATCAAATTCACATTAAACCGAAGGTAAAAAAAGGGGCCATTGGCCCCTTTTTTATTCCAACAACTCAGCCCCATGCACTCGGGGCTTTTCTTTTTTGGACAGCCGGTAAATGTCATCAAGCTGTCGCTGCTTCGCGTCAATCACTGCCTTGCGGTGATCCTTGAATTCGATGGCCAGGGCTGGATTGATGGCCCACTGGGCATGGTGCTGGTTCTCTTTGCTCTTGTCATCCATGCGCATAACCCACAGACCCTGCTCGAGGGGATACATCGCGCCGTAGATCATCTGGTCTTGCTGCCAGACGTTGACCTTCTCGATCTGCCTGCGTGCTGACCGTTTGATCTCGGCCAGGGTAATGGTGGACTCATCAGCGTGCTGGATGATGTAGTCGCGAAGCCATGTGTCGAAATTGGACGCGCCGGACAGCTCAGACAGGGCATATCGGTACGCTGGCACCACGTAAGACTGCACCATGAGAATGACCCGCTGGGCGATGGTTGCGCTGACATGGAGACTGAACGGCGACTCCATGAGGTGGAAGATCAACATCAGCCTGCCGGTCAAACCCTCGAGCTTGCCGAATGCCGTCATAAAAGTGTCGTCAGATTGCAACAGTCGCTCATCGTTGCGCTTGGCATCGTACCAATCTTGAAACTCCTGAAATATGACTTTGGCCTCGGGGGAGAGCTGATAAGTCATCGCAGGCATGGCAAACACAATCCGAAGGGTCTGCTCCCACTGATCCTTGTTCAGCAAGTAATCGGGAATCTCCACCGGTTTGCGGGTCAGGTTACCATTCAAAACGCAGGGCACAAAGCGCTGCACCAGACCATCAGCAGAAAGATTATGGAGGTTTTCTCTAAAAACACGGGGCTGGATGTTGCCGTAAATACTGACTGCCAGGTTTTCAGCATAGGTTGACCCAGTGCCCACCCGATCCATCTCATAGGGTGCTGACTCGTAAGCCTTGACCCAGGCAGACCGATCTTCCCCGCTGGCCTTATCTGTTAGCTTGCGCACCCAGCTGTTCATCTCATCAAGGGCGCACAGTAACCCCCTGGGTCTGTCTGCTGCCAGGCGCACCAGCTTCTGGCTGGTCACATCGTCCACGGTGATCCTGAGTGGTACTGGCTGAGATGGCAGGTCATGCACTTGAGGCGCTTGATCCCCGCCCAGCATCGCCTCGGGGCTGGCGCTGAAGTCCAAAAATGCTTTTTTGCTTGAGGCGTACATTGCCTCCTGCCCCTCCCAGTCCATGAACTCTTTTTTAAACCGTGGCCGATCCTCCATCTCGAGGTGCTTCAATGGGGCCAGCATGGGCGCAGAGCCTGGGGTCTTTTTGTCTGCTGGCGCACCAATGGTCATCAGCCACAAAACCGGGGGCACTTTAAAATCCTTGATCAGCTCGAGCCGGGTGCGTGCATCAACTACCCCGCAGACAGCAGCGATGCCAGCGAACAGGGGCACAAGCGGGTCGCACCCCACAGTTTGCCCAATCTCCTCGGCACGGCGTGCAATGACCGCTGGCCACAAAGAGACATCCATCATCGGTGGCCGTGGGCGCAGGTCAACGATGACCGACTTTGGGTCGGCGGGTGCTCCCACAGCGGAGAACAGGGTTGATATGTCAGGCATAGGACGCACCCACCCATGTTGCTTGGCAATATGAAAAAGTGTCCCCAGCTTGACAGTGGTGGACTTGTCACTCTTGAAGCTCACCCACTGATTGATCAGCTCTTTGTCACCAGGGTACTTGTCGGCCGACTGCTGACTCCAGTCATTCCAAAGGGTCAGGGCTTGCTCGAGCTGGTCTGTCTGTTCACCTGCCCACTTGATGGCCATGCCCACCTGCACCCACTCTTCGCGGGAGCAGCTGGGTGGGATGGACGCCAGGGCCGAGGTGATGTCTTCCCATGAGGCATCGAGGGCTTCGCCCGTGCCAATGGTGCGCTCTTTGTCTTGGGTCAGCATACCTTGCCACAAGTCCAGCAGGGGCTGGGGAATCGTGGGCAGACGCATCCAGTGACCCTTGCCTGCCCAGCGGTAGGGTTGCAGTGTGTCAGGGTGGATCGATGGGGGCATGACATCCTGCACCGTCAGGCCGTTGGCCGTGGCGCAGCGCAGCTCGTATGCTGTGATGCCGTTGATCAGGATTTTCTTGGATGGCAGCGCAAGGCCGAAGGGCATCTGATACAGCAATTTGCCGTGACCAGCCCTGCCCGAGTCCACGATGACAGCATCGTTTGCATCATACATCGCCTGAAGATCGATGCCGTGGGCCTTGAGGGCAGCAGTGGTGCTGTCCCATTCGTCAATGTCCAGCGCCATCGTGCCACTGTAGGCATGGGCCAAACCGATACCGAAGCCCGTGGGCAGATCAGTCTGGTTCTTGAGGGCGTTGGGCTTGAGGTTCCAGCCGGGGGTGCGTGGGCCTTTGGTGCCCGAAGGGATTGGCACAAGTGCCCAGCCGTGTCGGATGTACGCATCAATGGATGCAGGGTGCGCTTGCACTGTAGGGATTGCTGTCATAAAATGTGTTCGCTGGTGAATGCAGTTGCTGGCATGTTCATGGTTACCTCTTTTTTTAAGCCCCGGTCTAACCACCGGGGCTTTTTCTTTGTTGAAAATACTTTCAAAATATGTTGCACAGTGTACAGCAACTGTGGCACAATGCAATCAGTGCAAGGAAATAAATCATGGCAACCAAAAGCAAATCAAAGTTTTTGAGTACTAGGGTAACCCCTGATACTCACAAGAAGTTTCACGTTAAGGCCAAGAAGTTCGGACAGCCGACTCAGATCTTGCGTGACATCATCGAGGCGTTTAATGATGAGCGCCTCACAATTCAACCCCCTGTAACCCGTAAGGAAAGTATTTACCATGAATGACACCACCATCCAGATGATTGCCCAAGCCGTCATCGCCAACACCAAAGTGATTCAGTCTTTAATCGAAGCGTTACCGCATGACGCCAAGACTGCCGTTGCCGAGGTCGTCACTGTATCAGCACCAGCTCCAGTTGCACCAGCGCCAGCTCCTGTGGTACAAGCCGCCCCTGCACCAGTGGCTGCACCTGTCATCGTGTCTGCTGTAACTGCTCCAGCGATGCCTGCACCTCCTGCCTTTGTGGCCGTTGCACCTGTAGCAGCTCCTGTGTCTGCTGGCGCACCTTTCTCTGATGGCAAGGGTCTGATCGACTATGTCATGGGTGCTTACAAAGCTCTTGGCCCACAAAAGGGCGCAGGCATTCAGGGCGTCTTGACTGGCCTGGGTTACCAAAACATCAACGATGTGAAGCCCGAGCACTACCCTGCTTTGTTCGCTGGCATTGAAGCACTGAAATGAGCGAACACGCCCGACTGTCTCCATCGAAACGCAACCGTTGGGCCTTGTGCCCCGGTTCGATTCGAGAGGAATCCAAGTACCCCGAACAAGACAGTGGCCCCGCTGCCATTGACGGGACACAC
>ERZ650310.489-NODE-489-length-11743-cov-10.900838_pt1 | contig 11743 bp, 13 predicted proteins | sample MGYA00376246_ERZ650310 | MGnify/ENA primary metagenome ERZ650310 (study PRJEB26733, sample SAMN07839286) | wastewater metagenome | biome: small river; feature: stream; material: water | place: USA: North Carolina | collected 2016-03-01 ...
GACGTATACCACCTACGATCGGGACCATGTGCCGCCCCAGTCCAGGCCCCTCAAAAATTCGCCAATTTTTCTGCCAAAACGCCCCGCCCAAAACGGCCCCTACCAAAACGCCCCCAACCTGCCATTTCCCCCAAACCCTGTACAATGCTGCCACAATGACACCAACAAGAACCCCGACATGCGTAAGACCCTTGCCCAACTCGTCACACCCGAACAGCTAGACGCGCTGTACCACCGAACCTTGACCGTGCGCCAGCTCGCCAAGGACCTTGGATACAGCGAATCTTGGGTCGGCAAGAGCTTGCCCGCCCGCGCACCCAGACGTGACCCCAAACTCCTGCGCAAAACGCGCATCGAATTCCAAAACCAAATCGTGGCACAGTATTTGTCACAAGGGATTTCAGCGAAGCAGGCCGCAGCCCTGTCCTTCACCAGCCCCAGAACCTTTTTCCGTCGGCTGAAGGAGTACAAAAATGGCATCGCTTGACGAAATCTACGCGCAAAAGAAGGCTGCGCCGCCGCCCCCAGAGCCCAAAGAAGGCCCACTTGACCTACACACTGAGCTTCTACGCCAGTACCAAAAGGCCAAGGACATGCTGCAAGACGCCGAGCTGTCAGACGAGCCCTTGAATTACAGGGTACAGGCCTTGAACGCTATCGGGTCAGTCATCTCCCAACTTGTGAAGCTGCAGAGCGACTTGCATACGTTGGAGGAGCTAAAACGAGTGGAAATGGCACTCAGCCACAGCCTAAAGCAGTTCCCAGACCTGCAGCAAGAGTTCTTTGACACGTACAAGGGGGCGCTGAAGCTATGAACTTGGCTACAGAACACTTCCAAAGACTTGTGGATGACGTGTCCAACAGGTATCACCTGCACAATTTGTCAGACTATATCGAGAAGAACATCTACTTGGAAGGTCGCCGCATGTCCTTCAAGAACGGTTATCAGTTCCAAAAAGACATCGTAAACGACACAAGTAGGGCGACAAACATCGTAAAACTGGCTCAAATCGGGGCTACAACCTCAACTATCGCCTATTTCTTAGCCGGGATGGCTACTCAGCCAAAGTTTAATGTAATCTACGGCCTCCCTAGTGCTGGAGATGCAAGTAAGCTGACCACTACAAAAGTCAACCCACTTATAAACGAGTCACCTGCATTGAGACGCATGGTCGATAAGGATACTGACTCTGTTGAACTGAAAAAGATAGGGCAGAACTTCCTATTTACACGAGGTACCAAGAGCGAGACCGCAGCCTTGTCCATTAGTGCTGACTGCCTTGTCCTAGACGAGCTGGACAGGTGCGACCCTGACACAGTGAAACAGTTTCGCTCACGCCTACAAGCCTCAAAACTCCAGATTGTCAAGCAATTCTCTACCCCGACGATTGGAGGGCTCGGTATCAGCAAGGAAGCTGAGACTTCCAAGCGCTACCGGCACATGGCGAAGTGCGGCTGCTGCAGCCACTTGTGGATGCCGAGTTTTCACACTGACATCGTGATTCCGGGATTTCTTGGGGATATGACGGACATTACTGCCACTTCCATCAAGGACATTGCTTGGCAAAAGGCTCGGTGGAACTGTCCAGAGTGCGGCAGAGACCCTGTTTTGCGAGAGACCAGCATGGAGTGGGTTTGTGAGAACGATAATGATAATTACGAGGCGCACACTTACTACATCAGCCCCGCAACAGCTTGTGAAGTGCTAAAACCGAGCTATTTTGTGCGGGTAAGCACGGAATTTACTAAGCGCTCAGAGTTCCTGAACCAGTGCTTGGGAGAAGTGGCTGAAGAAGAGAACGAACAGATCACTTTGAAAGACATTGAAGCTGCACTTGTGGATAGCCCACTGGATTCAAGCGAGTTACATTGTCTTGGGGCTGATATGGGTCAACTATGTCATGTGACTATCGGCAGGTTGACAGCGGACGGCACACTGCTGACGGTACACCGAGAGGCTGTACCACTCTCCACATTTGAGATGCGTAGGCGAGAGTTGTGTGCTCAGTTCAAGGTGGTGGTGAGTGTGCATGATACACAGCCAGAAACACATTTGATAACCAAGATCACGGACTACGACCCTAGAGCTTGGGGCGCTATGTTTTCCAGTTCCAAGAACCCTGAGTTGTTCACTAGCCACCAAAAGGAGGAGGACAAGGAAGAGGGGAAGCTGAATTTACGCTTGGTAAAGATTGCCCGCACGGCTATGCTTGATAAGCTACTTTCACTCTTTAAGGAGCGAAAAATCGTAATTCACAAGGCCGGCGACGATGCAAAGTTTACGTCTCAGATGCTTTCATTGAAAAGGGCTCAAGAGTTCGTTCGTGATGAGCTAACGTATGTCTGGAAGAAGACTGACCATGACGATCATTACCACTTCTCACTTGTATATCTGCTGACGGCATGTCTTTTGCGCGGGACGGCAGGAAGCTGGACGAACGTGGGGGCGGTGCCCCTTGTGACGAGTTTTGCGGTGCGGAAGTAGTGTGGTAGAATTCTTGCAGGGCTGTGAAAGGCCTAAAGGACTGGGGAGTAGGTTTCTTGAATAAGTGCTGCTCTCTCAGAAGCAACCCCAGCTGCTAACTTTCACCTGATTGGTGGCAGCACTTCTTCAAGGCAACCTATGTTTAACGCTAATTTTCCCTTCCGTACTCCGCCTACAGGGCGCGAGCCTAACTTGCCGGGAGACATGTATGGGCGGTTGACCCTTGTTGAGGAGGTGGCGGGGCAGAGTTGCAGGCCTTCCATGTGCAAGTGGGCTGTGGTATGCGAGTGCGGGGAGGTGCGGCAGGTCCGGCTGGACGGCCTGCGCAGCGGCCTCACCACGAGTTGTGGATGCTACGCATTAGAGGTCCGGGCAACAAATGGGCGGGCAAGCGCCACTCACGGCCTCACAAAGCATCAGCTCTACTATGCGTACAAGCAGATGCTCCAGCGCTGCCACAACCCAAAGTCCGGGAAGTTTGCTACCTACGGCGGCAGAGGCATCACGGTGTGCGAGCGCTGGCTTTCCGTCGAAAACTTCATTGCCGATATGGCTCCTAGCCACCGACCAGGGCTCACACTTGAGCGAGAAGATAACGCACTTGGGTATTCGCCTCAGAACTGTGTTTGGGCCACGAAAATAGTTCAGGCCCGCAATAAACGCAACAACCGCCTAATCGCGTACCAAGGCAAGAATATCTGCCTTGCCGAAGCTTGTGAGCTAACGGGCCTGCCCTACGCTAGAGTGCTTGCACGTCTCGACAAGTGCGGCTGGTCCATCCCCCGTGCCCTAGAATCTGAAGATTTCCAAGAGCCTCTGTTAGAATCGGCCCAAAACCCGGAGCCCCTATGTTTGAATCCATAAAATCCTTCTTCCAAGCCGCTACACTGACGCCGCCACCGCTGCCGAAGAGCCCTAACGCGCCTAAATCCCTGCCAGGTTACCGGACAGACGTAACTCCTAGTACCAGCGCCAAGACTCGCACAGAGCGAAACCTAAAGTCTCTCGACCGACTGACTGACCTTCGCAGCAGAAGCACCACCTCCCAAGTCCTGCGCGAAGCCTCCATCCAATCCGCCGAGCTATCCGCAGCCATTTACCTTGCAATTCGCACAGGCATCCCCGAGCGCTTTACAGTCATCGGCAGAGACCTCGACGGAAAAGTGGACCCTAATGCCACAGCGCTTGCACACGAGTTGCTGCGCCGGCTGACCTACCTCGGCAATGCAGATGGTAGTTTTGGTGTTCAGCAGGGTCTGCAATCCCTAAGCGAGACCTTGGCCAGAGACTTACTCCTAGAAGGTGCAGCCTGCCTTGAAGTAGCGCTCGACAAGGCCCGCATTCCAGCCAGCCTTAATGTGATCGCCCCACCCACACTGATCTTCTACGAAGAAGATAACAGTTTCCGCCTAGCTCAAAAAGTAGGTGGAGATGAGATAGATTTAGACCTCGCTACGATCATCTACACAAGCGTAGACCAGTCATCTAGTCAGTTACACCCAACTAGCCCACTAGAGTCAAGCATTAAGTCTATTATCGCTGATATAGATTTTAACCAAGACATGTCTAGAGTGCTCAAGCGGGCCATCTTGCCGCGCCTCTCTGCCAGTATTGACACTGAGAAGCTCAAGAAAATGACGCCCCCAGAGATTCTAGCAGACGCCGACAAGTGGGCAACTTACCAGAACACCGTTATTGCTGCAGTACAGAGCGTGGTCAACAATTTGAGCCCAGAAGATGCTTTAGTGTCATTCGATATGGTGTCCTACTCCTACTTAGAAGGGGGCCATAGCCCTGGCGACATTTTAGAGCGTGTACAGAATGTTCTGAACGCAAAGTTAGCGTCAGGGACCAAGACACTGCCAGTGGCACTTGGCTTCGGCAGCTCTGCCAATGCCAGTTCTACAGAGTCCTTGCTATACCTCAAGTCCGCGGACATGCTACGCAGAACGCTGAACGAAGTCTACAGCCGAGCCCTGACAGTGGCCATCCGTATCATGGGCGTAGACGGCTATGTAGAATTCGCTTACGAAGAGCTCGACCTGCGCCCCGCAAAAGAACTCGAAGCCTTCAAGAGCATGCACCAGTCCCGTGTCCTTGACTTGCTAAGCCTTGGCATGCTGGATGACAACGAAGCGTGTTTGCAGTTGACCGGTCAGTTGCCTCCAGCAGGTTACACACCCAAGAGCGGTACCATGTTCCGCAGTACACAGTCACAAGCGCCGATTGCGAACCCAGCCAGCGGGACCTCTACTATGGACCCCACAACCCCAGAGCAGCCCAAGGGTCCGGCCAAGAAGCAGTAGCCTACACAAAATGGCACCCCGCAAACGCAGGCAAACCGATAGAATCGCACAATGAGCATAGTTTCACACACTCGCGGCGATACCTTTGAGCGCAGTTACATCCTGAAAGATGCTGCGCTGGTGCCGCTCGACTTGACAGGGGCCACAGTTGCTTTCCAAATTCGAGACCCCGATGGCAGTCTCGAAGTAGACCTGTCCGCTTACTGCACACTGACGCCGCTCGCTGGACGTATTGACCTGCTCGCACCCGCCTCCGTGATGGGCCTGCCGATAGGTCCACACCGGTTCGACTTGCAGGTGACTTACCCTGCTAGCCCCGGCGGCGTCGGTAGGGTCAAGACTTACGATTCCAGCACCATCAACATTGTTCGTGATGCCACCCTATGACAGCAGAAGTCGTAGAGATCATCGTACCGGCGGTAGAGGTGCTAGAAATCTCAGCGCCAGCGACTACGCTTGTTGAGATTGTCATGCAAGGACCACAAGGCCCAATGGGCCCTGCAAATACAACGCCCCTCAGCACGGATGCAGGCAACCAGCTTGTGTTTGGGGCTGATGGTGGATTTTATGCCCACGCAGTGTGGGCCAACACACCTGACTGGTAAGGAAATATCATGGCAACTACCCTCAATTTTTACAAAGTAACGGCTCTGCCCGGAACCTTGGAAGCTAACGCGGTTTACGCCGTATCCGTGGCATCCAACCCCAACCTCGTGGAGCTGTTCGTAGTCAACAGCGCCGGCACGGCAGCTCGCCATGTGCTCAATGAGACCGACGTAGCTGGCATGATTTCTTCCGCTATGAGCGGTGGCAATCAGTTGGCAATCGTGGCTGACATTGCTGCCCGCAATGCCCTGCTACCCTTGACCTCGGCCAAGTGGGTCTATGTCATCAACGCTACCGGAGACGCCACTGTCACCGCAGGCGGCGCGACTTACCTCTACAACCCCGGCACCACCTCTTGGGTGAAGGCGTCGGAGTCCGAGAGCATGGACATCGTTCTGCAGTGGTCTAGCATTACTGGCCGCCCAACCAGCGCGGTGGCCGATATTGATGACGCAGTTGCCCGCCGCCACACCCACGCCAACGCAACACAATTGGCGAAAATCGGTGAGGATGGTACCGGCTCTATGACGTATAACGGGACAGCCGTTGGCGCGAACTGGGCTAACGCCGCTTGGTAATCTATGGCCATAAGCCTGTACGCCCGCAAAGAGGTCGCCGCGCTGCCGGCGACCCTGACGCCTAACACCATTTATGCGGTGCGGCGAGGCACGGGTTTCGACTTGTACATCAGCGACAGCACCGGTCTGATTGCCCATAAGCTCAACAACACCGATGACCCGCTAAAGTCACCTGTGATGACGTACACCACAGGCCTGTTGACAGGCATCACCTATGCAGACGGCACGACCAAAGTTCTGAGTTACACTGGCGGGCAGTTGATGCAAATTGACCAACTGCGTGGCGGCGTAACCACCCGAAAAACTTTTGCATACGCTGGCGGCGTTTTATCGTCAGTGACTGAGACAACACTATGACACCAGAGAATATTTTGGATGAGAAGTTCGGTTGCTTGGCTACCGTGATAGCCGAGGAACTTGGGACTATCGTGCGCTGTATTGTCGAACAGCAGCTGGCGATTAAGCAAAAAGAGATAGAGTTGCAGATGCTTCAGCTAAAAGGGCTGGAGCTGTTGCTTTCTGGCAGCACCTGTGATAACGTAAACGTGTAAAATCCACACGCTGGCACCCGGCCAGTAACCTATTTCCCTACCCATCTCAAGGAATCTCCATGACTACCTCTTCTAGCGCACCCTTAGACATCCTCATTGACTGTCTGGTCACGAGCATTGCCGACACTACCGGCGAAGCAATTAACGACAAACTGGCCGATCTGATTAACCTGCAAGGCGTTGACATCAACGCTCTGCAGGCTTCGATTGCCGCTTTGAATGCAGCTTTGGCTGGCAACACTGAAGGCGACCAACTGACCGCCCAATCCATCTTGGCTCAACTCGGCGCTCTGGACAGCCGTATTGACAGCTTGGAAGCTTTGGTGCCTGTGGTAGCTGGTCTGCAGACTTCTGTAGGCTCCTTGGCTGCCGCTCTGGCTGCTGAAGTTACTGCTCGTGAAGCTGGCGATGCAGCTCTGCAAGCTTCTATCGACGCTCAGCAAACTGCCATTGACAGCTTGCAAGCTTCTATCGTTGCCATCCAGAACGCTGGCACCGGTGAAGCCTGTGACTGTGCAGCCCTGACTGCAGCTATCGCAGCGCATTCCACTGAAATTGCGAACCTTACTGGCGTCGATGCAGCACAGGCAGCACAAATTGCAGCACTGCAAGCTGCTGTTGAAGCTTTGGCTGTGGACGCTGCTGGCATCACTGCTGCTCAAGCCGCTGCCACTGCAGCTCAAGCCGCCGCCGCTGCTGCTGCTCAAGCTGCAGCTCAAGCCGCAGCCGCCGCTGCCGCTGCCCAAGCTGAAGTCGATGCCCTCGAAGCCGTCGTTGCAGCTAACGCCGCCGGCCAAGCCGTAATCAACAACACCTTCATCACGAAGGTCGAAGTTGGTAACGTGAATTGCGCCGACCACGGCGTGACTTTCCGCAACGTGTTGCGCGGAAAGATGGGCCTGGCCTTGGGTCAGAGCAACGGTTCCGGTAACAACGGCTAATCTGAATCAGTGGGGCGAAAGCCCCGCTGACCAGCCATGTCCATCGTGATTGCATCACCCGCACAACAGGCCGCAAGGCGTGAAACTTGCAATAGCTGCGAGTTTAAGGTGGTGCATCTCGGAATGGACGTTTGCTCCAAGTGTAAGTGCCCACTTGGAGGAAAAGTTGTGCTGATACTCGCAAAGTGTCCCACAGACAAGTGGCCTAAGTTATAGGGTACCAATGACTGCTTTTACTGTCACCACCAACGTCAAGATGTCCTCGCTAACCCCGAAGACCGGACTTGACACATATTCTGTCAATGCAGGTACGCTGACCATTGACAGCGACTCCCGCTTCGGCCCGAACTGCACGACCACGACAGGCCCCTTGGGCAACGTCACCGTGAGCGCCACCCTAGGGGGAGCTTTTAACATAGACGCATCAGGCGTCCGACTCATCCCGTTCAACTCCGCGTCTGGCTTTGTGCCTGCGTCTGGCTTGACCCTGACCCAAGGGGCAGCCACTTGTGAGCTGCTCTGCGTCATGTCAGACCGCACCGGTGGCACAGTCATCGCAGCAGGCGCGGCCATGCCCGCCGCCGGGTGGTTCAAGGTGCGCACCGTCGTCGGCGCGTTCGCCGCCGGCGCTTTCACCGGGGGTGTAGTGGCTTCTGCCACAGGGCCGGACGAGACAGGCTGGATTGTGGTGGTAGGGGCTCAGGACCGCACATTCTCCATCCCGCGCTTGGGGTCGATGGACGTAAACGGTCGCTGGTTCAACGTAGGCACCACCAGTGGTGTGCGTGGCCAGACAATTCAACTGCCCCACTTCACCCAAGACACAGTGACAGCCTATCCAGGCGTTGAGATAGAAACCGCTCCCGGCTCAGGCGTCTACCACTGGTGGCCGAACGCTGCCAACAAGTTTGTCAGCACCGAGATCAGCACCGATAGTCGCTCGCAATTCGTTGGTATCACCGACGTAGCGGTAGTGACTATCGGCATGGGGCGCAACAGCATCGCAGCAGGCGACCTGCCAGTTGCCGGCTGCAACGTCCGGGTCCCGAACATCATTCTGCAGAACTGCGCCCTTACCAGCACCAACCTGTCCGTCCAGCCATGGGGCACGATGGGCACCCGCTTCGAGGCAGGCCTGTCCAACGCCGGACGCCTGACCCATAGCATAAGCACCGGCGCTTGGTACTGGAACTTGGTGCAGCCTTACAGCCTGTACCTGCGTGACCTGCATGCCTGTGACCAAGTGGTAATCCAAGAGGTCGCCACGCGCATCGACTCGGACCGGCTGTATGTGGGCCTGTCCAACTACGCGACTACACCGTTTGCCAGTAACTGGCTTGTGATGCAGCAATGCTACAACGGCGGCGACATGGGCACGATTTCTGGGCTACGCGCCGAGGCTACAGTGACTAGCGGTTACGCCCTGAGCTTGACCAACTTGTACGGCTCTTTCCGTTTCACAAAGATACGCACTGGTCAGACCGGAGCAGCGCCGGCGATTAGCGGGTCGGTGATATACAACACCTGCGACGACATTGTGGTGGACGAGGTATGGTCCTTCACCAAGCGGCAACTAGTCTCCGCCTGCAACCGAGTCAAGATAAAGAAGACCTACTACGCTGATACCTGCATAGGAACTACCCCAACCACGGCGGCCACCCACGTTGTTGAGTGCATGTCACAAGGCTCAGACGTAGAGGTGACGGACGTGCAGAACTGGCCCGGTGTAGCCAACTGCCACCCCTACAACGGCATCTTCTTCGCTAACACGATGAAACGGGCCTCCCTGCGGTACTGCGGCACCTCCGCTGCCCCGTTCAACGGAGGCACCGTCAACCTGATGGGCTACATTGCTTCGGACGGCGGAAATACTGAAGACATCAAGATTCAGCGGAACTGGACCACAGGACTGCGACTTGGAGTTAGCAGCGGTACCAATACCTCTCTACGCTGGAGGGCTGAGAACAACTACATGGTTGATGCCAGCAAGACCGTCGGACCCCAGCAGTTGAATGCGACTTACAGGGGCAACCGCAACAACGGCGGCTCCATCCCCACCAGCTACATTGCGGTCTACGGAACCTGCATGTGGGACTCTTTTACTGGGGACACCACAGCGAGAGCAGCCTTGGCATTCGCTGAGAAATCGGCGTACTACCCAGACCTCTACCAAGTCACCGCCGGCACACCTTTGTTTTCTGCACAAGGGGCAGTTGTCATGCGCACGGTCGGAGATCAAGTTGTGTGGACGTGGCCTTGGCGAATCTTGGGCTGGACGGGCTTGACCACCATGGCATCCCAAGGTACCAACACCGCAAACCACACCTATGAGTATGACTTGGACAAGGCCGGTACTGGGTTCAGCGGGACATGGAAGACCCTCAACAGCACAAACTTGGCTGCTGAGACTGGTATCAGTCCTACGGTTGGATTTATCCCAAAGATTCGCATCACCTGCTCTGTCACCGGAAGCACCAACAGGCTGGATGCGGTCAGCTTTAACGGGACCACCACACTTGCACTGCAGAACGCAGCGCTGTACCCACTTGACTATGCGACCCTGAATTTACAGGGCGTGACGTTAGGGGCTTCGGTCGCCGTATTTGCAAGCGCCGTCCCAGCGCCGGGTGAGTTGCCAATCGCTACAAGTTCTGGCTCATCGTCAACCTTCAGCATCGGCTACCCATACGACCCACTGGTGCCAACCTACACGTTGCGGGTACGCAAAGCCGGGTATGACCCAATCGACCTGCAATACACCAACGCAATCTCTGTGACTATCCCTGTAGCTCTGCAGGAGAACAAAGATGGCTTCGGTGTTGCCATTTACGGGCGCGGGCAGGGCGGTACGGATGCTTTCGTTACGCCTGACGGCCCAGCACTGCGGATTGACATTGGCAACGCGCTTTGCGCAGCGGAAGATGTCTACGACGTGGTGGCTGATTGGCAGGCGACGACTACAGGCATGCGCTACCCAGAAGCTCTCAGGTTTGACGGTCGTGACATGCTGCTAGTAGGGTCTTGGCGTCTGCGCCGTGCCTTGGCCGCCTACACCAATGCTGGTATTGATGCTGCGGTGGTTGTAGACGGTATGACCACAGCTAGCCCCGATGACGAGGTAAACGGCTCGGTGGACATTCGTGCTAAAGCAGTGCGTACTTACAGCACAAGCGGCGGTACCCTTACACCTGCTGACGTAGCCGCCGCAGTGTGGGCCTACACCTTGTCCACAGGAAACCCAGCCGAGTCAGAACTGTTAACCGCAAAAACGGCAGCTAGCAACGCCTTTGCAGTCTCTGCTTAGAGGGTGGTTTTGAGGGTAACGCATATAATCTGACCGTAAATAGGAGTTAGACATGGCAGCAGTAAGTTATGAGTCGCACCCGCGAGGTGGCCAAGTTGCCACAGTCACAATCAGCAACGACACAAGCGCTTGGGTGCTTGTGCCTGTGGATAACGTAGGTCTTGACCTTTCTGTCGCTAGCGGTACCGCCGTCGTGGAACAGACCGCAGCGACCCCCTCCGAGGTTGCCGCAGCAACAGCCACCGCCTTTAACTGGTCCGCAGGCTCAATTGCCGCAGGGGTTAAATCCAGCAGCCTGTTGGTAGGTGCCTCTGCTGTCCGCTTGACAGGCACTGGCGTAGCTAAGCTCAGTATCAGGTTCTAACATGCCACTCAACACCAACGTAAACATCAGCGGAGGCAGCGGTTCGTCTGCTTCCCCTATGGTAGGGGCGACCGCAGGTTCGTCTGGCTCACCGGGTACTGTACCCGCTGCTGCCGCCGGACAGCAGAACGCCAAGCTGTCCGGGGCCGGGACGTGGGTAGAGCCTGAGTTCGGGTTTTTCGTGGCCGCAGGGCAAGTGCTGACCGCAGGCACGGAGGCCTATGTGGACGTTACAGGGGCCACTATGGCTCTGACACCGGGGACATGGCAAATTACCTACGCTTTGGCCACCGACCACTCTACAGGCCCCACGCCTAACGTCGCTCAAGCCGTGGTAACCAACAGCGCCAACATGGTTGTTGAGGGTTCACAAACCTCTCGCCCAGGGGGAAGCACCGCCGCGCAGGTCCTGTCTCGCACGTTCAATCTGACCGTGGCTACTGCAGGAAACTACAAATTACGTGTGAGCAACGGAGCTACGTCAGGTTTTATGACGTTAATCAATTCCGCAGCTCACAAATGCACAGTAGCCTGGACTAAACTAGGCTAACCAGGAGATACTTGATGTTTGAAAATGTATGGTTAGGCACACAGGCTTCTTACGAAGT
>ERZ650310.491-NODE-491-length-11721-cov-13.374079_pt1 | contig 11721 bp, 15 predicted proteins | sample MGYA00376246_ERZ650310 | MGnify/ENA primary metagenome ERZ650310 (study PRJEB26733, sample SAMN07839286) | wastewater metagenome | biome: small river; feature: stream; material: water | place: USA: North Carolina | collected 2016-03-01 ...
GAACGGCCTGATGGACGAGCACATGGACGCGCTGCGCAAGGCATTGCGGCCTAACTAGTCGATATGCACACCTTGCAAACTCCGAACCGCTGGCGCCGCTACAACGCCACGCCAGGCGCCCACCAGCGCCGGCAGCGTGCGCGCGAAGCCTCCAGCATCGCCGGCCCTGCGCCAGCCTACCCGCCGACAGCGCCGCTGCGTGGCGATTGGTTGGCGATTCTGTGCTGTACACATAAACAGCAAACTGCGAAAATAGCGAAGCCGGTGAGCGACTGCGAATCGCCACCGGCCTCTGACCAATCAGCATTAGGAGTGCATCATGGCTAAGGCCGATCTTACCGCGCAGCGTCTGCGCGAACTTCTTCACTACGACGAGGGCACTGGCCTGTTTGTCGCGCGGCTAAACAGTATCTGCGGCAAAGGTAGAGTCATTCGCGCGGCAGGCACAACACTTGGCAGAGTAAGCGACCAAGGGTATGTGAAGCTCGCCATTCTGGGGCACGAATACTTGGCGCATCGCTTGGCGTGGCTTTATGTCTATGGCGAATTGCCACCAAAACAAATAGACCACATTAACGGGTCAAGAGTTGACAACCGGATTGGAAATCTTCGGGTTGCGGATCAGTCGCTGAACTCCGAAAACCTGCGGGGCGCCAAATCACACAGCCGAACCGGACTACTTGGTGTGGTACCAAACAGAAAGCGCTGGTCTGCGCAGATCAAGGCGAATGGAAAGCAGATCCATCTTGGTACGTTTGACACGCCTGAGTTGGCGCATCAAGCCTATTTGCAGGCCAAGAGAGATTTACATGTTGGCTGCACGATTTGATGATGCTGCCGGCCTGACGCGACTGCACGATCTTCTACGCGAGTGCTGGCCGAAGGCGCCGAGCAAGCGGACATTGGCAGGGATGCAAGAGGGCTACTCGGCGCGCGATGAGGCGGACGCTGCGGCGGCTTGAGCATGGCCCGCCGCCGCTTCCGCTGGACCCGCAAGGAATACGAGCACGCCGCATGGCTGTCGCGCTTCACCGGGCGTCACCTGTACGAACTGCCCGAACAGCCGCCCGACTTGCTGCGGCGGTACTGGGAACTGTGGGAGCGCCGCCCGCAGCACGACGACCCGCTGTTGGAATCGGCGCGACACAGATTGAACCGCAAGCAAGACACCGACGAAATTCCGTTCTGACCATGCCCTGCACACCCTTCACCCTCCCCGGCGGCGCCCGCGGCTTCATCTGCAGCCGGACGCCGCGCCCGCGGTGCGCCTGCGGCCAGCTGTCACAGTTCCAGTGCGATGCGCCAACCTCGCGCGCGTTGCCTCGGAGTGCTTGAAGCCGATGCTTGTCGTGGCGGTCGGCGAGTTGTTCATTCCGTGGATCGGATGCGCCGCGCGCAGAGTGTCGATCCAGTGCTGCTCTCGCGCGATCAGGTCGGCGATCTCACAGCGCTCAATGATCGAGAAAAGAAAGCTGGCTTCCCCGTACTTGGCCCAGGCATTCTGCAGATGCTTGTTGCCGTGGCTCCCGTTGCGGAGTTGGCTGCGATGGCTTGCCCACCTGCCGTTGATGGAGACCGCAGACCCGACGTAGATCTTGGAGTTGCCTGCGCAGAGGATCTGGTAGATGCCAGAGACTTTTCGGTACGCCATGCCCTCTATTTTCGATCATTTCCCCGGAGGGATCGCGCCCTTAACGCGCTCGAAAGTCCTGAGTCCTCCCAATCCGAGCATGCCAAGCATCAGCTGCCACAGGTTGTCATCGATGCCAGGCAGCTCGGGCCACGCATGCCCGCTCACCACGCCGCCCCACTGCAGCATCGGGCGCGCGATGTACTGGCACAGCAGCGCCAGCGCGCAGACCCACCCAATGGCTGGCCGCCAGCCCGACGTGAAGACGGACGACGACGCGGCCTCGGCCTTGTTGGTGTCTAGCTGGCCCTGAACGATGGCGACGGCGGCGGCGAGCTGCGCGGCTTCGGCTGCGCTCTTGTCGGGCCAGATCTTGTTGATCGCCACTGTGGCCAGATCGGCAACGGCACCCAAGCCGGTCAGGTCGTTGGCGTTCACGGCAGCACCTCGAATTTGTACTCAAGCACCACATCGATCGGCTTGATCGCGTGGACGATGTTGCAGCGGTAGGCCAGCGGGATGATCGCCACGGCAGGCCCTGGCGCTGCGCCTAGAGGGATAGGAATCGGAAGCCGCAGCCGGTCAGGACTCAGCTTCTCGAACACCTCTAGGCCCCTTGCAGTCACGTAGGTGTAAGGCGTGATCTCCCACCGCGTCCCGGCCGAGTCGATGAAGAACCGCGTGAACTCCGCATCGCACTTGCGCCAGGCTTCGCGCCTGACAACCGCGTCAATCTGCGCCATCTCGCCCGGCCTGGCGTTCGTTGCCGTGTAGGACAACGAGACGAACGGGGGATCGCGGTCTAGAGCTAGCCACAAAAGGCCAGCCCCGGACATCATCAGGATGATCCAAGCCGCACCTAGATAGCGATGCATCAACCCCTGAATCGTCGTCACTTTGCCGCCCCGGCGTGGAATGCCGCTTTGACCGCTTCCGCAAACCCGCCCCACATCACCGATATTCCCGCAGCGATTGCCACGATCCATACTGCCGCCCCCTTGAGCGCTGAAGTCGCAGCCGCATAGGCGCGACGATTGGACAGGAACTGTCGCAGGTCTGCCAGGTCTTGCGTTGACAAGGACTGAGCGCGTAACGCTCCAACCTCATCTGCAAGCCGCGTAAGTTCCTTCTCTAGCCGAATCTGCGATTGGTGCAAGGCGTGCTGTTCTTCGGTGGATTCTTCGCGCACGATCAGCCGCCTTGTGTGGATTTCGTCAGACATAGCGGCGCACCGCCAGCGCAGTGACCGTCACGCCCAGGACAGCAAGCGGGCCGGCCAGCCCCTCAGAGCACAGGCTATCTCCCGGAACGATGGGCCAAGGGCGCCACATGAACAGTGCAGAGCATCCAGCGACTTGAGCCGAGTGCCCAATCAGCACCGCGACGGCAATCCAGATGGCCGCGCTCTTGGCGAGGATGCCGATCAGCACCAGCAAGAGCACGATGAACACAGAGCCGCTGATGTTGTACGCATGGCCCCGCAGCGCTTCAGGCAGCACGCCCCAGCGCCACAGCCAGGCGTGTAACCCCTGATGCGCCCACCCCACCGCGAAGATGAGCGCGGCAAGCCACTTCACGGAGGCCCTACCGGATCGCCGGGACCACCACCGAGGACGCGCGCTGCCGTCATCGGAGGGTCGAGCGAATCCGCCCAGCGGCGGAACATCGAAGCGAATGCTTTCCTGATTCTCATCATGCCCATGTACTCCTAACCGTTTCATTCAGACGCCACCACAATGAACGCTCGCGCTCAGGCAGATACCCCGGGACTCGCAGCAGACCGCCGAGCTTCGGATTGCCTGGATGCCACTCAACCTCAAGCAGCGTGCTTCCGGTGAATGCCGTCCGCAGCATTGAGGTGATTGCTTCTCTGATGCGCTTCATTTGCCCTCAGGTAGTCGAGTCCGTGATGAGCCCAAGCCCTGCGAGCGCAGACAGCAGCGAAGTCAGGGCCGCGTTAGCGCCCTTGGAGCCGGTTACCGTGGGCTTCGTGCCGCCCCCTGCCCCATAGAAGCCAACCGATCCACCGACCCCCGCCAACTTGAGCGCCGCATACGGTGTGAGCACCAAATTGCCAGATGCGTCCTGCGTAATCGTGCTGTCTGCCGCGTCCGTGTCGTTGCGACCGAGCCTGATACTCGCGTTGCCCTGCTCAAAGCCGCCGACCCGCACCGATTGAGGCAACTGCAGCGGCAGAGCGGCCGTGGTGCCTGGCGCCCATATCATCGGCAGCGTGCCCAGCGTGGCGTTGACGTAGCTGCGCGAGTATTCGACAAACGACACCGGGGCGGTTCCGGTAATGCGCCTGTTGTTTACCCCATTGCCGTCGCCTTGCACCAGGTACTTCGCGCCGTCTGCGGTAATCTGCGTCCACGCGCCGGCAGCGCTGAAGTCATAGACGTACTGTGTAGCTGCCGCGTTCGTCAACTCGAAAGAGCCGCCCCGAACCGCAACGTTGTTGCCGCCGTTCGCGCCGAACACGATACCCCGGGCCGCGATAACGCCGCTCTCGTGGTAGCAAGAATCGATGGTGATGCCAGTCGCCTCATCGAACTTGTACTGATTCAGGCATTCGATCATGTAGACGTTGCGGAACTTCCACGAGTTCACGATTGCCTTGAGCGACACCCCCGTCTCGAACCCGCGAATGAAGGTGTTCTGAATGTCCGTCAGGTACGTGCTGTAGGTGGACGCCCAAGGGTCGTTGTCGCAGCTGATGCCGATGGAGCCCGGGAAATACTGCCGGTCGGCGTCGGCCGCGTCCAAGTCCTTGCGGTGGCGCATGTAGAGGCCGTTCGTGCGCAAGAAACTGGATCGCGTTTTGCCGCACTCGACGCCCTTGGTGCCGTTGACCATCAGCGTGAAGTCCAGCAACGAGACGAACCCGTCCTCGATGTAGACCCCGCGCCCGTCCGGGCTGGTGCTGGTGGCGTCGCTGATAACGATGGCCGTCCCAGATCCGGTGTGCTTGGCCACGCTGCTGCGCGAGGACAGGCCCCGCACCGTTGCGCCGCGCGGCAGGGTGAACTGAGAGAAGCAGACCACGCCCACGGGCAGGCGCACATGCCGGTACGTCGCCGCCAGGCTGGTGATCGTCGCGCCGTAGTCGATGACGCTGGTGCCGGCCTTGATCGCCGCCCGCTCGGCCTCTGACGTGACAAACCACAGCAGGTTGACGCCATCGTCAACGAATGCGGCGCCGATGGTTGCGGCGACATAGTTCAAGGACGGCAGGATCCCGACCTGGCCGGCACCCTTGGATGCGGCAGAGGTGCTTGCGAGATCGATCGCCAGGTCCGCAGCGCTGCCAGAAGTTGGCGCAACGACGATTGGGTCGCCGTCCGAGTCAAATCCGAGCAGCAGGTTGGCGCGATCTGCCGCGGCCGGGAGCGCACCAACGCCGGAAATCTCAGGCACTCGCAACGCTCTAGGCGCCTCGGCGTCGACCTGCTGGGCCGCCAGCCAGAGCCTGTTGAAGTCGTCGTTGACCGTGGCCGCCTGCAGGTCACCATTCGTCTGGTACTCGGTCGCCCTGACAAGGGCGATCACCCGCTGAAGCAGAACGATGGCGCCGTTGGCTGGCGCCGCTGAGAATGTGATGGAGCCGCCGGCCGCAACGCCCAGGCCGCTGATCGTGTAGGCGCTCGTGGCCACATCGTCGATGGTCACCACCAGATCATCGGCATCCAGCAGCGTGAACCCGAAGGCGTAGACCGTGGAAACGCCGTTGCCGGTGTACTCGTTGTAGGGAACCCCTGAACCAATCGACATCTGCAGCCCTTTGCGTTGCGCGAAGGGCTGGCGACAGATCAGATTTCTAGCACGGCCTCGAACACACCAGTCCCCGGGCGCCAATCGTCGTCGCCCCCTGCGGTGCGAATCCGCACCGAATCCCCGGCAGCGTTCTTGCGCTCGGTGAAGTCCAGGCGCTCGGGCTGGTCGGTGACCGCGCCGGCGCCAGCGTCGAGGTGGTCGTCGGGTTGGTTGACGATGGCCGGATTCCACTCGCGCATCTGCGGCGGCATCGGGCCGTCGGCCACGCTGAGGTGCACCCACAGCATGCGCGACAGGATCAGCGGCTCGAAGGCCTCGAGGATGCGCTTGTTCTTCTGTGCGGTAGCCGTCACCTCGGTGACGCCGCACACCAGGCCGCGCTGCTTGAGCGCCGCGCGCAGCACCGTCGGCGCGAACCCGCCGATGCCGTTCGTCTCGACCGTGACCCGGCGCACGCGGAACTTTTCCACCAGGTCGCAGATGCCAGCCACCTGGCCGCCGGTGATGGTCTTGTGGTCGCGCTCGTCGAAGACTGCGATCTCGCCGGTGAGCGCCTCCTGCCGGTGCCAGTAGCGCACGCCGTGCTCGTCTTGGAAGACAAGCGCCAGCGCCGACGTGTCGCTGCGCAGCTTGCCGCTCGATGGGTCCCAGCGCATGGCTGCACCGGCAATGCGGGCCTTGCCCAGCCACAGCTGCGGGTGCTTGTTGGCGGTCTTGAACTCGGGCTCGGCGGCGTAGATGGGGAGTTTGTCGGCGTCCAGGCGTGATGAGTTGAGCGGCTTCGCCTTCAGGCCGTACTGCTGATCCCAGTAGTTCGTGGTGTCGCACTCGCGCCGGCGCTCCAGCATCTCGGCGCGGTGGAATCGTTCGGGCCATGCGTTGCCGGTGCAGACGTCGACCAGCTCGCGCACCGGCTTGTGCAGGCGGATGGTGTTCGGGCTGGTGACGGTGTAGTCGGCGCCCTCATCAAGCAGGCGGGCGAACGGCCCCATGCCGACAAATACCCAGATGCCGTCGGGCCCGACATCACCGCCGAACTGCAGATCGGTTTTGGGATCGTCGGACAACTCGAAGCGGGTCTGATGCTTGAACAGCGGGATCACCAGCGACTCAGCCCCCGCCTTGATGTGCTGCTCATAGATGCTGTCGTGGGCGTGCGGCGTCCCGACCCACAGCTTGCCTCCATCCGGCTTCAGGATGAATCCCTGCTCAGATAGCCGCTTGCGCAGTTTCGACCGCGCCTCCACCGTCTCGACGTTCTTGGCGACCTCGGTGTCATCGTTGATGATCTCGTCGGCGCGGTTGCCGGTCACGCGCGACATGATCCCCCGACCGCGCAACTGCGGCGTGCGCGCCGTACTGGCGTAACCCTCGCGCGTCCACCAGTGCCGCACACCGGCCGGCTCCATCAGCAGTCCTTGCGTGATCGTGTGGGCGCGAAGGATGGAAATGGTGTCTCGGCTGATGTCGTCGGTCAGTTCGTCGTCGGCGCCCTGCACCAGCACCTGCCGCTTTGGGTCGGCGTGGAATCGGTGGGCGTTGCGAATCCCCAGGATCGTGGATTTGCCGCAGCCGCGGAAGACCATCATCACTCGGTTGCGCGCGCCCTCAGTACGCTCCAGCCACTCGAAGATGCGGATGTGCACGTCGGGCATCACCCAGCCGCGCCGGTCGTACTCCATGAAGGCAAATGCCAACAATGAAAGCGGCTGGCGCGGCGCCGGGATCACAGCATGTTTCCAGGGTGAAGCCTGCGCTTCGCATCAACGTAGGCGGCGTGCGCCTGCTGCGGCGTGGCAAAAGTCCCTAGGTGGTGCTTCACGCCATCGGCGTTGATGGATGCGGCCCACCCCTTGCGGTTCGGGCTGACGCCAAGATAGCCGGACTTGCTGCCGAGCTGGGCGCGTCGCTGGTTCTGGTTGTTGACCGACCGGCTGACCTCGCGCAGGTTGGACCACCAGTTGTGGTGCCTGACGCCATCCTTGTGATCGATGTCCTGCTCGGGCCATGCGCCAGTCATGTAGAACCACGCCAGCACGCTGGCGATGTAGCGGCGCTGATCAACGCAGATCCTCCAGTAGCCGCGGCGGTTCATGTCGCCAGCAACAGCCCCGGCGTGTTGGACGCCCTTGCGCGATACGCGCCAAGTGAACACCCCGGTATTCGGGTCGTAGTGCAGCAGTTCGCGCAAACGCGCGTGGGTGAGAATGGCGGCAGCCATGATGCGGTCCTTTCGCAGAGTGGTCAGAGGCCGGCCGGTGTTGGTAGCACTGTGCTGGCCTCGTCTATTCTGCCGCCACACTGGCTGCCCGTACAGCATCACCGCCCGCTCGTCTGCTTTCCCTGCGCCCGTCGCATCACCCGCTCCACAGCCGCCGCGGCGCGCTTCTCGGCGTCGTTGATCTTGGCGTCGAGATCCGCGTCGCGTGCAGCCTGCTCAGCCGGCAGCGTGCCGAATGGCGTCTTTTCGTGGTGCCCGATCAGGTCCAGGGTGTAGCGCAGCACGCCGCCGGTGCCCATCGCTCCGCGCTTGTCCCACGCCCGATTACCGCGCTCCTCCTTGGTCATGTCGCGCGGAATGATGCCGGACCCGCTCCAGTTCTCCGGGTCGGCCTCGTGGATGAACACGTCGGCCAGCTCCTCGGAGAGTTCTTGAAGGCGTTGCAGTTGGTCGGGGCGCATGGTCAGTCTCCTACGATGTCGGCGAAGCTTGGGGCCCGGTCGGGCATGCCGGTGCCGGGCTTCCACCAGTAGTCCTGGCCCCAGTCCTTGCGCGCCTTTGACTGGATTCGCGACAGGTAGCCCGGGCTGAGATTCTCCTGCAGCGCGTGCAGGCCGGCGTGATCCAGCGCGCCCTTGGCGTACCAGAGGTTAACCAGCGGCAAATGCCCGCGCGCAAACCGCACCGCTTCGGCCCCGGCGTGCGTCGCCTTGCCGGCCAGCGCCTCGTCGATGTTGCCCTTGGTGAGTTCGTAGAGCTCGGCCGCGCTGCCGAAGGTCGGGCCCAGCAGCAGCCGGCTGAAGCTGTCGAGCGGGCTGCGGTCGTCGGTCGTGTCGCCCAGCAGGATGTCGCCCGCGAAGCCCAGGCCGCCGCCCTGCGCGAAGGCCTTCACCCAGAACTTGGGCGTCGTCATGTCCACCGGGTCCTTGCCGCTGACGATCTGCTTCGACTGGAAGGCGATCGCGCCCAGCGCCGTCAGGCTGACCAGCAGCGAGCCGGCGTAGGCCAGGCGGTTGGCAGCCACCGGCGCGCCGTCCAGGCCCTGCGGCGTCTCCAACGCGCGCCGCCAGTGCCGGCTGATCATCGCGATGGGGAACGACTTGAACTGCATCACCGCGCGCCAGAGTTCGCCCGGGATCGTGCCCGACTGGCTCGAGCCGGCCGTCGTGATAGCGCGCGTGGCCAGGTCGGGGTTGAGCACCGCCACCTCGGATTCGTCGCTGATCATGCCGAGGTACTTGGCCACCACCTCGCCGGCGCGCGGGTCGCCGGTGGCGTAGATGCCGTCCGGCGTGATGAACTCGGCGCCGTTGTGCGCGATCGGCTGGGCCTGCTGGATCACCGTCCAGTCTTCGGGCGTCAGGCCGGCATTGGACAGGCGCCATTGGTCGTATTCGGCCAGGCTGCCCCAGTCGGTCGCCCGCATCTTGGCGATGCCCTGCATGTGGGTGATCTGGAATCCTCGGCGCAGCGTGTCGGTCCAGGCGTTCATGAGCGACAGGCGCATGGTGGCCGCGGCGATCCGGCCGGACCACGACTGCGCCACGTTCTCGCCGGCCCACCGGTTCAGGTCGCTGATCATGCTCTCGGCGATCATGCCGTGCGAGTTCATGAAGTCCTTGGTGTCCTTCGTCATCGCGCGGCCGATGTTGGTGAAGGCGTCCCAGTAGCTGAGCTTGTTGAACCCGGTCGTGACGAAGTAGGTCCCGAGGTCGGTGATGCTCGACAGCACTGCGCCCTGCAGCTTGCCGAACGTCTCGACGTTGCGGGTGTGCTGGCCGATCTGCGCGATGCGCGCCGACTCAGGGCTGCCGGCCGTGCCGTTGAGCAGGCGCCAGTAGGCGTCGGCCTTGTTGCCGAACACCCGAACCCCGCCGCCCATCGCGCCGTCGCCGTCGCTGCGCTGCGCCAGGTCGAACTGCACGCGCATCTGCGCCTCGGGGTTGGGCCCGTAGCGCTCGACCAGGCCGATGTCGCGAGACAGCCCGCCGATGTGGCCGATCATGGCGTCGTACATCGAGCCGGTGCCGTACTGGCCCAGGTACTGCAGATAGGCCGCGCCGTCCTTGAAGTGGATCTCGCGCGACTCGCTGCCGCGGTTGGCCCGCGCGCCGGTGCCCTTGAACGCGCCCGGGTTCGTCTTGTTCGCGCCGTCGCTGCTGATCGTCTCCCACGCGCCGCGGAGGGCGTCGAGCACCTCGGCGTCGGTCATGCGCGCGCCGTCCTCCTTCAGGTAGCGCGATCGGTCGAGCATGGAGAGCACCTGCTGGGCCCATGCATCCTGGCCAGCCTTGAGCACGCGCATCTGGTCGTGCGCCTGCGGCAGGTAGCCGTAGTCGAGCCGGCCGACGTCGCCGCCTCCAGCATTGAAGCGCTGGCGCATCGCCTCGGTGATGTCGAGCCAGGCCTTCGCGCCGGCCCGTGCTGCCGCGTTGCCGGTGCCGGCGTTGCCCTTGGCGAACACCTCGAGCGCCAGGTCGCGCGTCATCACCGGGTTCTGCGCGTCGAACAGTACCATCAGCGCCTGGCGGCCGATCGTGGCGCCCTGCTTGTCGTCGGCCGCCGAGATCAGGTCCATCAGTCCGCGCACGTTGTCGCGCTTCACGCCGTCGACGTAGGCGTGCGTCTTCTCGAAGTCGTGCACCAGCGCCGCGGTGCGCTCGAGCTTCTGGCCGGCCATGCCCTGCGCCGACAACTGGTCTTGAATGCGGCCCTCGAGCTCGGCGGTCTTCAGCACCTGCGTCTGCGCGTTGGCCAGCTTGCGCGCGGCCTCGGCGGCGATGTCCCGGGCCGCCAGCTGCGCGCCGGCCAGCATCTGCTGATCGGGCGTCAGCGCGCGCCAGGCCGGACCCTGCTGCCGGGCGAGCTGGCGCATGGCCGACTTGAGCCGCGCCTCGATAGCAGCTTCTTGCGCCGCTGTCATCGGCTGCCGGCCGGATGCAGCGCGGGCGTTGTTCAGTTGGAGCCTGCAATTTGGGTGCATCATGCGTCCCCTATGGAATGGACCTGGTGGCAGAAGACTCTCGCGCTCGCTGGCGCGATTGCCGCCATGTGGTCGATTGTCCCGCTGATGGTGTGGGGCGGAACAGGCAGTTGGCGCCGGGCCCTCGAGGCGCTGCGGCAGTACCTGCTGGTGCTGGGCGGCCTCGCGCTGGTCGGCGGTGGCGTCGGGCTTCTCATGGCGGCGGCTCAGTGGCTCGGGTGACCCGGGCCCGATTGATGGCCGCGCGCAGCCACTTCGAGCCGCCCAGCGCCGCGTACTTCTCAACTTCGGCCTTCGTCGCGCGGTAGTGGATCATCTCGCTGGCCACGTCGCCGGGATCTTTCCTCGGCCGGCCGCGGGCCTTCTTGGCGGGGGCTGTGGTGCTCATGATGCCACCCCGCACTGCGCGTTCAGCACGCCCGGCCGCATGGCGCCGTCAATGTCGATCCGGCAGGTGCCGAACGCATACCAGCAGGCCCGCGGGTCCATCTTCTCGGCGATCGCCCGGGCCTTGTCGACCATGGCCAGCGCCGCGGCGTGGTCGTTGATGAACGGGCCCACCAGCCGGCCTACCTTCGGGCCGTCGATCACCGTCACGTAGTAGGCGCCGGGCTTGGTGTCGGGTTGTTGGGTGTTCATGCTGCCACTCCCAGCACGCTGGCCATCTTCGGGTCGGCTACGAATTCGACGACCAGCCCGAGCGTTTCGGCCCGAGCCAGATCCAGCTGGCTCAGCGTGGCTTTTCCGACAAGCTCGGCCAGCACCTTCGCAGGATCGTTCACCGGGTAGATCTTGATCTGCCCGTAGACCGACCGGCCGCAGACTTGGATGGTCGCGGCGCTCATGCTTCACCCCGCTCGGCCCGTTCGAACACGTACTGCACATCGCCGAACACCGAACCCCAGGCGCTCGGGTCGTAGTCGTAGCAGTCCGACATGCCGTCGAAGTTGCCCGCTTTGTACTTCCGGGTGATCGCCCGGACCTTCTCCATGTCCGAGCCGGCCGGGGCCACCACGTTGATGCAGGTGTAGCCGTCTTGCTTCACGCCGCACTTGAAACCGGCCGCCTTCAGTTCGGCCCGCATGTTGGCCGCCGCCGCGCTGCCCCGCTTGC
>ERZ650310.492-NODE-492-length-11708-cov-7.491118_pt1 | contig 11708 bp, 27 predicted proteins | sample MGYA00376246_ERZ650310 | MGnify/ENA primary metagenome ERZ650310 (study PRJEB26733, sample SAMN07839286) | wastewater metagenome | biome: small river; feature: stream; material: water | place: USA: North Carolina | collected 2016-03-01 ...
AGGAATGCCCCTTGCTCTGTGTAAGGGGCTTTTATTTTGATTAAAATTAGGAGATGATTATGAAAGTAATTGCTTATTTAAAAGAACACGGTATCGAAGCCCTAACAGAAGCTTTTGGTATTATCGTTAAGAAGTACCCAGAAGAAGGTTTACTGGTATTAAACTACGACCAGATTAACTCCCCAAAAGGTGAAGAGATTGTGCATGAGTGCCGTGGCCTTATCCTTGATACAGAGTTTAATATAGTAAGCCGTTCATTCAATCGCTTCTACAACTATGGTGAGCAGTTTGCTACATTTGATCCACATACAGATGTAGCTTACGAGAAGGTTGATGGTAGTCTTATTAAGATTTATCACCACAGCGATGAGTGGAGAGTATCTACACGAGGAACAGCCTTTGCTGAATCTGGTGTTAATGGTTGGGACATTACATTTAAAGACATGGTATATAAAGCCTTAGACTGTGCAAACTATGGTGAGTTTGAATATCTGTGTCAGACTAACTTAGACCACAATTGCACATACATCTGTGAAGTTACTGGAGTAGAGAATCGAGTTGTCACCCGTTACCAAGATTACACCCTTTGGTATTTAGCATGTAGAGCCAATCAGTCTGGGGAGTATTACGACGGTTATTCTAAAGAGTTTGGATTCAAAGAACCTAGACGTTTTAAGTTTGACTCAATTGAGCACTGCCTAGAGACAGCTAAACACTTACCAGATTTACAAGAAGGTTACGTGATGTACTCTAATGGAATCCCTGTGTGTAAGGTGAAGTCGCCTGCTTATGTGGCTGTACATTTTATTCGCGGAAATGGCCTTAACCCTAACCGAGTTGCTGAGATTGTGGTTATTAACGAGCAGGATGAGTATTTAAAGTACTTCCCAGAAGATGAGAAACACTTTACACCTTATACCTTAAAGCTTGCAGAGACTTTGTGGAAAGCACAAGAAGTATTAATTGAATGTTTTGGTATTCAAGATCAAAAAGAGTTTGCCTTGAAAGTTAAAGACTACCCTTTTGCACAGTTCTTGTTCCAAGCACGTAAACTTGGTGAGAGTAATGTTCTTAAAGTGTTCAATGCTTCTGAGACAAATCGTAAAGTTAAGTTCTTATTGGGATTGATGGGAGAGAAAGATGAGTAAGCTTATTTGCACAGTTGGCATTAGTGGATCAGGTAAGACCACTTGGGCTGAGTCATTAGGTATTGAGTGGTACAATATTAACCGAGACAACCACAGGTTTCATCTGTTCTGTAATGGAGTACATGATTGGAGTCTTTATAAGTTTACAAAAGAGCGTGAGAATCAAGTTACATCACGTTGCAATGATGACTTCAACTGGGCTGTGCACAGAGAACTCAATATTGTAGTCTCAAATACCAACCTCAACCAAAAAGATATTGACCACTGGAAATCCAAAGCTGAAGAGGCTGGTTACGAGTTTGAAGTTAAATACTTTCCCATTACTTTTGAAGATGCTCTGCATAGAGATAGTAAACGTGGCGCTCTGGCTGTAGGTCGTGAAGTATTGATTCAACAATGGCAGAAGTGGTTAGTAATCAGTGGATATAAGCGTTATGTACCTGATGTCACTAAGCCTAAAGCTATTATCTGTGATTTAGATGGCACGATAGCGGTTAACACTTACAGGGGTCATCACGACTATGATAAAGTCTCTACAGATACACCAAGAGAGTCTGTAATTAGCCTTGTCCGTGCTTGGGGATTTAATCAAGGCTTCTACGTGGTATTCATGTCAGGCCGCCCAGACTCCTGTGCAGAAGAAAGTAAGCAGTGGATACGTGCCCATCTACCCATTGAGCCTTTACTTTATATGAGGAAGACTGGAGATATGAGAAGTGATCGTATTGTCAAAGAGGAGTTATTCTGGGAACACTTAGCTCCACATTACAACGTAATTGCGGCCATAGATGACCGCCCAAGGGTGATTCGTTTGTGGCAGGATTTAGGTATTGAAACGGTCATAAATGTACAGAAAGGTTATAATGAATTCTAATTAGGAGAACTATTATCGCAAACGTATGGTTTATAAGTGACACTCATGTCGGCCACGCTAACATTGGCAACTTCCGTAAAGAAGTTGGCAGTGAAGAAGGTAATCGTGCTTACATTAAACATTGGTGGGATAAATTAGTCACTAAACGTGACATCGTTTGGGTATTGGGAGATGCTGCATTCTCGGAAGAAGCTATTGACTGGATTACAGCTCTTAGTGGGGAGAAACGTCTTGTACGTGGCACCCATGATGACTTACCAACCACAAGCTATCTAAGAGCCTTTAGTGAAATCTACGGTTTGTATAAGTACAAAGGTATGTGGTTGTCTCATGCACCCATACACCCTGATGAACTGCGTGGTAAGCCAAGCGTTCACGGGCACTGTCATTATGCAAACATTCAATTGGACGGTAAAGATGATCCAAGGTACTTAAACTGCTGTGTTGAAAACTTCTCACGGTGCTTAGCAAGACCTTTAGCCACATTGGATGAAGTGAGGAACTACTTTAAGACTGGTGAGTTAATCCCAATAGGACACATTTGAATATGGAATTTATATTTTATACCCTACTCATAATTTTCTACATAATCCCAGCACTACTTTGTATAATTGGGGTATTGGAGGACACCAATGAAAACCATCCTATTGATGAGTTTAGAATAAGTGATATCTTCTGGTTGGTGGCATGTGTTGTACTTGTTTTGACAATCAGCCTAGTACCAGTAGCTAACCTTGCAGTCAGCTCTAGGTGGCATGAGGAAGGTTACTTGCAGTTTATGAATAAACTTAATTTGACATTGTGGAAGAGGAAATGATAATCGAGTGTAAAGTGGCAACACAGTGGCTCACCACTTTACGACAGAAATACAACCTAGCAGATACGGTGCTTAACCACACCTGAAAGATTTACCGTGCTATTTACTACCCATAACAGCAGGAAAACCATGTTAGTGGGTAGATATTGTCGCATTAACCACTTTGGAGTTTTTATCTGCTGTAGGTCACTACAGTTACCATTTTATTACAAAGGAGAATAATAATTGCCAGCACCAAGAAAGACTAAGATCAATAGAGTTAAGATACGGCAGAAGCTATTAGCTGAATTCACTTTAGGTAAGCTACAGAAGCTAGATAAGCTATGCCCTAAGTTCGATGAATTCAGATGGAGCTATGAAGAGGATAATTATAGAACTTTCTCTGCTGCTTTTGAGGCTTTATGTTTATATGCTTTATCCTTAGAAAATAAAGTGTTGACACTAGAGACCAACATTAGTACACTATCTACAATCCTTGAGGAGAAGCAAGATTTGATAGACAAGCTTCTTATTGAGACTTCTGAAGATGATGGAATGAATATAGGGGATATTTAATGTTTGATATTTTTAAGCAGTTTGTTAATAGGCTAAATAATGGGAAAAAGGAAATCTCCGAACCTATATTAAGTTTATTAGAGTTGATGAACACCAAACCTAGTTGGTTTAAACGCAAATACCAATTTGTTTACACTGGCTATGCAAGACACTTACTTATTTATAATGGAACATCCCTAGATATAACAGAAGAAGGCCTTCTTCTTCGCCCCTCAACCTTGTTTACAAAGGATGAATGCTTGTTAATACAAGCAGCCTTTTATGCTAACCGAGATAAAAGACTAACAATTGTTAGGTTGTACATGAGAAGTAGGCTAGAAAAGAAACTTAAAGAAACCTTACTAACTATCAATGGAGATATTTAAAATGGCAACACGAGACATTAGCTTCAGCCCAGTTATATTCGAAACGCCAGAACTGTTTGATGTAGATCTTTGCCTTCAGGCAGCAGGATATTTAGTATCTGCTTCATTTTCTGGCAGTATTAAATCTAAACATTATAAACACCCATTAACTTTAAATACACTTATTATTTTGGAGGATACCAATGAAAAGTGAGGTATTAGTTGATAAAGATGAGTTATACGGACTGCTCATGGAGTTGGTGTTAAGGCCATCGAGTATGGATGTAACTAATAGAGCTTTGAAGATGATTGATACTATTTTTGTTAGCACCTCACCGGATAAAAAGCTCCCTTGAAAGTCTAATGTTCTGGAGAAATTAAATGAGTATTATAGAGTTTACATCCACTATATTAAATAAAGTTGTTAGTGATCTAAATAACTTTGGTTATGCTGTAACAGCACAACAAGAGGGATATGACCAACGTGGAAATAATGTAACTACTAAAGTGTTAGTCTGTGAGAGAAGTCATTCTCAAATACTAATACAAGTTACTAAGGCTCCTATAGTGGTTGAGAATGAAAATAGTTCACAACCAGAAGACACTACTGTACAGGATGGGATAGAAGCAGTTGGAGAGAAGTCGGAGGTAGGAAATGGAACATCAACCTAGAGGGAATGTTAGATACTTACGGACAATCAGTAAGTTCTTATTACTGCCTAAACAAATACAAGGTACTTGGAAATGGTTGGCTTGTGAAGCTATTACACAAGAGATGTGCCTGCTAACAAGCACCCCACCAGAAGGTATTGGGGAGTTTACTTACCTTGACTGGGTTGATATTAATTGGGGTAAAGTACATGAAGAGAATTAAACCCTATATCTTTGCAGTATTTGTAACAATACTGTTTCTAACTATGATATTCTGTCTTGGTAAAGCTTCGTACCTAATGGCAGGTCTAGCTTTTAACCCTAATGAATCCCACACAGTATTGGCTGGTATGTTCAGTTTATTTTTTGGGATATACACAGTATTCTTTGCTTTCATGGCATATGAAATTATTAAAGATCAATGGGGGAATTTATGAAACACTGGAAAGAGTTTAACTGAAGAAGGTGCTATTAGGAAAGCTCAGCAGTGGGTAGATAATGAAGGGTACGAATGGATGGGAGTGGAGTAAATGACTAAAGTATTTGAAGACGAAAGCATTGTAGAAGAAGAGGTAGTTTTGGCTTGGGATGGGGTCATGTTCAGCATAACTGTAGTTTCAGGCCACTCTTGTGTAGATGTTCTACTGGGTAAAGATGAACTTCTGAATGCTGTTGACTTGCTCCGTAGGGAGGAAGAGGATGAGTAATCAATTACTGGCATACGAAAAACAATCTAACCTACTTTTGGAAATCTACAGTAAGTCAGTGGACTTCTTGGAGTGTCCTAAAGATACTGGTTGCTCGGAGGAATATGTAGAGTCATTTAACAATGCTTACAAATTCCTTGATAAACAGCTCAAGTAAGGTTAAACTGATAGCTCAGGTAGGTAATGTCCTGCTTGAGCTATTCTATAATAGAAATCTATAGGAGAATTAAATGGATAAGTTCAATAAAGATGGGTTTGCAAAAGAACTAGAGCATCTGTGTAACACTTATGGTATAAAGATTGAAGGGTCTGTTGACTTTGGGCTTGTATTCCAACAAGTAGACTATAAGATTGAGGTTCTAACTGGAGAACCCGTAGAATGCCCCTTTGATGAAGAAGGCGGGTTAGAGTGTTGGTTTGAATGTAACTGTGTAGAAGATTCGTTACTAGGATAGGAGTTGAAAGTAGATGAGCAATAAGGCATTAGTTAGAGAAACTGTACTGGAGTTTGAAGAAGAGGATTTTAACAAAATATCAGTAGCTTTAAAGAAAGATAATCTTGTGTTTGACACCCCACAAGAGTTTAATGATTGGGTTAATAATGTACTGAAAAGTACGGAGTGTAGCAGAGGGTAGTATACCTGCTTGAGCTGTTTTATAATAAAAATCTATGGGGAGTTAAATGACATTCAGTAAATCACAACAAGAAGCTTATGATGCTGCACAGAAAGGCAAGAACATCTTCATAACTGGGTCTGGGGGAAATGGCAAGAGTTATCTAACACGAGCACTAACCACCCACAACACCCTTGTATGTGCCCCTACGGGCATCGCGGCGCTGAATGTAAAAGGCACTACCTGCCATAGGGCATTTGGCTTACCTATGGGCTTACCAGAAGCTAAAGACTTCAACATGGTGGGTAGGAAGCAAAGAGAAGTGTTATGCGCAGTGGGTCGTATTATCATTAGCGAAGTTGGTATGTTGCGTGTAGACCTACTAGAACTTATTGATCGTAAGCTTAAACTAGCTAGAGGTAACAAGAAACCTTTCGGGGGTGTTCAGATGATTGTGGAGGGAGACTTCTTTCAATTAGAACCTATCGTGAGTAGAAGTGAATGGGACTTATTCTACAGCAAGTACATATCTCCTTACTGCTTTAGCTCTAAAGTGTGGAACTTTGAGACTTACCACTTAACAGAACCACAGAGGCATCCGAAGCCAGATCAATACAGTCTACTAAACCGTATGAGAGTTGGGGATCAGTCCGCACTAGAAGAAGTGCTATCCACCACAGGTGAGTACAAACTATCAGAAGACCTACTGCATCTTTGCTGCTATAACGAGGATGCTCTCAAGGTAAATAACTACTGGTACAACCAAAACACAAATATAGAGTTAGTATTCAAAGCATCTAGTGTGGGTAAGATTAGCGAGAAGGATGTTCTTGTATCTGAGACCCTTAAACTTAAAGTTGGTTGTAAGGTGATGATATGTGCTAATGATCTTAATGGCCTATATGTAAATGGTGACAGTGGTGTTGTAGTTTCAATGAGCAGTGAACATATTGATGTAAAACTAAACAGCGGCTTTACAGTACAAGTAGAGAGGTTTACATGGGAAGCCTATAACTACACAAAGATAGGTGGTAACATAGTTAAAGAAGTGGTAGGGAGCTTCACTCAGTATCCATTAACCCTAGGCTATGCAATTAGCATCCATAAGGCACAAGGTATTACACTAGATCAAGTAGCTATACATGTAGGTAAAGGGTGCTTCTCTGCTGGGCAACTGTATGTGGCGGTAAGCCGAGTGAGAGACTTAGACAACCTAACATTCCTACGCAAAGAACAAGTAACACTGGATAACTTAATAGTAAACGAACAGGTAAAAGAGTTTTATGAGCTTGGATGATTATGATGAGTACGAGCAAGAAATGATGGTAGAGTGGATGGAGTCAGTGAAGACAGGGGATAGGAAGAGGTATGAAAAGGCAGTTAGGGATGGTAGGGAGGTAACAAATAACAAGAAGATGCTAAATGAACTAGATGCTGGTACATTCAAAGATCCAGTATTTATGAAAGAAGAGGAAGTAAGTACAGCCTACAAACATGCATTAGACTCCAATTCTCCTACAGTGCAGGATTGCTTCGATGAAGTTAAAAGTGTCCATTCAGTAACAGACGAATACATAGATGAAGTTAAGAGTAAACCTGTGTATGCACACATAGTCAGTAAGATAGTAGATGAGAATGTATCGCATCCAGTTGTACGAAGTATGAGAACTAATAAAGTGCTACAGATCAGCACACACAAGAAAGCTTCTACTCCTAATGAACTCATAACCGACCTTACTATCAAACGTACAGTCAATGACAGACTTAATAAGCTGGAGCAGGAAATAGACGACCTTAGGTGTAAGGTAGACTATGTTGCAATTTCACAAGATAGCTCTATTCTCAGCATAGACACCATACTTGAGAACATTACATTACCAGAAGACCACAGTAAGAGTAAGTCTATTATTCTTAGACAGAAAGGATATAAAGTTAAAGATATAGCAAGTGTATTAGGAGTCAGTGAAAGTACCATCAAAAGATGGACACAAGGACTGGAGATTATAAAATGACCCCTAAATGACCCCTTTTTTTGTATCGCTGCTTTATATATAAGAGCAATATGCCTAAAAATAGATTTACCTAGCCCACTAGTTATTATGATTAGTGGGCTTTTTATTGTCTAAAATATCTACCCCTCCAAAATTTGACATCACCTTTCAAGTAATCCCTTCAAAATATCTGTACCCAGAATATCTATATGTACCTGATAAGACTGACAGAAAGTACAAGATTATTATCTTGTGGGTTACATTTAGGGAGAATCCCAAGATAACGAGTCTCGGTGTTTAACAAAGAACCAACCCACCTTCTAGCTTCCTTCTACGTTATCAAAATATCACCTACCACAATACTCTTTACAAGTAAACAATTATAGTTGCTGTCTTAATGATTAACCTTATAACTGTTGGCATAGATAATGTAATAGCAATAGTCATGCCAATAATATGAGATAAGAGTAGATGATTAAGGTATAGAGTGATACTACTGATATAGACAGTATGATAGTGGTTAACTATATAGGGAGGATTGTATGTTTCACGTGAAACATTAGATTTATTTTAAGTAAAAGTTATTATTTATCTTGACAGTGGAGATGGGTTGAGTTTAACAAACGAGGGATGAACAAGGTATAGTCAGAGGATGAACCGTGACATCTAGCATACACTCCTAGGATAAATAGCGTAACAATACTGTGAATAACTCTGTGGATAAGTTTATTATTGTTAATAACTTACATTATTATCTTGTGTATAACTCTGTGGATAAGTTTAGTACAAATCATTGATAGGGTCAACACAGGAGACTCATATTTTAATAGTTATTATTAAATAGATTTATAGGCGTTTATAAGGTGTTTTAAGGGTAGGCTATAGTTAGGTATAGGATAACGATTAAAAGCCCTTATGGGGCTTATAGAGCGGATAGAATTGATTATAATAGGCTAGTAGGGGGGACAAAAGGTATAGCCGCACTCATTAACCATATAGTCTACCTCCTTGTGGAAATTATAGTCTATACTCATAGTTTTTATATCAATGATATAGTTTTTACCGTCTCTCACTTCCCATAATACCATTCTAACTTGTGGTAAGTGCTTGCCCCCACGTTTAGCTATGCCTTTGCTTGCTACTGAGACTAGAGAGAAATTATACATAATGAATAGCCTTTGTTGGTTAGTGTTGAGCTATCTTAAAACTACCTAATAGGCTTGTCAACACTTAAATTAATAATTTGAAAGAATCTATTATCTTTCATCTCAGACATTAAAGCTTTTTCTTGGTGCTTAGTGATATGACTACTATCAACACATAAAGCCACTACTTGCACTAGCGCTTGCATTACTTGCCAGTGGTGTTCATAGTCTACATGAGATGCTAGGTCATTGGCAGCAGTGCTGCAAACCTCATTAACTACATTAAGGAAGTCGGATTTATTCATCACTCTTTGTCCTCTTGAACACAGGCTAACTTAGTTACTTTAACAGTCTTAAACCAGTCATTACCAGCGTCACCAATTAAGTCGTAAAGCTTAGTCTTATCATGGTTGTACACCATAGCTATCGACTTATAGCAATCTAGTTCGGTTTGGTTTGTGTCGATTACAAAGTCTTCACAAGCATAGTAGCCAGTGTGAAGGCTACCGCATAAAGTTAATACTAGAACAAATGGATCTAACATAATAATCCCCTTAAAAGTTAAAGTAGCCAAAATGCTGGTTGTTTTTGTCGCGCACTACAATTACATAGTACGTGCCATTACCGCAAGTGTTTACAAAAGCACAGCCTTTGTGCGGTAATAAATCAAGGTTACTAGAAAGTATTCGCTTTGCAAAATCCTTGTCGCTGAATTCATATGGTACGTGTGAAATAATCATATTCATTCTCCTAATTGTGCCAGTACGCTGGCTGTTTGATTGTTGTTTTTAGTAGTAGCAACTATGCCATCATTAGCCACTACATTACCGATAAAACCTAAGATTACTATCATAACTAAGTACCTTTTCATGTTGCCTACTCTTGGTCGGTTCAGTAATGTAACTATAGCAAACCTTTTAATCTATTGTCAAGCTTTAATTCACCTATATGCATGTATTTACAATATGCAATAAAAAGCCCCAACTAAGGGGCTATGTAATTATTCTTATTTCTAATCCCATCTAAATCCTAACACAAACTTAGCTAGTAGAGCAAGTAGAATTATTGTTATTCCCGCTTGTTGTCGTGGGATATAGCATATCTGTACAGTATTAAAACAATTGTTGTTCTCTTTATTCATATAATTAGCCTATTTTCTAATTAAAGTGATTGAAAAAGTTTTAGAACTATTTTCATAGTTCACACGTTTAATGCCGCGTTTACGAAATTCACGTTCTAGGCTATGGATTGTGTACCCTCCCTCATCGTTACCAGTTTTTTCGCACAGATAACTAGCGATATTAAATAGGTTAGCTAGTGTAGTCTGCTGACTGTTGTTAATCTGCTCCCCGTTGTGAAAACATTTGATAGCGTATTTAGCCATGTCATTAACTCCAATCAGTTCGTTTAATTTTACGTGCTTGTCTAGTGTTCAATGATTGTTTAATTAAAGCTTTTTTGCTGCTATTAGCTTGACTTGTAGGCTTGTTTGCTTTAAACGATTTACTCATATTATACCACCTTAACATTTGTGGCGCATAACTTGTTATGATAAAAGCGAGTTGAAACAATAGCTTTTTTGTTGTTATAGTTCTGAATTGAGTAACCCAAACTATCATTTGATTGTGTTTGCAATAACACTGATTCATTAGCAGTATCCAAAATAAAGCTATAACGCGGATTACCGTAAAAACTTGTATCTACTCGATCAATGTTACTAATAATCCCAACTAAGTCTTGCTTAGATTCTAAGATTAAGCTGTAAACATACTTGGAAAGTTTTGTCCAGTAGTTTCTTGGCTGTAGTCCGGTTTTTTCTAGTATATCGAAATCATAAAAAGGGAAAGAAAGACAAGATGGTAATCCTCGTAGATATTCTTCAACACTAGCAAGAGTCAAGCCAGAATGATACCCCTTTTCAGCCATAAAAATTTGATATAAAGTGTAGAGATTATTGGCTACATGCTCAGTATTATCAAAAGTGACAATTTTAACAAAGTCTTGTTTTTTCATAATAGCCCCCAAAGGCTTTAAGTGATTAAATAAATAATTTTGATACAACATAGACAGCTTAAACGGGTAAAGCTAAGATTGCAATCTTTATTTTATACGCTCACAATTAACATAAACTATCATTGAGTTTTTACCTTTTAATTGATAGAATTCACTGGGGGTTATGTGACAATTAAAATCATCATAAGCTAAATCGCCGCTCCCCCAAAATTTCCATGTAACCCGCCAGACTTGACTATATTTTGATGCAGACATTCTATATATGCTCCACTGTACGCAATACGGATAAAACAAGACTTGTGACATCTCTTTGAAGCTTGTCAAAGAATGTAAAGGCGTTTGGTTCATTGCGCTTATACGTCACCCTTAAAAACGGCTCCCCTTTCTTGTTTAAGACATATTGAGCCAAGCCAGTTTTTATGGCTTGTTTCATTGCCAAGAAAATCTTAATACTTGTGTGCCAGTGTCTTAGGTTTGTTTTATTCATGATTCAATTACTCATAAAAGGTTTTGTTGTATAAACTTTCTTGTATTCGCTTGCAAGTTGTCCAGTACGTGGATTGGGTTGGTCATACCAAGCCGCGGCTTGGCAGTCACTATGCGCTGTAAACATAGCTGTATAGTCTCTAGCTGTCAAGCCTTGCCTGCAATTTTTTGCTCTTTCTCTCGCACTGGGAACCAGTACAATAATCTGATTACAGTATGTACATTTTGCCATGATAATACCTTCTGACCACTGTTTAAGAGTCTTTATTAAAACCTACTAACGTTTAGTTTGTCAATAGGTTTATCTAAAATACTTAATTTAGATTACCTTCAATGTTTTTACTGTAAGCGCGGCTAAATAA
>ERZ650310.493-NODE-493-length-11697-cov-8.450953_pt1 | contig 11697 bp, 12 predicted proteins | sample MGYA00376246_ERZ650310 | MGnify/ENA primary metagenome ERZ650310 (study PRJEB26733, sample SAMN07839286) | wastewater metagenome | biome: small river; feature: stream; material: water | place: USA: North Carolina | collected 2016-03-01 ...
AGATGAGGGCCAACTGACTCATGGCGCCGGCTCCACTGCAACCCCACCTTTTCCGGTGACCAGCCGGCGGTGCTCAAGCAGCATCCTCGCGGCCACATCTTCACCATAGAGGCGGTCCATGAGCAATTCGCGGATCAAGTCAGACTCGGAAATGCCCAGCCGGTGCACCAGCGCGTCCTCGGTGAGCGCACCCCCGCCCTCGCGGGGCAGCGCGGCAACGACGACACCCAGGACCAGCTGTCCGTGCACCACGACCTGCTCGACGTCGACCACCTCGACGGCGGGGCCGCCCTCGGCGACGGAGCTCAGCGCGGCCTTGGCCCAGCGCACGCCCAGGATCGAAGCGGGCAAAGCGAATGCCGAGACCGCTTCGAGCGCGGCCATGTCCATGCCGGCTTCCTCGAAGTCGCGGGCCATCGCCGCCTTCCACTTGTCGAGCTGGCCGAGGTCGAAGCCCTGCAGCGGCGAGGGCTGGCCACCCAGGCGCAGGTCGATGCGGCGGCGGTAAAGGCAGCCAGCAGCCAGGGCCTGTATCGCGTGGCGCTCGACCAGGCAAAGGCAGCAGGCATTGACCTGCGCCAGGTGCAGACCGGGATCAGTGACGACTTCTTCAAGCAGACCGGCGCCATCAACGGCACGATCACATCGCTCGGCGAACTGGGTGTGGTGGCATCCAAGGCAGACCCTCAACTCGGGGCGGCCATCAACAAGCAGATCGAGGCGGCCAAGACGCGCGAGGAACTGGAATTCATCACCGCGGAACTGCAGCGCGCGAGCGACAAAGGTTTGCTGTTCGGGTCGACGATCACCGGTGCGATGGATCGCGTGCGGCAGCGCGCGCAGGAACTGAACACCGACCTTGCCAACACCATCCGAGCGATCGAGAAGCTGGGGGGCAGCGCAGACTACCTGAAGGGGAAGCTCAACAGCACCAGCAGTCTGACGAATCCTGACGGGTCTCAGAAGGGGCCGAACGCGCCGGCCAGCGGCATCGGCAGTGACTCGTTCGCCAACTTCAGCACCAACCCGGGCAGCGGGCCGATCACCGGCAGTTACGATATCGGCGCGGTCAACGCGCTGTTGCAGAAGCAACGCGCGGGCACGCTGTCGGAAAGCGACCTGGCGACGATTGAGGCCGCACTGTCGGCGAACAAGTTCAACCTAGGGTCGCTGCAGTCGGTCAGCAACCAGGCGTCGGTCAGCAGTTCGGCCTATGCATCGTTGCAGCAGGAGCGCAACCAACTCAACCGGCTGAAGGCCGCGATTGACGCGCAGAAGTTGCAGCCCGCCGCACCCGCGTCAACCCTTCAGGAAGGGCAGAGCAGCGCGCCGCGCGCCGTGTCAGGCGGCTACGAAATCCGATTCGTGATGGGCGGCACCACGCACACCGCCATTGCACAAAGTTCGTCCGCAGCCGAGGCCCTGGTGCGTGATCTGGAAGCGGCGTTCAAGGCCGCAGGGGGCGGCTGACCATGACCACTCTCACCTACCTCAGCACCACCCTGACGCTGCCCGACGATCTGCTGTGGACTGACGAGTTCACCTGGCAGCCGGTTGAGCAGCGCACGGAGTACAGCATCACGGGCGCGCTGATTCTGGAGGCTGCGGCCAAGCAGTCGGGGCGCGCGATCACCCTGGCCGGCGACGACTTCAGCGGCTGGATTTCCCGCGCCGATCTGCTGACTTTGCGCACCTGGGCGGCGCTGCCGGCGCAGGAGTTCACGCTGGTTCTGCTGGGCGCCACCTACACCGTCGGCATCACCTCGCTCGAAGCGCGATCGGTGGCCGGCTACTCCGACCCAGCGGCCGGTGACTTCTACGTCGCCACGCTGCGGCTCATTGAGGTCTGACATGACGATCTTGCAATCCGACGTGAAGATGTACGCCAGCGGGCGCATGACCGACTACGCTGACGGCGGCGGGCGCATGTCGCCCACCGTGATCGTGGACGGCCTGGACAACAATGCCTTCCCCGATGTGACCGATATCGACCGCCTGATGGGTCGGTCGAACGTGCGCAAACTGTTCGGCGCGGTGATCAGCAACAACACCGACCCGTACCTGAGCGCGTTCGCGTTCCTCGACGACGCGCCCGACGACTCGGCGATCGACGGCTTGCTGGTGGCCTACGGCAACTACGCCACCGAGCGTGCGGCAGTGGCAGCGGCATTCGCGGTCGCGCCGACCTACACCAACATTCCCGGAACCGCGCCGTTGGCCTCAACGATCGTCTTTACTGGGGCGTTCATCTACGACGAGTGGAATTTCACCGTCACGGCGGCCAGTGCGACGATCACCTCGGGGGCGATGTCGGGCAACGCGGTCTACCTGGTCGTGGGTGAACCGATCACGATCACCGTCGCGGGCGTCACCTACGCGCGCACGATCAGCAGCATCACTCCGGCCGACGCAGGCAACTCCTACACCCTGTCGATCGGCCTGGACGCAACCTTACCGGTCAGCGGTTCAGGTTGCCCGTTGCGTCGGCTGCGCGCCACCAACCCGCGCGCCTATGGCGTGGGCATCTCGTCGGCCGGCGCCAGCAGCGGCGCCAGCAGCATCACAGTCGACCAGGTGTTCGCGCGCCTCGTGCCGGTCGACCTGGCCTCGGCCTATCCCACGGCAAGCAATTCGCAGTGGCTGGTGGCACCGGTCTACTACAACCGCTCGCAAGGACAAGTTCAGGTGATCCAGCCCGGCGACGGCCTGCTGATCCACAGCACCATCGCCATGAGTCCCGCCACGGTGAGCAACGGGCAGACCGTGAACACCACGCGCACCACGCTGGCCCGCCTGCGCGTGATCGGCGACAACGGCGTGGAGCACGCGCGCTTCACGCGCGGCGTGACCGCACCGACCGGCGTGGGTTGCACGGCCGACCTCGACGCCGGCACCGTCACGTTCAGCGACGTGAGCGGCATGTCGCAGCCGGTGACGGTTGAGCATCGGATCGAGGAGATGGTTGCCGCATCAACCGTGAGTGTGGGCAGCGGCGCGATCGGCCTGAACCGCAACCTGTCGCGCACGTTCCCGGCGGACACGAAGGTCAGCAGCCTGGCGATGCTGGGCGACCTGGTGGGCCGGGTGTGGGGCATGTTCCCGCAGTCAGCCTGGACGGGCGTGTTCAGCGACGCGGTGATCGGCGGCACGCCGACCGCCGACTTCAACGACACGCTCTACCCGGTCGTCACCACCAACAAGGGCGCGATCACCGAACGCTGGGCGCTGGTCTTCACCAACACCACCGCGTTCAGGTGCATCGGCGAACTGACGGGCGAAATCACCGGCGGCAACACCGCGATCGATTACGCGCCAACCAACCCCGTCACCAGCGCACCGTACTTCACGATCCCGACCAGCGGCTGGGGCTCGGGCTGGGCGGCCGGCAACGTGCTTCGCTTCAACACCGACGGCTGCAACAGCCCGCTGTGGTTGATCCGCACGATCGCCCCCAGTGTGCCCGGCGGCACCGACTCAATGACCGCCGAGTTCCGCGGCTACGTCAACGCCTGATAGGACACCTATGGCCGATACCACCGTCAAGTACATCACCAGCCTGCCCGCGCCAAGCATCTCCCCGGTGCTCTCGGGCACTGCCGGCGCGCTGGTCGCGCTGCTCAACGCCGTGCTGGTCGACGGCTACGGCCTGCAGACCGTCGACTCGGTGGCTATTTCGGGCGGCATCGCCACGGTCACACGCGCCGCAGGCCACCCCTTCGAGGTCGACGCGGTGGCGCTGATCTCGGGCGCCACGGTGGGCAGCGGCACGATCAACGGCGAGCAGAAGGTGCTGAGCGTCACGGCCACCGCGTACACCTTCGCCACCGCGGCCACCGGCAGCGTGACCGGAACGGTGCAGCACAAGGTGGCGCCGCTGGGCTGGACGCGACCCTTCACGGGCAGCAGCACCGTGCAGGTCTACCGCTCGCCCGACACCGCAGGAACACAGTGCTACCTGCGGGTGGACGACACCGGCACGACCACTGCGCGGGTGGTGGGCTACGAGACGATGAGCGACGTGAACACGGGCGCCGGGCCGTTCCCCACGTCGACGCAGGTCAGCGGCGGAGCGTTCTGGCAGAAGTCGAGCACTGCAGATTCGACGGCGCGCACCTGGGCAGTGGTGGGCGATCAGCGTGGGTTCGGATTGCATGTGGCGACGAGCTCAGCAGTGGCCTCACGCAACACCGTCTGGTTCGGGGATGTGGCGAGCAAGAAGTCGCCTGATCCTTGGGCGTGCCTCATCACGGGAGATACGGGCGCCTATTCGGGGGCTACCTCTACTGCGGACATCACGTACAGCGAGAGCAGCGCGACCAAGGCGTGGATGCCGCGCGACGTGACCGGGCTGGGTAGTGCCGTGTCGCCGATCCGCACCGCCATGTCGCCCACCAACCTCTCGACGGTCTATTCGGGGTCCGGCGGCCTGACCTACCCGAACAGGTCGGACAACGGGGTGTATGTGTGCCAGATCGCAGTGGTGGACACGAACGCCTGGCGGGCCACAGTCCCGGGCATCTACTACTGCCCCATGAACATCGGCACGGCCACCTACACGCTGGGCAACAAGCTGCCGACCGTCACGGGCCTGACCGGGCGCACGCTGCGGGCGCTGCCGAACTCGGCGGGCGTCGGCTTCGCGGACGTGACCGGTCCTTGGAGATAAGTCATGTCGGCGACCCGCGACGCCTGCATTCATGCGCTGGTGCACTTCGAGGAGGCGAGTGGCGTCTTCGTCAACTCGGGGCAAGCGGGCAGCCGCACGCTGACTAAATTCGGCACGGCCAGCGGCGTCAGTTCGTCGCCGAAGTTCGGCACCTACGCTTACCTCGGGCCAACATCGGCTTCGATCTCTACCGGCGTTCAAGTCACCGGGCTTTTCGGAGTCGGGGCAGACCAGTTCCTACTCTCGTGCTGGCTCTATCTGACCGCGAACCCCAGCACGCAATCACGGGTGGTTGTTGGCTTCAACGGCGGCTCCAACGGCCCTGCGATCCTCATCCGCACGGACGGCAAGCCCACGGCGTTTGCCAGCGGTAGCCCGCTGATCTCATCGACGGCGATCACACTGAACCAGTGGGTGCACTTGGAGACGCACCGCGATGCCGCGGGCGTGTGGCGGCTGTTGATGGATGGGGTCGTTGTTGCTTCGGCGACCATGACAACCGCGCTGTCGACCGCGCTGACGACGCTGGATGTTGGCTGCAACGCTGCGGACAGCGGTTCCGTGCTGCTGAACTGCCGCATCGACGAAGTAATGTGGATGAACGGCTACACCGACCACTCGGCGGCGTTCACACCCGAGACGGCGGCCTTCACCGATCCCGCAGCGGTCGTGCCGGCGCTCTCCGACTCGCCGCAGGCCGCCATCGCCTTCACCCGTTCCTGGCCCGCCAGCATCCTGGCCGTTGCCGAGCCGCCCCTGGTCTCGCGCGTCTATTGGGGCGGTAACGGCCGCATCGCCGGTACGGTCAAGGTCAAGGGCACGCCCGATTACCCGGTGCGTCGGCGCGTGCGCCTGGTGCGCGAGATCGACGCGGTGTGTGTCGGGGAGCGATGGTCTGACGCCAGCACCGGCGCCTACGAGTTCCTGGGCTTCGACCCGGCGATCGCCTACACCGTGCTGGCCTACGACGGCCCGCGAGTGTTTCGGGCGAGCGTGCAAGATGGCGTGGCGCCCGAGGCATATTTCCCGTGACCAGTCAAGTCGTCTCCACGGCGGCCGGCGCTGCGATGGCGCAGGGCCTGCTGAACAAGCTCGACGCTGGCGCCGGCACCGCACGTCTGGACGTCTACGGGGCTGGGCCGACGTTCATCTTCTCGACCAACCTGGGCGACCCGGCCGGCGCGGTGGTGGGCGGTAGCCTGGTGCTGTCGGTGCCCACCTCAAGCGGCATCGCCTACAGCGGGCTGGCGCCCACGCTGGCGGTCCTCTACGCGGCGGACGGCACGCGCCTGCTGGACCTGAAGGCTCGGCTGGTCACGGACACAGACGATCCGGCTGACCCGGCCGCGGTGGTAGTCCAGGCCGCGGCGGTGGCTGCCGGCGCGTTGCTGCGCGTGGTCAGCGGCAGCATCGGGTTCGCGTGACGTGAGCGTCGATCTTGTCCTCGGCGCGTTCGGGGCTGAGTCGCCGCTGGCCGGCGGCGCGGTCTACCTGATCCTGGGCGAGACGGAAGGATCGAGCGGCACACTGACCGACGCCACGCTGGCGGCCACGCTGCGGGTGGTGGCCGCAGCGTCGGTCGCGGTCGCGGTCGCTGTGGGCGGCGCGCGGGCGGTGGCCCCCTGGGGTGCTGCAGGCAAGGCACCACATCGCGGCGCGGGGTTGCCCTGGGGGGTCTACACCGGCGCCGTCTTCCCGCGAGGCACCTCAATGCCTTGGGACGGCTTCCTGGGCACAAAGCCGGGCGCTGCTGGCGCGCTGACCTGGGGCGTGGCCGACAAGCGCACCGGTGGTGCCGCGGCTCCCTGGGGCGTTGCCATCGGGCGCGCTACCGACCACCTGCTACCCTGGGGCCGCTCAGACCAGCGCACCGGCAGCCGGACGACGCCTTGGGGTGCGGCCACCAAGCGCACCACGGGCGCCCGGGCGCCTTGGGGGCTACCAACCCCGCGGCCTGCCGTACGCACGCTGCCCTGGGGCCGCGCTGGCCTGCTGCCGGCGGTCAATCGCCCGCTGCCCGCAGCGCCCGGGGTGTGGGGGTTCACACCGGCAGCAACCGGGCCCGTGAACCTGCACTTCTGCGTCTACGCGGCCGACGACTCGCTCGACCTGGTGCTGGGCGGTGAGGTGTGCATCACCCAGCCGCGAATTCCTGACGGCACGGCCATTGCCGCGCGGAGAACCTACATGCAAGCCCACTCACTCACCGCCTACCGGCTGCCCGACATGACGCCGGTGCCGCTGACCAGCTTCGACCTCGCGGCCGACGAGGGCAGTTTCGGCTGGACGCTCAGCGCGGCCGGGCCCCTTGAACTACTGTCCCTGCTGGCCCCCTCAGGCGGGCTGCCGGCCCAGCTTCGGGTCACGCTGGACGGCCTGACGTGGGAGTTCATCGTCGAGGGTTTGCGGCGCGAACGGGCATTCGGGCGCACGACAGCCAGCATCACCGGGCGCAGTGCGGCAGCCCTGCTGGGCGACCCCTATTCGGCTGAGACGGCTTACCTGAACGCCGTGCCCGCGACCGCCCAGCAGATCATCAACGAAGCGTTGCAGTACACCGACCTGACGCTCGACTGGCAATGCACCGACTGGCTGGTGCCGGCCGGCGCATGGAGCTTCACCGGGACGCCGCTGGCTGTAGTGCGTCGAGTGGCCGAAAGCATTGGCGCGATCGTGCAGTGCCCGCGCACCGGCGACGTGATCCGCGTGCAGCCGCGCTATCCGGTGCTGCCTTGGAACTGGACCGCCGCCAGCCCGGATGTGACCTTGGCGCTTGACCCGATCACCAGCGAGGGCTACGAGCGCGCGGACAAGCCGGCCTACGAGGGCGTCTACGTCAGCGGCCAGGCGCAGGGCGTGCTGGCGCTGGTCAAGCGCACGGGAACGGGGCCCGATCTGCTGCTGCCGACCGTGACCGATGCGCTGATCACGCACCTGGACGCCGCGCGCCAGCGGGGGGAGGCGATGCTGGGCGCCGCCGGACCGCAGGCGGTGATGACTCAGGTGCTGCCCGTGTTGACCGGTTCGGGGGAGCCGGGCGTGATCGACGTGGGCAAGCTGGTGCTGGTCGACGACCCGGCCGGCGCCTGGAAAGGCCGCGTGCGCTCGGTGAGCGTGCGGGCCGACCGCCTGAGCGTGCGGCAGACCATCAGCCTGGAGCGACACCTGTGACCAACCTCTACCGCCGCCTTCGGGAACTGCTGCCTCAGCCGCCGCTGCTCATCGGCGACGTGCTGGAGGTACACAGTGATCAGACCAGCACCGTCGAGTACCCGGATGGTTCTCAGCAGCGCGTTCGCGGCACCAGCGTGGGTGTCGGCCAGCCCGCGTTCGTGCGCAACGGCGTGATCGAGGGCCTGGCCCCGGCGCGCACTGCGATCGTGATCGAAATTTGACGGCCGATAAACGCTCTGTTTGCCCGATAGGATCGGGCCGCATGATCCCGCACGTAGGTCAGACCGTCCTCACCGAGGGCATCCACTCCAACGGCATCACCGTCCACCCGGCGATGATCTCGCGCGTCTGGTCGCCCGGCCAGGCGCTGCTCGCCGGCCCGGTGGCGGTCAACCTGACGGTGTTCCCGGACGCTGCGCCACCGGCCAGCCGCACGAGCGTGATGTTGTTCGCCTGCCGCAAGGATGCACTGGCGAGTGGAGGGGGACTGGTCGCGTACCCGCTGGAGGCGTGATGCTGTCACGCTGGTTCTTGGCGGCGCTGCTCGCCGCGATGGTGTCCGTCCAGGCGCACGCCGACACGCCCGCCGCCAAAGACCCTCTGAACTACCCCCTGCGACAGTACGCCTTGGTGCTTGCGGTCGCTATCCTCGGCGGCGTCGCTTCATGGATCGCAAAGGTCCGCTCTGGCCGCGTGCATGCATGGCACCTGATGTCGCTGATCGGCGAGCTGTGCACCAGCGCGCTCGCTGGCCTGCTGTGCTTCTGGCTATGTGAGTGGCAGGGATTCTCGCCGCTGCTGACCGCCAGCTTGGTGGGTATCGCGGGGCACATGGGCACCCGGGCGCTGACGCTGGCCGAGAAGGTGGCCGAGCGCCGGTGGGGCATCACGGCCCCGACGCCTCTGGACGAAACTCACCGCTGACGCTTCTCGCGCACGTAGGGCTTGCCGGGCGCCGTGCCGGCCGGGGCGAGGCCCCACAGCAGCGCGCCGCCGCGCCGCCCAACCGGGTGCAGCACGCCCTCGGCGCTCATCACCCGAATGCGGTGCCAGGCGGTCGCGGGATGACAGTTGAACACCCGTGCTGCATCGGCCACAGTCACCGGCCCCGAGTCCCTGATCTCGCGCAGCATCGAGCACAGAGCTCGCAGGCTCATAGCGTCACTAGAGCTTTGCGAGCGCGGCCGGGACGTCCCAGGTCGAACACCGATGCGACCTGGGTGCGGTTGCGCTGGAGGTAGCGGGCGGAATTTGCGGCGGTATCGGGCTTGGGCTTGACCTCATCGGGGCCGTCGCCCAGGTCGTAGAGGGCGCGCGGGTAGCGCCGGCCAGCCTCGTCCTCATAAACGTAGTCGACGATGCGGATGCGTTTGGGCACAGTCCGGCCGGCGCGCGCCAGGCGGCTGACCACGCTGGCGACCGCTTCACGGTCGCGGCCGAGGGCTCGGCAAAGCTCGGCACGGGTGGCCGGGCCGAACTCGGCGATGTGGGCGAGGATGCCGAGGACGATGGGGCCCGGGGGTTTCGACATGCTCATCCCTTGCGATAGCGGATAGCTGACCAGCCCCCGGCCGCCTTGATCGGCCAGCCGCGCGCCCAGTCCGGCAGCGTGCACATGATCGACTCCAACCCCTCGACTGACCCGAAGCCTTCGGGCACCTCGGCCACCACCTCATCGTAGGTGTGCAGGACGATCGGGTAGCCTGCGCGCTCAAGACGGCGGATGGCGTTCATCTGGATGTCGCGGGCGGTGGCCTGGACGCAGTTATGGACGATGAAAGGCCCGAAATGTCCTCTTACTACGAAACGGCGGCGGGGACCACAGTTCAGGATGTCCCATACCCTCTGTTGTGAGGGTCGGGGGTAACGAATAGGTCTTTCGTGCTCCAGTTTCTGCGGGTCCGGTAGCAAAGCGTCGTCTTGCCGATACCAGAAAGTTCCGCAGCTTCCGTCAGCAACATTCTCCCCGCGGGAGTGTCGATGTGCACGTTCCGGCGCGTATTCCGGGCTTGCGTTTTGCAAGTAGCCCAGCGGCAATTTGATGGGGAATACCCAGCGTTGTTGTCCCGTCGATCTATTTCTAACCCTCTGCGGTAAGAAGGCCCCGTATCTCTCCAGAAATTCAAGAACGACTGCTGCCACTCGGCGCAAACCGTAATCCCGCGACCCCCGTAGTTCGCCCACGCTTGGTGGGAAGGAAGTCGGCAACGGTCGATCATAGAGCGCCACACCGCATATGCTGGGTGAGAAGACATCCCGTGGGTTCTCTGGCCCCTTGCAATAAATTCCTTTGTCATGCAACCGCAATTCGGCGTTCGGCCGTTCCGAATATCCTTTTTTACATCGGTGCTCGCTTTCACTATGCCTGAGCCGCATTCGCACGCGAACACCCATACTCGGTGGTGCCCTGAGTACCCCCAATGAAAGAGCGCGGTCAGCATGCCGAATTTCCGGCCTGACAAGTTCTCCCGAATTCTCCTGCGCTTCTTGCCATCCGCCATAGGTCAATACTTTATGATCGGGCGTCATCAGAACACCGTCTATTGAAATGCAGTGTTTCTCACCTTGGTATAAGGTGCCGCCGCTTGTAACGAATTCCACTCCGTCGTGAACTAGGTCGTGGGGGGTCACGGTTTCAATAGGCACCCAACCCCTCCCCGTCAGCACCTGAGTTCCCTCAGCAATACAGTTTTCAGCGAGCCGCCCGCCGTAAGTGTTCATTCGCTGCCAGCCCATCGCGCCGTTCTTCGGGTTGCTGTTCCACCCCTCGAACGACAGGCTCAGGCCGCGCCAGTCCTCGGCGGCCTTCACCAGGCGCGGTCGGTGGTAGGCGATGTGCCGGCCCGACAGCAGACGGCAGTACAACACGTCGCCCTGGCAGAGATAGGCGATGCCCGAAGGGGTGCCATCGAGGCGCACGACTTCTTGCCAGCGCCCGGGATTCTGCACCGCGAGGATCGCCATGCCCTCCAAGCCGAACATGCACGGCTGCCAGTTCTTGCGCTGGCCGCCCCACAGGTGCACGAGCGCCGGGCTGGCCTCGCGCCACTTGAGCACCGTGTCCTTCAACTCCTCGTCGGTGCCGTCGACACCGAACTGTCGCAGTGCGTTGATCCAGCCGCCGAACCCCAGGCCCAGTTCGCCACCTTTGCCCTTCTGGCGCAGCGGATGGTGGTGGCCATTTTCCTTGGAGTAGGCCACCATCTCGGCCACCGGCACCCCGAACATGCGCTCGGCCGACAGCAGGTACATCGGCGAGCCAGCAGCGTAGGCGTCGATGCGCCACTGCTCGCCGGCCAGGCACGCCACGACGACCCCCTCGATCGCCGTGTAGTCTGACGAGATCAGCCGCTTGCCCAGCGCCGCGATGAACAGCCCTCGCAGCACCCCCGCAACGGCCGCCATCGCATCGCCCATGACGTGCTCGACGTAGGCCAGGCTGCGCGAGTGGATGACCGCCAGCGCGTCCTCAGCCGCCTCGGGGTTCCACTCTCCGGCCTTGCGCCCAGGCGGCACCGGAATCCCGCACCAGGGACACAGGGCGGCGTCGGGGCGGTGGTGATGCTTGCACCGGCCGCAGGCCAGCACTGGGGGCCCGGCCTTGGGCAAGTTCGTGGGCTGAGGGCCCGTGCCGGTCGGGCGCCCGGTGCGCGCAACGCCCCACAGATAGAGGTCGTGCAGCCGGCCCTCGGGTGTCAGCATGTTGCGCATGGCAAACACCTTCTTAACGCTGGCGCTGCCCACCGCGGCCCGAATCTCCAGCGCACGCCGCGCGGCGGCGGGCAGTTCCCACTTCAAAGCCGCCTCGACCGCCTCCTCGTCCAGGGAATCCATGTGCACCCCTTGAGCGTGCAGCC
>ERZ650310.497-NODE-497-length-11660-cov-5.663679_pt1 | contig 11660 bp, 12 predicted proteins | sample MGYA00376246_ERZ650310 | MGnify/ENA primary metagenome ERZ650310 (study PRJEB26733, sample SAMN07839286) | wastewater metagenome | biome: small river; feature: stream; material: water | place: USA: North Carolina | collected 2016-03-01 ...
AGACACTCTTTCCCTACACGACGCTCTTCCGATCTCCCCTACCGGGGGTCGAAGATCGGCGAACTGCTCGACACCCTGGGCTCGTTCCAGAACGACTTCGCGGGCTTCGTGAAGTGGGCGTTCCCGTGGGGTGAGCCCGGCACTGATCTGGAGAACCGCACCGGCCCGGAGGCGTGGCAGGCCGAGCAGCAGGCGCGCATCAGCAAGCGCCTGCAGGAGGCCGGCGACGAGGGCTGCGTCATCGAGGAGGACGTGGCCAGCGGCCACGGCATCGGAAAGTCGGCCGAGGTCGCGTGGGCGGTGCTGTGGGCGATCTCGACGCACGCCGACACGAAGGGGGTGGTGACGGCGAACACGGACACCCAGTTGCGCACGAAGACGTGGGCCGAACTGGCGAAGTGGTACGAACTGTTCATCGCCAAGCAGTTGTTCACGCTCACGGCCACCGCGATCTACATCGCCGACGACAAGGTGCGCGAGAAGAAGTGGCGCATCGACGCGATCCCGTGGTCGAAGGAGAACACCGAAGGCTTCGCCGGTATGCACAACCAGGGCAAGCGCATCCTGGTGGTCTTCGACGAGGCCAGTGCGATCGACGACAAGATCTGGGAGGTCACCGAGGGCGCGCTGACCGACGCCCAGACCCAGATCCTGTGGCTGCGCTACGGCAACCCGACGAAGACCAGCGGCAAGTTTTTCTCGAACTGCAGCGAGGCCGGCTGGGTCGCGAAGATCGGCGAGCCGCCGGTGCGCAACCGCGAGAAGAAGCGCAACACCTACACCCAGGTGGACAGCCGCACGGTCAGCTTCTCGAACAAGGTGCAGATCCAGTCGTGGGTCGACGAGTACGGCGAGGACAGCGACTTCGTGCGGGTGCGCGTCAAGGGGCAGTTCCCGCGCGCCGGCTTTGCGAACTTCATCAGCCCGGAACTCGTGTTCCAGGCCCGCCGGCGCAAGCTGCAACCGGTCATGTACCAGGCGCACCAGCGCATCATCGCCGTCGACCCCGCGCGCTTCGGCGACGACTCCAGCGTCATCACGCTGCGGCAGGGGCTGAAGGTGCACTACCAGGTCATCCTGTCCGGCTTCGACGGCGTGGACCTGGCTGGGCGCATCTTCGAGCTCGTGCGCAAGGACGGCCCGGTCGCGTGCATCGTCTACGACGCCATCGGCAACGGCGCCGACCTCGACTCCAGCCTGCGCCGCATGCCCGGCCTGCCGCCGCTGATCCCCGTGCAGTGGGGGGTGCCGGCCGCCGACAGCGACCAGTTCTTCAACCAGCGCAGCGAGGCCTGGGCCCGGATGCGGGACTGGCTCGAGCACGGCCAGATCCCCGACGACGACTACCTCGCCGACGAGTTGGTGGGCCTCAGCTACGGCTACGACGCCCGGTTCCGCATTCAATTGGAGTCTAAAAAAGACGCAAAAAAACGCGGAGTCCAGTCGCCTGACCGCGCCGACAGCTTGGCGCTGTCGATGATCCCCGAGATCATCACCATCAATCGCGTCATCGCGAAGGTGCGGCCGGTGCAGCGCCGGACGGTCATCTGGTCGAGGGGGTGAAAGTGGAAAAGAACTTTGAAATCCAAATCGTCGGCAAGAGTGGCGCCAAGTACGGGTTCCCGTTCAAAGGCGACCCCCAACACCTCGACGAATGGGAGGCCGAGGGATTTGAAATCTACGAGGTGTCCAACAGCATCCCGTTGTGGGCGCACAATCTCGGGCTGACCCGCCCGTGGTTCTGGGCTCAAGACACGTGGAACTGGTTGCGGCTGTGGTAGGGTAGTAGCCACCCACTTCCGCCTCGCGCTACAATCGCGCGCATGGCGGAAATCAACCCTTTGGTCCGGGCCTTGGGTCTCCAGGAACTGGAGAAGCGAGACACTGCCGCCATCCCCGAGGCCACGGACCTGACGACCTCGCAGCAGGTCGAGTCGGCGCTCGCCGGCCACGTCCGGCTGGCCTGGGCCCGCAACAAGCTGGCCAAGGTGAAGATCGACCAGACCCTGCTGGCCGACCTGCGCGCCCGCCGCGGCGTCTACAGCGCGGCGCAAATCGCCGTGATGCAGCAGGGCAACGGGGGCATGAACATCGTGTGGCACCCCCTCACGGAGGTGAAGTGTCGGGCCGCCAGCGCGTGGATCCGCGAGATCGTGCTGCCCGTCGGCGAGCAGCCGTGGGGCGTGGACCCGACCCCCATCCCCGACCTGCCTCTGCCGATCAAGCAGGCGGTGCTCAAGAAGGCCGTCAACCAGGCGCTGGAGATTATGAAGCAGGCCGGGCAGCCCGGCCCGAACGGCGAGCCTCCGCAGATCATGGACCGCGAGCAGTTCAAGGAACTGGCGGTCGAACTGGGCGACAAGCTCCGCGACGAGGCGGAGACCACGTACAAGAAGATGGCCGAGAAGCGCGCGATGCGCATGGAGCGCCAGATCGCCGATCGGCTGGCGCAGGGCGGCTACGCCGAGGCGATGGACGCCTTCGTCGAGGACTTCGTGACCTACCCGGCCGCGATCCTGAAGGGGCCGATCTACACCCGCCACAAGACGCTCTCGTGGGGCCCCGGCTTCACGCCGGTGGTCAGCAACGACCCACAGCAGACGTGGGAGCGCGTGAGCCCGTTCGACATCTACCCGGCACCGTCGAGCAAGTCCCCGCAGCAGGGTGACTTCATCGAGCGCATCCGGTTCCGGCGCGAGGAGCTCTACGACCTCAAGGGTCTGCCGAACTACAAGGACGACCAGATCGACGACGCGCTCAAGGACTACAGCAACGGCCACCTCGAGGGCTGGCTGTGGACCGAGAGCGAGCGCCTGCGCCTGGAGCAGGAAACGATCTTCATGTGGCTGGCGCCACCCGGCGTCATCGACGCGCTCAACTACTGGGGCCGCGTGCCGGGCTGGAAGCTCAAGTCGTGGGGCGTTGAGGGCGACCTGAAGGAGACCGAGGAGTACGAGTGCAACGTGCTGCTGTGCGGCCGGTACGTGCTCTACGCCGCGATGAACCCGGACCCGCTGATGCAGCGCCCGTACCGCAAGGCCTGCTACGACGAGATCCCCGGCGCGTTCTGGGGCCGCAGCATCCCCAACCTGTGCTCGACTCCGCAGCAGATGTGCAACGCCATCGCATGCGCGCAGGCCGACAACCTGTCGATGGCGTCCGGCCCGATGGTCTGGGTGCACGCCGACCGCTTCGCCGACGGCGAGCAGTCAATGGAGATCTTCCCGTGGAAGATGTGGCAGTTGAAGTCGGACCCCACGCAGGGCGTGAACCCCGGCATCGGCACCTTCATGACTCCCGACAACAGCGAGAAGCTGATGATGGTCCTGGAGAAGTGGGAACTGCGGGCCGATGACGCCAGCGGCATCCCGCGCTACACCTACGGCAACGAGCGCGCCGGCGGCAGCGCCGACACGGCCACGGGCCTGTCCATGCTGATGAACAACGCGGCCAAGGGCCTGCGCCGGGCCATCGGCAACATCGACGCCAACGTGATCGCCCCGACCATCGGCGACACCTTCACCAACGAGATGCTCTACAACCCCGACGAGAGCATCAAGGGCGACAACATCGTGGTGCCGCGCGGCGCGGCGGCCATCCTGATTCGCGAGAGCGCGCAGCAGCGCCGCATCCAGTTCCTGACCATGACGGCCAACCCGATCGACGCGCAGATCATCACCCAGAAGTACCGCGCCGCCCTGCTGCGCGAGACCGCCGCGTCGATGGAGCTCCCGGTCGACGAGGTGGTTCCGTCCGACGAGGTGATCGACGCGCAGATCGCCTCCCAGGCGCAGGCTCAGACCCAGCAGCAACAAGCGATGATGCAGGTCGAGCAGGCCAAGCTGGAGGGCCCGCAGCAGATCGCCCAGACCCAGGTTCAGGGCAAGATCGCCGCCGAGCAGATCAAGGCGCAGAGCGCGGCCGAGCGCGAGTCGTCCGGCCAGCAGAGCAACCTCATCGGCGAGATCGTGAAGCAGGCCGTGGCCGCCGCGCTCGCCAAGAAGACCGAATCCACCGCGGAGGCGTGACATGGCAGTGCCGACTGGTTACATGCAACTCCCGTTCGGCGGATGGGTCGCGCCCGACGGCAGCGGCCCCTACTTCGTCGAGGTGAGTAGCGCTGGGTCGACCTACATCCAGGTGCCGTCCGGGTTCTACGTCAAGCCCGACGGCAGCGGCCCCTACCGCTATGACAAGACAACCCGTGTCGCCACTCCAGCGACTGACCTTTTCAGGAGCGCGACATGAGTGCACCCGCCGGCTACATTCAGCTTCCTTCGGGCTTCTGGATCGGCCCAGACGGCAGCGGACCATACTTCGTCAACGCGACCACCGGTGCTGCACAGGCCGTAGGTGGCGCATCGAGCCTCACCGCCGCCCAAGTCGCCGCCCTGAAAGCCGCAGGCACACCAGCAGCCCCTGGAACCATCATCATCGACCCATCCTCCCCTTACTCCGTGCTGGGGGTGGTGGATGGGGCGGGGGAGCTTGTTCTCTTAGCAAGGGCACAAAGTGGCAGCATTCTTACGGCGGCCGGAACTTACACTGGCACCGGGTCTGCACTATCCGTTTCGCTTGGATGGAAGCCAGATCTTGTTGTTGTAAAGGGGGAGTCGAGTGCAGCATCGGTCCGCATCGGTGGTGGCATTTGGTGGTATGGGAAGACATTGGCGGGAACCGCCATTGCGCACGTAGCAAGTGGAATATTCGCAACTGCTACAGGTTTTGATGTTGGAACTGACGCAAGCGTCAACACGAACACCACCGTGTATCACTACATTGCCGTCAAGGACAATGATAGCGCAAGCATTTACACGGGCGATTATGCCGGGAACGGCCTGGTCAATCATGTAGTCAACCTGACGACTGATTTTGACCTTGCGGCAGCGGTCATCAAGCGTGATAACTCATATCTTCCTGTGGTTGCCGACAGGTCTGTCGGCGCCTATTTCATTGACGGGACAAGTGGGCCAACTGTCAGTATTGATTCGGACGGGACCATGACCGTTGGCAGCGAGGCATCTGTCAATGAGTGGTCTGGCAACGCCGGCGAGGCTACGTCTGTCGTTGGGTTTGCGAACAACGGCAATGTCTTTGTGGGGCTCTACACTGGCAATGGGAGCGCGGGCCGAGTGATACCGTTTGCGTTTGAGCCGGATGCATTGATGATCTTCCCTAGAAGCTCTTCATCCAAAAGCGCAACACTTTGGGTTTCTTCCCTAGCCACTGGTGATCATTTACCTATGGAAGCCGCTGCAAAGGCTACTGGGAGAATTACATCTGTCGTTGGGTCGCGCATGATCGTTTCGTCAGACGCCAACATAAATGGTTCAGCCAGCCAGTATATGATCATCGCCATCCGAAGAATAAGAAACGGGAGCATTCTATCTGCGGCCTGGCCTTTGAATCGCCCGCAACGGATCAAGCGAAATGTATGGATTGACGCGACGGGCAGCATTAGTATGGGCACGTCGGACACGCTCAATATTGCTGGAGCGCTGACATTAGAGTGGTACGGCGTGCATTTCAATACAAACATCACGGCTATGTCTCCCGGAGGCGCCACTGTCAACGATCAGGCATTCCAAATGCCGATGCTGTGGCGTCAAAATGGATCGGACGGATCGTCGTCAACTGGTGTTAATTGGGGGATGGGAATTTTCTCCCCATCGGCCGGCACGTCATCAAGCTCAAGGGACGCCGGCCTGTGGGTGGCGGTGACGAATAGATTTAACTTGATGCAGAGTGGCAGTTTTGACGTTGATGCAAATCAACCGTGGCAGACAGGCGTCCCAATTACACCACGCCAGCCAGCACACGTTATGGTAACGCACAACGGTTTCGGCAGGTGGCGCGTATACCTCAACGGCGTTATGGTAAAAGATCGAGATGTGAACCTGACGACGCAAGCCGTGGCGCTTCCGAATATCGCTGGTGTTTCTGGCGCAACAACCACTATAAACGGCCGGAAGCGCGGAACTGCCTCTATCGACCACACGACATTTACCCAAGTGTTCAACTTGGCCCGCGTCTATTCGAGAGAATTGACAAAAGCAGAGTGTGCCGCGAATTTTGAATCGTTGTTCACAGATGGCTTAAGCTCTGCGACGCCAGATTTTGTTGAGGAATGGGACGCGAATAATGCAAGTGGCTCAAGTCTTCCTGCTACAAACAATCCCGCAAATAATGGAACATTAACAAATGCGCAGGTTATGGGCATTTAACTTAGCGTCGAACCAAGCCACGACCCACGCACAGGCGCTGCCATGAACCTTTTCCCCAATCGCAAGTGCCTGCGCTGACGTGAACCCGGTGGAGTTGGTTTTCCCGACGCTGGGGCGGTTTGCGAGCCGCGGAATCGGGTTCTTGGGTTGACGCAATCACTCACTTCTCGGCTAGAATCGCGCGCATGCATCTGAACGGCACGCAACTCCAGTTCCTCTCGCGGCTCTCGAAGACGCCGGACGGGCTGATGCTGCTGCAGGTGCTCCAAGCCAAGTTGGCTGAAAGTGACGCCAAGCTGCGCTCTGCAACCGGTGAAGAGGTTTACCGTGCCCAGGGACGCGCTCAGGCGTTCGCCGAGATGATCGGCGATCTCACCTCGGCCGATGACAAGCTGACCCGCACCGCGCCCCTGTCACCTCACAGGACTCTCGCGACTGCGTAACCCGCCGGGCACGCCGTCCAGGCCCCCAGCAAAACCGAGTTTCCTGACCGCTGATGTGCGGGCCAGGCCCCGGAGACCTACATGCAGGCTTCAACAGCCAAGAACGAAACGCGCCTTCCCCGCGCCGTGCTCAAGATCTCGGATGCCGTCAAGGCCGGAATCGAAGCTCGAGCGGCACTGAAGACCCAACAGAATCCCGCTGCCGGGCCCCCGGGCCAGGCCGCAGACACTGTGGACCCGACCCCGCCGGCTGATCCGGCGCCGCCCGCAGACCCGCGAGAGAACGACATCGACTATTGGCGACACCTCGCCAAGTCGACCGCCGGACGCCTCAAGGTCGCGGGAGAGGAGCGCCGAAAAGAAGCCGACGAGTTCCGTCAGCAGATTACCGAGTTGCAGGGGCAGATTCGCTCGCTGCAAGCCACCTCCTCGGCCAGCGCCGAGGTCGACATCACGGGTCTTCTGACCCCCGAGCAAATCGACCTGCTGGGCGAGGACGAAGCGAAAGCGGTCGCGCGAGCGGCCATGAGCGCTGCGCAACGCGTGGCCAAGGAGGCGATCGACGCGGAGATCAAGCCGCTGAAGGACGCCGCCAAGGCCAAGACGGAGCAGGACGCGAAGTCGCGTCAAGAGGCGTTCATCGACGAACTCACGGCTCTCGTGCCCACTTGGCGCGAGGTCAACGTGGACGAAGGCTTCCTGGCGTGGCTTGGGGCGAACGACGAGGAAAAGCAGGGCCGGCTCGACAAGTTCTCCGGGCAGTTGAACGCCATGAAAGTGGCGGGGCTGTTCAAGGAGTTCATGGCGACGAAGGCTCGGCCGACACCCCCTGTGGCACCGAATGGCACGGGTGCAACCGGCGGCGCTGACGCGCAGCCCTCGCAACCCGCAGGAGACGGTGGATATCCGAGCAAGTCGGACATCAACGCCTTCTACAAGCGCGCCTCCACGGTGCGCCGAGGCCAGCCGGGGTACGTCACGGATGAGGAGCGTGCGAAGTTCGAAGCTCGGTTGCGGCTACCGAAGCCCCCCGGACGGGGGTGACGCCTTTCAAGGAGCAACACCATGGGCGTTCCAGTCGCATCAGGCCTGCCGGACTACGGACCGGCGGGTACCATCAACTTCCTCCCCGAGCTCTACTCGGGCAAGTTGGTCGAGAAGTTCTACAAGACCACGTGCTTCGGCGAGATCGCCAGCACGGACTACGAGGGTGAGATTGCGGGCTACGGCGCGCAGGTCAAGATCCGCACGATCCCGGACGTGACCGTCTCGGACTACGTGATCGGTGCAGGCCTGGGTGCTCAGTACCCGACTTCGAACTCGGTCACGCTGGCCATCGACCAGGCGAAGTCGTTCAACGTCGCGCTGTCGACGGTGGACATGCGCCAGGCCGACGTGGACATGGCGGACATCTTCGCCAACGACGGCTCGATCCAGTTGCGCATTGCGGCCGACGCCGACATGCTGCAGACCATCCCCCCGGATGTGTCCGCGGACAACCAGGGCACCCGCGCCGGCGCCGACTCGGACGACATCAACCTGGGCGACTCCAGCACCCCACGGACCATCGCGTCCACGTCGGTGGTGGACTTCCTGGTGGACTGCGGCACCGTGCTCGACGAGCAGAACGTCCCCGACGAAGGCCGCTGGATCGTGCTGCCGCCGTGGGCCGTGGCGCTGTTCAAGAAGTCGGACCTGCGCATCGCCTCGCTGGCCGGCGATGCCGTGTCGATCCTGCGCAACGGCAAGGTCGGCGAGGTGGACCGCTTCACGATCTACCAGTCGCGCAACCTGCTCGCGCAGACCTCGCCCGGCCCGGCCACCTACGTCATGTTCGGCCACAGCGCCGGCCTGACGTTCGCGAGCCAGATCGTCGAGTGCGAGATGATCAACAACCCCAACGACTTCGGCTACATCATCCGTGGCCTGATGGTCTTCGGGTACGAGGTCATCGGCCCGAAGTACCTGGGCACCGCCGTCGTCCGCAAGGGCTGATCGGAGTAAGATGAGGGCTACCAAGCCCTCGTCTTGCCCGACCCTCAACACAGGAGCATCAGCATGAAGACCAGTTCCCCCTACGGCCCCGGCATGGAGGTCAAGAGCCCCCCGGACACCATCCGCAACGAGTTGTCCAAGGCCGGCAGCAAGGCCAAGGCCCGCTACCCCAGCGGCATCGCCAGCACCAACAAGACGGCCGGTGCCCCCGGCCCGTTCAGCCGGCGCGCGATGACGCCGGGCACGACCCCCACCGGGTCTTGATCCGACCTGGTGAACCCAGAACCGGCGCCCTCGCGGCGCCGGTTTTCCACACCCCGGAGATACCTCGATGATCACAGAGCAGCAGGAAGCCCGCCTCGCGGCGGCGACGAACGCCTTGAGCAAGCAGGACGCCAAAGTGCCGTTCCTGATCAACATCCACGACGGGCGCCTGTTCCCGAACATCGCGAAGCTGCGCAAGGGCAATACGGCCAAGTTCGGCCAGAACTACCGCCCGTACCACGGCCCGGCCAAGGCCACGCTCGAGCAGCGCATGCAGTACCTGCGCAGCGAGAGCACCACCGCTCCCGGTGTCTCCGCTGCTCCAGTCGTCATCGACAGCGAGACGGACACCTACGTGCCGCCGCCCCCGCCGTTCGACATCGGCAAGGCGTCGAAGGACGAGTTGATCGCTTTCGCCGCGACGCAGTACGGCAAGGTCATCGACCCCAACGTGCACTTCATGACGGCCCGCAAGATGGTGCGCGAGTTCGCGCGCCAGTCCGGCGAACTGGCCGCCAGCAACGACCTGGCTTGACCCATGCCCATCACGACGGAGACCCTGCTCAACAGCGTCAGCGAGACGCTGCTGGACACGGCTCGCCGCACGTGGGACTTGACCGAGCTCGTCGGGTACTTGAACGAGGCGCTGCGCGCCACGTCGTTCGTGAAGCCTGACATGTACACCGTGCAGGATTTCGTGACGCTGGCCGCCGGCATCGCGCAGAACCTGCCCGAGGGCGGCGTGGCGCTGATCGACATCAGTGACAACGAGGTGTCCGGCCGCGCGGTCACCCAGACCGACTTGGCGCTGCTCCAGGAGGAGAACCGGTTCTGGCCGGCCGCCACGCAGGAGGTGGACGCCGAGAACTACGCCGCCGACCCGCGCACGCCGCGCCGGTTCTACATCTTCCCGCCCAATGACGGCACCGGCAGCGTGCGCATCACCTACGGCGCCGAGCCCGAGGCCCTCACGGGGTCGAGCGGCGAGGAGATCCCGGTGCCCAGCAGCTACCAGGCTGCGCTGACGAACTACGTGCTCAGCAAATGCTACGGCAAGAACAGCCGCAAGCAGGACACGACCAAGCGTGACACCTACATGCAGCAGTGGGGCGCGTTGCTCGGCCTCAAGAGCCAGGCGCAGATCGCGGTTGCACCCAAGGTCGCCGTGTCTCCGGGGGTCGCATGACCACCGTCAATGTCTTCGACCAGTTGGCCAACGTCGCGCTGGTGGCGCGCAAGTGCCCCAGCACCACGATGCGCCGTGCCTACGTCAAGGCCATGCGCGACTGGTGCGCCGAGACGCGTTGGCTGCGCATCGCCATCCCCGGATCGACCGTGGTCGGCCAGCAGCAGTACGACCTGGGCAGCGACACCTACACCGAGATCATCGCGATCTACGCCATGCAGGTGACGATCCCCACCGCGGTGCCGCAGACTCTGCCTGTGTACCCCGGCAACCCGGGCGCGTGGAACCCGAACCTGCAGACTGGCATCCCGACGCAGTACGCCTACATTCCCGAGGGGAAGTTCGCGCTGTGGCAGATCCCGGACCAGGTGTACGACCTGAACGTGGTCGTCGCGATTCAGCCCAAGGACGAGGTGGCGCAGATCCCCTCCGAGCCACTGAAGAAGTACAGCACTGCGTTCGAGGCGGGCGCCCTCATGCACCTGCTGCGCCTGCCCGGCCAACCCTGGACGAACCCTGAGATGGCCAGCAAGGTGTACGAGCCCATCTGGAACTCGGCCATCAGCAACGCCAAGGCCGAGGTCGCACGCAACTACAACTCCGGCTCGCAGCGCGCCAAGCCGCGGGCATTCGTCACCGGGAGGTAACCATGACGTTCGGCATCACCGCAGTCACCAACTACACCCCGCCGGCCAGCGAGGACTTCCCCAACTTCATCCAGTTCCAATGGAACGGCGTGAACCTGGGCGGGCCCGACGCCGACACGATCAACTTCGTGGGCGACGGATTCACCGTTGTGCGCGGCGGCAGCGGCGTCGACGACAACACGATCACGGTCGCCTTGACGGCGTAGTCTCGTGACCTACGAGGTCACCCCCGTCGAGGTTCCGGTAACGTCGGCCGACTTCCCCGTCCCGACCGTCACCACGATGAACTTCGTGGGCACGGGCTTCACCTGCTCGCGCGGCACCGGTGAGAAGTCGAACGTGATCACGATCCGCATCACACCCCCCAGCAGTTGCCTGTTCGTCGACCAGTTCCTGGGTGCGGCCGGCCCCATCACAGGGCACGATCCCGACACCGCTCCCGCGGGCACGGCCTACGCCAACGCTGGTATCGGCCCGAACACCACGCTGAACCTCACCGGGTCAGGCACGATCACCGGAGTGCAGGTTGGCTACGGTACCGCTGGCGTAGCCGATGTCAGCGCCAGCGTTCCGGCGTTCGAGGTTGCGCCGACCATTCCGTACACCTTCGTCGCTACGCTGCGCGCCAGCGACACCCTGGCCGACAGCGTGACCGGCGTTCGGTTCCTGAACACCGTTGACAACGGCCTGGTCGAGATCCGACTTGAGCGCAATGGCGCGGGTGTCTACACCGCCAAGGTGGACGCCGAGAACTTCAACGTGCTCACTGGCGACGGCTACGCTTATTGGCAGAAGGCGTCGAGCGCCGGCGAGCACACGATCAGTGTCTACGTGACAGGCACGTCGATGATGGTCACCTACGACAGCGACCCGGCCGAGCCCCCGTACTCAGAAGGCACTG
>ERZ650310.499-NODE-499-length-11644-cov-7.927690_pt1 | contig 11644 bp, 9 predicted proteins | sample MGYA00376246_ERZ650310 | MGnify/ENA primary metagenome ERZ650310 (study PRJEB26733, sample SAMN07839286) | wastewater metagenome | biome: small river; feature: stream; material: water | place: USA: North Carolina | collected 2016-03-01 ...
AGGACCATCGTCCAGGCCACGAGGAAGGCACGGCCACGCCGCGTGAGGCGCATCAGCCTTTGTCCGTCAGGCTTGCGCGGACGTCGGCCCAGTCGGTAGGCAGGAAGCCACCCTCCATGAGCCACTCGTCAAGCGCCTCGAAGTGCTCCACGAGGGACATGGCCAGCTCCGTCGTGACGACCTCGCGGTCGTCGTCGTCAGCCTTCTTGATCAGCGCAGCCGCTGACCTGATCGCCCACAGTGCAACTGTCGGGTCCATTGCTCTCGTCTCCTTGTGTTGTCTGGTCTGGCGTCCAAGGCAGCAACCCTGCCGGGGCAGGGTCACCACCTAACACGTCAGGACTCTCGGTTGACGATCGATACCAGCGCGTCAGCGCTGTACTGCGCTTCGTTCTTCGTCTCGCCGATGGGGGCGAAGGTCACCCGGATCAGACTGGGGACCAGGCCGTGGTCCCCGTGGTTCTGGCTTACCTCGGTCACGGTGCGGATGTGCTCGCCGAAGGGGATCGCGTCACCGAGGCGGAGGCTGATTGCCTTCACTCGCTCGAACATGTCTCTCTCCTATCGAAAGGCCACGGCCCGTGCCGTGGACTCACGAACGAATAGAGTCTGTTGCTGCGGGGTTGCTTTCATCCTCCGCGCTCCACTCGGGGTTGTCGCCTTAAGGGCTTAGCTCCCGGGGTTGCCCTACCATTCCGGCTGGTAGGTGCCTATGAGTTGTGAAGGATCCTGTGTGCAATCAGGTTGTCGGCCGATCCGGCCGCCGACTTGATGACAAGGGCAACATTACTCACCACCTAACAGGTTGTCAAGCGGTTTCTATCATCCGTTCGGTGGATTGATGGAACGCATCCGATCGAGGATGCGTCTGCCCTTCTATGGCCAGCATGGATGCTGGCCCCTTGCTGCGCGCAGCAAAGCCCTTTAGGACCTTGAGTCATCGCGGCGAGTGTGCGACACGATGCCGCCCTGGATAGTCGGCACAAACCTTGGTACAATACAACATTCAACTACCCTGTATCAGGCCATGCCGGCCTGATCATGACTGATTGAAGCTTGAACTACACCAGGTGGCCCCAGTAGGGGCCATGCTCGGTACTACATAGGTGTGCAACTATGCTGAGAATCAGCATCAGGGCCGTGCCTGAGCACGTCCTGGTGGGCTCCACCTTGACACCTAGAGGTGTCAGATGACCATGGTCTGCGCTGCCCTGCCGGCAGCTTGACCCGGGGATGCTTAACCCCGGGGTCCCCCTCCCTGGCTACTATCACCCCCCATTTTTTTTCCCGGTCCCCCCTTGTGACCTGCACATATACCAGTGTGACTGACGTCACTCATGACAGATACCTGTACGCCAAATCCGTACAGGTACTTATCTATGGTTGGGGACCCCCCCAGTAGAGGGCGACCTTCAGGGAGCCCGACAGGTCGCCCTTGAGAAGAGGCTCCAGCCCCAAGCTGGAGCCTTGGAGAGACCGGCTAAGGCCGGTCAGTAGGGACGGCCTCGGGGCCGTCCTATACATAGGGGCTGAAGCACAAGCGGAAGCCCCCCTCTGGTTCCTCCCTTCGGTCGGAACCATCTCCCCCCACGCGGGTACCCCTGGCGGGCTACCCGCTGCCATCACAACTTCTTCCCCGCTGGAGGGCCGGCTGTGCCTGCCCCCAAGAAACTCACCCAGCAGGGTGCTAAAGACGCTGTCATCTCGGCGGTGGCGCAGGGCGCCACAATCGGTGAAGCTCTTCTAGGTATTGGCTACTCCCGTAAGACGCACGACAACTGGCGTGCTGATGACCCGGAGTACTGCCGCCGGCTTGACGAGGTCAAGCTCATTCGGAAGACCGCGATTGACCGCGGTAACGACCCGGATGTTGCGGAGCTTTCTTTCGCTGACTGGCGTCAGCGGTACTTGCTTACTACCACGTATCCCCACCAGCAGAACTGGGTGGATATCTTGGAAGGCCGTGAGCCTTCCTGGTTGCATCCGTCGATGATTTATGAGCCCGGTGATCCTTCCCGGGTTCTCATCAATACACCCCCGGCGCACAGTAAGACCATGACGGTGACCATTGACTGGGTCACCCGGGAACTGTGCTTGCGTCCGTGGTCGTCCACCATTGTGGTGTCCAAGACGCAGACGATGGCGAAAGACTTCCTGTACGCCATCAAGCAGCGGCTCACCTCGCCGCGCTATGCGGCGCTGCAGGCGGCTTACGGTGGCAGTGACGGCTTCAAGGCCAGTGACGGTTCCTGGACTGCCGACCGGATCTACCTGGACTCGGCGTTGCGTGACAACGGCGAGAAGGACCCCTCGGTGCAGGCCATCGGGATGGGTGGCCAGATCTACGGTGCTCGAGCTAACACGATCATCGTGGACGACGCGGTCGTCCTGTCCAACGCGAACGACTACGAGAAGCAGATCCGCTGGTTGATCCAGGAGGTTGCGTCTCGTCTGCCGGCCGTGGGTGGTCGCCTGATCGTGATCGGTACTCGCGTCGCTCCGACGGATCTCTACCAGGAGCTGATGAACGAGGACCGCTACATCACGGGCAAGAGCCCGTGGACGTACTTCGCTTCGCCGGCTGTCCTCGAGTTCGCGGAGAAGCCCGAGAACTGGGTGACGCTCTGGCCGAAGGCGGCCATCCCGTTCCCCGGTGACACGACCCCGCCGGACGAGGACGGTGAGTACCCCCGCTGGGACGGGCACAACCTGAACCGGGTGCGCAACCAGATCCCGTCGCGGGAATGGGCGCTCACCTACCAGCAGCAGGGTGTGGACGAGGACGCGACGTTCTCCGCCACCTGCGTGATGGGCAGTATCGACCGCCGCCGCAAGCCGGGCCCGTTGAAGGCTGGAGCGTGGGGGCACCCGCGCAACGGCGCGGAGGGCATGCAGACGATCATGTCTGTGGACCCCGCCGGAACCGGCGAGGCCTTCGTACTGATCGAAGCCGTGGACCGGCCCAGCAAGAAGCGCTACATCCTGCAGGCCTGGTCCGAGCGGAACACGACCCCGTCGTGGTACGCGGATCTGCTCGAGGCTTCCGCGGATCTGTACGGCATCCAGCACCTGGTGATCGAGCAGAACGCTTACGCGTCCTGGCTGATCCACGATGAACGCATCACGGCCTACTGCCGTGACAAGGGCATCAGGATGATCCCGCACTTCACCGGCCGCCAGAAGCAGGACCCGGACTTCGGGGTCCCGTCGCTGGCCCCGCTGTTCGGTGGCATCAAGCGCCACGTGGACGGTGGCCGGCCGGACCATGACGGGAACAACCTGATCGAGCTGCCTGACCCGGACATGAGTCCGGGCATCAAGGCCCTGATCGAACAGCTGATCGCCTGGCAGCCGAAGAAGAACGCCCGGCAGCTGCGGATGGATGGCCCCATGGCCATGTGGTTCGCGGAGCTTGTGGCCCGCACGATCATCAACTCCGGTGAACGCAAGACGTCATTCATCGACAACCCGTACCTGTCACGCGGTGACCGCGCAGAGCGCAGGGTCATCCCGGTTGACTTCATGCGTTACGCGTAGGCAAGGAAATCACAGATGAGCGGTGTCACTGCGCAGGTGTCAGCCCGCGTGCAGGCGCTCCGTTCCCGCTACGCAGACCGTGACCGGCGTATGGCCGAGGTTCAGGCTGTTCGTCGGGGACGCATCGAGTCGATCGCCCCGGGGCTGTTCTCGGAGCAGTGGCAGCGCCCCATCGTCGCCAACATGATCGACACCGCTGCCCGTGACACGGCAGCGGTCCTTGCCCCACTCCCCTCCTTCAACTGCTCCGCTGCGAGCGGCTTGAATGAGACCGCGAAGAAGTTCGCGGACAAGCGGACGAAGATCGTCCGCTCCTACATCTCGCAGTCCGAGTTCGACCTGCAGATGCTCAGAGGCGCAGACCAGTACAACTCTTATGGCCTTCTCGTCCTGTGTGTCGAACCGGACTTCGAAACCAACTCGCCGCGTCTCGCGGTGGAAGACTCCATCGGGGCCTACCCCGTGTGGAATTCCCGTGGGCGCACGACGGAGCTGGCCCGCTGGTACCAGCGTGACTGGTTCTCCCTCGTCGCGGACTACCCGGAGCTGGAGCGGCTGAAGGAACTGCACCAGTACGCGGTCGGCCCGACCAACAAGGTTGACGTCGTCAAGTACGTCTCCGACACTCGCGTCCTGGTGTACCTGCCGAACATGGGTGACTTCGTCCTGGAGGACGTGCCCAACCCGGCCGGCAAGTGCTACTACGTGGCCGTGCAGCGGCCCGGCCTGGACGATGAGATCCGGGGCGCCTACGACGATGTGATCTGGGTGCAGCTGGCCCGGCACCGTATGCAGATGCTCCTCATGGAGGGCGTGGACAAGGCCATCCGTGCCCCGATGGTCGTCACGCCTGACGTGACGGACATCCCCACTGGCCCCGACGCCGTCATCACGGCGCAGGGCGGTGTCAACTCTGTCGGTCGCGCGCGGCTGGAGATGCCCAACCAGGCGTTCGCTGCGATCGAGCAGCTGAAGGGTGAGCAGCAGGTCGGCTCCATGTCGCCGGAGGCTCGCTCCGGCAGCATCGACGCTTCCGTGGTCACTGGCCGCGGTGTGCAGCAGCTGATGGCCGGCTTCTCCGCTCAGATCTCCGCTGCGCAGACAGTGTTCCGCGCGGCGTTCCGCCGTGCCATCCAGCTGGCGTTCGCCATGGACGAGGGCCTGTTCGGCTCCATGTCCAAGGAGATCCGGGGCAACGACAACGGCGTGCCCTACAGTACGACGTATACTCCGAAGAAGGACATCAACGGTGATCACACCGTTGACATCACCTACGGCTTCGCCGCAGGCCTAGACCCGAACCGGGCCCTGGTGTTCCTGCTGCAAGCAGATGGCGCCGGCATCATCAGCAAGGACTACCTTCGCCGCAACCTCCCCGTCGACATCAACGCGGTGGAGGAAGAGCGGAAGCTGACGGTGGAGGCGTCCCGTCAGTCCATCCTCGGTGGCATGGCTGCGCTGGCGCAGGCCATCCCACAGATGGCTGCCTCTGGTGGAGACCCGACCCAGGTTCTCCTGCAGCAGGCCAAGTTCATCAAGCTGATCATGGCCGGTAAGTCCGTTGAGGACGCCGCACAGGCGGCGTTGGCCCCTGAACCGCCACCCGCTCCTGCGGCTCCCGGCGTTGGCCCCGAGGGTATTCCTCCACCCGGAGGCCCCGGTTCTGAGCCTGGAGCGGGTGGCGTAGCCATCCCGGCGCCCGAGGCTGGGCGCCCTGACTTGTCCATGATGATGGCTGGCCTCAGCTCCACCGGCCAGCCAAACTTGCAGGCGGCCGTGAGCCGCCAGATACCGGTAGGTGCCTGATGGGTGACAACGACCTGATCGTTAGCTCGGCCTCGAGCTGGTTCGGCCCTTTATCAGACCTGCCGGGCATCAGCCCGGCGGACAACGACAAGGGCAGCAGCAACGACAACAGCAAGGACTAGGCGCTGTTGCCGCTCCTGCTACGACCCACGCCGTAGGCCGCTATCGCGGCCAGGATCACCCACGGCTGCCAGGTGAACAGAAACGCGCCGAAGTACAACGCGGCACAGCCAAGGACGAACATGATCGTCCACTTGAGTATCACGAACGGAGTCTAGCATGGCCAACGGTCATGGAGGCTCGAGGACTCCAGCCAAGCCGGCGCCGGTCTCCGGGCCGGGTGCGCATTCCAAGCGCACGGACGGGGGCCCGGGTCAAGCCATCCGGGACCTCCCGGACGCTGCCTACGGTGAGGCTGCAACCTTTCGCAGCGACCAACAAGGAGCAGCACTTGCCTCAGCGCCTTCCCCTCAAGTACAGCCTCAAGCTAACCCTCTTGCTGGCGTTGTCCCGTTGGGTGCGCCCACCCAGCAACCTGGCGTTCCCGTAACGGACGGCGCTGATGCCGGCCTGGGGGCCGGCTCATCCGCCCTGGGACTGCCCATGGACCCCGAGAAGCAGGATGCGCAGCACTTCGCCCGGTACCTGCCGGTGCTCCTGGACATCGCTAACAACCAGAACACGTCGCCTGGCACGAAGGCGTTCGTTCGTCAGGTCTTCGCCAACAGCTAAGGACACCCTGTGAGCTTCTGGGACCGCCTAGGCGACGCGTACGACGCGACCGCAGGCAAGGCCCGTGCGGGCCTGTCCTGGTACTCCGCCATGAAGGGCGAGCGGGAACAGTCGCACGACGCCATCGCCTGGCTGAACGACCAGGTGGACAAGGTCGTTGACCCGCTGTCTAAGGTCACGTTCGACGCTGTCGGCAAGGCCGGCCAGGCGATTGACACCGTCTACTCCTACGGCATCGCCCGGCCCGTCTCCACGGCCGTGCAGGTGGACGAGCTTGGCCGGAGCAAGGCGAAGGGCAGCCTCACTGGCCTGATCCAGGGCGCGTTCGACAAGGACTCCTGGGCGCAGGCCTGGAAGCGGTCTGAGGAGATCTCCCCCGGGCAGGCCATCACCACTGCGTTCACGTCGGACGAGTCGCTGCAGGCCCGCGGGCTCAACCCCGCGGACCCGTTCGCGCAGGACAAGGGCAGCGTCGCTGCCCGCTACAAGTGGTTCCAGTCCGGCGACTCCTGGTCCGGCAAGCTGGCGTCCGGTTCCATCGACTTCGCCGGCAATGTCTTCGCTGACCCCACCATGCTGGTGGCTAAGGCCGGCAAGGCCGCCTCGCTGTCCTCGCGCACCCTGAAGGGTGCCGAAGAGACGACTGCGGCTCTGGCCGCTGCGGGCGGCGCCACTGACGTGACGGGCCGGCAGGCCCGCCTGGGCGGGAAGATCTCTGAGGCCATCCGTCGCACCGACGGCATGTCCGCCAGTGAGATCGCCCTGCAGCCTGAGTTCCGGGCAACCGGCGACAGCAACGCTCTCGCCTACGCCTTCGCCCGCGCCAACGAGGTGCACGCTGAGGATGAGGTTGCCAGGCACGCCACGAAGCGTGCCGTGTGGGGCGCCATGCTGGGCGACAAGAACAGCATCGACTCGCTGAAGCAGTACCACGAGGGTCTGGCCAACGAGATCAAGCGGATGGGCGAGGCCCCTCCGCAGTCTGCGTTCGACGCGCAGCGTGAGATCTCTGACCATGGCGCAGCTGCGCTGCAGGTCTACAACGCTGAGACCCCGTACGAGATCATTGCCCAGCGCAAGCTGATTGATGACGAGATGGCTCGCCTCGAGCGGATCGTCGCTTCCGCGGGCACGTCTTCCCTCGTGCGCGGGGATTCCCGCGCGACCGCGTCTGCGTTGCGCGACATGAGCGGGATCAGCACCTCCTACCTCAACTCCGGCCTGGGCAACCGCCCGGTGCGGATCGTGGCCGGCGCCCTCGGTTCTCGCCTGCCCGGGCACGTGCAGGTGAAGGACCCGGTCGTCGGTTTCGAGCAGCTGCGCAGCACGCTGACCCAAGCCACCCTGATGGAGCCCGCCACCCGCAAGAACCTGCTGGACCGCTACATCTCCGCCGTCTCTGCCGGCGACCGGCAGGGCATCGTGCGCGAGGCTGAGGCCCGCGTGGTGGCTTCCGTAGGTAAGCGCTACGACCTGTCCCCGGAGGCCGTGCAGCGGCTCATCGAGTCTGGTGACGGCACCCGCAACACCTACATGACGATGCTGAAGACGCGGCTGTACTCTGCCGCGGAAGACGACCGCTTCGTGCACCTGGTGGACCCCGAGAACGACGAAGCGTACGCGGTGGCGCGTCCACTACTTCAGTCGCAGATCGAAGACAATGTTCCGATCGTTGATCCGCGTCAGCTCGAGCGGGCCGTCCGTGAGCTGTCCGGTAACCGCACCTGGGAGAAGGCCCTCAACTCCGTTGGGGCCTCCAACGCGGTGAAGGCGATTGACGGTGTCAATGGCGTCGCAGACGACGTCCTGCGGACCGTCACCCGCGTCTGGAAGGACGCGGCGCTCATGCGCTTCGCCTACCCCGCCCGCGTGCAGGTTGACTCGCAGCTGCGTCTGATGACGCACATCGGTGTCCTGCCCTACATGGCGCAGTTCCCGCAGATCGCCAAGGGTATGACCAAGTACCTGCGCTCCAACGCAGACCTGTCCGACCCGAAGATGCGCAACTGGTTCAAGCCTGGCGACTATGAAGCCGGCATGACGGAGATGCTTACGAAGGCCGGCGTGCCTGAAGAGGACATCGCCGCCACCGTGCGCAAGCTGGTGGACATCGACGGCAACGCCGCCGACCTGGCCGGCGAGATGGCTGACCGCGGGCTCGGCAAGGCCCGCATGGAAGGCAACTTCGGTTACGTCGATCCTGCCGACAAGATGTGGGCTGTCTCCTGGCAGCGTGCCGTGAACCGGCAGATCCGTAACAGCCCTACCGCTATGAAGGCAGCTGAAGGCTACACGATCGCTGAGCTTCGCCGGTTCGTCACCACTGACAAGGTGGGTCGCGCCGAGTGGCGCGAGCTGGCCGGCAGCAACGGCAACGACATCGACGGCTGGCTTGCCACCGTGCAGAACCACGTGAACCACTACCTGCCCACGCAGGAGATGCGTGCGAAGGCCCTGGCCGGCGACATCCAGAACGAGGACGTTGTCAGGTGGTTCGGTGGAACGAACGTTGCGCCCGGCAAGCCTGGTGTCGGCCGCGGTGATCGAACCTCTCGCAGTAACCTGCCTGGTGACGTGTCCGGCCCCGGGGGGGACGGCATCGTGTCCGATGGCCAGGCGGCCAGGATGCGTGTGCACGGAGAGTCCTACTCCCCGCTGACCAAGAGCAAGGCCGCGGAAGCGTACGAGAAGACGCGTACCAAGTGGTACGAGTTCGCCTCTGGTGCACCTGAAGCCGTCATGGCTCGCAGTCCGCTGTACGCGGACTCCTACAAGCGGAACATGGCTGAGATCGTCGCCCGCCTGGGCGACAACCTGTCCAGCGAAGACCTGATGAACGCTCGCCGTGCGGCTGACCGCGCGGCACGCAAGGACGTCGGGAAGGTGCTGTTCGACTCGAGCCACTCGAGCAACCTGTCGCAGTCCATGCGCTACGTCTCCCCGTTCTTCGCAGCGTGGGAAGACATGATGAAGAAGTGGTCCGGGCTGATCTACGACAAGCCCTGGACTGCGGTGCGCATTGACCAGATCTGGGACTCCCCCAACGCCGCGGGCGTTGTGGTGGACAGCAACGGCAACCGGGTGGACGAAGAGGGCAACACCTGGCTGAAGCAGCCGGACGGCCAGTGGAAGAAGCTGGACCCGACGAAGGATGCTGCACTGATCGGAGACGGTCAGTACATGCTCCTGCCGGCTGGCCCCCTGGGCAAGCTGACTGGGCAGAGCAAGTTCCGCATCAACAAGAACGCCTTCAACATCGTGTTCCAAGGGGAGCCCTGGTGGCTCCCCGGTGCTGGCCCCCTGGTGCAGGTCGGCGTGAACGATCTGATCCGCTCCTACTTCCCTGAGCATGCGGATGACCCGCTGATCAAGTTCGTCTTGCCGTTCGGCCCGACGGACGCTTCGGCTGGCGAGCAGATGCTGCCGTCGTGGATCAAGCAGGCGCGTAGCGCTTTCGGCAACACGCAGGACCACGCCAACACCTACGCTCTCCTGCTGGCGCAGGAGACGTCGCTGGTGCAGGCCGGCAAGCGTGGACCGATCAAGCCTGGCGAGATCGCAGACAAGACCCGCAACTGGTACATCGTGCGGGCCATCACGGCGAACGCCTCGCCGGTCTCCATGCAGCCGTCAGCGAAGCTGCAGTTCTACGTGGACCAGGCGCACATCTACCGGCAGCAGTACGGCAAGGAGTGGCAGACCAAGTTCTCCGAGGATTTCCCGGAGTACTTCGACATGTCCCTCTCGCTGTCCTCGAACCCTACGGGGATCGTCGCCACGGAGAAGGCGTACAACGCGCTGAAGGACAGCAAGATCCGCCAGGCGGTGTCTGAGAACCCCGACCTCGGGTGGATGCTTGTGGGGCCGGAGAACCTGTACGGCACTGGTGCCGGCACGGAGTTCAGCCAGGGTGTCTACACCTGGCAGCAGACGTCTGGTCTCGGTTTCGGCAACGAAACCAAGTTCCGCGGTAAGCAGTCTCCGCAGGAGGCTCTCGCCAAGGTGGAGGCCAGCAAGGGCTGGATCATGTACCAGAAGGTGCGGACCCTGCTGAACGAGGAGATGGCCGCACGTGGGGTCACCTCGCTCGAACAGAAGGGCGCCGAAGACCTGAAGGGTAGGTGGTCGGCGTTCGTCAAGGGCCTCTCGGAGAACGACTCCTGGCGTCGTGACTACGAGCAGCGTGACGTGGGCAAGGTGACGAACCTGCTGACCGTTGCGAGCCGCGAGATGAAGAAGAACCCGAAGCTGGCGCAGCGCGCCGACATGAAGTCGATCGCTACGTACATCGAGGCTAGGGCGTTCCTCCAGGAGCAGCTGGCCAAGCGCGACAACAAGTCGCTGGCGAAGAACCCCGATCTGCAGGGCGCGTGGAACGCGTTCACGGCCGGCCTGGTGAAGAACAACATCGGATTCGAGCAGGTCTACAACCGGATTCTCGAGGCTGACACGATCCAAGGGGAGGTGCTTTCGTGACCGACGAAGAGCTGCTTAAGCTTTTCAAGGATGGTAGCGCCGGTGGCGCCGCCGCAACCTCCACCGGCCCGCGCGTCTACTTCGGCAAGTCCTTCACCTACGACCGTTCCGACAGGACCACTACGAAGACTCCCTCTGACGACACGGACTCTGTCGATGGGGGCATTTCTCGCTGGTACCAGATGTCTGACCAGGAGCGTGCCTCCATCGGCGTCCGCCTCGCTCGAGCGGGCGTCCTTGACAGCGCCAGTGACTACCAGGGTGCGTTCAAGGCCTGGCAGTACGCAGTGCAGGAGGCCGGCAACTTCTATACCGCTACAGGCGGCAAGCGGAAGGTCACCCCGTGGGACATGCTGTCCCTGCTGGAAGACAACGCTGCCGCTGCTGGCGGCAGCAAGGGCCCGAAGACGACCAAGCAGACCTCCACTTCCACGAATATCCCTTCTCCGCTGGACGCGGAAGCTGCAGTGAAGACGATCTTCCAGGAGGGCATCGGGCGCGACCCCTCTAAGGGCGAGCTGGCCCGGTACTCCTCTCTGCTGATCGGCAAGGCGAAGGCGAACCCGTCGATCACGAACAGCACGCAGACGGTGGACGCCAACGGGAACGTGTCGCAGTCCAGCACTTCCAGTGGCGGCTTGAGCGCTGCTGGGGCGCAGCAGGCGTTGAACAACGAGCTGCAGGCTGATCCGGAGTACGGGACCTACCAGGCGGCCACGTTCTACCAGGGCTACCTGGCCGAGAACGGGCTGACCTTCGAGCGCGTCAACAACACGAACAACGATGAGCGGGTGTGCACCATCTGCGGCCCGCTGGACGGCAAGCCGGAGAGCGCCTGGCCCGACCCACAGGGGCCGCCCTGGCACCCCGGCTGCCGCTGCAACGTCGACGCGGATCAGGATTGCGTCGACCTCCGCGTCAACGCCTCGAACGAACCGCCGCTCAGTCCCTGCTTGTAGAACGTTGCGACCTGAATACCCTGGGGCATCTACATCGCCCCCTAGCCGGCCTTCAGGGTGCCCTTGAGCGCGTGCAACTGCGTCTGCACGGCGACGGAGCGCTGCACGTTCTGGTTGAAGTCGCCGCGCGGCGG
>ERZ650310.501-NODE-501-length-11629-cov-6.975635_pt1 | contig 11629 bp, 19 predicted proteins | sample MGYA00376246_ERZ650310 | MGnify/ENA primary metagenome ERZ650310 (study PRJEB26733, sample SAMN07839286) | wastewater metagenome | biome: small river; feature: stream; material: water | place: USA: North Carolina | collected 2016-03-01 ...
CTTGTGTTGCGCGCACAGTCAACACCTATTCGCGCTTGTGGCCTAACCATTCGCTCAAGCCGATAGCCCCGGAGTACCGGGTCTACGGCTTAGCTCAAACGTTGGGCGTCACCAAATTCCGTGCGCCTTCTCTGCCGCGCGTATCAGCACCAAGTCGTCGCCACACATCTCCGGGCGAACCTCGAATGCGTTGTGTACGGCCTCTCGCGCCTGCTCAAGCGTCAGTGGCGGGTGCGAGCCGACCACATGCTCCAGCATCGCCCGCGCTTCAATCGCAGTCAGAAGGTTGGTGCCAATGGGCCACGTCTTGTTCTTGTTCCACTCGTCGTCCTTGCGGCCGTCAAAGCTGATACCGCAGTCGGGCGCAAAGGTCGCCGGGAGGCTCCATGCCAAGAAGCGGCTCACCATCTCGTTGCAGTGACTCCCAACCTGTCGTTCACCTCACCAGTCCCAATTTTGGCGCCGTCGATGGCGCCACGACGCGGCCTGCCAACCACTCGCGCAGGTGGTGGCGAGACACCAGCACGCGCCGGCCGACGACCTTGTGCGGCAGGCCATGCTCGCGCAGCACTCGCACCTGGTCGTCGAGCCGCGCTGCGCCACCGGCGGCGGCCTTGACCTCGGCGGGTGTGAGCAGTTCGCACTCGGCCTGCGGGCGCATGGTCAAACCAGGCCGTCCAGCGGGCTGGCCACGCCGCTGGCGCCGATGGTGGAGACGTGGGTGTAGATCATCGTTGTCTCGACGCTGCTGTGGCCGAGCAATGTCTGAATGGTGCGGATGTCTTTGCCGCTCTCCAGCAGGTGTGTCGCAAAGGAGTGACGCAGCGTGTGCGTGCTCGCCGCCTTGGTGATGCCGGCCGCCTCCATCGCCCGCTTCATCGTGCGCTGCACGCCGCACTCGTGCAGGTGGTGCCGGCGGATCGCGCCGGTACGTGGGCAGGTCACGTAGTCCGGCGTGGCGAAGATGAACTGCCACGGCCACGAGCTGGCTGCGCGCGGGTACTTGACGGCCAGGGCGTGCGGCATCTCCACATCGGCATGGCCGGTGGCCAGGTCGACGTGATGCCAGCGCCGGCGCCGCTCCAGGATCCACTCGAGCTGAGGCACGAGGGCACGGGCCAGCGTGGTTGTGCGGTCCTTGCCGCCTTTGCCGTCGCGCACGGTCAACTGCAAACGTCGCAGATCCAGGTCTTTGACGCGTAGGCGCAAGGCGTCGCTCAGGCGCAGGCCCGAGCCGTACATCAGGCGCAGGATCAGCCCGCGCTCGCCGTGGAGCTGCGCGAAGAGCGCGCGAATTTCGTCGCGCGAGAGCACGACGGGCAGGTGCTGCGATGGCTTGGCGCTGACGATGTTGTCGAGCCACGGCAGGTCGATCGAGAGAACTTGCCGGTACAGGAACAGCAGTGCGCTCTTGGCCTGGCGCTGGGTGCCGTCGCTGACGTTGCGATCGGTCGCCAGATGCGAAAGGAATCCCTCCACGTCGGCTGCGCCCATGTCGCGCGGATGGCGCCGGCCTGACCAGGCCACGAAGCGCCGCGTCCAGTGCACATAGGCCTTTTCGGTCTTGCGCGAGAGGTGGCGCACGCGCAGGGCATCAACGACGGCATCAATGAGCGTGCGGGGCTTGGCCGGCGCCGCGCTGGATAACACGGGCGGCGGGTCCGTGCTATCAGAGCGAATGGCTTGCAGATCAATGACTTGCATGGCGGCGGCTCCTTGTTAGACGGCGCGTGGTCCGTTCACTTGACGTTAGGCGTCTTGCAAAATGTCGAGCCATTTCTCGCCAAAGTGAAAACGCAGCTTCTCGCTCGCCTCTCTCAAGACAACGGTTCCTTTCGGGCGCTTATATCCTGTGTTGTCGATCCACGAGTCATCGTCGAACTCGACTGCGAATCGAAAACCTCGCGAGCCACACTCGGCTTCTTTCACGGTAGCTGTGGCACCTACAATCAGGAAGTGCTCGCAATGCCTCCACCCCGGCGCATCTTCGTAGTCTGGAACCTTGGCGAGAGTCACGCGGTCACCGACCTTGAATGGCGCGAAGCGCGACATCAGCAGGTCATGCGCTGCTGCCATTTCGGTCAGGTAGTAATTCAGCGGGCCACAGGCAAGAAGCGCGTGTGCTTGCTCCATCAACTCGGCGGCCCTGCGAATGTTCTCACTGCTCATGCTCATGTCCTTTTGCTTCTCCACCAGCCGCCGAACCCTTCGTTCGAGCGGACAGCCTTCGGCTGCCGCACAACTCAAACGTCAGGCAGCCACAGCGCCGCCAGTCGTCGCGCTCGGCTCGCCAACAACGCGCGCCTTTTGGCGCTTGCGCAGCGGATGCCGGCGTCTTGGTCGGTGCGAGCAACACGGCCACTCGAGGCCGTTGGCCGCGCGGTGCTGCGGCACCGGCAGTTCGGCGGCAACGGCCACGGCCGCAATGTCGAGCGGCGGCAATGGCACGCGCTTGCGCTTGGGTGGTGGCGGCAGGCTGTTGAGAAGTCGCTCCTGCCGGGGAAGCCCCGGGTTGCCGCAGGGGGGCTGGGTTTGTTTTTCATGGGGTGGTGGTGCGCAGTTGCGCAATGAGGCTGTCGATCTGGTCGAGCAGGTGCTCGCGGGTGTGGCCGTTGCGCAGGGTGTGCTCGGGCGCGAGCTGGGCGTAGGCCTGCTCGCTGCTGTGGGTGCGCACGGGCGCGACGCCGGGGCGCTCGATGGCCACCAGGGTGCCGCCCTGGGCGCGCAGCCAGGCGGCTTCGTTGGGGTAGCGGATGTCGAGCACGCAGACGTTTTCGCCGCGCACGCGGGCCTGGCCGAGTTTGTGCTCGGCGAGGCGCAGCCAGAAGCCGGGCTCGAAGGCTCGACCCCAGTCGCCCAGGGTCTGGGCCAGCTCGCGGTAGCTGCGGCCGAGCACGGGCATGGGCCGCTCTTTGAGGCTGCGCTCGATGGCCCATTCGCAGCCCTCGTCCACCTCGAGGGCCAGTTCGCACACCATGTTCAGGATCGGGTCGGCGAGCCCGAAAGAGACGAACGAGTAGTGCTCCTCGAGCATGGCGCCGACCAGGCTTTTGCCGCTGCCGGCGGGCGCAGTCAGGCCGATCAGCAGGCCGGATGCGGGCGGTACGGTGGCGCTCATGCGGCGGCTGCCTGCGCCGCGGCGCCGGGGATGGGGTGCCAGCTCGCCTTGGCGGAGGTGCGCGCCGCGGCCGTGAACAGCGCCGCGCGCCCCCAACGCTGGCGCAGCGTAAAAAACACCAGGCCCGGCAGATCGCGCGGCAAGTGCGCACGCATCTCGGCATCGAGCTCGGGCGCCAGGTCGCGCAGATCGAACACCAACCAGTGCAGGGGGCTGCCGGCCAGCGCGCGCAGGAACATGTCGCTGTGCGCGCGGCCCTGCGCGTCGAGCACGCACACGGGGTGCAGGCCCACGGTGCTGCCGTCGGGCCACATGATTTCGTGGCAGGCGGGCTGCACCTGGTAGGGCGGCGATGTGGCGCTGAGTGCTGTTGGATCGGGCATCAGTGGCTCCCGGTATGGTTGGTTTGGGCAGGCGGCGCATGGCGTGCCAGGCCGATGCAGTGCAGCAGGCGCAGCACAGGCTGGCCGTGCCACGTATCGGGCTCGATGCCGTAGCCGAGGGCGATGGCGCCGGCGCCGGCATGCAGGCGCGCGGCCAGATCGCGCGCATCGGCCTGCCCCTCAGCGCTGGCGGCGAAATGGTGCGTCACGAGCAGGTGGTGCGCGCCCGGGTGGTGCTCGATGTGCTGGGCCAGCAGGGCCTGCACGCAGGGCAGGCCGCCCGGGGTGGTGAAGCACAAGGCGTCGCGCTGCAGGATGCCGTGCAGCGCGACGCGGGTGCTGGTGGCCAGCTCAGGCGCGGGCATGCCGGGCAGGGGCTGCTGGATGGGTTCTGCGGGCGCCTGCAGGGGCGGCGCGGCGTGCGTACCGAAAGCGTTGCTCATGACCGGCGGCCCCACGGCGATGGCGCGCACAGCCAGCGCCAGAGGGCGCGCGCCCAGCGCAGCGGCATGGGGGCGCGCAGCCGGATGGGGCGGGGCGCGCGGGTCGTGACCTTGCGCATGGCGTGGCTGGCGCCCAAGATGTGGCTGCGGCGCTGGTCGAGCAGGGCGGCCTGGATGCGTTCGGCGTCGGCGCTGGGCTGGGGCGGCGGGCGGGTGTAGGCGGCGCCGATTTCCAGGCCGGTGCGGGTGCGTACGCGGTTCATGGGGCGATGCTCCAGCCCCAGGGCCAGGCGGCGCTGGCGGCGACGGCGAGCACGCAGGTGGCGGCGTACAGGGCGATGAGCCAGGGGCTGCGGCGCTCGGGCTCCCACATGCCCAGGGTGAGGGCGGCATCGCAGACGCAGTCGTTGCGGCCCTGGCCGCAGTGGCCGGTGCAGCCGGCCCAGGGGGCGCTGCGCTCGAGGCGCTCGGCCAGCTCGCGGTTGGCGCGGATGGCGGCGTCGAGCTCGGCTTCGGTGAGACGGGGCTGCGGCTGCATGTCAGGCCTCGGCGGTCGCGCGGGCGGGCGTGGCGGTATTCGCCTCGGCGTCGATCGCATCCGCCGCGGCAACGAGTTGAGCGGCGAGCTTGCGCAGGGCGGGCACGTTGGCGTAGCAGTGCACGCGGCAGGCGCCGGTCGCCAGGACCACCGTGGCGTAGTCGCGCATGAGCTTGTCGATTTCGCCTGCGCGGGGCTCGCAGGCGCTGATGTACACGTCGGCAAGGGAGCCGAGGCGCTTATGCGCCAGGCTGGTTTCGGCGAGGTAGGGCATCTGGCCTCCAAGGCGCCGGGATGGCGCGTTGGAGGAGATTATGGCGAAACGCTAGAGACTGTCAAGCGTTTCGCTAGATTGCGGCGGGCCGCGACTTGCGCGGCGGCGAGCTGCCGCTATCGGGCGGATATCGCTTGTGCCACAGCGGCTCGAATTTGCTCGATGCGGGCGCCGTTGGTCGATTTGAGTGCGACCTGCTCGCCGCCGCCAGACACAAGCACGAGTCGGCGCGTGCGCACTTGCTGCACGATCCAAAACCCGGCCGCGCCGAGCACAAGAATGCCGCCGACACGGCCGCCCTCGGTGCCGCCGATCGCCATCGCAATGCCAACGAAGGCCACCAACACAGCCAGCCAGGGGCGCCCAGGCTGCGTCACCTTTACGGAGCCGACGTTGCGCACCGCAAACGTCTGCCCATCGATCTCGATGCGCGTGCTGGTGACGAGCACTGTCTTATCCCTCAGGTAGGTGGTTTCTTCCATACGTCCTCCGGTGGTTGTGATCTTGAGCGAGCGAAGAGGCCCCAACTGCGGTCGATGGCGGTGACCCCCGTGGATGAGGGCCTCGACCCTGTAAGAGTTGACAGCTGCGCGAACGCTGCGCGAGGTAGAGAGTAGAGGTGCCCCATCACGCTTGGCGTCGGGGCCGTTTCCTTTGCGCAGGCATCGCGCCAGCCAGCAGCTTGCAAAAGCGCGAGGCGTAGTCGGGTTCGTCGGGGTAGTCCAGCAGCAGCGCAAAGACCTGTTTCAACTCGGGCCGCCGTGTGGCTGGTACACAGGTGAGCGCCAGGCACAGGGCGTCGGTGACGCGCTGCGCGTCGGTGGCGAAGTAGTGCGGCGCAGGCGGCGCACGCACGGCGGAAACGGCGGGCGGTGCCGCCGTGAGGCGGGACCATCCGGGGAATGCGGCTTCGAGTTTCTTGCGCAGGGTGGGGCCAACGCCGCGTGGGTTGCCGGAGCGCGGCAGCTTCACGCCGTTGAGGATCTGCCACAGGGTCTGGTCGTTCACCTCGGCTTTGTCGGCCACAGCGACGTAGCCGCCGCGGTCCTTGCAAAGCAGGGCGAGCGCAAGCACCAGGGGATCGCGAGACTCAGTGGAGAGCATGCCCGATTCGACCAAAACGCTAGAGCGAGGCAAAGTGCGAAACGCTTGACAACGCCTAGCGAAACGCTAGGATACCGCGATGAACATGAGTGCCCAGGATCGCAAAGCGCTGGCCGAGCAGGTGGGCGTGGATGAGCAGTACCTCTACCAGTGCCTGTCGGGGCGCAAGGCCATGCGAGCGGATGAAGCGGTGCGGGTCGAGCGTGACAGCGGCCATCGCGTCATGCGCTGGCACTTGCGGCGCGGCGACTGGCACCGCATCTGGCCCGAGTTGATCGGCGCCGAAGGCGCCCCTGCCGCGCCGGCCGAAGAGTTGCGCGATGCGGCGTGACTTTCACCCATCCCTCCACCGGCGGTTTTCCAGGGCCTTCGGGCCTTGGGCGCTACTTCTCTGCGCGATCGATTGGGGCTGCGGCATGGCGCGCAGTCTCTTTTTTTTTGGTCGCGTAGGTCTGTACCTACGTGCACCTACTTTAGGGAGTCCTAGGTAATGCAGCAGGAGCCACTGTTTTTCGAGCGCCTCGAGGATGCGTTGGGCGCGGTGATCGACCGCTGCGGCGGGCGCAAGAAGTTCGCCGCCGAGATGTACCCGAACAAGCCGCCGCGCGATGCGCACAACCTGCTCGATGCGATGCTCAACCCGGAGCGGCGCGAAAAGTTCTCGCCCGCCGACGTCGTGTACGTGGCGCGGCGCGGCCGCGAGGCGGGCTGCCACGCGGTGATGCTGTTCATCGCCCGCGATGCGGGCTACGCCGACCCGGTGCCGATCGATCCGCAGGACGTGCAGGCCGAGCTGCAGCGCACGTTCATCGACGCCGTGGATCGCCTGGAGATCATCAAGGCGCAGTTGCAACGCGTGCAGCGCGTGCGGAGCGCGGCATGAGGCCGCGCGGCGCGATCCGCCAGGCCCTGGGCGCCGCCGCGCTCGAATTGGCCCACGCCGGCATCGAGCGCTTCACCTGGCGTGATCTGCTCAACCGCGCGCCCGTCGTCCCCGGCCTGGTGCCGCGCGCAGCCAAGACGGCGCACCGCGACATGGTGCGCGCGGGCGAGCTGCGCATCGTCGATGCGCAGCGCCAGCCGCACGCGCGCCGTCCGATGGCCGTGTGCGAGCTGGCCACACGCCAGACCGGCGCCGCCGAGCCGGCCCTCGACGGCCTGATGCGCGCCTGGTCGCGCTGACACCAGCAACGACACACCAAGACAAGGGCACGCAGATGCGCGGAGGGGATGCCAGGGCGCCGGCAGGCGCGGGGGGCGGGTGCCGCGCCCCGTGCGCGATAGGGCAGGCCGCTTCGCATGGCTGAGCGCCCGGGCCCCGAGCCGATTGACTTTCCCGGCCTCGCCGCGGCGCTGCTGGCCCGCGCCGACAGCATCGTGCCGCAGTGGCTGCCGGGCGGCAAGTCTGCCGGCGCCGAGTGGGTGTGCGCGGACTTGCAGGGTGGGGAGGGGCGCAGCTTCTCCGTCAACCTCAACACCGGCCGATGGGCCGATTTCGCCGGTGACGACAAGGGCGGCGACCTGATCAGTCTCTACGCCGCGATGCATGGCCTGAACGACGGCCAGGCCGCGCGCGCGATCATGGCCGAGCTGGGTTGGCAGCGTTCCCACGCCGCGCCCGTCGCGCGGCCGCGGGCCCAAGCCAGCGAAGGCGATCCGCGGCCCGAGCCTCCGCCCGACATCGGTGGCGAAGGCGCCCGCCCGGCCCCCGTGCGCCGCAAGAGCATCTGGCGCGCGCTGGTGCCGGTGCCGCCGCATGCGCCGGCGCCCAGCTTCGAGCATTGGGAGCGCCGGCGCGAAGACATCGAGCGCACCTGGGAGTACCGTTTCGATGGCGCGCTCTACGGTCATGTGGTGCGCTTTCGCACCAGCAATGGGGGCAAGGAGATCCTGCCGCACACCTGGTGCGTGGACGAGAGCGACGGCCGCGGCACCTGCCGCTGGCACTGGAAGCAGTGGGACGAGCCGCGCCCGCTGTACGTGCCGGCCACGCTGCTGAGCGGCGATCTGTCGCTGCCCGTGGTGCTGGTCGAGGGCGAGAAATGTGCCCAGGCCGGGCACGAGCTGCTCGGCCACGAGTTCGATTTCGTGTCCTGGCCCGGCGGCGGCAAGGCCTGGCCCAAGGCGCACTGGGGCTGGTTGATGGGCCGGGCGGTGTACCTCTGGCCCGATTGCGACGCCCAGCGCTTCCCGCTCAACGCGCTCGAGCGCGAGCAGGGCGCGGACCCCAAGAGCAAGCCCATCAAGCCCGAGCCCAAGCAGCCTGGTGTGGCGGCGATGGTGGGCATCGGCTCGCACCTGATGGCCGAGCGGGGCTGCACGGTGTTCATGTGCCGCATCCCCAAGCCGGGCGAAGTGAGCGACGGCTGGGACCTGGCCGACGCCATCGCGCAGGGCTGGGATGCCGCGCAGGTGCGCGCCTTCATCCGCGCGGCCGTGCCCTTCCGCCCGCCCGACGATGCGCTGCGCGCCAAGAGTGCGCATACCCCTTCAAAAGCTGACGCGGGTGAGGGCGAGGATGCGGCGCCGGCCAGCAACGCCTGGATTGCGCACCTGCTCACCAGCATCAGCACCGGCGCGGTCAAGTCCGTGCGCGAGAACATCGTGCTAGCCCTCGATGGCTGGCCCGAGAAGCGCGTGGGCGGCATCGCCGAATGCGCCGGGCTGATCCGCTACAACGAGTTCACCAACAACGTCGAGAAGCTGCGGCCCACGCCCTGGGGTTCGCGCGCGGGCGATTGGCAAGAGGCCGACGAGCTGATGATGGGCGATTGGCTGTTGCGCCAGCACGGCCTGCCCAGCATGGCGCGCCAGGCGCTCGAAGAGGCGGTGGTGATCGTCGCCCGCCGCCACAGTTACCACCCGGTGCGCGCGCGCATGGAAGCGTTGCGCGAGCAGTGGGATGGCGTCAAGCGCCTGGACACCTGGGTGCAGCGCGTGTGCCTGGTCGAAGACGAGTGGGATCCGCGCGAGCCGCTGCAGCAGTACCTGAGCAAGGCCGGCGCCTGGTTCCTGATGGGCATGGTGGCGCGCGTGATGAGTGAGCGCCGGGTGGCCGGCCGGCTGGCGGTAGGCCCTGGAGTCAAGTTCGACTACATGCTCGTCTTCGAGGGCCCCTCGAGTTGGGGCAAGAGCACGCTGGCCGCGGTGCTGGGCGGCGACCACTTCGCCGACACGGGCCTGGACGTGGCGCACAAAGACTCGCTGATGAACATTCAGGGCATCCTGGTTTATGAGTGGAGCGAGCTCGACCAGTTGGCCAAGCAAGATATCGGCGCCATCAAGCGTTTCATTTCGAGCGCGAGCGATCGGTTCCGCGCCACCTTCGACCGTCGCCCGGCCAAGTACCCGCGCCAGGTGGTCTTCGTGGGCACCACCGAAGAGGCCAGCTACCTGCAGGACCACAAGGGCAACCGCCGCTTCTGGCCGGTGCGCTGCACGCGCCCGCCCGACATCGACTGGCTGCGCGCCAACCTCGAGCAGATGCTGGCCGAGGCGGTGCACCGCGTCGATGCGCTGGAGCGCTTCTGGCCCGACCGCGACGACCAGCGCCGCCTGTTCGATCCGCAGCAGATGGCGCGCGCGATCGAGAGCTCCATCGAGAGCGCGATCCGGCGCTACCTGTACGACGAAACCCAGAAGACGGCCATCCATGAGCCCAATGGCGCGCTCGTCAACGAGCTGACGATGCAGGAACTGCTCAACAGCATCGGCTACACGATCGACAAGCAGACCGATGCCGTGGTCAAGAAGGCCGGCTCGGTGCTGCACATGCTGGGTTGGGAGATCAAGCGCAGCAGCCGGCCAGGCAGGCCGCGCGTGTATGTAAGGCCGGCCAACCACGCAGCGCTCTTGGCCGGCGCAAGCCTGGATTCAACGCCCCCACCGGGGCACGGTGACGGTGAGGTCCGCGATGACGTTTGTCCTTTCTGACGGGGGCGCAGGCGGTGGCCAGCCCTGCGGCGAGGCATCGGCACGCGGGGACGCCATGACATAGCGCCTGGCGGCCCGGCGCACCGGGGGGTCTGTCCGAGTGTCCGCGTGGTTTGCATTGTGGGCTGGCAATGGTCTTGAGCCCTGCCACCACGGGGCCAGCGGAGCGCTGCGTGCAGATGTCCGCAAAGCGCCATCACAGCGGGCGTGCAGGGGCGGGTGCGGGCGCGCCCGCGCAGGTGAGCGAATCACATCTCCATCAGTCAATAGGAAGGACTTGGACACATGGACAGAAAGCCGAACGAAGGCCGCCGCTGGGATTGGTTGCCGGCCGCCATGCCGGGCGTGACCCGGCTGATGGTGGAAAAACGCGCCAAGCACGGCGCGGCGCATGTGGCCGAGTGCTGGCGTCGCAGCATGGCCGGCGAGCCAGGCTGGTTCTTCGCTCGTGAGGGGCCCCTGTCCGTCGGCACGCCATGGGACGATCCGATACTGGCCAACTTCGCGGCGCAGCAGGTGAGCGCCACGCAGGCCCTGCTGGTCATCCGCGAGCCGGGGGTTCCCCATGGCGCGTGACGCCGACATCGAGCGTCGCCTCATCAACTGGGCCGATTGGCTCGCCGGCCTGCGCTCGCGCGGCCTGGGCTTCGCCACCGCCAACATGGGCGCCGAGCGCGTCGACGGCGAGGGCTACGACGCGCCATCGCGCAACCCGGTGTTCGACGGCGAAGCCGAAATCACCGACAAGGCCGTGCGAACCCTCGCGCCCGATCTGCAAAAGACCGTGGTGCTGGTCTACACCGGCCCGGGTGGGCTGAGGCGCATCGCCCAGCAGCTCGGCGTGGCCGAGATAACCGTGCACACGCGCGTCTGGGCGGCGCACTACCGCATCAAGGTCTGGCTCTCCGAGCGCACGGCCGAGCAGCGCGCCCAGCACGAACGCAACGAGGCCCTGCGCCGTGCCGCGCGGTCCTGATCGGCGTGCGCAGGGGGTTTTCCACCTTATGCTTTCTCGCTACATTTCTGGCAAGCTGAGCCCAAGTCATCGAGTCCCTCCCCTCGATGGCAACCCGAACAGCCAGGTCCGCCGGCCCCTCCCCGGCGGGCCTTTTTATTGGGCGAGCCATGCGCATCGATCTGTCCAGCAACCTGCGCCAGGTCATCCCCGCCGTCGATGAGCTGTTCAGCAACCAGTTGCCCTTCGCCTGCGCCAAGGCCCTGACCGACACCGCGCGCGCCATCGCCGCCGCGCTGCCAGTCCAGGCCGAGCAAGACCTCGACCGCCCCACTGATTTCACCAAGCGCGCGTTCTTCGTCACCCCCGCGCGCAAGGACAGGCTTGAAGCCACGGTCGGCATCAAGGACCGCCAGGCCGAGTACCTCGGCTTCCAGATCGAAGGCGGCACGCGCGCCCCGCGCCGCGTCGCCCTCAAGCTGCCCAGCGTCGTGCAGCTCAACCAGTACGGCAACATCCCCGCCGGCCTGATCCGCACCCTCATCGCCCGCGCCCAAGCCGGCAAGCGCGCCACCAAAGGCCAAGCCCGCCGCTTCGGCGTCAGCCAGGCCCTCGAACTCTTCTACGGCGAGCCCGGTGACGGCCGCCCCGCCGGCATCTACAAGCGCGTCGTCAGCGGCACGCGCCACCAGCTCGTGCCCGTCATCGTCTTCCCCCGCCGCAGCGCCGCCTATCGCCCGCGCTTCGACTTCTACGGCGCCGCCCAGCGCCAAGCCGAGCGCGAATTCGCCCCCGCCCTCGACCGCGCATGGCGCCTCGCCGTAGCCACCGCAAAGTGAGCGGGTCCTTCCCCCCACTTCCCCCTCGCGGGTCGTTCGTGG
>ERZ650310.502-NODE-502-length-11619-cov-5.159460_pt1 | contig 11619 bp, 10 predicted proteins | sample MGYA00376246_ERZ650310 | MGnify/ENA primary metagenome ERZ650310 (study PRJEB26733, sample SAMN07839286) | wastewater metagenome | biome: small river; feature: stream; material: water | place: USA: North Carolina | collected 2016-03-01 ...
GCTCTTCCGATCTCCGGATTTTTCACAGCGGATCCCGCCCGTACAAAAGCTCACTAAAGTTTTATCAGCCAATTCATCTTTATGCGCAGTGATTGCCGCAGGAAATTCTGTAAATTTCTCAATATTAAAATGCAAGGCATTCTCAAAAGTACCGTATTCGACTTCGAATGCATTCCGCGTATCCACCATGACTACTGGGCGCCCCATGTCATCCGTTCCTCGATCAAGCCACTCCTGTAATTTTTTTGGCGAAATGAAATTAGCGCGACCTTCTTCTGGGCGAATCGCCGGGTGATTCATGCGGATAATTTCATTTTTAATTTTGACCAGCATCTTCTTGAAGGGCTGTGTCTCAGACCAGCTATCTTTGGTCTGAATGGGTGCAAAACGGGAATCCTGGCACAACCAATCTAAAAAGCTACGTAATTCAGGATCACTCCCTGCCAGGAACATATTGATACCTTCGCCAGTCAAGAGAATGGTTCCCTTTAGATTGCGAGAATTACATTCATCTAATATCTTGGCGCGTAGCTCAGTCAAATTGTCTAGGCTGACAAATAAATAGGCGGCTATGTTCAAAATCGGTTTCATATGTAATCTCATGAGGCTCTGGCATCTATTATCGAACAAGCCGCAAAGATGGGTGGTAATCTTGCAGTCTTAATCGAGGGAGATGATGTGATGCCGATTTTCTTGAAAATAACTAAAAAAGCTCTGTTATTGAGCGTATTTATGATGTTTGCTAGTTTTATTGCTAGCGCTCAAACTGCTGGAGTGGGTACCTGGCCTACTCAAAAGCCAATTCGTCTGATTGCTGTTTTCCCGCCAGGCGGCTCTGTTGATCAGGTGGCTCGTACCTTGGCACCAGCCTTGCAGGCTGAATTAAAGCAAAACGTGATTGTCGAAAATATTGGTGGAGCATCCGGCGTGATTGGAACCGCTGCTTTGACAAGATCAGATCCAGATGGCTATACCTTTGCGGTGGTATTTGATACGCATGGCGTAAATCCAAGTCTCAAAGATAAGCTTCCCTATGACACTATCAAGGATATCGCACCTGTAACTTTAATTGGTACATCCCCGATGGTGTTAGTTGCCAGCAAGAATTCTGGGATCACGAGCTTTAAGCAGTTGGTAGATCAATCCAAGGCTGGCAAACAATTTAGCTATGGCTCCATTGGTATTGGTAGTTTGGGGCACTTAGCTATGGCGCGTTTAGCCAAACAAGCGGGCTTTGATTGGAATCACATCCCTTATCGTGGCGGAGGCCCCCTGATGCAAGATGTATTGGGTGGACAGGTGCAATTGGCTATTGGCTCAGAATTCTTAGTCAAGCCGCACATTGATAGCGGTGGCGTAATCCCCTTAGTAATCACTACCGCTAAAAGATCTCCTGAGTTGCCAAATGTGCCAACCATCTCTGAAAGTGGCTTCCCTGGATTCAATGCGCCAGCATGGTGGGCGGTATTGGCCCCAGGTAAAACGCCACCAGCGATTGTGAACGCCATGAATCAAGCGGTGACAAAGGCTCTCAAGACGCCCGCTGTTGCATCTAAATTGAAATCGCAGGGCATTGAAATCGTTGCCGGTAATCCAGAAACTTTGCGCGACTTTATTGGTAAGCAAATTGCGGTTTGGGGCAAGTTTGTGATCGAGAACAACATTAAAGAAACACAATAAGGAATTGATATGAGTGAGCGTTTAATTCCTTATCAGCCAATGGATCTAGCTGAGCCCGCTGAATTGGTAGCCGCTATTCGTAAGAGACGTGGCGGCCAGTTCATCAATTTAGATCGTATGCTTTTGCATAGCACTCCGATCGCTGAGGGTTGGAATCATTTCATCGGTGAGATACGCAATAATCTCTCGCTAGATCCTAAGCTGCGTGAACTTGCGATGTGTGGAGTAGCCGTTCTCAATGGCGCTGAATATGAATTCTTTCATCACGCACCTCCATTTATGAAAGCGGGGGGTACCGAGGAGCAAGTGGAGGCTTTACGTTTAATTGGTCAACCGAGCTTCCCAAGCAAACTATTTTCCGCAGTTGAAAACGATGCGGTAGAACTCACGTTTCAAATGACGCGCAATATTCAGGTTGATAGCGCATTGATGAAGCGCTTGCAAGCAGCTTTGGGCAGCACTAATACTGTAGAGCTTGTGACTGTGGTGGCAGCTTACAACATGGTCTCTCGTTTTTTAATTGCCTTAGATGTCAATCCAGAGGAGCATCCTCCTGAATAAGCCATGATGCAGGATGCTTCTATTCATTGGGAGGAGGGCGGTCAGTCTTGTTCGGCGGTTTGGCATTCAGAAAATGGCATAGCAGCGCATAAAAAGGTAGTCACTGCGGATGACACCTTGACTGCAGATGACGCCTATCATTTAGCATGTGCAGGTACGGCAATCCTCTGGAAGGGAGATTTCCAAAATGCCCGCCAACTATTACAGGCTTTAGTTCGTAGGATTGATCGGCCTTCAAAAAAATCTAAGCGTGCCAGTAAAAGGGTTGATAAATCAGGTGAGCTTGCCACCCAGAAAGCGGCTGTCGATATTTTTAATCAGCACCGTTTGATTCAGTCTCAACGCGCTCGAATACTGGGTATGTTGCTAATCCAATGTAACTCTGATCACACTATCCCCTTGCGTCGTGCGCCAGATATTTCGCAGGCTTGTCTAGAGGCATATGGCACCATCACGCAATCCTATGTGGTTTCTTTGCGTGAACTCTTGGGCATAGTGAGCGCTCATGAATGGCGTAAGAATGGACTGCCTATTCTGGCCGATGAAAATGGTGAACCCATTTTCGTTCACCCCCATTACGGGGTTTTCTCGCCTGTTCGTGGGGAATACATTGAGTTGGTTTGTAGTGCGCCATTACCCAAGGCTTTAGATTCGGAATCTACTGCTTTTGATATTGGTGTTGGCACCGGGGTGCTCTCTATCATTTTGGCAAAACGTGATGTTCAGCATATTGTTGCTACCGATCAAGATGATCGAGCACTCACTTGCGCCAAAGAAAATATCGCACTGTTAAATCTAGGTTCGCAAATCGAGATTGTCAAAGCCAATTTATTTCCGCCAGGCAGGGCTTCCTTAATCATCTGCAATCCACCTTGGATTCCTGCAAGACCTAGCTCTACCTTAGAGCATGCGGTTTACGATCCAGAGAGTCAGATGCTGAAAGGATTTTTAGCTGGATTAAAAGATCATTTGTCACCCAGGGGTGAAGCCTGGCTGATTCTTTCTGACCTCGCTGAATACCTTGGCCTCAGAACTCGACAAGAATTGCTCTCTTGGATTGAAGATGCGGGCTTAGTGGTTCTAGGTCGCATCGATACAAAGCCCAAGCATCCAAAAATTGATGATGAATCAGACTTACTGCACTTCGCAAGAGCGTCTGAGATTACGTCGCTATGGCGCCTACAAATGAATCAGTAAAAACAGATTCGTTATAAGAGTTTTTCAATACCCTTAGTGCCTGTTGCCCCTTTATTCAAAGGGTTGTTTATGCACACAACATCTCATAAAATAAATGAGAATCATTGTTATCTACTATTATTAAGTTGTAGTGTGTAAGGGCTGGGATTGTTGAAGAACGCAAGATTGATAACTAATAAATATGGCTTCATCACCATTTTGGTGGCTAGCTTGCATCTGATGGTTCTTCTTTGGGTTGGCCTAGTCCAGAAGGTCTCTATGGGGGCGCCATTGGCAGACATAATGACTCTAAGTCTAAGAGATGCGCTCCCCGTTCAAATCGCATCCACAGCACCAAAAAATAATCACCGCACCGATTCCAGTAAAAGTGATTTGGTGGAGTCCATTACATTGGGCTCAGACACCAATGAGGCTGCCGCATCAACTTCGGCAACCCCAATTCCTCGCGATCGAAGTGCCTACTTTAATCCAAAGCCGCCATACCCTCTGTTGAGTAGGCGTATGGGCGAGCAGGGCGCCGTCGATCTTAAGCTGTGTATTGATAAGCTAGGTCTTGTTGAAACCATTCATTTAGCAAAAAGTTCGGGCCATCAGAAACTCGATCAGTCCGCTATGGAGACTGTAAAAACATGGAGATTTCCTGCGTTAAATGCGGGGATGGAGACTGCCTTGAACTGCTATCACCTCCCAATTCACTTTACATTGCAGGCGTGAAATGAAGTTAGACATTAGAAGATCAAATTTACAGACTGATCCTCTCGATATGGGGTGGGTGAAGGTTATCTCAAGTGCCACTTTATTGGGACAAGAAAAATCGATCGTCATCCTACATGATGGTCAGAGATATACCTTGAGTATCACCAAGCTAAGAAAGTTAATTTTGACAAAATAAAATTGCATTCATTTTTTAGCCAGCAAAAGCATCTTGATATGTGAATAGCCAGCGATTTTTTTCATCTCTGGAGATTGCATATGAAGCAGCAAAAATTGGCTTGGGCCTCAAGCATGGCATTGGCATGTGGATGGTCTTTTGCCATGGGCATTGAAGCCCGCGAAATAGATTTACCAAGGATTGATATTGTGGGTCAGGAGGAGAATGCGCGCTCCAAGATTCCTGGAACAGTGGATGTCATTAACCAAAAGCAGTTAGAGATACTGCAACCCTTATCGCTCCAGGATGCTTTAAAGACTGTTCCTGGGGTGAACATACGTGGCGATGAAGGGGGTCTTGGGTCTATTCCCAATATTGGCATTCGTGGATTAAACCCAAGTCGCAGTCAAAAAGTCCTACTTTTGGAGGATGGTGCACCGATTCATCCAAGCCTATTTATCTCTAACGCTTCCTATTACAGCCCGCCTGTAGATCGGATGAGTGGAATTGAGGTCTTAAAAGGGGCTTCTGGTTTGCAGTATGGGCCATCCAATATTGGTGGAGTAGTCAACTACCTCACAAAAACACCAGAGCATGGCTTTAAGGTTTCTGGCAAAGCAGGGAACTATGGGTATCAGTTGGCACAAATTGAGGCCGGAGGAAAATCAGAGTCGAATGGTGCTGTCGCTGGGCTCAACATCATCAAATCAGAGTCCAATGGATATCAAGACAATGGATACAAGATGTACGATATTTTATTTAAAGGCGGCATTAGTATCGAACCCAATCAGTGGCTTAGCGTTAAATATACCCACTATGACAATAATATTAATACCTCATATGTAGGATTAAGACCAAACCAATACAACAATAAAATATCCTCGAATCCAGCCCCCAATGACAACTTCATCACCCAAAGAAACGCCGTTGATCTTAATCATGCTTGGGAATTAAGTTCTGATACTAAGCTGAATACTTTGGTTTATTGGAGTAGGTTGGGACGAGATTATTGGCGCCAAAGTATTGCTGCACGTACCGCCGATAAAACTTCCTTTAATTCATGTGACGGCAGTAAAGCTTGTATGTTTGGCCGTAACCGCGAATTTCAAATGCTTGGGATTGACACTCGTATCTCCCATGCCTATAGCGCCATGGGAATGAATAACGTATTTGAGTCAGGGATACGTTTGCATACGGAATCGCAATCAAATCAAATGGTGGCATCTACAAGCTACGCGAAATCAGGCGGAGTGATTGGACATGAAGAAAATAAAGCCAATTCATTGGCGATCTTTGCTCAAAATCGTTTTTCAATCACCAATAATATTGCCCTTATCCCAGGCCTCCGTATAGAAAGCTATAACCAGTCTCGTAATAACGTTCTTAATCAAACATCAGGAAGTGCCAAAAATTTAGAAACAGTTCCGCAGCTGGGGGCGACCTGGCAGCTGATTCCAGAGTTGCAGATGTATTCAAGCGTGTACAAAGGCTTTGCGCCTGCACAGCTAGCCACAGCAATCAATGAAAAGGGAGTTGATCAACAATTGGATCCAGAGCGCTCTACTAATTTTGAGTTTGGATTGAGGGGTCAAAATTCTGGATTAACCTATGATGCAGCAGTTTTCAGCATGGACTTTAGCAATCAAATTGTGAATCAAAGTCTTGCCGCTGGAATTTCTAAGGCTAATGGCGGTAAGAGTCTGCATCAAGGAATGGAATTAGCTTTGGGTTACAGGCTGGGAGCGGGGTGGAGCGTCAATGGAAATATGACCTACATTCCGGTGGCAAAATTTGTGGGTAATTCTTCTATGGGGCGAGATGGTAATCGTATTCCCTATACGCCCGATCTTATTTCCAATCTTGGGGTGAACTATGAAAAAAATGGATTCAATTCTCTAGTAAGCTTAAATTACTTATCGGCTCAATTTTCTGATTCTGCTAACTCGATTCCCGCAAATGCAATTGGCACTACAGGGGAAGTACCTTCAGCTACAACTGTGAATTGGTCTGCAAATTATGTAATTAATAAGAGTTTGAAGGTTTTTGGAGTAGTCAATAATGTTTTTAATAAGCGCTACATCTCCAGTAGAAGTCCTGATGGTATCTTTGCTGGCGCACCATTAAATTTTCAAGCTGGCATGAGTTACCAATTCTATTAATTTGAGAATATAAGACCCAGGACAATTGGTTATTTAGCAAATAACTGACTTGGGTCCTCAAACGCTTTGAACTCCAAAGCATTGCCAGCAGGATCGAGGAAGAACATCGTCGCCTGCTCCCCCACTTTTCCTTTAAAGCGAATCTGCGGTTCTATGATGAATTTGATGGCACTCTTGCGCAATCGATCTGCTAATGCATGCCAATCTGCCATCGTCAGTACAACACCAAAATGTTTTACAGGAACTTGATGCCCGTCAACTTCATTTGAGGCTGCATGGCCGCATTCTTGAGGTGCGAGATGGGCAACCAATTGGTGTCCAAAGAAGTCAAAGTCAATCCATTCATCAGAGCTTCGACCCTCAGCGCAACCTAAGGTGCTGCCGTAAAAAGTGCGGGCTGCCTCTAAGTTATCTACTGGAAACGCAAGATGAAAAGGTTGGATAGTTGACATGGTGGCTCCTAGCAATGATGTGGATCTGAGCTTAGCACGCTTAAATGTGTGCAATAGCAAAGTTTAGTATATTGAGATGATAAAAATAAAGCTGTTTAATGGAGACAAAATGATTATGTTTCAATTCGGTAAATTGTGCCGCTCTATTGTCCGAGGCGTCCTCATTCTTGTCTTTTCGACGGTGGTGCACGCCGCCTACCCAGATAGGCCAATTAAGCTCATCGTTCCCTATCCTCCCGGCGGAGCAACTGATGTGATTGGGCGCATTCTCGCCAAGAATCTTGGTGAATCTTTGGGGCAGCAAGTGTTGGTTGAAAATCGTGGTGGAGCTGGCGGTAATATCGGCGCAGAAGCGGTAGCCAAGGCAAATCCAGATGGCTATACCCTCTTGATGGGTGCAGTGACTTCGCATTCAACGATGGCAACCCTTGAAAAAGGGAAGCTACGGTATGACCTTTTAAAAGACTTCACTCCAGTCATGATTGTTGGTTCCGTTCCTTTGGTCGTAGTTGTCAATCCTAACGTGCCAGTAAGAACTCTCAAGGGTTTGGTTGATTATGCAAAAGCAAATCCAGATAAATTAAATTACGCCTCTTCAGGCGCGGGTGCGCCACAAAGAATGGGCGCAGAAATTTTCCAAAAAGAAGCGGGTATCAAAATCACGCATGTGCCATACAAGGGTAGTGGCCCGGCTATGACCGATTTGGTCGCAGGTCAGGTCAATATGATGGTCGAAACTGTTCCCGCTGCATTGCCATTTATTACTGCCGGACAATTGCGTCCATTGGCGGTGACGACGGCAAAGCGTATTTCAATGTTGCCTGATGTTCCCACTGCTGCTGAGTCTGGTATGCCAGCTCTAGAGGTGAGCTCCACCTTTGGTGTACTTGCTCCGGTAGGGACGCCGACGCAGATCATTGACCAGTTAAATAGCGCTATCGCTAAACTGCTAATAAACCCAGAGGTTAAAGAAGCATTTTTAAAGCAGGGCGTCTATGCGGCTATGCCAACGAAACCTAAGCAGTCTGCAGAATTGTTGGCTGCGGAAGTGAAGCGCTGGGAAAAGGTTATCAAAGAGGCCGATATTAAAGCTGAGTGACTATTATTTATCTTTTAAGTTAAAGAATCATTTATGACAAGCAATACAAATAAAGAGAAAAAGCAGTCCACTGAAAGTGGCTTGCGTAAGGGCTTAACCAGTTATGGTGACAAAGGATTCTCCTTGTTTTTGCGTAAAGCATTTATTAAAGGCGCAGGCTACACCAATAGCGCATTAGACCGTCCTGTCATTGGCATTATTAATACTGGCAGCGCTTTCAATCCTTGTCATGGCAATATGCCGCAACTGATTGAGGCGGTAAAGCGTGGAGTGATGCTGGCCGGTGGTTTGCCGATGGATTTTCCAACGATTTCTATTCACGAGAGTTTTGCTGCTCCGACAAGCATGTATTTACGCAATTTGATGTCGATGGACACCGAAGAGATGCTACGGGCTCAGCCGATGGATGCGGTAGTCATGATTGGTGGTTGCGATAAAACAGTCCCTGCACAAATGATGGGTGCTGCTTCTGCGGGTCTTCCGGCAATTCAGCTAATCACAGGTTCAATGCTGACTGGTTCACACCGCAGTGAGCGTGTGGGTGCTTGTACAGACTGCCGTCGTTACTGGGGCAAGTTCCGTGCCGGCGAAATTGATGAAATTGAAAAAGATGAAGTCAACGATCAATTGGTGGCCAGCGTGGGCACCTGTTCGGTGATGGGAACTGCTAGTACGATGGCTTGCATTTCTGAAGCATTGGGAATGACAGTGCCTGGCGGCGCAACTCCGCCAGCGGTAACGGCCGATCGGATTCGGATTGCGGAAGAGACGGGTACACGTGCTGTGCAGATGGCCATAGATGGTTTAACAATCGACAAGGTATTAACAGCAGACGCTTTTGAAAACGCGATGCGCGTTTTATTGGCGATTGGTGGATCTACAAACGGTATTGTGCATTTGGCTGCTATCGCAGGCCGCATGGGCTTAGAGATTGATTTGGAAGCTCTCGATCAGATGGGTGATGAGACTCCAGTTCTTGTAGATCTCAAGCCCTCTGGTGATCACTATATGGAGAACTTTCATGATGCCGGTGGTATGACAACGCTGCTGCGTGAACTCAAGCCCCTACTAAAACTTGATGCGATGACGGTAACGGGTCGCACTTTGGGTGAAGAGATCGATGCAGCGCCGCCCAGCTTTAAGCAAGACGTGGTGCGTAAATTGGATAATCCTATTTATCCGCGCGGCAGTATTGCAGTCCTGCGTGGTAACTTGGCTCCTGGTGGCGCTATCATCAAGCAATCTGCTGCTAATGAAAAACTGATGGAGCATGAGGGTCGAGCGATTGTTTTTGAAAACAGTGAAGATCTAGCTAATCGCATTGATAGCCCCGACTTAGATGTCACTGCAGACGATATTTTGGTCCTTAAAAATATTGGACCTAAAGGTGCACCCGGCATGCCCGAGGCAGGATATATTCCGATTCCAATGAAGCTTGCTCGCGCTGGCGTAAAAGATATTGTGCGGATTTCTGATGGACGCATGAGTGGTACGGCGTTTGGAACAATTGTGTTGCATGTGACGCCAGAAGCCGCGGTAGGCGGTCCCTTGGCGCATGTGAAGAATGGTGATCGCATTCGTTTGAGTGTGAAAAATCGTGAGATTAGTTTATTGATCTCAGAGGAAGAGTTGGCTAAGCGCGCCAAAGAGAATCCAGTAATAGAGCCGACTGCAGAGCGTGGCTATCTGAAATTATTCTTGGATACAGTCACACAAGCAGATAAGGGTGTTGACTTTGATTTCTTGAGAGCAGTAAAGATAACTGGTAAAACTCCGAAGCGTTGATGCATTAAGTGCAAATGAAAAAATTGATACAAAGGAAAACACCACCTCAATAGGTGGTGTTTGACTGTTACAGACTTCTAAAACGGTAGGTTGACGGGAATCGAGCTAAACAACAAACCCGAGATCCATCTTATTTTGAAATCAAATCAATGTAAGGTTGATAGCTAAAACTGCGGTTGCGAGATTGACCGGTGACTTCAGTAACGATTCCAAGCTCTTCTAGAATTCTGGCTGCGGCGTTCGCGGTTGGAAAGGTTGTCTTGAGCTCTGCCTTGATGCGATCAATCGTAAATCGCGGCATCATCGGTAGTAACTCAAAGAGTCGCAAGCTTGCCGGGCTTGCAGTTTGAGATGCTAGTAATAAGCGCCTATCTGCCGATACTCTAGATGCCACTTCAATAATTCCTCTTTCAGCTGACGTGGCTGCCTCGGTAACGCCCTCTAAAAAGAAGCTGACCCAGGACTCCCAATCACCCGCCGTTCTGATGGCGCCGAGTAAACGGTAATACTCCAGTTGATGTTGCTTTAAATAAGAGCTTAAATACATCAGAGGTTCCGGTAGCAGGTTGAAATACTCCAGCAATGCTGCAATTAATAGACGTCCGATACGGCCATTACCATCCAAAAATGGGTGAATGGTTTCAAACTGGGCATGAGCAAGGGCGATGTTAACCAGACGCGGTAGACCATCATCTTCCTTGTGAATAAATTGCTCAAGATTAGCTAGAAGCCTAGGCACTTCATCCGCTGGTGGTGGAACAAAAACCGCATTACCCGGCCTTGTGCCACCAATCCAATTTTGAGATTTACGAAGTTCACCTGGTTGCTTGCCGATACCCCTTACGCCATTGAGAAGTAATTGATGGGCGCCACATAAAAGACGAACGCTAATCGGCAGACCAGCCTCATCGCGCAAGTTTTCCCTAACAAACCGAAAGGCTTGCATGTAGTTGGTGACTTCTTCAATGTCATCAGCATTCTTAATATCTAAGCCGGCTTCATCATCAAATAAGTCGGTGAGGGTAGCTTGAGTTCCCTCAATCTGGGAAGTAAGTAAAGCCTCTTTACGGATGGCGCCATAAAGCAACCAATCAATCGATGGCACTAAACCTGTTACGCCAGATAGGCGTGCTAATGCGAGCTCAGCCGCCTTGTTTTGCTCTACATAACAATCAGGTGAGAGTGCTGGATCAATGGGTGGCAGGGGCGCAGGAACAAAAGCCTTAACGGATTCGCTAAGGGTAGTTGTAACAACGTAAGTGCCGCTAACTCGGTTCATATTAAAGAGTTCTTTAATGTAAATGTTTATATTAAAGGATTCATTAATAAGGAGTCAAGCTATTAAAGCCACCATTAATTAGCCGTAAGCTACCGCTTTAGAGGCGTTTAAAGCGGTATTCGCCCATCTCAACATCCAATTACACCCGATTGATATTTCTTCAAGGGCACCCCTCACGGCCATGGGCCATGACCAAAGAAATGTTTTTTTATGTCCAGGGTGATGCAATCACATATTGAACATTAAGACTGCAAGCATGCTACTAGGGGTTGAGCGGTTGATGAAGCTCTTGATCCCCTTTATCCGTAAGCTTTCCAGAAATACCCCCAACCATGTTTTTTTACCCAGTTCGATTTTGCTTGAATACCCCCAATAATACCCCCAGAGGTTTTGGCTAGAGCTGGATTTAGAAAGACCATGATGGCCTTGCAGGCCTTTATCTATAAAGAAAAACGCCACCCTGGTGGGTGGCGTTGGACTGTTACAGACTTCAAAATGGTGGAGTCGGCGGGAATCGAACCCGCGTCCGCAAATCC
>ERZ650310.503-NODE-503-length-11612-cov-2.450896_pt1 | contig 11612 bp, 8 predicted proteins | sample MGYA00376246_ERZ650310 | MGnify/ENA primary metagenome ERZ650310 (study PRJEB26733, sample SAMN07839286) | wastewater metagenome | biome: small river; feature: stream; material: water | place: USA: North Carolina | collected 2016-03-01 ...
AAAGACTAATCTTAATCAGACTACTTGTAGAGTATGATATTTTGAAAGAGTGAGCTCTGTTGAGCAAACCTTCGAAGGTAAAGATGAAGGTTGCTCCCGCCCACGATCGTAGAACGTCGTAGACATGGTAGAGCGTGGCGCGGAACCGCGTTTGCGTTGTATGTCGCATACTGGCCCGCTGACACCCTCCCCTGATGTGAACCAGGAGAGCACATCACAAGCTGGAATAAAGGGCCAGCAAAAGAAAAAAATTAGCCCCCCCCCCGTAGGTAGGAGGATCATTTCCCTGAGAACAGGGAGTGTCGAGATGCCCGATGAAGGAGGCTGATGATGGATGGGCATCCCGACATTTTGCATCATCAACGGCAAGGATTGCCATAATGCCCCATAAGGTATGGAGCATGTCGATGATGCAGGACCCAACCCAATGCTTTAGTCAGCATGTCAGCTGGGTTGATGACTCCAGGGAGGTGGACCATGACCAGGTCTCCTAGGAGTCTCCAATGTTGAAGAGCAAAGAAGCGAATCTGGATATGACGAGATCGTTCAGTCGGTCGGCTGTGATTGACGATCTTTATCGCAGAGTCGTTGTCTTCATATATTGGAGTGGGGTCCTTCTGCCCATAGCCAAGTTCTTGAAGCACAAATCGCAAGCATTTCGTGACTTTAGCGGCAGAGTTGGCAGCGATGAGTTCGGCTTCGGTCGAGCTTTGCGCACATATGGATTGTGTGCGAGACCTGTAAGCTACCACTCCTCCTGCTAGACAACAGCCGTATCCTGTCGTGGAGCGTCATTGCCGTAACTCGTTTGCGTGAGCGGCATCCACAGCGTTATCAATTGTAACAAGGACTGTGGAGGCGGCATCCCAGGTAGGCCGTCGTCAAATACCATTGGTTCGTAGGGTACCTCTGGTAGATTCGCGATGGGGTGTTGACGCCAATACATTATTCCCCAGTCTTGTGTCTGGCGGAGATAGATAGCCAGATGCTTCAAAGACTTGTAATGCAATTCGTTGGGTGCAGTGGAGAATTTCGCTAACGTCGTAACTGCATATCCTATGTCCGGATGACATAGGACGTAGGCGAACAATACTTCTCCAAGTACGCTGCGATACCCGAATCCCATTTGCTCCTCTAGCTGCTTGTGTTCGGGTGTGTTTTCACAGGGACCTGCTGCTAGATTGAAGAGTCCCGCCACGTCACTTTCATGTAACGGTGGTTTGGGTTTGCGACTGTCTTCTCTCGGTGACGGGTTTTCCCAGCCATGAGCCTTAAGTAGTCGTCGGATGTACGATTCTGCCGAGATTTTAATGTAGTCCCGCGTTTGCGTCACATCGTAGCCGTCGAATGAATCGACGAGGCCCAAGTAATCAAACGGTGCAGTGCTTTCGACGTGCAATTGTAGCTTCGCCCCGATCTGTGTGCATATGTGTTTCGCCGTTGCTTCGCTCTTGCACCCGAATGCGAAATCGTCGACTTGTCGAATGAGTAAGACTTTCTCACCTAAGAACGTGCCCGAATATATGTTCTTTTCGTGCGTTGTGTTCTTGAAGCCTAGTTCACGGAGAATGCCACTTATGTGCTCTTCCCACAGACGAGCCGCTTCTGGATGACCTTGTAGTGCGCGTAGAACTGGTAGCACCATGTCCTTATCAAGCCATGTGCCCGTTCGCTTGTGGTACCAGTCTCTGAACGCATCGTCCACCTTCATGAACGTAGGCTTGGATGGTCCCGGAGAGTGTGCGAATGCATCTTTGGCGTCTCCTCCATAAATGGTTAACCCGTCCGCTGCGCATAAAGCGACAAACAGCCTAAATATAGGGTGCTCCAAACAAGATGCGTAGGTATTCGTGGACGAGTGTATTTCTGGAGCAGCGCGTGGCGATCCATCGCAACATACTCGCGATCGACGCTTTCCGTTTACCTTGACTCTATACTGCCAATGAAAGCGCATCAGGATGCCTCCCTCTGGCAGTTTCACTGGCGCGCCGAACATTCCCAACGCATCCATTTGGTCGAGTTGTTCGATCTCATTTTTGTGCCAGAGATCCCATGTGGGTAATTTCTGCAGTGCTCGCCGACTGAACCTTGGCAAAGCTCGTTCTTCTGGCGATATTGCTTCGGATTGAAGAGCATTGACATACGCACTCTTCGGCAGTGCATCATCGTTAAGTAGCCGGTGCACTGCTTCCATCACTTGAGGGTCTTGTAGAAGAGTTTCCACCTCGTCTACATTATGTAGCAGTTCTTCATAGGGGTCGTCGTCATTTAGATGGATTCTGCATGTGGCAGCTTCGTACATCCCTAGCGAATCCATAGGCAAATATGGGTTAGATTCTAGGAATCGCATTCGCGCGTCTTCTCTTGCCTTTTCTTGGACTCGAGTGGATCTTCGACGATGAGTAGTCGTACTCGCTTCTCTGATTAGAGCACTCGGATCTAAATCTTCTGCCCTGTCTCCTGAAGGTAAGCTTGACCTCTTGCGTACGGATGACGTTTTCTTGCGTACATTCACTGTGTTCGCTGGAGCCTTCCAGTCACATATCTCCGCAGCTGTCATTTCCTCCCAGTCACCGTCGTCATACAGTACTTTCCAGACTGTGACTTGTTTTCCGCGTGAGTCATCGATTTCGTAGGGGCCATCCACTACTTTGCCACTGTAGAATATGCCACCTTTGAACTCCTTGTTTATCACTGTCCCTAATTCAGGTACATAAGACGTCTCCGTGATAGAAGTCTTGCTTGGTGATAACGATGACTGTGCCTTCGTGCTCATAGCATTCTTGTTCGTGTCCGCCATATCGTCTTCGTCGAGATCAAATCCTGGCAGTTCCAATTCGTCGTACGCTCTTCTTACTGCATCTGCGCTTGGTTTTGGTTCGCTAGCCAGCACCATAGTAAATGACTTGACTTTAGCTGCTCGCAGTTCTGCGAACTTCTCTAGAGCTTGGTCCTTTGACACGATTGCCTCGTCATCAATGGCCGTGATGAATGCGCCTCGATACTTTCCATGTGTCGTTCTCTGAGAGTCTCCGATCGTGTTACAACTGTATCGACTCTTCTTGCCACCATTCGGAGTGAACTGTCCGATAAATACTCGCTTCAGACAGTCATCTTCTTCTAGTACGAATCCATATGTGGGGTGTTTGCACCTCACGATTACCTTGACATCATGTTCGTAGAAGAAAGGATGTGCGGATGTCGTAAAAGGTGGTATCGTCACGGAAATCTTCTCCGCGGGCATACGTTCTTCGTGCCGGTCCAATAGTAAGACATTGGGAGGCAATTGCTCTCGAGGCAGGTCGTTGTATCCTTCGTCGAACCTGACGTGATATCCGTACTTGACTCGTTTTGTGTCTGGGTCGTACCATACCACATTCTTGAGCGTGTTCGTTCGATAGCCAAGGAATATACCTTTCTTCGTATCTTGCACATACTTGGCCTTGTTCTTCCAGGCAATGATTTTCACCCATAGTCGACAGCCAAATGTGCGCAGCAGGCTTAAATCATCCTTGCACCCATTCAGTTTCTGGTGTGCTGATTCTTCTGCGTCCCTTCTCGGTAGTGCCGAGTTCTTGATACGTAGAAAATGGTAGAATGCGTAGGGCCAGAATTTAATCTCTAGTCCCGCTCCAATCAGCATTGCACGAATCGCCTTGTCCACGGTATAATTGGCTCGTTCCACCAGACCGTTCTGGTGATGTGCGGCAGTACCTGTAGGTCTGATCTCGTAGTCGAATTCTTTCTCGAATAGATCGCGCACTGCCTTGCTCTTGTACAGTTCCCCACCTTGATCCATAAAGACATAACGATCCTTCACGTCGTCTGCGACATGTTTGGTCAGCCATCTTCGTAACCACGCTATAGGTGGAGCCTTAGACTGCCTGCATACGCCGTCTAGCCTTTCAGTGGCATGATCATACAGTAATAGGTAACAGGTTTCACCATGTATACCCATGTAGTCATTGATTCGCATTTGTTTCTCGTCCTGCGAATTCTTCGACGCTTGTCCTGCGAATGAGAAGTCTAACGATAGTCCCTGTCCAGGCTTCGTTGCTGTTCTTGTGACTCCGTCGCCCCTTTCTCGTGCCTTCATATTCGCTGCTAGGCACACTGGACAGTTATCAATGACCGAGGTCTTTCCCGATATCTTGGGAACCCCATCTGCGAACATGTGGGCACGACATAATTGTTCTCGACCACAATGACCCAGTCTCTGATGCCATAGTAGCCGTTCTTGTTTAACGGACAGCTTGTAAATCTCAAGTTCGTGCTTGCAAGTGTTCTTGGGATGATCTTCGATCGCCGTTAGACCAGCACGGTCCGCTTCTTGTAAGGACATCTTACACACTTCTTCGGTCTGAGGCATCGGTGCAAGTACTGGTCGGGTATAGCACAAACCACCTACTGTACTCCCTCGCACAGTAATATTCTCACTGTCACGTAGCTTGTGTGTCAAAGAGTATACGAAAGACTTGTCCTCGTTGTTGCATTGTAGAGTGTATCCGCCACAATTACTCCCGAGTAACGACTCGAATGACCTTGGCGAGATAATGAAGTTCGGTATCTCCGGTGTATAACAACACCGGATGGGTACATACCCCGTATTGTTTTCTGCTGGAATGCGCACCGTCCCGAATCCTGTAGGTACCACTGGTGTGCGACCGTCTGCACATATGAGTCTAACCCTGCATGGGTTCTTCTCTGTGAATTTCTTGTATCCCCACAACACAGCCAAGTCGTTCGTCGTCGATGCTTGAGAGCCTCCATCGAGATGTGCTCGATATGAATCCACATGCTTGGATTCCAAATTGGAGAGTTCAAGTATCTGTTCTGACCCATGTCCTTGCAATGAATCATCCATTGAGTCCATACTATCATCATCGGACGACCAGCTTCTTTCAGAGAGTTCATCAACCGAAATCACCATTTCTGGTACACGATTGACTATCACGCTATTCAGACGTAAGGAATTGAATTCTGGATCTTCCATCAGTAGACGATGCATGGAAGAGGCATCCGAATCGGAGTCCACCGTGGAAACCGTTCCGTCGTCCGTAGTTGAGTCGTGGTCGGTTGAGTCGTGTAGTGAGTGTGAGTCGTGAGACGATTCAGCACGTGTGCGTCGGAAAATAAAGTTTGGACGCGCGGTCCCTCCCCGAATCGTCGAAGAGGAACGGGTGTACCCTCCCCTGATGTCAAATGCGGACGATGTATTTGACACAGGTTCAGTTAGAGCTGATGAGGCATCATCGGGACCGATTGATCCTGCGGAGGATAGTACCCTTGAGGTTCGGTCGACATCCCCGCAGACTGCAGCATCGCTTCGACATTGACTAGGGCTGTGACTGATGGAAGCTACATCGGTCTGCCCTAAGGAAAATCCTGATCCAATCCAAGAAGATCAGCATCTTCATTGGGAGTTGTAGTAACTTCCCGCATGTTGGCATTACGCCGACTGAGTTTAGCAAACACAGTCTTTTGTGCCTCCGCATTGCCATTGAGGGCCGGACAACAGTATGGCTCATGCACAGTACCACATACAATGCATGGAGAGGTCAATGCATGCAGCGAGAGGTCTTCGTCAACGTCATCTTGTGAATCCGCTGTTCCTGCATCAGACAGCGTGTCGTCATCATTGTCCTCTGTCAATGCCCTGACATGTCTATCCCCAGACCTTGGAGTACGACGAGAGTCTCCCGAGCGTCTGGTATTGTTACTACTAGAGCGGAAGCGACCATCCGCAGTACGTGTAGTGGTACTAGCGCGAGCGTGACCGGTGGTGGCAGTTGATGCCGCCGACGCGCGTCCATGCAACAGTCTGAACGCAGGGAGCTCCAAATATTCCTTGAGAGTAGTAACCAACCGTTCTCGAGTGAACTTGTACGCGCACGCCGGGACATGTCGTTCCTGATCATACATCGTGCGCAAATATGCCGAGTATTTACACGAGTCCAGGAATCGAATCACATGAACTGGATGAGTCCAATCGTGGCTTGTGTTCATGAAGGCAGTTTGGATCCGGTAATGATATTCCGCTTGTCGGAAGTGGTCTTCGAGCGTCAAACGATCCTGTTGAGGATGACCTTGAATAAGTACTCCATTGTCAGTATAGGCTGGATGGAACCGACCCATAATGATTTGAAGAGCCTTGTACCCATTTGTGTCATATCGAATCTCTTCGTAGTTCGGATGACTCGAAGGTACAACCTTGTCCTTCTTGAAGTGATTATGGAGAATGGTCGCCCAATTTCGCACGTCACTGCCATAGAAACTCGGCACATCGGCTTCTTCCACGTCACCACAGATCAAATGAGCGTATGATCGCTCGGGTTGGAATTGTTCGTACGCTGGCACATATATGCCGTAGTCGTGACACACGCGAATGAAATCGACATACCAGCGATGAATCCCGCATGGATCAATGGAATCCATGTATGGAGCTGCACGATGGAATTCTCGTTCGAGAATGTTGGGTTGTAGAACCAGTCCCGCAGAAGAGATGATACCCTTTCCCAGACTCGAATGCCAGTAGTACTTTCGTTTGATCAACACTACTGGTGTGCGTCCTTTCGTGACCGGTCCAGGTCTACCAACTTGTACATGATATGCGTATGGCTGCACGTACTCGCTTGCAGGTAGCACGATACTCGGATCTAGGCCAGCTTCATAGCGTTGCCTCACCGGATCGGGCAACTCTCTCTGGATGATGGCATGTGTGGATGCATCAATCTTGCGAGGTTTCGAATCATTAGGCTGCGGAGCATAGGCTTTGAGATAAGTCTCGTAATCAAATCCTCGTACAGTGAATGACACTGGATACGGATTATTCAAAGATCCAATTTCGGTAGGGTCGTGAGACATGTTGGGTAGATTTCCACTTCCTGAGTGCGTCGTACGAGCCGGAGAAGGTGGCACAGGTGGTGGTGGCATTGGCAAATTGGACGCCACAGCTTGACCAATGTCCGACCCAATATTCCGCATCATACCTCCTAACAGATTTAGTTGATTCTGTTGGGCTTGGATTGCTTCCTGTTGTAGTCTAGCTTGTTCACAATGCATATGAGTGAGTCTGTCATCAGCTCCTCGCTGCATTTGAATCACACCATTCATTGCAGCAGCAATCTGAGTCATAATCTCCACTAGAGCTTGAGTCCCGGCAGCATCATTGTTAGACGCATTAGGGCTCCCTCCCGAATGGGATGGATTGGGACTCCCAGATGGAGATGGGTCCAAACTCCCAGGTAGCGATGTCTCAGAGCTTTCGTAAAGACTCTTGTCGTCTTCGTCCCATTCAATCAATTCGTCGTGACGAATTTGGGATCCGTCGCGATGTGTGCCATAATCCAAATTTACCGGAGGACATCGTATATAATCCCAGAGCCGAGACCAATTCCAAGTAAATCCAGAGTCCGGATGTGGTGGCGCATTCACACAAGGATGAGTCTCATGATGATCTGCCAGGAATGTAAACATCATTGTCAATGGTAGATCCTCTGCACGAGTCATCGCTGCTTCTTCTAGGTAAGCTTCCAGGATTCTCACAACCAATGCCGTCCCAGCCGTTGAGTCTTCAACCACCACATTGTGACCTCCGCCAATGGCCAGAGATCGAGTAGGAACCGTGACGCGCATCGTTCCCATTATCACTCCAATCCTTGCTGGATTAGGGTTAGGAACACCTTCGAATCGTTGAGCAAAGATGCGCACAATTTCGCTTACGAGAGTCCGCTTGAAGGATATATTGGACCTCCACCCATCTATAGGCATGACACCATCGTTTTCTGGATTCATACTGAACAGGCGATCAATTGGTATATCCGTTTCCAGTTGCCAATTCCTGAGATCTCCACGCAAAGTCTGCATTTTGATCTCGACGAGGTCTCTCAATTCTTCGGTAAAGAGTAATGGACATCCGCCATGTTTGCCAAGCCGATGTTTATAGGGGAAATTCTTATCGTACTTGTTGATATCGTCATCGTTCTGTTCGGTCTTCTGCGAACCTCCATCGTTGTTCTTAGGAAGTGGTTTCTTCGATAGGTCTTCATTAGCTCCTGCATCCGTTGGTTCAGTATCAGGTGCTTTATTATCATCAGACTGAGGAGAATCTACAGTGTACACTGTAGGACCTCGAGTCGGTTCCAGAGTCGGTTCCGTATCCATCAGGGGAACCGCAGTATCCACTTCGAGTACAGTTTCCGGTCCTTGATTCGGAGTACTGAGTTCGGTAGGCGTCACTTGCATATTGCCTTCCGTACTCTGCATAGCAATCCACTGTTCTTCCGATATTTCTTCGATATTGTTCTTGAATTCATCACACTTAGGGGACGCATCATCATAGAAGTTCGAGACATTCCCAGTGGATGGAGTTCCCATCCCGAACGACATAAATGTCTCATTGGTCCTACCGAAGACCGGAGCTTGAACTTCAACTGCATCTTCTTTGAGTGACGAGATCTGGGAATCGTCTCCTGACGAACCGCTTGGTCCCGACAACGGGATGTACTCCCCATCAGGAACTTCAACATTGGGATTATCTCCTCCTAAATCGGACTTGTACAGATTCGTCACAACACTTCCAGCAGCATCCTTGAGGATCGTAGCAGGTCCGAACAGATTGGACATTACCGTCTTAGTGCGAAAGGGTGTATTTGTGACCGCTTTCTGTATCTTGGGAAGAGTAGTCGAACCAAACTTGCGAACATGCGTCATCCAATTCTCCTTAGGCGTAGTAGGCGAAGGAGACTGAAATGGCGCCTTCTTCCCAGTCGAGCCGGCACTTGTAGTAGATTCCAACACGGCAGGTTCATAGATCGACTTAGAGGGATCTAGAATCTTGACAGCTGTGTTGGCCGTCTTGATAGGAGGTAAGACAGCTTCGGGATCTACTTGTTTAGGAGCTGTAGTTCCCGACTTCACTCCGTCATTCTTGATGGTCCATGGAGACAACTTCTCGATCATCGGATCTAAATCCGTAGGAGAATCAGTCTTTTCCACGGCCGTCAAATTGCCCGTAGGAGAATTGGTTTTCTCCATAGTAGGCGAATCGCTGGAAAACTTCAACGGAAAAGGTTCACGAGGCGGAGTACCTTTCAACACCGTACGCTTCACGGTACTCGTCGTAACAGCCTTTTCAGCTTGCTGAATACGCTGCGGCGTTCCGTTTCCGGCATCGCCAACTTTCGTCTTGGGAGAACTCTTCTGTTTAACAGAACCGTCAGGTGCAAGAACGGGTTTTCCGGTAGTCTTTCCACGCGTACCGGTGTCCGTCTTGCCAGTCTCATCGGGTTTCGCCTTCTTGCCGTGCGCGATAGGGTTACCGGCGTTGCCGCGTCCACCCTTACCATGATTTCCGCGATTAGGAGATCCACGACCACGTCCACTTCCCCCAGTAGGTCCACGTCCACCTCGACCAGAGTTGTTACGTCCTCCTTTACCTGGAGCACGTCCTTCGCCTCCAGTACCGATGTTGCCATCACCAGGAGTACTACCTTTTCCACCAGACTTGTTGTTCTTTCCGCTCATGATTGTTGTAAAGTAAATGCTTTTGGAGATCGTGGGCTTGATACCACAGTTATGTTCTCGAATATCAAATAGATTGCTCTTCTTGTTGCTATAGTATCGACCGAATTCAGTTACGTTGACTGAATTAATCGAATTATGAGATTGACAATAGCAAAAATAATGGCAAACCTTTTGTGCTTTTTAGATGTTCTTGAGCGGAAATCCAAAACTCCGTTGTACCAGCTTGTACAGAGTTTCTACGTCAAGTATTTTCAGTGACCATCGTGATGACCCTGTTTTCGTCAACTTCGAGGAGACGGAACAGAAACGACCGTTATTAAGATACAGCCGTTACACGGATTTATGGTCTATCGGAATTCGTCAATTCCACGTCGTCTCTTCGTTAGTCGTATTATCTCAGGATAGGGTTAGGAGTCCCGCGACTAATATCCGCGAAACATCTTTTCGATAATATACGATGACAGAGAACGTAATTTTGCCATGACCATGGCGTTGCAAACCGCTGCAATATGCGGCATGCGTATATGTTGTTGTAAAAATGGGTTCGTGTATGCGATTGGTTCCACTAGCATGAGTACCGATATCGAACCCTGGAATAACAGAATTCAATTCTCTCGAAATCAGTTGTTCCGTTTCTCGTCGACATGAAATACTCGATTTCATTTGCGACTTTGTTGTTGATGTATTATCCGAGACATCGTCTCCTTTCCGGTGCCGAATTTCCGGAGTATTTGCTAGTTATCGGCGGAGTGCGATACGAGGTTAATTCAACTCGTCAATACCAAATATTCGTCACAGGAGGATTTCATCATCACAACGATTATCCTCCATTTTCACTCCAAGGATCCATTGCTAAAGCCAATGAATCAACGCAACAGCGTTCTTGGGCTCATAACCTGTCAGATATCTAATCTACGCCGGTCATGGTGGAGTGAGAGACGAATGTAAATGGTAATAAAAAGACTAATCTTAATCAGACTACTTGTAGAGTATGATGTTTTGAAAGAGTGAGCTCTTGTTGAGCAAACCTTCGGATGTCAAAATGAAGGTTGTGCTTGCCCACGATCGTAGAACGTCGTAGACATAGTAGAGCGTGGCGCGGAACCGCGTATCCTTTGTAGGTCGCATATTGGCCCGCTGACAATGACATTAGAACTAGATTCGCCATTGCAGATTTTGACACTTCTGACTCTGACTACAATCCAAAACTGTATGTCAAATCAGACACCTGGGATCCTGAAGCTGCCCCCCCCCCACAAGTGGAAGATGCACTCATCTGCTTCCAAGAGAAACTTCTCCAAGCTACTATAGCATCCAAGCAGAGACGCCAGTACAACCTCTGCTATCAACAACGGCAACTACTCCAAAACCTAAAAACTAGCACGCAATACATCATCATACCCACTGACAAGAACCTAGGCCCCGCTATTATGAACCGAGATGTCTACAAGACCAGAGCCCTCCAGGACCACCTCCTGGACCACACCAGCTACAGACAACTCACCCCAGCAGAAGCCAACACCATCAGACGCCAAGCCGGCCTCAACCTCAGAGACCTGGTCAACGTCTACAAAGAAGTTCTCTCTGATGCCGATGTAAAATACTTTGAAAGGAGCTTCTCCCAATCCAGGAGACTCCCTCAGTTTTACATAACCCCAAAGGTGCACAAAGCACCTTGGAAAACTAGACCCATTGTTAGCTGCATTGGCAGCAACATAGAAGTCATGTCTAAGTACCTAGACTACCATCTCCAACGAGTAGTCCGCCACTGCCCCAGCTACCTGCGTGACAGTGCCAATCTGCTCAGTGAGCTGAAAAAGCTGCCTCCACTCCCTCCTGGAACACAGCTAGCCACCGCAGATGCAGTCTCCATGTACACCAACATGGACACTCCACATGTCATTTCCACTGTCCGCCGGTGGCTACTCCGGCACCAACGCAGTCTGCCCTCAGACTTCCACATAGACCTTGTCACAGAGGCAATCTCAATCGTGATGACCCAGAACGTCTTCCAATTTGATGATACCTACTGGATTCAAACTTGTGGAGCAGCCATGGGAACCTCAGTAGCATGTGTGCTCGCCACC
>ERZ650310.504-NODE-504-length-11604-cov-10.468439_pt1 | contig 11604 bp, 15 predicted proteins | sample MGYA00376246_ERZ650310 | MGnify/ENA primary metagenome ERZ650310 (study PRJEB26733, sample SAMN07839286) | wastewater metagenome | biome: small river; feature: stream; material: water | place: USA: North Carolina | collected 2016-03-01 ...
CAATACCTGCAGCAGCCCATCGGCAGCATCACCAGCAAAACCTGCCGCGCCCGCCTGGCCGACTACCCCACCCAGGCCGGCAACAACCGCTGCGGCCTGGCCGTGGCCAGCTGGCGCAACACCCTGACGGTGGATGCTGTTACCGACGCGCGCACCTTCACAGCCACCGGCACCGCCGCCACCACCGCCGACTACTACGGTGATGGTGTCATCACCTGGCTCACTGGCGCCAATGCCGGCATGCAATCGCGCTGCCGCACCCACACCGCCGGCCGCGCCATTACGCTGTATGGCCCCATGCCCTACACCGTGCAGGTGGGCGACACGCTGCAGGCCGTGGCCGGCTGCCGCAAGCGCCTGGCCGAAGATTGCGTTGCCAAGTTCGCCAACGTCCTGAACTTCCAGGGCGAGCCACACGCCCCCATGATCGACGAGCTGACCAGCGCGCCCGAGGTGGCCGGATGACCGCCACCCCCGCGCAGGTGGTGGCGGCCGCCCGCGCCCAGCTGGGCGTGCCGTGGATGCACCAGGCCCGGCTGCCCGGCGTGGCGCTTGACTGCGCGGGCCTGGTGATCTGCATTGCCCGGCAGCTTGGCCTGGTGCCGCAATGCTTCGACATCAACGACTACGCCCGCCAGGCAGACGGCACGCTGCTGCAGGTGTGCACCCAGCACATGCTGCCGCTGGATGCGCTGGAGCTCGGCGCCGTGCTGGTGGTGGCCATCGACCGCGACCCCCAGCACATGGGCATCGTGGCCGACTACCGGCACGGCGGCTGGGCCATCGTGCACGCCGCCAGCGGTGCGCACCCCGGCCGCGTGATTGAAACGCGCCTCATGTTCGCCCGCGGCATGCAGCAGCGCGGCATCTACCGGCTGCCCGGCGTGGTGGTGCACTGATGGCCCAGCTGGTAGTAGCCGCGGCAGGCGCCGCACTCGGCAGCATGCTGGGGCCCGGCGCGCTGTTCCTGGGCATGACCGGCAGCCAGCTGGGATGGATAGGCGGCAGCCTGCTGGGCAGCATGATGAGCAGCCCGCCATCGCAACAGGGCCCGCGGCTGGACGACTCGGCGCTGCGCGTCACCGGCACCGAATACGGCCAGGCCATCCCGTGGATTGCCGGCGCACCACGCCTTCCCGGCCTGGTGATATGGGCCAGCGACCGGCACGAAACCGCCAGCACCGAAGAGGTGGGCAAGGGCGGCGGGCAGGAGTTCACCAGCTACACCTACCAGGTGGATCTGCTGGTGTTGCTGGCCGATGTGCCGGGCTGCAGCGTTACCCGCATCTGGCTGAATGGCAAGACGATCTGGACATCGCTCGACATTGCCGACGATGCCTCGCGCATCGCCAGCGAAGCCGCCGACCAGTGGACACGCCTCACGGTGTACGACGGCAGCACCACCCAGCTGCCAGATCCCACGTATGAAGCCGCAGTCACCGATGCGCCGGCCTACCGCGGCCGAACCACCGTGTTCATCGAAGGCCTGCAGCTGGGCAACAGCGGCGCCATACCGCAGCTCACCTACGAGGTGGCCACCAGCGTCAGCGAAAGCGATCAGATCGTGCGGCGGTACAACGTGGCCGACACCGGCGTGCGCCTGTCCGACAACGGCGGCACCCGCGACGGCCACGGCCTGATCCGCCGCATGACGCCCACCATTGCGCTGGAATTCGTCACCGGCAGCCTGAACAAGACCGGATTCCTGATCGACGGCACGCCCGACGTGTGGCCCAGCGCCTTCACCCCCGTCGCCTTCGGCGCCCAGCCGTATGACAGCTACCCCATCGGCAGCATCGACAGCACGCCGGTGCGCATGCAGGCCAATTCGGTAGCCACCGGCGGCGCCTACATCATCCTGCCCATCGGCGTCACCACCAACATCATCCACACCGGCGTGCCCGCGCTGGAAGCCGGCATCCCGAACGGCAAGTACATCACCGGCTGCTACATGTGCAGCGACGGCAGCCATGCGCTGATCACGCACAACGGCACCGCCAGCACCGCGGCGCCCACCGATTACCACCTGGTACGCCGTGTCTCTGGCACGCTGACAACCGTTCGCACCGGCACCGTGTCGGGCGCCTTCTCGCTGAACAGCTTCGGCCATGGCGGCATGGGCGAGCATGAAGTCGGCATGCTCGAAGACGACCTGCTGCACCTGTGGGCCACCCGCGGCGCCGGCACCGGCGAAGTGGTGATGTACGGCATCAACCCCGACACCAACGTGCTCAGCCAGCGCGGCATTCTGGAAAGCGGCGCCGGCCTGCCGAGCTACAGCTTCACCTACCCCACCTGCTGGGCCGAGGCCGGATACTGCGTGGTTTTCAGCGGCACCACGTACAGCGCCTTCCGCCGGGCCGGCGACACCATCAACCCCGTGACCCTGCAAAGCGTGGTCGAAGCGCTGTGCGCCCGCGCCGGCATGCCGGCCGGCACCTACGACGCCACCGCGCTGGCCAGCATCACCAAGCCCGTGCGCGCACTGGCCATCGGCCAGGTCAGCAGCACCCGCGGCACGCTGGAGGTGCTGCAAACCTCGCACTTCTTCGACTGCGTGCTGTCCGACAAGCTGTACTTCGCCCCCCGCGACGCCAGCCCGGCCGCCACCATCGCCTGGGACGATCTCGGCGCCGGCATCGACCAGGCCGCCGACGAGCCCTTCGCGCTGACCATCGGCAACGACCTCGAGCTGCCCGCGCAAATCGCCATCCAGTACCGCAACATGGCCGCCGACCAGCAAACCGGCACCGCCTACAGCGACCGGCACCTGAGCGGCCAGGCCAGCACGCAGACCATGCAGCTGGCGCTTGGCCTGACCCCGGCCGAAGCCAAGGGCGTGGCCGACGCCATCAGCCTGGACAGCCAGGCCTCGCTGCTGACAAGCAACGTGGCCACCACGCTGGCCTATGCCAAGCTGCAGGCCACCACGCTGCTGCAGGTGACTGCCGCCGACGGCACGCTGTACCGCATGCGCGTCACCAAGCGCCAGGACGACGGCAACCTGTTGACCCTCGACCTGGTGGCCGACGACGCCCAGGCGCTGGTGTCGGCCGAAATCACCGACAGCGACTACACCCCGCAAACCAGCGTGAGCCCGCTGGCCGATACCGTGGTGGCCCCGCTGGATGTGCCCATCTTCCGCGATGCCGACAACGCGGGCGGCTACTACGTGGCCGTCAAGGGCGACACCGGCCGCTGGCCATCGGCGGCGCTGTTCGTCAGCCTCGACAACGTGACCTACACGTCGGCCACGACCATCGGCTCGCAAGCCGTGATAGGTGAGGCCGACACCCTGCTGCCCGACTGGACCGGCGGCCCCGTGTTCGACGAGCGCAGCACGCTGGATGTTGACGTGGGCGCCGCCACGCTCAGCAGCGCCACGCGCGAGGCCCTGCTGTCAGACCCCGCGCTGAACCTGATGATCGTGGGCAGCGAAGTCATACGCTACGCCACCGCCACCCTGCTGGGCGCCAGCCCCACCAACACCTACCGGCTGTCGCGCCTGCTGCGCGGCCAGCGTGGCACCGAATGGGCCACCGGCACCCATGCCATCGGTGATCGCGTGGTGGGCGTGGGCATCAACGGCTGGCGCCGCATCAGCCAGCCCGCCACCGAGCGCAACCGCGCCGCCTACCTCAAGGGCGTCACCGCGGGCCGCACCGTGGCCAGCACCACCGCGCAAACCATCACCAACACCGACCGCGGGCTGAAGCCCTTTGCGCCGGTGGGCCTGCGCGCATCGCGCGACGCGGCCGGCGGCTACAGCTTCAGCTGGTGGCGCCGCACCCGCCTGGCCGCCACGCTGGTGGGCCCCAGCGGCATCAATGCCCCGCTGGGCGAGGCCTCAGAGGCCTACGAAATCGACATCGTGGACAGCGGCACGGTGGTGCGCACGCTCACCGCATCGCAGCCCAGCTGCACCTACTCGGCCGCGCAGCAGCTGGAAGACTTCGGGCAGATCCCGGCCAGCGTCGACGTGCGCGTCTACCAGATGTCGGCCGCCGTCGGCCGGGGCTATGCGCTCCAGGCCGCCGCGACCACCCCTTACGTGCCTGTGGCGCAGGTGTCCACCATCACGGTGGGCGGCACCTACGCATCCGGCAAGGTGATCGACGTGTACGTGGACAACGCGCTGCTGGTCAGCTACACCACCACCGTAGGCGACACCAACCTGAACGGCATCGCCACCAGCCTGGCCGCCGCCATCGACGCCGCGCCCAACTTCACCGCCAGCGCGGTGGGCGCGGTGGTCAGCGTGACCGGCCGCGTGGGCGTGCTGTACACGCTCGACGCGCGAGTGCAGGGCGCATCGTCGGCGCAATGGGATCTGCAGCAAGCCGCATCGGCCTACACCCAGGGCAGCCCCTACCAGGCGCGGGTGTACATCGCCAACCGCATCAGCGGCGCCACCGAGCCGGTGGTATCCGGCACCACGCTCACGCTGCGGGTAGAGCGCCCGGTCGGCCAGATCGTGGCCAGCGCCAGCTACACCACAACCGAAGATGCCAGCCGCTACACCGCGCTGTCGGGCCTGTCGTCGGCCTTCGCCGCGCAGTCAGCACTGGCCGCCGCCGGCTACACCTTCGGCCTGGCCAGCGATGCGTGGGGCTACTACGGCAACGTGACCGGCCCCTTCGGCGTTGAAGGCGTGCACCTGGCCGAAAGCGGCACCAACGGCTTCGGCCTGGCCATCAGCATCAGCGCACCCGGCCAGGCCCAAACCGCCGCCCAGGCGCAAAGCGTCGACTTCACCCTGACCGGCACCGCCGTGGTGGGCGAGCAGTTCACCGTCATCATCGACGGCACCAGCTACAGCCACACCATCAGCGGCGCCGAAACCACCGCCGACGCGGCAGCCGCCATCGCCGCGCTCATCGACGCCGAGGCCAACTACACCGCCACGGTGCCCAGCGGCGCCATCGTGCGCGTGACGCACATCACCGTGAACACCCCGTTCACCTACTCAACCCGGGTGACGCGCCCGCTAACCATGACGGTGGCCTGATGACCCTGCAAACCCTGGCAGCCGCCCAAGCATCGGCCGAAGTGCCGATCAACGAGAACTTCGAGAGCCTGGATGGCCTGGCCATCTACGGCAAGCGCCACCCGGCAAGCACCGGCCTGACCTGGGGCTACTACGGTGGCCGCTGGGGCGGCACCGCCATAGCCGATGGCACGCTGGCGCTGACCAACACCGCCACCAACTACCTGACCGTGGCGCGCTCCACCGGCACCATCAGCACCAGCACCGCCGCCACCGCCTGGAATGACACGGTGACCAACGCGCGGGTGTACAAGCTCACCACGGCCGGCGGCGTGGTGACGGCCACGGAAGACCACCGCTGCGGCCCGCACGGCGTGCTGGGCCAGGCGGTCGACGCGCGCTGCGATTCAGTCTCGGCCGCCTACACCTTCGTGCTGGCCGATGCCGGCGGCGCCAAGCTGCACCCGGCGGGCGACACCACCGCCCGCACCTGGACCATCCCGGCCAACGCCAGCGTGGCCTACCCCATCGGCACCACGCTGCAGATGATCAACGAGGGCGCGGCCGGCGTGCTGACCATCAGCATCACCACCGACACCATGCGCCTGGCCGGCGCCGGCACCACCGGCAGCCGCACCCTGGCCGCCGATGGCGTGGCCTGGGCCGTGAAAACCGGCACCACCGCCTGGCTGATCTACGGCTACGGCCTGACCTGACCCCAACAACACCGCCCCCGAAAGGCCCCCACCATGTTCGAAACCATCAGCCTGTCCGTCATCGCCTGGGAAATCCTGCGACGCTTCCTGCTGTGGCTGTGCCGCGACGCGCAGCCCGACACCGCCGCCGGCACCATGGCCCGCATCCTGGCAGGCGGCGGCCCGCGGCCCAAGGTAGGCGCCTGACGCTGCGGCCAGGCGGTGCGATGTGGTGCGCAAGCCCCCACCCGACCGGGCCGGCGCTGAGCAGGATGATAAGCGCGTTCCGCTCGACCAGCTGCCGCCCGAGCTGGTGGCCTACATGCGCCGACAGCATGAGGATGCGCAGTTCTACGCCCGGCTGCGGGCCACGGCCAAGCGCTGGGCGCTGGCCTTCGTCGCCCTGCTGCTGACCGTCACGTCAGGATGGGACGCAGTGCAGAAGATCATCAGCACCATCAAGGCCCTGCCATGAGAATCGCCGCGGTGCAGCTGTTCCGCTGGCTGGATTCCTTGATAGAGGCCTCGCTCCCCGCCATCCGCGGCATGCTGGTGCTGCTGCTGGGCGCCACGGTGTGGCTGGCACTCGACCGCGCGCCACCGTTTGCCGTGCTACAGCCTGAATACCCCGCACCGACAGTGCTGCCAGGTGCATCGGTCACGCTGCGGGCATATGTTAGGCGTGACACCGAGCGCAATTGCGCCTGCACCATGGAGCGCTTCATTCTGTACGCCGACGGCCGGCGCCAGGATCTGGAGCCACGCCAATACACCCCCAACGCCATCGCCGACATGGAAGCCGTTTCACCCGGCCGCATGGCGCCGGTGGTGGAAGTGCCGGCCTGGGCGCCACCAGGCCGCGCCACGCTGCACACCACGCTGTACTACCGCTGCAACGTCACGCACGATTTGCGCCCTATTGTGGTAGTGACCTACCTGCCCTTCGAGGTGCTGCCCGCACCCCGGCCATGAGCAAAACCAGCGCCATCCCCGTGGGCGTGGTGCTGGTGGTGCTGACCGGCCTGCGCCAGTACGGCTATGAGGCCGTGCCGCCGCGGCACCAGGCCGACGTGTGGAACATCGCCAGCGCGCTGGCCATCACGGTACTGGCCGCCGGCTGGGCGCTGTGGGCCCGCAGCGGCCCGGTGTGGTGCCTGTGGCTGGCCCTGCTGTGGCATGAAGTCGCGGTGATCGCCTGCAGCGCGGCCTACATGTGGCGCCCCTGGCCGGTGCCAGAAGGCGTGGCGCAGTGCTCGGCCTGGGTGCATGCCGACCTGACCAAGCTGGGCGCCTTCGTGCTGCTGCTGGCATCGGTGCCGCTGGCCAGCCTGCTATCCCGGCGCCGCAACCTGTAACACCTGACAGGCTGACCAATGCGTAACACTCTGTTACAACCGGGCGGTGAATTTGCCGCGCATCTTGCAAGTTATGTTGCCACGCCTGACCCGGCTGGAGTGGGCCGTTACCCTGGCCACAGCCGCCGCGGGCGCCGCCGTGCTGCGCGAGTTTCTGCGCTGGGCGCAGGCCGCGGCATAGGGGCGGCCCGTGGCTGACTTCGAGGCGGCATTCTCGGCAACCATGCGCCGCGAAGGCGGCTACGTGCTCCACAACGTGCAGGGCGACCGCGGCGGCCAAACCTATGCCGGCATTGCCCGCAAGCCGAACCCGCAGTGGCCCGGCTGGGCCTACATCGACCGCGGCGACATACCGCCCACGGCCCTGGTGCGCCAGTTCTACCGCGCCGGCTACTGGGACGCCATCCGCGGCGACGAGCTGCCCGACGCCATCGCCGCCACCCTGTACGACTTCGCCGTGAACGCCGGCCCGCGCGTGGCCGTGAAACTGGCGCAGATCGTGGCCGGCGTGGAACCCGATGGCACCATCGGCCCGCGCACCGTGGCCGCGCTGCAGGCCATGGAGGCCGACCGCTTCGCCGCGCGCTTCTTCGTCGCCAAGGTGCGCCGCTACGCCGAGATCGTGCGGCGCGACCGCGTGCAGGCCAAGTTTCTGGCCGGCTGGATCAATCGCAGCCTGGACGCACTATGAGCAGCCTGACACCCTGGGGCGCCATCATCGACGGCGTGGCGCAGATCGCCGACGACCTGGTGACGACCGACGAAGAAAGGCTCAAGCTGGGCCTGGAGGCCCGCAAGATCGACGCCGGCATTGCCATCGCCCAGCTGGAGGTGGCCAAGACCGAGGCCGCACACCCGTCGATATTCGTGGCGGGCGGCCGGCCGGCCATCATATGGGTGGGCGCGCTGGCGCTGGCCTGGACCTTCATCGCGCACCCCATGCTGATGTGGGTGTGGCAGTGGGCGGCCACCGGCGGGCATGTGCCCGCCGGGCTGCAGCCGCCGCCCACGCTCGACACCGATCAGCTGTGGGTGGTGGTCGGCGGCGTGCTGGGCATCGGCACCATGCGCACGGTGGACAAGATCAAGGGCGTAGGCACGCGCGACGTGGGCTGACCGCATGCCCTGCTGGCACCTTGAGGTAACCGCGCTGACCCTGCGGCGCTACCCCGCCGCCGACACCCAAGAGCAAGCCGCCGCCGCCTGGCTGGGCGGCCAAGAGTACGACGGCGCCGGCCAGGCCCGCATAGACCTGGGCCGCGCCACCATCGGCCCGCTGCTGGTGGCCGGCCCCGCCATGCGCCGCGCCGAACTGCGCCAGCTCGAAGCCCAGCTGCGCCGCCACGGCGCCAAGAGCCTGGAAATCACCAGGCACGGCCGGCTGATCGTGCGCGAAGACTAGCCCGCCCCGCCTGCGCAGCTTCCTGCGTAGGTTTTGCAGCCAGCGGGCCGTTTTGCTGGGCGCAGGTACTGCGCCATCATGGGCGTGTGCTGCCCTGCAATTGCCGCTTTCACCTATGACAATCCCCAGGGCCGAACATGCAACCGCGCGCAACGTCGCGCAGGCCTGCGCAGGTTTTCAGCGTAGGATTCTGCGTAACTTTCGGGGCTGCGTAGGTTTTCATGTTCGATGCACGTGCGGCGCGGGCGCTTCAGCCCGGCAATCATATTGTCGTGGAGGGTGCGCCTGGCCTGCGCCTGCAAGCATCGCAAACCACCCGCGCGTGGGTGTTCCGCTACCGCTCGCCGGTCGATGGCCGCATGCGGCAGATGCGCCTGGGCCGCTGGCCAGCCATGCCGCTGGCCGCAGCGCTGGCCGCTTGGCAGACCGCCAAGGCCGCCCGCGATGCTGGCGCCGACCCAGCGGCTGAACGCCGGCAAACCAGGCACGCCAGCGTGGCCAGGCGCAAGGAAACCGCCTACACCGTGCGCAAGGCCTGCAACGACTACCTGGCCGACTACGCCAGCCATGTAACGCCCAAGACCTACGCCGAGGCCGCGCGCATCCTGGCATTGGATCTGGCCGAGCTGGCCGACCGGCCGGCGGCATCCATTGACCGCGCGGCGGCCTTCGACCTGATCCACTCTCGGCGACACCGGCCGGTGCAGGCTGCCAGGCTGCGGCAGTTGCTCGGCGCGGTGTGGGACCGCGCGCTTGACGCCGGCCGGCTGGATGCCGATGTGCCGAACTGGTGGCGGTTGATCCTGCGCGGCCGACTGCCCAGCCAGGGCAAGATCGTCGCCGGCAAGCACCAGGGGCCTGACAAGCGCGTGCTGTCAGAGGCCGAGCTGCAGCGCCTGCTGCCGTGGCTGCCAAACTTCAGCCGCGACATCGAAGACGCGCTGACGCTGACGCTGTGGACCGGCTGCCGCGGTGGCGAGGTGGTGGCCATGGAGCGCGCCGAGCTGGCGCAGGCCGATGGCGTGCTGTGGTGGACGATCCCGCGGCGAAAACTGAAGATGCGCCGCCTGCCACTGCTGACCGATCTGCGCGTGCCGCTGGTGGGCCGCGCCGAGCAAGTGGTGCGCCGCCGCCAGGCCGCGAGCGCGGGCCGCTGGCTGTTTCCGTCGCGCGGTGGCGCCGGTTCCGGCCACATCGAGCAGAAGGTGCTGGGCGTGGCCGTGTGGACGCACATGCCCGCCTGCGAGCTGCGGCCAGAATGGGTGCGGCCCCGCCTTCCGGTGCAGGCCTGGGCGCCGCACGACTTGCGCCGCACCGCCCGCACCATACTGGCCGCTATGGGCTGCCCCGATGCGGTGGCCGAGGCCATCCTGGGCCACCACCCGCCCGGCGTGCAGGGCACCTACAACCGCCACGGCTACGATGCCGAACGGCTGGTGTGGCTCAGTCGGCTGGCTGATCGGCTGGAACAGCTCTCCGACCAGGCCCAGGCGCCAAATCGCTGACAGGCAACGCTTCCGCAAACGCGGCCAGCTCGCGCCACAGCCAGCCAACCCGGCCGGCGCTGATCCTGCGCGGCGGTGGCAGCTGCCCGCCAGCCACCAGGCTATCAAGCGTGCGCTGGCTGACGCCAAGCGCGGCGGCGGCATTCTCGCGCCCAACGATAATGGGCGGCGCGTGGACGATGGCGGTTTTAATGCCCATGTTCGGTGTAGGCGTGCAGTAAGTGTCGGCTGTTTTATAGGCTGCCCCATCTGGCGCAGGCCGTTGAAGATCAACAAGTTACGAGCGACTCTCCGACATAGGCCGAATCCGGCGCGCGTAAGCGGTTGGCCTACATTACGTTAGGCCCCAAGGCCTCGCTTTGAGCCAGTTCCATCGCCTGCTCCATCGGCATCTGGCAGCCGTGGTGCAGTTCTTGTGCGCGCTCGTAGATCTTCAGCCGAGCTTTTAGCCGGCGCACCTCTTCCGCCAGCACGCGGGCAGCCATTGGGTAGTAGCCGCGAAGGTCTTGCTCATTCGCGGCGTCCGCAGCACCAAACGCCGCTGCAAGTTCTAGATTCGCCATCGTCAGCCTTTCAGGTGGGGTTGCACGCACTTCGTGCAGTACAGGCGCAGCCAGTGAGCCAGCAGTAGCCCACAGGTTCTGCACGTCTCGGCGGCAGGCCTAACAGGTCGGTCAAGCGGAGGCGCTACAGGCACCGCCGCGCTTCGGTCAGGTTTCATCTGGCGCCCCGCTTACCTTTGCGTTGGGCGTCATGCGGCGCGCCCACGCTTGCGGGCGGCCTGAAGTGGTGTTTCGTACACGCACCACGTCTTGCCGCCCACAGTCTTTGTCTGCTTGCCCTGCGCGTACCAGGCGTTGACGTGCTGCCAGAACGGGTGGCTTTCGGGCGGCTCGTTCTTTGCGGGCTCGCCCGTCTTTGGCGCCAGCACGATTGGGCCGCAGTAGCGGTGGTCTTCAAAACACCAGTGCTTGCCGCCAGCCGAAAGCCAGCGCTCAGGGCCTGCCCACGAAATGTGAATCAGCCGCACGCCACCATGGTCGCGCTCCGGCACCGGCCGCCCAACCACTCGCTCAACCGGAGAGCCCACAGCGGGCAACTCCTCAGTGTTTCTTACAGGTTCGCTCACGCTGTGGGCTCCCGGTTAGCTCAAACGTTAGCCGGCTCGCTCACCCCGCCGTCTCCAGGAACGCGCCGCGCTCTTCGGCCGCCAGTTCCAGCAGTTCCACCAGCAGTTCGTGCGCGCCGGCCGCGTTGGTGGCCCTGTCCTTCTCCACGCCTTCCAGCATGTCGTGCAGGGCCAGCATCAGTTCGTCGTCGGTCTTCATTGGCCATCGCCCTCTACCGGCTTGCCGGCCGTCATCAGGCCCTGGCGCTCGCACAGCGCGGCCAGGTACTCCACGTTCTGCATGCCCTTCACCACGAAGATGGCCGCTTCGGTGTCGCCGGCATAGGTGCCGTCGCAGAAGATGCTCACCGCGTCAGTGTCCTTCGCAGCAGCGGCCAGCAGTTGCGCCGTCGTGCGGCGGGTGGGCTTCAGTTCCGTGCGCGTCGGCGCAAGTGTGTCCAGGCTCATCATCATCTCCACGCGCCGGAAACAGCCGGCTAACAGGCGGGTCAACCGGACCCGCTACGGCCTTCGGCCTACGCAGGCCGGTTA
>ERZ650310.506-NODE-506-length-11573-cov-6.560340_pt1 | contig 11573 bp, 10 predicted proteins | sample MGYA00376246_ERZ650310 | MGnify/ENA primary metagenome ERZ650310 (study PRJEB26733, sample SAMN07839286) | wastewater metagenome | biome: small river; feature: stream; material: water | place: USA: North Carolina | collected 2016-03-01 ...
TAGTTAGATTTATCGGAAAGCCTAATAAACACTATTTACTTTACCCCGAAATGGCAGACATGTTAGACGTGAAAGTAGGTGACAGGGTGGCATATCCAAAAACCGCACCCGTCAGAATCGAACCCGAAGCGTATAAACAATTTGGGGTAAATACTGCACTTGATAGGATTCAAAGGCGGCAATTGTTGGGAATTTTAAAAACTAATTAATTAACTAAAATTTAAATCAAATGATTGAGGTACGATACCGTTTACTTGACCCGCATAACAGGAAAATGGAAACGATATACAAAACTAAGTACGAAGCTAAAAAAAGCCTCACACATTCAAAAAACATGCACCCTTTAGAATCTGAGGTAGATAAGCGGTTTAAAGAATTTGAGCGCATGGGGTGGAAATTAGAGCAAGTAGTTATTCAAGAACAAAACATTCATTAAAAAAATAAAAGCATGGTAAATAAAATTTCAATTATTGGACACGTAGGTAAAGCACCCGACGCAAGACGTTTAGAACATGGTACGTTGGTTTGTCGTTTTTCAGTAGCAACAACTGAGAAGTATAAAGACGCCATAGGGGAATGGAAAGAGGAAACGGATTGGCACAATATTAAATGTTATGGACAAAACGCCGAAAACGTCGAAAAATACCTAAAACAAGGAAGTTTTGTATATGTCGAGGGTAAGCAAAAGCACTCAAAATATACCGATAAAAACGGCGTTGAAAAACTTGATTCTCATATCGCAATGGCAACGTTCAAGATTTTGGACAAAAAGGAAAAGTCCGAACCAAGCGCACCACAAGCACCGAAGCCGCAGCCTACACCACAAGTAAGGCAAAGTGACGCAGGGTTTGAAACGCCGCCACAAACAGCCGTATTTGCGTCACCCGTTGCAGAAGAAACTGATTTACCATTTTAAAAACTAAACAGCATGAAAAAAATATTTACAGCAGCATTACTTTTAATTTCCGTTCTTTGTGTAGGACAAACCAAAGCATCGTTTATTATGAACGGCGGGTTGTCTGCCAAAGAAAATGACAAACGAGAAAGTGAAAAATCCGCTACTTTTGCATTAGGAGTGTCTATTGACAATCCGTTGGTAAATGACTTATCTTTGCGTTTAGATTTCCTATACAGAAACGACAACGTGAGAAGCGGTTTAGAGCATAGGTTTGGAATTGCCGGTAAATCGTTTTACGGATTTATGTATTTTCAAACGTTCCCTGAATTTGGGGTAGTGTATATTAGAGAAGTGCCGAACAGTACGCATGTTGGATTGGGATTGAATTACAAAATACCCGTTGGCAACGATTTTTTAGAGATTGGCGTTATGGGTAAATCATTCAAGCATGTGACGTACCAATTTGGCATCATTACGAGATTTCAGTAGAGCCATGCTTTTAATTGTTATTGATTTTTTAAATTGTTAATTAATAGGTTTAGCCTTGCCGTACATAGGCAAGGCTTTTTTGATATTTTCAAATAAACACAAAACAAATGTTAGATAAATTTATCTACGAAAAGAGATACAGTGACAATCCCGAAACAGTACGCATTTGGAAATATGACGTACCCCTACCTATCAAGCCCGATAAAAAAGACATTATCAATTACGGACTACCTATTGAGCAGCAAAAGTTTTTCCGACTACCCATACCCAAAGACTTAAAAAAGTGGCAGAAAGAAGCACGTGACGAGTTTGTGAGACAGATGTATCATATTAGGGATAACGGGTATTGGATTTACGTTAAAGGTAAAGAGATATATCTAACAGGACAAAACCTATATTTTTTGAACTTTTGGCATATAGAAGCAGGGGGGTTGCCCGAATTTAGGGTTGTTGACGTTGAGGACTTCTTGCTATGGGATTACGTCAGATTTAATAAACAGTGTGTTGGATATGTCAAGATAAAACCACGTCGAGAGGGCGGGAGTGAACGAGCATTGTGCATAGGATATGAAGAAGTGACACGAGGTAGAGAATATCATTTCGGCATGATGGCGAATGACGACAAGCGAGCGGGTAAAAACTTTAAACGTTTGGTCAAGGCACATAAGAAGATGATATGGTTTTTCCAGCCGATTTACAGGGGTTCTGATAGTGTACAAAAGGAATTAAAGTTTGAAGAACCCGAACAAAGACTATCACAAAAGAACTTTAAAGAGGTTACAAGTAGGGAAAAATCGTATGAAACATTAGGGGGATATATTGACTTTATGCCAAGTACAGTAGGACAATATGACGGTGACAGGCAACGGTTTTTCTTTTACGACGAGATTTTCAAGATTTTCAAGTATGACCCCAAAGAGCAATGGGATATTATACGACCCACCCTACAATTATCAGGCGGTGCAAAGACCGTTGGTAAGGCGCAGTTATTAAGCACCGTCGAGGAATACGCACAAGGCAAATCAATTGAATACGCCCGTAAGATTTGGGAAGATTCCGATATTGAAAGTATTGGTAAAACAGGGCAAACAACATCAGGGCTACTCAACTATTTTAGAAGTGCCGTAGTGTTGGCAGAAATAGACGCATGGGGTTTTCCAAAGACCGACGAATTTATCGCTACTTACAAAAAGCAAGAAGAAGAATATATTGCTAAACGAGATTGGCGAGCCTTATCAAGTTGGAAACGTAAATTTCCAATGACCGTCGAAGATGCTTTACAAGTTCCGGCAAGTGAATCTATATTGCACCCCGCACTATTGGAAAGACGTATTTCTCAAATCAGAGAACGTAAAAATTGGCAAGATGTACCCGACGAGACAGCCGAACCAAGAGCGGTAAGGGGTAATTTAGTATGGGAAAACGGCATTAAATACGGGAAAGTTAAATGGCAAGTAACTGAAACAGGACGTTGGTTAATTAGTCAGCATCCTATCAATCCCAACGGTGGCGTTGTTGGTAGCCGTCCGAAAAATTGGAAAGATTACGGTTGTGGATTAGACCCGATTGATACCAAAGGCACAAGCCACGAAAGCACCCTATCAAAGGTTGGTATTACGGTATTCAGAAAACACAATGCCTTTATTGACAATGAAGCAAGCGGTATCAGAGTAACATACGATTCACAAGGCAACCAAGAGATTTTGAACCCCGAAGATATGAAAACAAACAGAGTAGTTTGTACATATCGGTACAGGCAAGACAACCCCGAAGATGCTTATGATGACATGGTGAAAACTTTGTTTTACTATGCGTGTCAAGGGATGCTTGAAAATAACAGGGTTTACGCACGGAACAGATTTAGAGAGTTGAAGTTAGAAAGTTGGTTAGCTAACGAGCCGTTGTTTTTGAGGTCAAACTATAAAACAATGAAAGGCATACAAGACAAAGGGGTTTATTCATCCGTCAAGACTAATGAGTTTTCCAACGAAGCCTTAATTGAGTACGTGTATAATTATTGGATGCTGATTGACCACTTAGACTTATTGGAAGATATGCGAGGATTTACGGGTGAATCGGACAGTCGTACAAAATCGGATTTAACGGTATCGTTTGGTTGGGCATTAGCAGCCGCAATGGATTCAAGATATAAGCCCAAAGAGGAGGAAGATTTTGCGTTCCCCGATATTACATTGGTGGCGTAATACAGAAAAAACAAATAATTTCAAAGAAAAAACAAATATATTTAAGAAACTTGCAACAAAAATTTTCATATTTGTAAAAAGTTATTAACTTTGCATCAAACTGTTTCATGCTTAAAGGATAAATGGCAGACTTCTTAGGACAAGAAAAATACAAAAAGGGGTATTCGGACGGCACTTTTCAAATGCCAAAGGAGAGTAACCCCGAAAAAAAGACGAAGCACAATAAGGCGCATTATTTGGCAGCGTCTCAATATGCGTGGTCAAGATATTGTGCAGGAGGTATGATGACAGGATTTGGCGGTGTTGTTCAAAATAGAAGTATTGCAGAATTAAGAGCGTATGCCATTTCTCAAATGGACATAACAAAATTTAAGAAACAGTTAGACCCCAAATTTGATACGAGACAAGAAGAATTACTAAGAATAAGTTGGCAACCGTTAGACGTATTTACAAAAATGCGCAACATTGGTATTGCCCGTATTCAGCAGTTCTTGTTTAAACCCGTAGTGAGGGCAACGAATCAACCCGCCTTAGACGAAAGAGAATACGTCAAAAACAAAGAAAAAAATAAGCTAAATCCCGAAGTGCAACAAATGTCTATGATGTTAGGCGAAGTCGAGAAAAGCGACTTTGAGGACGAACAAGCCATAGATATTTTTGAGCAGTTGGGCGGTTTTGCCTTAGATGTTGAAATAGGACTAAAAGATGCGATTGACGACACGTTGGTTAATGATACGGACGATGTTATTCGAGACATGATGATACGTGACATATTTGACCTTAATTGTTGCGCACGACATATTACTTTTGACCACGTAGAAAAACGTGTCAAACAGGAATACTTAGACCCCGCACAAACATTTTGGTCACCGTCTAAATATCCCGATTGTAGAGATATGTGGATGGCAGGAACATGGTCATTAGTCTCAATTGCCGATGTAAGGGCGCATTTACAAGCAACGGGGCAATACGACGACATGGCGGAGATGCTGCTTGAAAAGGCAAGTAAAACGTATTTAGGCTACGAATCCAATACGTTTCCTAATACATTTCAAGGTAGTTATGGCACAAGAGAAAGTTTCTACAATAAATTTGGTTATTTTCATTACAACCACTTCAAAATACCCGTCTTAACAACTTATTGGAAGGACACAGACACAAAAACTTTTGTCAAGGGAACACGCACTGAGGGAAACGACGTATTTAAGCCTATCAAAAATGCCGACCTATCCAAAGACGCTACAAGCGTACAAGCCGCCAACTATATTGATAAGTCCGTTGATAATGTGACAATTCCAATGATTTACAAAAGTTGTTGGATTATCGGAACGGACTTTGTTTATGATTGTGGTACAGATAGCCCAATAGTCAGAGTAGGCAAAGCAGGGGCAAAGATAGCAAGACTGCCAATTTTAGCGTACTGCAATTTTGAGCCAAGCATAACAGCCCGTGCCGTTCCTGTTATTGATGATTTACAAAAAGCAGTGTTTAAAATGCGTCATTCATGGAATGATATTCCAAGCGTTGTGATACATGATTACGATATTAAGTTATTGGATTCACAAGTTAAGTTAGGTCAACAAACATTGTCTATTCTTGACCTTATCGGAATCTTCAAAGTAACAGGCAGTCGTATTTTATCCTCTAAAAATGAACACGGCGACCCCGAAGCAGGGGCAAACAGACCGCCTGTTAATACCCAAGTCAATCCGGCTATTGAGGGCATGTTAGCACTAAGAAATTTAATCTTAGGCTACATAGACGATTTACGCAGCATTACGGGTATTAACGAGGTCGTGGACGGTACAAACACAAATTCTGAAATGCTTGTTGGTCATGCTCAATTATTAGAGCAGTCCACAAATAACGCCTTGAAACCGTACATTGATGCAGTGAGGTATCACTATAACGATGTTTATAAAATGATAGGCTACAAATATCAAGTAGCAACGGCATTTGGAGGCATTAAGCGGTCATTCTTTAAAAAGGAGACGGTTAAAAAATATGAATTAGACAAACGGATATTAAGCTATGAATTTGATATTTCAATTCAATCAATGCTTAGTGACCCACAGAAACAAACGACTATTCAGTTTTTACAACAGCAGCAGCAGCAAGGCAAATTAAGTGCCGTAGATGTGATTAAAGCGACGAAATTTATACTGAATGATGATTATGCCAAAGCGGAACTTTATTTAGCCTATGCGTCGAAAAAAGCAGACGAATCAGCACAGCAAAGGACAATGGAACAGATGAACGCACAGGCACAAGGCAATAAAGATACTGCCATAGCAACCTCACAAGCGAAAATGTCTGAAATACAAATGCAAGGTCAAGTAGATATTCAAGTTGAAACTGCCAAGCACCAATTAAGAATGAAAGAGATAGAGTTACAAATGACGGGCAAAGCCATTGCGGACATAAGCACAGCACATGCCATGCCGCAGCCCGAACCGTCACAAGCGACTATGTAAGATATAAACGAGTAAACACAAAAAGATATAACAAATAAACATCAAAAACATAATGAGCGAGTTTAAAAGTCAAATAGCGGATTTATTTAAAGAGCAGCCACAGCCGCAAGGTCAAGCAGCCGAACAACAACCGCCAGCAGTCGAACCGACACCGCAACCTGTACCGACCCAACAAGTCAATGAGGGAGGTAATGTTGACGCCAATCCACCGATACAGCCGACAGAGGTAATGTACGGAGGAGTAACAGAAACAGCCTTACTTAATGCTTTAAAGGAACGTACAGGGGGCAAGATTCAAGATTTTAGCGTATTGGAACAGTTAGACGAGTTACCGACACTTCGGCAGAAAGCGACAGAGTTAGAAGCCAAAGCACAAGTTTCACCGTTTGCCAATCCAATTGTTGAAAAGTTGAATCAATTATACGGTGCAGGGGCAGACGAAAAGACAGTACAATTGTTTTTGGAAGCGCAAACATTAAACATTGACAGTCTATCTGAAAGGGAGTTGTACGCAGAATATCTTGTTAGAAGTGTGCCTAATGTGACCAAAGCCATTGCAGCCGAGTATTTTGATGAAAAATTTGGAGACGAGGATTTAACACCAACTCAAAAAATTGAAAAAGGCAGGGAATTAATGCAAGCCAAAAACTATTTAAAAGAACAGAAAATGGCGGCAGAAAATCCCGAAGCAATCAGAAAACAGGCAGAGCAAAGAGAAATGGCAGAGCGCAATAGGGCAGCGTGGCAGCAACAAGTAAGAGCGGTCAGCAGTGAAGTAAAGGCTATTAGCGGTAAGTATAATGAAGCCGGTACAGAAATGTCATTTGGCGTTACTATACAGCCACAAGAAGTTGAACAGCTTTTACCGTTTGTTTTAGATGCCGTTGCAAATATGCCACTCAATTCTGATTCTGTTAACGCAGCAAAGAACATTTTAGAGGGCTATTGGCTTATGGCAAACAAAGACAAGTTCATGCAAACAGTACATCGTGACGGGTACGCCAAAGGCTATGAATTAGGTTTAAAATCCGTAGCAGGGGCAGCACCAACGCCGATTAACGAAACTGCACCGAACGCACCGCAAACAGAATTTGACAGATTCGCAGCAAGTAACCCTAAGTTAATGGAAAGATTATCTATGTAGGGTTTAAGATTTAACCGTATTTCGCAAACAAATAAACACAAATAAAAATGGCATATAGTCCAAGTTCTCCAAGTCGTGTAACAAGCGACGACCTAAATCCGAACTTCTTTGCGTTGGCTACAAGTGGCGCAACAGTATCGCAGTTCGACCTTTACAAACCCGCCGCACTTTTGCGCTACTTTAAGCGTCATGGTAAACGCCCGACTTACTCAATGAAAGTCAAGGCAATGGGTTTTTCACAACCTTATTCAACGCCTACCATAGCACACTACGAAAAGTCATGGCGTCAGAATTTGGTTAAATTTTCAAGCGTTGTGACAGCATCAACGGGTGCAGGAACTAACGTTGTGTTGCGTCTTGATTCATCTTGTATTTTCACCAATGCAAGCGGTGTGAAGTCATGCTATCCTGTAAAATGGGATATTTTGGAATCGCCTGTAAACCGTATTCAAGCGCAAATTACCAATATTGCCATTGGTGCAAATATTGACATTACACTAACGCCGCTCGGTTCAACTACCGACCTTGTCAGTGCATTTGTCATTAACACCAATTATGCGTTGATTACAAACGCTATGCAAGAGGGTTCAGGATTACCGGCAGGACGTATCGGACGTTTCTACAAGTATTCCAACACGCCGCAAATCATCAAGCGTTCGGCGATTACTTCTGGTTCAGAATTGACAAATGAGGTATATTTCCAAGTACAAAGCCCTAACGGTGGTTACGGTCAAGGTTCTATGTTCCTTGAAGTCCAAACGGACACAATGGAGGGTTTTGAGCAAGATAAATCAATGGCATTGCTTTTGGGTAAGCCAACGACTTCAACAATCAATAACACTGATACGGGTATTGGTCAAACAACAACTACTCAAACAACTGAGGGTTTGGTTACTTTCATTGAGGGTAGCGGTTACACAGACACATATACGCCGGGCACTTATGCACTCACCGATTTCGACAACCTTTCAGTTCTTATGGAACAGGAATGGACATCAACCCGTACTTTCTGTATGTGGGACGGTCAATTGATTCACAACGAAAAAGAAAACATGCTCAAAGCAGCGTTTAACTTTATCGCAACGCCGAATATCTATTTGAAAATGGGTGGTGAATCAATGAAAGACGGTGATACGATGCCACTTGAAAAGCCGGAGGATTACATGGCTTATGTTGGATTCCAACAATTAGGCAAAGCGGGTTATGAGTGGATTTTCGCAACACTTCACGAGTTCAATAACGGTCAATCAATCGGTGCAAGCAATTACAAATACGGTCAAACCTCTTTGGTTGTGCCTATGGGTAATTACAAAGACTTGACAACCAAAGAGGGCAATAATCCTATCATTGGCTACCGTTACAAAGCGTTGAATGGTTACAGCCGTGAAAACAAAGTAGGCTACTTTGCGGGTGCGGGTTCTGAGGGTTCATTAGGTGGCAACAGCGTTCCTGTTAATCAGTACGATGCTGCACAAATCTATCACATTTCAGAGATTGCAGCACATCACGCTTGTCCAAACTTGACAATTATTCAAAAGCCGTAAGGCTCGGATAAAAACGACTGATGTTTGTTTTGTTGATAAAGGGGGTAAATTTCGGTTTGCCCCCAATATCTAAAAGCAAACAATTTATATATCTTTTCTTACAAAACAAACAAAAAGAATATGTTATATCTAACAACAGCGTCATTAAATGGCGAAAAGTACAACAAAACTATTGTCAGCGCAAAAGAGGTGATTGACATTTTAGGGATTCAAGACAGTTTTGCAGACGACATTGTATATTACAGAGTGCCAAGCGAATTTGTCAAACCCAACAGAGATAATGAGGGCGTTTATGACTTTCAAAGGGCATTGATACCAAACGAGGTACACGGCGTTTTCAAAGGACAGGCATTGACATTGCAATACACGCCGTTTCCCGCACAACAAGGAGACGGAGGACAGCCACTGATTAAGAAGAATATTATCTTTCAAATGGTTGACCCGTTTTGGTATATGCGGACTGAATCGCAAGAGATTGAGAAAACGCTCATGGTGTATTTGTGGAAAGGGAACAAAAAAAGCCCTATCCGCTTAGAGGGTAGAGATGATGTGTATTATGAAACATACGACCCCGAAGCAGACGCAAGACTTGAAAACCAAGCATTCCAATCAGAACTTGATTTCTTGTTCAGTTTGAAGCAAGACATGATGAATGACGCTTATTTGGTAAGAGTGAAAGCCAAAGGACTTGACAGTCTTTTATCAATTCCTAACTTAGACACTATTTCCGATAGTGAGTTGGAGTTAATTTTGATGAAACGGGCAAAAAACAGCCTTACAGAGTTCAAAAAAGCGTGGAACGACCCCGCAACAGCCGAAAAGGGAACTTTGCAAGATGCAATTGATAAGAAAGTAATTAAGTTAGAACAAGTCAACGGCGTACCAACGTGGATTTGGTCAGACACAAAAGATATTATGGTACAAGTGCCACAAGGAACAGACGCACGATTGAAGTTGAGAGAGTATTTCATCAACAACATTGGTTCTGTTTTAGGCATACTACAAACAAAAATTCAATCTTCTAACCTCGATGAAAAGTCGAGGGCAAAAGAAAAAATAAAAAAGGATAAATAATGGCAAGTTTTGCGTACGAATTTGATATGGTAAATAGTGTTGTTAGGATTACAACAACATCAACGGCTGAAACGGCTACGGGATATTACGCCTTTGAGATAATTGCACCAACAGGCGTAAAGTTTAAAAGCGTTAGTACAGCCTTTTTTACAACACCAGCCGCCAACGCCGATTCTACCTATCCGGTGGGTTCAGCTTTTCAAGTATCTTTACCCAAAGATATAAACGATGTTGTATTGTATGGTACATATCAAATTCGTGCGCTTTACAGCGAAACAGGAGTTTACGGCACTAATGTTAACAGTTTTGCCGAAGCGTTTAGAAATGTTGCAATCACAAAAGCATACGGACTGATTGATATTACCCCTAATTTAGGGTTAAATCAATTGGACATAGTGGACACTACCGATTACGGCACGTCCACAGTATCTTCAAGACTATTGACAGCGTATGTTATTGGTGGTGTATCAACAACAAGTACGAATAATACATTGTCAATTGCGCCAATTAATGATTACGTGTGTCAATTAACATCTAATATCATTCAAACGTACTCTATAAACGCCACGTATTCAGCAACGGCACTTCAAACGGTTAATGCTATTGTTAGTTCAATATCATACATAGCCAATTTGTCAAATACAATTGCCGCCGCAAAGAAACTACTTGATAGTTACGATGATATATTTTGCAGCCAAAACAGGCGACTAACAGATAATGAGTTGGCTAAGTATTTACAATTGACAAGCAAATTGGCATTAATTGGGGCAGCGTTACACGCATCAAGCAGTACGCCATCGGCAATTGAAGCAATGAAAGAACTTGAATTATTAGTACAATAATTAAGCAATGATAGAGATAGATAAATTGTATAACACAGTAACAAAATATCTTGTCCTTAAAGGTAAAGGCGGATATGGCACGAATGCACAGTTTAATGACGATGTTAGACGGATGCAAATTATGTTACAGAACTACTACATCAATCGGTATGCCGAGAGTAATATTATTGAGGAAAGTTTAAGCCCGTTTATCACACAACAAACTATCACACTAACAGGATATACAGCACCAAAACCAACATCATTTAGGCACAAAGTCAGCGCAAAATACCAATACTCTATTAACAATGCCGATTTTTCAAACAGTTCTTTACAAGAGTTCCCTTTAATCGAACTAAGGGCAAATGAATGGGATGCAACGCATGACAGCATTATTAGAGGGGCGAACAAAGAAAAAGAACGAGGATATTACGGCATTATAGGCGACACAATGCGCTTTTCTTTCAACAAGGGAGATGTTATTGTTACATATATAAAAACACCCCCAACGGCAGTAAGGCAAGTGACGTTAGATGTATCAACAGATAATGAGAATTACAACCCAACAGGTTCGGTTGATTTAGTGTGGAACGAATGGGATGAGAATAACTTGATTGATATAATGCTATGGTTCAAAGGGATTCAGATTAGAGAAAGTGAAATAATGAATTGGGTAGTGTCCTCTAAACAATTGATGAAATGAGTTACACAAAGAAAAGGGCAGTAGAACAAATTTGGTTTAGGGTGACAGGCGGTAACGCTGATGTTAATGTGGACGTGTTGTTGGCAGATATATATTCGTATCTACCCGCCGCAATAAACGCAAGCATTGGCGAGGAAATAAAGGAACGCAAAATCTTAGCGATACGGGAACGCAGACCGAGCAATGTGAGAATGAATGATATTTTAATCGTTAATTCCTACG
>ERZ650310.507-NODE-507-length-11542-cov-7.345869_pt1 | contig 11542 bp, 26 predicted proteins | sample MGYA00376246_ERZ650310 | MGnify/ENA primary metagenome ERZ650310 (study PRJEB26733, sample SAMN07839286) | wastewater metagenome | biome: small river; feature: stream; material: water | place: USA: North Carolina | collected 2016-03-01 ...
CATCTCTTCTTCCTCTTCAAAGCCTGCTTGGAATTAAGGGGTTCTACTCGGTCGTGTTTTGCGGTTGAGTGCTCTTTCCAATCCGCTCAAGTTCGGTAAGGGCTGCGAGGGCGTTGGCGTAAGGCGAGCCTGGCTCTTTGAAGCGCGACGGGTCTTCCGCCTTCATGCACAACAGCGCGACGTAGGCGTCACACATGCCGGTCAGCGCGGCCTTCAGCCTGCGGAGCGCTTCAAAGTTTCCAGCGCGCTTGGCGTCGTAAAGGCCTTGGATGATGGCGTCGGTTGTGTTGCCGTCCGGGTGATTGATGTCGAAGCCGTCGCCCTCCTTGTCGAGCCAGCGCAGGACCGCTTGCGCAGTATCGTTGGCCCATCCGGCTTGATCCGCAGCGCCCTCGGCGTACCCTTCTTCGTGACCCTCGTGGCGCGCGTCATCTGCCATCGCTTCCAGCTTGGCAGGGTGAGCGGCGACTTCCGCCTCCAGCGCCTTGATCCTCTCCCTTTGCTGTCCGATGTGCTTGGCCGCGTCATCGAGTTGTTCGCGGAGGGTTTCTACGGACGGGGGAAGCGTTGTGGTGGTTGCGGCGGTCATCACAGAACTCCCCGCTCGTATTTCCCGACCAGATCCACAACGGCCTCGTGCAGCCGTTCCAGCTCGTCAGCGTTTGCCTCGACTGCGCGGACGCCAGAGCGAAGCTCAGCGAGACGCAGGATGGCCAAGGCTTCGTCCACCGGATGGATGGAGCGGACAGCGGGACCGCGTTGAAAGGCGCGAGGGCGGATGATATCGGCGGTCATGCTGCCTCGCTTTGCGGCTTGGGCTCGTTCCGCGTCAGATGCGCAATGGCGTCGGCAATGGCCTTGGCGCAGGCTTCCATGGCTTCGTTGAGTTCGGCAGATGCCTTGGCGTAGGCCTCGTCAGCAAAGCGCTGGTCACACAGGCGCTCCAGTCGCTGAGCGTGGATGCGCGCCGTGGCTGCCTCGCGCTTCATCTGAAATGCGAGCTGGCCGATCAGGTCGTCATTGGCGTGAACCGAGAACCTGGGTGGCGGCGCGTAGTCCAGTTCGATGCCTTCGCTCTTGAAGGCGTTGCCGTGGTCATTGAAGCCGGCCATCGCTCAACCCCTCGCCACGATCAGAGCAAACCTGCGCCGGATATCTCCCCGCGCTTCTGAAGCGGAGACATGGGCGACAAGATCGAAGCCGGGAGCACAGTTCAGCCTGCCGAACTGTGCGCGGCGCTTCAGGTCAAGCTCCACCACATTCGGGGAGGCGATCTTGGCGATGCGGGATTTGAGGATCATGTTCACTTGCGGTTTCTCCGGTTGATCTTGCGAGCTTTGCGTTGCGCGATAGCCGCCTTGTTCTGCGGCTTCTTGGGGCGCGGCTTGCGAGGTTGTCTGGGGTGGAAGTCTGTCGGCTCCATGTGACCAGCAACGCCGATCGCGGCAGCCATGAATTCAGCGAGAGAGCGACCCATCTACTTCTCTCCTGCGTTTGCAGAGGTTGATTTGGAGATTGCGGCGCGGGCTGCGGCCATGCGCGCATCTGATCGGGCTCGCTGATCCACGAGCGAGACGCTGGCGTCGTCATCCGCTACGATGCCTTGCAGGGCGGATAGCAGTGCTTCGATGGCGTCTGCGGCCTCAATCAGGTCGTCGTGCAGGGACTTCTCGTATGAGTCCGGAACGGCGTGACGTTCGTAGGCCTGCGCTTCAACGCGGAGACGGGTGACGATGTCCATCACGCGACCTCGGCAGTTGAAAGAACAAGGTTGCCTGCGTAGTAAACCTCGGCGTGCTCGCCACGATTGTGAGGTTTGGCGGAACGCGCCGCGATGCGGGTTTTGGCTTCGTCGAGCGTTGTGGCGCTGTCGCGAATTCTGCGGCTGCCCCTCACGTAGGAAATCTCAAACCGCATGGCCCAGCCGGTCTGCTTAAGTTTGCGCATTACTTGCTCTCCGTTCCGATTTCGCGGATCAGCGCATTCATGCGCGAGACGAACACAGGGTTCGACATTGCAAGGTCGCTCATCAGGTCGTTGGGGATCGACATCCACGAGTCGATCAGCGGGCCGATGTGCTCAGCAATCATCCACGGACCCGCCGTATGCGCTGGCGCGTCACCCACCGCTTGTGTGCGAACTTCAGTGCCCACGGTATCTTTCGAGCAGGAACTCATCTTCATTTCTCCTGTGGAAGGGGGTGGGGTTCAGAGAGCGCGTCGAACGCGATCTTGCGAAGCTGGCGGTTGATGTTCTTGGCGAACTCGACCTCCTCGACAGCTGCGGGGCAGTCGCCAATATGGAAGTCCACGATCCGCTGAAGCGCCGCCTCTAACGCCTCGACGCGGGCAATCAGCCGGGGCGTCGCGTTGCGCATCTCCGCGATGAACTCGGTATCGTAATGCCCGGTGATGTCGTAGCGCGGCCCGTCGTCTTGCTCGATCAGCTGAACGTCGGAGTTGGAGGTATCGAGTATCGACTTGTGCTCGTACCCGACGCAGTAGGCCTTGTAGTGGCCGTGCCCATCTTCGCAATCGACGGCGTCCTGCCACCACGGCGCGGGCGAGGCTTTGGCTTCGAGTTTCTTGAGCTTTGCGAGGTCCATCACTTGACCTCCGCATCGAGGCGGTCTTGCCAGTCGTGAGCGTACTTGCGCAGCTGCGTGTGCGCGCCGAGGGCGTCTCCGCCGCCGACGATCAACGCTTCGTAAGCTGCGTGCTGCGCAGGCTTCAGGCGCCGCATGATGACGGCATCGATCTCCTCAGCTAGCTTGAGCGCGTCGGCCAGCTCATCGATCAGCCCGACCGTGGTGCAGTCGCCGTAGTCGGCGCGGCCGCTCATTGAAAACTTCGCGGCCATTAGCGTGCCGCCCCGTAGGAGTGCAGCACTTCGCCCGTGGTGAGGTTCACCAGCTTGGCGAAGGCGCAGCAGCCGCTGCGGATCATGTCCGCCATGTCGCCACGAAGGCCGCGCTCGCTGCCCTCAACCGTGCGAACTGAGCCGCCAGTCATTTGCGTCTGAAGTTGGAAGGTCGCCATGTCTCGTCTTCCTCTCGTCTGCCCGTGGGCTGGTGAGAATGGCGTAACATGGGGTGTTAGGTCTGTCAAACAGAAAATAACGTGGGGCGTTACTTTTTTCGCCGGGCGTTACGTTCCGCTGCGGAATCGACAGTGCGCAGTTGACCCATTTCCACCTCCCGGTCTGGGGCTTGGCCCAGATAGTCGGGACTGCTGACCACGCAGGGCTTACGCCGGTGTACTCTGTTGAAGGCCCGGCTTACCGAGCCTCGGCGTTGTCCCCGCCGTCCACCGCAGGCTTTTTTCGACGCCTGCCCCGTGGGGCTGGTTCGCGGGGGTCATTCCGCGCTGTCAGCTGGCCACAAGTCCTCGATCGCGTCCCGGGATAGCCGGGATATTCCACCGTACAGGTCGCCAGTTGTCAGGGTTCGACAGAGCGGGCGTTTTGAGTTCGGCCATGTAGCAGGCCGCAAGCAATTCGACGCTTTGGGGTCGGGAGCGACGCAAACCGGGGGTGACACATCGTATCGCCGGGTGTTGCGTCTGGAGCATACGTGGTGTATTAAAACACCGCTGCGCAAGCTTCGGATGTCGCAACCATCCGTATGGGCCGGGGACTGTCACCACAGACCCGGCCCACTGCTTTTCTAGCGCAGGGCGAAAAGCATAACAAGGGGTGTTATGTTAGGAGGCGAGTGCGGCCTCAAGGATCGACAGGGCGCGCGGCGCCGTCTTTGGATCCAGTCCGCGAATGAACCTCAGCAAGTCGATAACCTGGCCATCGACCATCGGGTTCACCGATATCAGCTCGTAAGGCTCACAGTGCAGGGCGTCTGAAAGGGCGTTCAGCAGTTCCTCGGAGTAGGGCTGCTTGCCCAGCTCAATCCGCGACAGGCTCATGGCCGAAATGAGCTGGGCGCCGCCGGGTTCGACCTCCATGCGGTTCGCAAGCCGCTCTAGGGATAGTCCCCGAAGCTCGCGCCATTGCTTGATGTAGTGCTTGCCAAGGATTCTCTTTGCCATGCCCCACAGTAACCCCTGACGTTATGTTTGGCTCTATCGCCCGAAGTTACGAAACAGACTTGACGGCATAACGCGGGGTGTTATGTTGGGCGCATGACCCATCCGCTCGATGTCTATTTTTCGAAAGTGCCGGGGGAAACCCGGAAAACGCTCTGCGATCGGGCAAGCATCAGTCAGATGCACCTGTCGCGCCTGATGCGAGGCGAGGGGGAGTTTTCGACGAAAAGCCTTCGGGCAATTTCGGAAGCAACCGGAGGTTTCGTCTCCGTCGCTGATCTGGTCAGCGCATTTGAGCGCGCCGCAGCTTCCAACAAGGACAGGCAGGGGAGGACGACCAGCGCCGCTTAGGCGTCGCGGTCCATCATCCCCATGGCTCAGCACACGAACACCGCACAGCCCCACGCTTCAAAGCAGATCGCGCCTTACCCCACGTGCGAATGCGGACCAACAGCACGGATCGAATCAAGGCGCATCCCGCGTGAATGTGATGCGGACCTGACCAGTTTCCCCCCTGCGCTTTCCCTCAAAGCGCAGACCCAAGCCGCCCGGTCTATCCTCCATCGTCCCCCGAGCCGGGCGGCGTCCCTATTGGTCTGCTCGAAAGCATCCCGTGGGCGTTTCGCTTTTCCAATCCGCAACCAACCTGTGCGGGTGGCGGCATGAGCGAGCGCGCCGATCTGTTTGGCGAGGTCGTTCGCCAGCCCGACCACATTGAAGCCGTAGCGGAGAACAAGTTTCACGCTGGCAACGGCGATGACGGGAAGCACTACTGGCTGACTCCGCCAGACGTTTACGACGCGCTGGATGCCGAGTTCGCCTTCACCTTCGATCCGTGTCCGTTCCCGAAGCCTGATGACTTCGACGGCCTCACGAATGAATGGGGCGAGTCCAATTACGTCAATCCGCCATTCGGCTCGATCATCCACGAGGGAAAGAAGAAAGGCCCGACAGCTTGGGCTCGCAAGGCTATCGCGGAAGCCCAAAAGGGCAAGCGCGTGGTCCTCGTCTATCCGATCGACAAATGGATACTGATGCTGCTCGCTGCCGGGGCCGAGGTTCGCAACCTTGGCGACGTGAAGTGGCTCGCCACTGAAGACGGTTCCGCTGGCAAGGGCACTGGCCGACATATCGCCTGCTTCGTTTTGGATGGCGCGTCCAACCCCGCCCCTGAGCGAGCTGGATCGTCCAGCCAAGCGCAGCCCACGAACGAGCAGACCTCCCCCTCCCAACAGGGAGAAAAGCCGTGAGCGAGCGCCGCATAAATCGTTTTGAATCCATGGTGTCAGAGCTGCGAGCAGACGGCGCAGATATTAGCCTTCGCGCTGCGAATGTCATCGAAGACCTAGGCGACCAGCTCGCGGAGTATCTCGGCGCCTATAATCGTGTCTGCGCCTCCGTGGCGAAAAGCGCATGGCCCGAAAACGAGCTTTCAAACGCACAGATTGTCGAGGCTATCCGAAGCGATGCTGACGTTGCGAGTATGCACCGAGCGTTCGCGTGGGCATCCGAACTAATCGCTAGCGGGACATTGAACGCGCCTCCTGAAGCTGGGGGCGCTTCATGAGCGCGCTACCCGAAATCACGCATTCCGGCGAGCTGGAACTGCTTGGCGTCACCGTGAAGGTTTACCGCCTGAGCGACGGCCAGACCATCTTTGACGCCGAGGACACCCACAAAGTCCTGCAGCAAATGATGGGCGACGCGGACGATCTCCCGGCCGACCTCAAAGCGCAAATCCAAGCGCTCATGGACGACGCCCAAGTCGAATTTCAGACCGGAGATGCCTCCCCCTGAAAAAGCGAGACCCGGCACTTGCGATGCCGGGCCTGCCAATACGCCAGCTTCAAACCCGGAGAAGGGAACTCTCCATGCCGAATGCCAGCCTTCAGACATTAACACGAAAATCGCCCTCAAGTTCCACGGAACAGCAGCGCGCGGACATCGCCCGCCAAGTTCTCTCTGAAGCCTTCTCCACCCTCCGCATCCGGGTTCTTAAACCCGAAGCAATCTCTGAAATTCGCGCTGAGGTGAAGCGCAGGGTGGTCCTCCAGTGGCAGAGGGCGGCCTAGATGACCGTCGCTGCCCTCTATGTCGAAACAGGCGGCTCCTACTTCGGGATCGAAGGCGTCGATCCGTGGGACGAAGTCCGCGACGCCCGGCGCTATCCAGGCCCGCACCCGGTCGTGGCCCACTCGCCGTGCCAGCGCTGGGGCAAGCTCTGGGCCGGCCAACCCCTCCACATCAAGCGCACAGGACAGCGGAAGATCAAGGGCGACGATGGCGGTTGCTTTGCCGCCGCGCTGGCCGCTGCGCGCCGCTGGGGTGGCATTCTCGAACACCCGTGGGGCAGCCATGCCTGGCCGCACTTCGGCCTGAACACCCCGCCGCGCGAAGGCGGCTGGATAGCGGCTGACTTTCACGGCGGCTGGACCTGCTGTGTCGAGCAGGGCCGCTATGGACACTACGCCCGCAAGCCCACGCTGCTGCTCGCCTATCATTGCGAGCTTCCCGAACTCGACTGGGGCGTTGGCAAATCACGCCTTGATCCGGCGGTGATCGAGCATCTTGGGTTGGAGCGAGCGAAGCGTCGCGGAGAGGTTGGCTGCCGTGGCGGCGGCACCGACAGCGCGCCTCGTATCGGCACCCCGGAGCCTTTCCGGGATCTTCTTATCTCAATGGCCCGGTCAGCCGCCTTGCACGCGAGGGCCGCATAATGTCAGCCTCGATCAATTCTCTTGCGAACCAGAGTGCGGATGAAGCCTGCGCGCGGACGATTGCCGCTGACGCGGTCGAGCGCTGCGACCTCCTCGGGCAGCAACCTGATCTTGATCGTGACCCAGCGCTCGTCTCTGGCCCGTTCAGCCGCGATCTGGGCTTCGGTTCTTTCGGTCATGGCAATCCTCAAAGAAAAACCGCCCCCGAAGGAGCGGCCAGATCAATGTTTCGTCCCTGCGAGGCTTTCAATTTCAGCAAGGTACTCGGCTTTCGTCTGCCGGATTTCTTCGACCGTCATCTCCGGGTCGTCGATGAATGGGTCATATCCAATCGTTTCCAGATACCACTGAGCCAGCTCGGCTTTTTCGTCGGTCATTGGGCTCTCCATAAATCCAATATGACAACTATATGGGGACCCCATATTGCCCGTCAATGGGGACCCCATACTTTATTTGCGAGCGCAGCATGACCCCCACCCCCCATCCAAACCCTATCCCAGGGAAGCCGAACGGCGACGTTTCGCCAAACTCGGAACTTGCCCATCAGGAAGCCCAGATCCGAGAAGCCGCAAAGACATGCCGCCGGCCGCTCGACCTGATGCGCGCCATGGGCTGGCGAGACATCGGAACCGCCAACCGGGCGGATGAGGTGTTCAACCTCGGCCTCAACAACGCGCCCCTCGGCGGATCGAAGAAGCTTGCCCAGGCGTGCCCGAAGCCGGTGAAGGGGAAAGCATGAGCGATTTCCTCCTGACCTCTGATCCGCTGACCGGCGAGCCCATCGGCGCCTGCGTTTCGCCCGTCGAGCCCATGGTCCGCACACCCCTGATTGGCCGGGACAAGCGCATCATGCGTGAAGTCGCGGAGGCCCATCGCGTCAGTCTGGAGGACATGGTCGGGCCGCGCCGGTTCAAAACCTACGTCGCCGCCCGCCGTGAAGCCATGCAGCGCATCCGGAGCGAACTGGGCTTCAGCCTTCCCCGCATCGGCAAGCTTTTCAACCGTGACCATACCGCAATCCTTTACGCCTGCCGTGGCGGTCGCCCCACCAATCCCCCTTCCGAGAAAGGCGCCGCCATGAGCGATGGAACTGAGGCCACGAAGCTGGCGCAGGATTTGGACGCTGCGTTGGCGGCCTACCAGCGCCATTACGGCAGGCCGCGCACCATGGCCAAGCTGGAGCAGATGCTCGCCGCCCGCAAAGAGGCGCAGCGCATTGCGGATACCGCGACAGAGCAGGCCGATACGCCGATCGCGAGGGCTGCGGAATGACCTTCACCGATCAACCTAACGGAGTAACCGCCATGGCCGGCGCAGCAGAAGTTATCGAGTTTCAGACAGCTACTCTGCCAATCCTGATCGACCGCGCTTCCCGCGCCCTGTTGGACGCCAAGACGAGCGCCGAGGTGCTGGAAGCGCGCGACATGGCCCGTGTGGCCTATGACGCCGCCAAAGCGAAGGGCCGCTATGCCAAGGGCAAGGAAGCCTACGACGAGGTGATGCAGGCTGTTCGCGCAGCACAGGCCAAAGCGCAGGAAATCGCGATCCGCGCCGAGATGCGCTTTATCGAGGAATACGATAGCGCGAAGGAGCGAGGCGAGGTTGCTTCTGCGGGCAAGCCGGTAAACGTTTCTGACGGAAACGATAAGCCTACCGCCGCTGACCTGAACGTCACTCGTAAGGAAACTCACCAAGCTCGCAAGCTGCTTGAGGCAGAAAAGGCGAGTCCCGGCAAGGCGAAAGCCGCCATTGAGGACATTGTAGCGCGCGGCGAGGAACCGACACGCGCGAAGGTGCAACGCGAAGTAGTCGAGAAGCCTGCTGCGTTAGCCAAAGTGCCAGCTGCTCCGATCGATCCCGAGCGCCGCAAGCTGGCGAAGCTGACCCCGGACGCCCTGATTGACGAAGTGCTGGGGCTCCGCGCCGATCTGGCTGACGCCAAGTCCAAGCTGAAAAAGCAGACCGACGAAATCAAGGCGCTGAAGGATCAGGTCAAGAGTTTCGAGGGCGACCAAGCCGAAACCATCCGCAATCAGGCGAACATCATCAGGCACAAAGAAAGCGAGATGTACCGGGCGAACGACACGGCGGATCGCGCCCTGGCTCGCGCCAAGAAGGCTGAGAAGCGCGTCGCGGAACTCGAAAAGATGGGGATCGCGGTTTGACCCCCCTCGCTTTCATAAAATCCCATGGCGGCAACGTGGTTCGTGAGGGCCATCTGTTCCGCCTTCGCCCCGGTCGAATGACGGCTGATGCCATTGCGCGGGTCAAGCCACACATGGAAGCGATCAAGGCCGAAGTCTGGCCCGCCTATTCCGAGTGGGAAGAGCGCGCCGCCATCATGGAATTCGAAGGTGGGCTGACCCGCGAGGAAGCCGAGCGCGCCGCCTATCAATGCATGGAGGCGCAACATGCTCACGCTGCATGACGCCAGAGAAATCGAACTGCGCACGTATCAATCCAATGCGATCGATGCGCTGCGCACGAAGATCCGCAACGGACAGAAGCGGTTGATCCTCTGCGCGGGAACCGGAGCGGGGAAAACCCTCATGTCCGGCCACCTGCTGAAGCAGGCACAACGCAAAGGCAGCTATTCCCTGTTCATCGTCGATCGCGTCGCGCTGGTGGAGCAAACCAGTGCCGTGTTCGATGAATACGGCATTCCCCATGGTATTGTTCAGGGCGGCAACGCCCGTTGGTCGCCGCGCGAGCATGTCCAGGTGTGCTCTGCGCAAACGCTGGCGAACCGCCGCCTGCCGCGCGACCCTGACCTGATCGTCGTCGATGAATGCCATACGCGATACAAAGGCACGCTGGATTTTATCGCCAAGTACCCGGATGCGGTGAAGATCGGCCTGACCGCAACCCCGTTCACCAAGGGAATGGCGAATGAATGGGATTCGGTCGTCAACGTCATCCCCACGCGGGAGTTGATCGAATCCGGCTACCTGATCGAACCGAAAATCTACGTCGCCCGATCGCCGGATGACGCCGAGCTGGGCCTCAACAGTTTCGGAGAGTTCTCGGACGAAAGCGCGGCGACTGCTGGTATCCGCATCATCGGTGACGTGGTCGCAGAATGGATCGGCAAGACGAACGAACATTTCGGCGGCCCGGCCAAGACAATCATTTTCTCGCCTACCGTGGATCACGGCAGGGTGCTTTGCGAGACCTTCCGCGAAGCGGGCTACAACTTCCAGCAGATCAGCTACCTCGACAAGAACGACGAGGAACGCGCCGACAAGATCAGGGAGTTCCGGCGCCCGGACAGCGAGATCATCGGTCTGGTGTCGTGCGGCGTGCTGACCAAGGGCTTCGACGTTCCCGAGGTCCGCATCGGGATCAGCTGCAAGCCGTACCGCAAGAGCCTGTCCAGCCACATGCAGGAAATTGGACGTGTCATGCGTCCGCTGCCGGATGGCTTACCCAAGCAGGCGCTGTGGCTGGATCACTCCGGCAACATCGAGCGCTTCGCCCTGGATATGTACGATGTCTGGGACAATGGCGTTGGCGAGCTGGACAAGTCCACCAAGCGCGATTCCGAGAAGCGTGAGCGCACCGAGATCACGCGCGAGAAGGTCGTCTGCCCGGAATGCTCCGGCGCTATCCGTGGCAGCATCTGCACGGTCTGCGGCTGGGAGCGGCCGGCACGCTCGAACATCACCATTGCTGACGGCGAGCTTCACGAGTTCAAGCTGAAGCGGCTTGAGATGGAGCCGCGCGCTGGTCTCCGCGCCGATTGCCTGAAAGATCCGCGCGCCGTGTGGATCGCCGCGCTGGCCTACACCATGGAGCGCAGCCGGAAGGGCGAGGCTCATGCACGTTCTTGGGCTTACGGGATTTTCCGCGGCGTGTATCCGGGCGGCAAGCTTCCGTTCGGCTGGTACGACATGCGCCCGATGCCTGCGCAGGCTGATGCGTTCGGGCTGATCGAGCGTGAGATCAAACGCTTCCGCAAGACCAAGAGGGCCGCCTGATGGCAGACGGCCACCACACACCGGGCCATGTGCGCTGCATCACCTGCTGGGCGCGCGAGCAAGCCGTGCCGCCCGAGGGGCAGTTGCGGATTCTTGTTCGAGAGGATTGGCTTGCTGAAACAGCCGCGTTCGTTCCGCGCGTCATGACGCGTGAGCAGGGCGTCGCCGCTGAACTTCTCACGATGGCGCTAGACAGATTTGTGGATGCGTATGGCGTGGATGTAGCCGCGCCGCGCATCGCATCAATATTGATGGTGCTGAGGCTTCAGGCCAAGCGCCAGAAGGTCATGGCGCGCATCCTGACAGCGCGGGCTGAGATCAACCAGCGCGCACGTCAGGCTTGGCAACGGGGCGGCGAGGCAGCGGCCCGCGCGATCGAGGCTGAGCCGACGCCTGATTATCCTGGCAAGGCTCGCGACGATGCGTGGCTGAAAGACGATCAGTTGTCGGCAGATGAGGCAATGCGGATGAGGGAGGCGCAGGGATGAAAAAGAAGACCCCGCGCTCTTCACAGCGCAGGGCCGGGCTGGCGGACGGTTGGAAGACAGTGGCGCCAGTTGCAGGAATTCCTACCACGGGGCGAGACCAAGGAAAAGCGCAGTCCGAAAGAGCAAAGCGCGGTCTCCGGCACATTGATCCAAGTGTCGCAAGTAGTGCTCGACCACCCGGGACGGGATCACGTCACCGAGTGGGCCAAAGGCGACGGCTCGGCTCCGGCCAGCAGGATCGTTCGAGGCATGGGGACCGGCCTGACCATTCTTGGTCGGGGCTGGTCGTCCTGTGCCTTGGCTCGGGCTCTCTCCAACCAGCA
>ERZ650310.508-NODE-508-length-11538-cov-13.451624_pt1 | contig 11538 bp, 8 predicted proteins | sample MGYA00376246_ERZ650310 | MGnify/ENA primary metagenome ERZ650310 (study PRJEB26733, sample SAMN07839286) | wastewater metagenome | biome: small river; feature: stream; material: water | place: USA: North Carolina | collected 2016-03-01 ...
GCTATAGATGTAAAGGCAGTAATGTCATAGTCGAGTAGTACTAATAACCCGTAAGCTTATGTACGCTTTTCCTGCCCCGCAAGGGGCAGGGAGAAACTTTCTTAATTTTTTTCTTTATCTCAGTATGTTAAGATATTGTTCAATGGATAATTAACAATGTATAATTGATAATTAACTATTGAAAAATTGCCCAAAGCAATTATAACTTCTTAAGGTGGTTATTGCGGCGGGGCTCACCTCTTCCCATCCCGAACAGAGTAGTTAAGCCCGCCTGCGCAGATGGTACTGCAGTTATGTGGGAGAGTATGTCGTCGCCTTTCTTTTTAAAAACCCTGTTTCTAACGAAACGGGGTTTTTTGTTTTATACCTGAAGCTCCCGGGATTCCTCCTCTTAATTTCAAATGTCGCCTCTGCCTGTCGGCAGACAGGTTTCTTTAAATCCTCATCATTTATTTGATGGGGATTTTTTTTGTTTTATTTTTTTTAGAAAAAATAAGATAAAATTTAGCCCGAACAGAGTAGTTAAGCCCGCCTGCGTCCCGACGCTTCGGGAGTACTTACAGTTATGTGGGAGTCCCGATAGCTATCGGGAGTCGTCGCCTTTCTTTATGAAACTCCAACTTGAAAAAGTTGGAGTTTTTTTGTTTATAGGTACGACGTGTTCGCCCTAAAGGGCTCGGTTCCTCGCCTCTGCCTGTCGGTAGACAGGTTTGCTTCGCCTATTCGGCTAAAGCCTCGAGTCTTTTTAAAAACTCTGTTTCTAACGAAACGGGGTTTTTTGTTTTATACCTGAAGCCTATTGGGCTTCCTCCTCTTAATCTCAAATCTACGGGATTTGACTGATGAAAATCAATCTTATTACTTTTGGTGTCATTCCGACGAAGGAGGAATCACATATCGAGAGCAACTAATGAGATTCCTCCTTCGTCGGAATGACAAAGAGTACTTTTATACACTTATGCCATCACTAAGGGATTTAACCTTGGATTACCACTATTGAATCAGCATGCTATTAGTTGATTATATATCTTTTTGATTAACTCCGCTAGGAGTTGTATTTTGGTAAAAAACTATAGATGAGAAAGAGTAGAAGTCCCGTAGGGACGATATTTTTGGTTTTGGAATGTAATTTAAGTTACTTAAGCCACAAGCAAGATGCTCGCGTTAGCAGTTTGTATGAGTTTTATAGCCCCGATAGGAGCAAGCTACCTTGTAGCGCGGATAGCGGGACAAGTCGTGTTCTGGCAATACAACAGCTGCTTCCAAATATTTAAACACAAAAAAATCCTCAATTTTCAAATTGAGGATACTCTATTAACCATGAACGGTTTCTTGCTTGCCGTAGTTGCCAATGATTGCCGATTCGTATTCAATCCATTCTTTCCAACGTTTATCGACATTGATGTTTTCTTGATACTGTTTTGCAAAAGTTAAGAAGGTGGTGTAGTGCCCTGCCTCAGATATCATAAGGTCTCTATAGAATTGAGCCAATTGTGTATCTTGAATATTTTCTGAAAGTATTTTAAAGCGTTCGCAACTTCTTGCTTCGATCATGGCAGCAAAAAGAAGTCTTTCTACCAAGGCGTCGTTTCTGCTACCATCTTTTTTGGCGAATTTAACCAAATCATTCACATAATTATCCTTTCTTTCTCTGCCTAATACCAACCCTTTTTCTTTAATTATATTGTGAACCATTTGGAAATGTTCCATTTCTTCTAAAGCAATTCGAGTCATCTCGGTAACGAGTTCTTCTTTTTCTGAATTGTTAACGATTATGTATATGGCGTTTGAAGCTGCTTTCTGTTCGCACCAGGCATGATCCGTTAAAATTTCTTCAATATTTGATTCGACTATGTTGACCCATCTTGGGTCGGTAGCTAATTTAAGTCCTAACATGAATTGTATATTTAGAGTTACAAAATTACTCTTTTTATGTTCTATTTTTAAGTTAAATGATTGAATTACCATTTAAATAACATTATTTTGTACTCTTCTAGAATGTAGCACATGAATGTAAATAACTCGCTTTTAATTATTGGTTTTGTTTGGCCTGAACCTAATTCTTCAGCTGCTGGTGGAAGAATGATGCAATTGATTTCTCTTTTTAAGGAGCAAGGTTATCAAATTACTTTTGCGAGTCCTGCTTTGGATAGTGATTTTATGGTTAATCTAGCTGATTTCGGAGTGAATAAGGTTACTATTGAATTAAACGATTCTAGTTTTGATGCTTTTATTCGACATTTGCAACCTGATATTGTATTGTTTGATCGCTTTATGATGGAAGAACAATTTGGTTGGCGTGTGGCAGAAAATTGCCCGAATGCAATTCGAATTTTAGACACTGAAGATTTACATTGTTTGCGTTTGGCTAGACAAAAAGCATTCAAAGAGAATCGGATATTTCAAGTTGTTGATCTATTAGAAGAAGCCGTGGCTAAAAGAGAAATAGCTAGTATTTTACGGTCTGATTTGTCTTTGATGGTGTCAGAATATGAAATGGAGTTACTGCAATCTATTTTCAGAATAGAGAAGCCATTATTGTTTTATCTACCTCTATTAATTAATCAATTTGAGATCTCTCCCTTGTCGTTTCAGCAAAGGCGAAATTTTGGTTTTATAGGTAATTTTCTCCACGAACCTAATTGGAATGCGGTTCAGTATTTGAAAGAGACGATTTGGCCATTAATTAGAATGCAACTTCCTAAAGCAGTTTTGGAAATCTATGGAGCTTATCCTTCTCAGAAGGTTTTTCAATTGCATAATGAAAAAGAAGGATTTTTGATAAGAGGTAGAGCAGAGAATGCTAAAGAAGTTATTTCAAATACTCGAGTATTGTTAGCGCCACTTCGTTTTGGTGCAGGAATTAAAGGTAAATTATTGGAGGCAATGCAATATGGAACCCCAACTATTACCACTTCTATTGGCGCAGAATCTATGCATGGTACTCTAGATTGGAATGGAATTATCGAAGACGAGCCTCAACAATTTGCAGATGCCGCAGTGCAATTGTATCAAGAAGAGAGTTTGTGGTTGCAAACCCAAGAAAATGGATTTACAATTGTTAAACAACGTTACTTAAAAGAATTATTTGCAGTTGAATTTGCAAAACAAGTATCATTTTTAAAACTTAATTTAAAAAACCATCGGCAGAATAATTTTCTAGGACAAATGCTTTCTCATCATACTATGCAGAGTACAAAGTATATGTCTCGTTGGATTGAAGAAAAAAATAAAACGAAATAAAAAAATCCCGTCAAGTATATACAAGACGGGATTTATGATTTAAAGAAAACGAGTAATTAAGCAAGCATAGTTACTGGGTTTTCAATGTATTGTTTTAATGTTTGTAAAAATTGTGCTCCAGTAGCGCCATCAATAGTACGGTGGTCGCACGCTAAAGACAACATCATAGTGTTACCTACTACAATTTGGCCGTTTTTAACCACTGGTTTCTCTACAATCGCTCCTACAGAAAGGATAGCAGAGTTAGGTTGGTTAATGATAGAGTTAAACTCAGTAATACCAAACATTCCAAGATTAGAAACTGTAAATGTACTTCCTTCCATTTCGTTAGGAAGTAATTTTTTGTTTTTAGCTCTACCTGCCAAATCTCTTACACTAGATCCAATTTGAGATAAACTCATAGCATCTGTAAATTTTAATACAGGAACTACTAATCCGTCTTCAACAGCTACTGCTACGCCAATATTTACGTGATGGTTGATGATGATTGCATCTTCTCTCCATTGTGAATTAATGATTGGGTGTTTTTTTAATGCCACAGCACATGCTTTAATCACCATATCATTAAATGAAACTTTGGTGTCAGGAACGCTGTTAATTATAGCTCTTGATTTCATTGCTTCATCCATTGTTACTTCAATAGATAAATTGTAGTGAGGTGCAGTGAATAGTGATTCAGCCAAACGTTTCGCAATGATTTTTCGCATTTGCGAATTTTTAATTTCTTCTGTGAAAACTTCGCCAGCAGGAACAAATACTTTTGGAGCTGCTACTTTGGCAGTTTCTTGTGTTGATGCAGAAGTAGTTGCCGCGTTACTTGCAGATGGAGTAAAGTTTTCGATGTCACTTTTAACGATACGACCATTTTCTCCTGTTCCTTTTACTTGTGATAATTGGATTCCTTTATCAGAAGCAATTTTCTTAGCCAAAGGCGAAGCTAAAATGCGTTGTCCGTCAGCTGCAGCTTCTTGAACAATTGGAGCTGCTTTTTCTGCAGGTGCAGCTTTAACTTCTTCAGTAGTTGCTGGAGTACTTGATCCACCAGCTTTAAAATTGTCAGCTACTCCGCTAATATCGGTTCCAGCTGGTCCAATGATAGCTAAAAGACTATCCACTGGAGCAGTGCTTCCTTCTTGAATTCCGATATATAATAAAGTTCCAGCATTGAATGATTCGAACTCCATAGTTGCTTTATCTGTTTCGATTTCAGCAAGAATATCACCTTCTGCAACAGTATCTCCTACTTTTTTCAACCAAGTAGCTACTGTTCCTTCAGTCATTGTATCACTCAAACGAGGCATTGTTACTACAATTACTCCTTCTGGAAGAGCCGCCGCAGGTTGAGCCGCCGGAGCTTCTGATTTTGTTTCGGTTGCTGCAGCTGTTTCAACTACTGGAGCAGCTGCTGTAGCGCCACTAGTTAATAAAGCTGAAATATCTTCCCCTTCATTACCTATAATTGCTAATAAAGAATCTACAGGAGCAGTTTCTCCTGCTTGAATCCCAATATGTAAAAGAGTTCCTTCGTTGAAGGATTCAAATTCCATTGTTGCTTTGTCTGTTTCGATTTCAGCTAAGATATCTCCTTCGCTTACTTTATCACCTACTTTTTTAAGCCAAGTAGCCACCGTTCCTTCTGTCATTGTATCGCTCAAACGAGGCATTGTTACTATTGTAGCCATAATTGATTATAATTTATGAGGTAAAAATGGATAGTTTTCTTGTTCGTATACTACGTCGTATAATTGTTGAATTTCTGGATAAGGAGATTCTTCTGCAAATTTTGCACATTCCTCAACTAAATCCTTCACTCTTTGGTCAATTGCTTCGATTTCTTCGTCAGTAGCATATTTTTGATCCTTGATTACATCTAAAACTTGTGTAATCGGGTCAATTTTTTTGTATTCTTCTATCTCTTCTTTTGAACGGTATAATTGTGCATCAGACATAGAGTGTCCTCTGTATCGGTACGTTTTCATTTCAAGGAAAGTAGGGCCATCTCCACGACGCGCTCTTTCAATTGCTTCGGTCATTGCTTCGGCTACTTTTACAGGATTCATTCCGTCAACAGGTCCGCAAGGCATTTCATATCCTAAACCTAATTTCCAAATGTCAGTATGATTGGCTGTTCTTTCTACAGAAGTTCCCATAGCATAACCGTTGTTCTCAACGATAAATACAACAGGTAGTTTCCACAACATAGCCATATTAAAAGCTTCGTGTAACGAACCTTGACGCGCTGCACCATCACCAAAATAGGTCATAGTAACGCCTCCAGTTTCAAAATATTTATCTGCAAAAGCTAATCCAGCTCCTACTGGAATTTGACCACCCACAATCCCGTGACCGCCATAAAAACGATGTTCTTTAGAGAAAATGTGCATAGAGCCTCCCATTCCTTTTGAAGTACCGGTCACTTTTCCTAAAAGTTCAGCCATTACAAATCTAGGATCTACTCCCATTCCGATAGGCTGTACGTGGTTTCTGTAAGCGGTAATCATTTTGTCTTTAGTCAAATCCATAGCATGTAAAGCACCTGCTAATACGGCTTCTTGACCATTGTATAAGTGGAGAAATCCTCTTACTTTTTGTTGGATGTATAATGCTGCAAGTTTGTCTTCAAACTTTCTCCAAAGTAGCATGTCTTCGTACCACTTTAAATAAACTTCTTTTGTAACTTCTTTCATTTGAATAATGTTGTGTTATCAATTGTACCTAATAACGCAAAATAGTTTCCTCACACAAATTTGCGAAGTGCAAAAATAAGACATTCCAACTTAGCACTAAAATTAATATGCTATTTTTTGAGTTTTTTTATAAGAACTTTTTGTCGAAAAGAAGTGGGAGTAAGTTTTTTAGTGAGTCTGATTTGTAAATAGCACCTATTTCACCCATAAAATAGATTTCAATTGGGGTATTTTGCTTTATTTCGTATTCAGCAATAGATTGTCTACAAGAGCCACACGGGGGTATTGGTGCGCTAGTTGTTGAATTTTCAGATGCTGCTGAAATGGCCATTTTTAAAATTTTGGTTTCAGGATAAATTGCTCCGGCTTGGAAAATGGCAACTCTTTCTGCACAAAGTCCAGAAGGGAAAGCGGCATTCTCTTGGTTGGAACCTAGGATTATTTTTCCGTTATCTAATAAAAGTGCGGCGCCTACTTTAAAATTAGAGTAGGGAGCATAGGCTTTTTGGCGAATAGTAACCGCTTCTTGCATCAAATTTTGTATGTCACTTGGTAATTCTTGAATGGTGTCAAAAACACCAAAATCAGTAGTTATAGTAATTTTTTTCATTTGCTTATTTTGGAAAAAAAATCCAAATTTCAGTTTTGAAATTTGGATTAGAGATTGTTGATTTTATATTAATTTATTCCGTAATTATCACCAAAGTTAAACGTGAGTGAGAAACGGAGTGTGTTTTCTAACGGGTTTCTTATTTTTGAAGATGAAAATAAATACGAAACATCAATTTTTGCAGTTGTATATTTGAATCCAGCACCTAATGAAAAGTATTGTCTGGCTCCTTTAACGGGACTTTCATGAAAGTAACCTGCACGTACTGCAAAAGAGTCTTTATAAACGTATTCGGATCCTAAAGCGTATGTTATTTCTTTTAATTCTTCGCTAAACCCATTGGGAGCGTCTCCAAATGATTTTAAAAGTCCTGATACCCAACCTGTTTTTCGGTAGTTGTTATAGTTTTGAGTATATTCTTCAGGTGTCACGGTTCCGTCTCCATTTAAATCTGGGTTTTGAGGTGTAGGAACTAGTAATTTATTAAGTTCTAGATTTACTGCAAGTTTGTTGTCTTCATCAAAAATAAAATCAAAACCCGTTCCGATTTTTAAATTGGCAGGCAAGAAATTAGTGTTGAATTCGTCGTTATCATAGCTGATTTTTGGACCTAGGTTTTGAATATTAAAACCAGCTCTCCAGATTCCATTAAAATGATTGTATGCTTTTTCTTCTGATTGATAAAATCCTGCTACATCCACCGCAAATGTATTGGCCGCTGAAGCGTCGGTATTGTCAGTGGCGACTTTAAGATTGGAACGAATGTACCTTCCAGCAACTGCCATTGAAAAGGTATTACTTAATTTTAAAGAGTAAGATCCGTCTAATGCTAGTTCGTTTGGAGAAACTATTCTAGGTTGGTCGTTAGCATCATTTCGTAATTCAATATTTCCAAGTCCAAAATAGCGTAGGCTACCCGCCCATGTGCTTTTTTCATTGATTTTGTTAAAGTAGGTTATCTGCCCTAATGAAATATCGTTTACTAAATCAGTAAGGTAAGGAGTGTAACTTATTGAAAATCCTTGTTTGTGATTCGAAAATGCGTATTTAGCAGGATTCCATTGTTGTGAAAAGGCATCGGTTGAAGTGGCAATACCAATATCTGCCATCCCCGCAGCTCTAGCATCTGCTGAGACCATTAAAAATGGAACTCCAGTAGTAATAACTCTTTCTTGTGCATTGGCTAAATAAAGAGAGAAACTGCAGAGTAGGAGTAGAGTTATTTTTTTCATTTTAAAGCTGTGATTGAATAAACAAATGTACTATTTTTTATAGATTTTCCAAGTTTTGAAACATAGGAATTGATTTTTAGTGTAATAATCTTATGTCTGTATTTTAATGATTATTTTTTCTAAAATTCAGAAATGTATTTCTGTATAACTTCAATTTAAAGATATTATTGTGTAAGATTTGGTATGTTTAATAAAATTAAAAAGAGTCTTTTGAATTGTAAGAATTGGGATATATTGAAAATGTAAGTCGTTTGAGTCGGTTTTTGAAGTAAAAATGTAGTATATTAGTGTAATTGTAATAATAAAAATTATAAATTTGCGTTTTTGTTTTTGTGCGTTATAAGCAAAAGCTAATTTTTAAATTTATAAAGAAAAAATAGTGTAGCAATTAATCCGTTATCAGTATATTGCAACACGAAAATTACCTATAATAAGAGTATGAAAGTAAACAAAATTAATGCCTTGCAATTGATGATGTCTGTGTTATTAATCATAGGCGTATCAAGTTGTAGTAAAAAATCATCTAGTTCTGGTAAAGGATCTTCGAGAGCAACAGGCTGGAATGTAAATAATAAAAAAGGAGGATTTAAGAAAGCAGGAGATCAAGAAGCTGGACCTGGTTTAGTTTTTGTTGAAGGAGGAACTTTTACAATGGGTAAGGTACAGGATGATGTGATGCATGATTGGAATAATTCTCCAACTCAACAACACGTTCAATCTTTTTATATGGATGAAACTGAGGTTACTAATTTCATGTATTTAGAATACTTACAATGGTTGAAAAATGTATTTCCACCAACAGATGAAAACTACAAACATATATACGAGGGAGCTTTGCCAGATACTTTGGTGTGGAGAAATAGATTAGGATATAGTGAAAATATGACTAATAATTATTTGAGACATCCTTCTTATGCGGCTTATCCTGTGGTTGGTGTAAATTGGATCCAAGCAGTTGAATTTAGTAAATGGAGAACTGATCGTGTGAACGAAGCTTTGTTAGAGAAAAACGGTTATTTAAAAAAGAATGCAAAAACCGAGGATGTAACTGCTGAAAATTCATTTAGTACAGAAACCTATTTTAATTCTCCAACAGCGACTTATGGCGGGGATGATAAAATTGTATTGAAAGGTAGAAAAGGATCTGCTAAAGCAACAACTACTAAAGGCGGTAAAACAATTGAACCTAAAAATGTTTATGTACAACGTTCTTCGGGGTTGTTGTTGCCAGAATATAGATTGCCAACCGAAGCTGAGTGGGAATATGCAGCAGCAGCAGATGTAGGGCAAAGAGAATATAATGTGTATAAAGGACAGAAAAAATACCCTTGGTCAGGACAATATACACGTTCAGGTAAACGTCAAACAAAAGGAGATCAGTTGGCTAACTTTAAACAAGGAAATGGAGATTATGGTGGTATAGCTGGATGGTCTGATGATGGTGCCGATATTACTAACGAAGTAAAAAAATATCCAGCCAATGATTTTGGTTTGTATGATATGGCAGGAAATGTTGCAGAATGGGTTGCCGATGTGTATCGACCTATTGTTGACAATGAATTTAATGATTTCAATTATTTTAGAGGAAATCAATACACTAAAAATAAAATAGGAAAAGACGGTAAAGCTGAAATCATTACTCAAAAAACAATGAAGTATGATACTTTAAGTAATGGTAAAGTAATTGCAAGAACTTTCCCTGGGCAATTGGCTCAAGTTCCAGTGGATGAAAATGAAACTTATTTGAGACAAAACTTTGATAGAAGTAATAACTTGAATTTCAGAGATGGCGATCAACAATCAAGCAAAGAATACAAGTTTGGATCTTCAGAGTCTACAAAAGAAGCAAAAAACATGTACAATTCACCTAAACACAATGTGACTGTAGATAGTTTAGGTAAAATGGTTAGAAAATTTGATAAGTCAAATAAAAGAACCACTTTGGTCAATGATAATGTAAGGGTATATAAAGGAGGTTCTTGGAGAGATAGAGCCTATTGGTTAGATCCTGCTCAAAGAAGATACTTTCCTCAAGATATGGCAACCGATTATATTGGTTTTAGATGTGCTATGTCTAGAGTAGGTTCTAAATCACAAAACAAGAAAAGACCTAGAAACTAGTTTTTTATAGTATTACAACAAAAAGCCCTTTTCAGGGCTTTTTGTTTTTTAAATTTTCATTTATATGGATATTGCTAAAATACATGCCTTATTTTTAGAATGTCAATCAGTGTCGATTGATACTAGAAAAATTCAACCCAATTCTCTTTTTGTAGCAATAAAAGGGGAAAATTTTGATGCAAATACTTTCGCTAAAGAAGCATTAGACAAAGGTGCATCTTATGTTATTATTGATAATGCCAACTATTATATTGACGAAAGAACTATTTTAGTTAAGAATAGTTTAGAGTCCCTTCAGGAATTGGCACAATACCACAGAAACTATTTAAAACTACCTATTATAGCGCTTACTGGCAGTAATGGAAAGACTACTACCAAAGAATTAATTCATGCGGTACTTTCTGCAAAATTTACTACTAAAGCTACTGTTGGAAATTTAAATAATCATATTGGAGTCCCATTGACCTTGCTTTCATTTACTTCGGAAACGGAAATTGGAATTGTAGAAATGGGAGCTAATCATAAAAAAGAAATTGAATTCTTATGTGAATTGGCTCAGCCTGATTATGGCTATATCACCAATTTTGGCAAAGCTCATTTGGAAGGTTTTGGCGGTGTTTTAGGAGTGATTGAAGGCAAAAGTGAGATGTATAATTATCTTGCTGCTAATGATAAATTAGCATTTGTTAATTTAGAAGATCCTATACAGGTAGAAAAGACAAAGACTTTAAATCATTATACATTTGGAGTTAATAAATTAGAATCGAACGTTTCTGTTACAGCTGTTACAGCTAACCCTTTTGTATCAGTTGAGTTAGAAGGGTTAAAAATTGTTTCGCATTTAATAGGTTTGTATAATGCTAATAATATTAATGCTGCGGTTGCTATTGGGAAATATTTTGAAGTCCCTAATGAAGCTATCAAATCAGCTTTAGAAGGATATGTTCCAGAAAATAATCGTTCTCAATTGATTACAAAAGGGACTAATCAAATCATATTAGATGCTTATAATGCCAATCCGAGTAGTATGGCTGTGGCAATTGAAAATTTTAAACAATTGGACAATTCAAACAAAATCGCAATTTTAGGAGATATGTTTGAATTAGGAGACGAAAGTCTTCAAGAGCATAAAAATGTAGTGGAATCTTTGTCTGGTCAAAAAGATATTGTCTGTCATTTTGTTGGTGCAGACTTCTTTGCTAACAGTTTAAACAATGATAATCTTCATTTCCATGCGAGTTTTAATGACTTAGCAACTTTTTTGAAAACAAATCAAATAGAGAATAGTACCATTCTAATAAAAGGCTCTAGAGGTATGGCATTAGAACGTACTTTAGAGTTATTGTAATTGTAAACTAACTTAATACTTATAAAGCGCTAATAAATTTATTAGCGTTTTAGTTTTATATTGACATTAAATACCCTATAAGGTTTTCTTTTTTATTAAGGTCTAATTTTTTTCTTAAACGATAACGTGCTAATTCTACTCCTCCTACTGAAATATTCATAATTTCAGCAATTTCTTTCGTAGACATATTCATTAAAAGATAAGTCGATAAGTCTAATTCTCTTGGCGAAATGGCGGGATGTTTTTCTTTTAATCGTTTAAGAAATTCGAAATGTACATTCTTAATATGTTTTTCAA
>ERZ650310.510-NODE-510-length-11524-cov-5.725085_pt1 | contig 11524 bp, 10 predicted proteins | sample MGYA00376246_ERZ650310 | MGnify/ENA primary metagenome ERZ650310 (study PRJEB26733, sample SAMN07839286) | wastewater metagenome | biome: small river; feature: stream; material: water | place: USA: North Carolina | collected 2016-03-01 ...
TTATGATAATGAAATCGACACAAACTTCAGTCTTTCTACTTATTACCGTTTTTACTTACTTTTATGGTATATTTAATACCGTTGACTACATAATATTTTTTATTAGCTCCTCCCTTTTGTGCATTAGGCTCAATAGGGTTGGCACTTTTCTTGATTGTCATTGTCATGTCAAACTCTTGTTCTGGAACCCTATTAAATCCAAACTTACTATAATAATTTATCAATTGTTGAGCAGTTACTTTTTTGTCACATATGACATCATCGATTGCCGCAGCTGTCAGCTCAAACTCATTACAACCATAAACAAAGTAAGCATTCAGCAGAGCAAGATACATAAGGTCCATTCCAGTACCTATGATAGCTTCACATGACTTACACAAAGTGTCTATTTTGGCTTTACCATTGTAACAGAACATAACAACAATACCCTCTACTCTTTGCTCGGTATTGAAATTCAGTATTACTACCCAATCATCTCTTCCTTCAAAACTATGTTTTTTCCAATCATGTTTAATACTGCTACTGAGTCCCGAAATACTCCACTCAGTTGTTTTAAAAGCTGCACCAAGACATACATCTTGTGAAGCACTTTTGTCTAATGTTGCTATCAATTCATCTCGTCTGTCTTTATCATACACTTCGAACGGCACATAACTTCCAACGTTTCCCTTTTTATGTCGTCTTACAATATCAACAACAGATGGTGTCTCTCTATCGTTTGGTAACACAAGAACCCTGTTAGAGAAACATGACATTCCACCAAGGAACTGTTCATCTATTGACTTAGGAGCAAAACATTGACGTAAGCTTTTCATTATATGTATAATATGCCTACAAAAATAAAAAGAATATAAGATAATTCATTGTCTAGAATGAAAAGAAATGGCAACATCACAAATCGTGTTCGAAAAGTATGAGATTGGTCTTCATAACTCATCATATCATGCAGTTAAATTAAATGGTAACAAAGAAGATAGTTTAATAGAGTCTGGTTTTGATATTGTTAAATTTAACTTTGTTAATCCTAGTGTACACATTAAACAAGTTAATCTTGTTATTGGTGGTATGCAATGTGCGTCCTTTGCACCTGAGGATTTTGAGAATCCACAAAGTATTCTTCCAGAAGGGCTTCCTTTGTCCAAACTTATTTATCATCAGGTGTATCTACAGTTTGTGTATGATGATAAATATATTGAAGAAAATGAAGACTCTATCATGGTTGATGAATATGAAGAAGAACCTTGTCTATCAGATTCAGAAGAAGAGTATTATGATGGCTATGAGTATCGTACTGGACATCGTGTAGTAAGGTATGATTTGGTGCCAACAGGAAGAATGATAAAGAAAGTACTTGAGCCTGCAATGGTAGAGATTCCGGAAATACATATCGATATCACACCTGCTTCATCATCATTCGATGTGTCGTTAGAAGTCCCTGTATGGCAAACACTAGTAATCAATAAGAAGGATTTTGATGAAACTTATTTTAAAAGACTTGTTGAAAAACACAATATTCAAGCTTGGACAGGTGAAGACGTTAATGAATTGTACAATAAAGATGTAGAATTCAATGTAAAAATAAAGAATTATATTAGAGTCCAAAGTGGGATGGGTGGATTAATGTATGCATATTGACTATAATTTCGAAGGTGTATATAGAACATCACGAAGTTTATTTACTTCGTCATCGGTATGCATCCGTTTGCAAATGTCATCAAAAGGGACATTTTTAAGGATTTGAGTTAAGAAAATTTCAGAGAATACACCGCAATCGTAGTTGCTAAATTGTTTTTGTACTTTGTTATATCTCATAGCAAACTTATCAGCAACTTTCTTTGAAAATACTGTATAACTATCTTTCTCAACTTGTTGCATAAAATCAGCCACTTCCTTGGGAGGTTGATAAGCAACAGAATCGTAGTAGTAGATACCAAAGTTTTTCCTACGAGGCTTTAAGTTGCAATATAATGCAACCCAGTGCGAACCACTTTCATCATGTTTGTCAAGGTTTAAGACCATACCGAATCGTGTTTTTCCTTTGTCAAGAACCTTTTTGATAGAAAACTCACACATAGTCTTAGACACACAATTTCCATAATGATCATTACCAGCAAAGTCAATAGGAAATACACCCAAGAAAGCAAAATCAGTGTACTTATCTTCGTATTGTTTCATAACTGTCAGGATGTCATATGTATTCAGCCAAGTTTTGCGGTTTGCATACCAAGATTTTGGTTTTAGTGGTCGAAAGGCTTTTTCAAGAATAGAGTGTTTGTTTTTTTCAGATACAAAGTCTTGTTGAACCCAACAGTGATCAGCAGTGCCACAAGAAGATCCTAACTTTTCTTGCAACTCTTTGACAAGTTTCTTTTTACTACTAAACAATTTTACTTTTTGTTGGCTATTTACAGCTTTCTTTTCATTATAATCCTTTGCAATGTCTTTGAGTTCATTCACAGACATACAAGTATTATCTTTTTTCCCCATATCAAACCTTTCAGGTGAACAATATAGTTGTGTTGCTTGAGATCCTCCTTTTTTATTCTGTTTTTTAATAGACATTATTCACTTAATATTTATAAAGAAGAATTCATAGTGAGATAATTAATCTACTCTGTTTTACCAATACAATGCTTTTCAAACTTGTTAACAAGTAATGGCAACTCTGATTCAAGGAACTCATTAAACAAGTGTACATTGTCTTTTATGGTACTCGATGATTTACAGTACATACTGAAAATTTGATTTGTATTATGTAGAATATCAGTATCATCAAGAGTGAACGTGAGTGACTGTTGTTCCTTCTCTTGTTTATTACTTAAGGTCTTCATCTTCTGTTTATTGACAAGAAGCTCGTATAGTAGAGCGTTTTCAGACATACCCTTAAAAAACCCTAAAAGTCTTATATAATTTTTTGAACAAAGAAAAATACTTTAAAAAGATTTATCATATTATAATAATGGCGCATTTGTATAAGCGCGGCGAGTTTTGCAGTCATATTCTGCGGTATAAAGTGGAGAAAGGTAGTGAATTCACACACACAAGTATCATTAAACCATCTGGAGCATTCTATATTCCGACAGACGAAATGGATAGTTTCTATCAAAACTATGAAAGAGCATTGAATGCTGGAGAAGACTTATATATGACAGAAAAACATAGGGATATCTCGCCGTTCTTGATAGATTTGGATTTCAAGTTCGAAAAGGGAGACAACTTAAACAGGATATACACCAAAGACGTAATTGAAAATGTCATTCGTAGTTATTGTAACAAGATTACAGAGTATGTTGATGTACCTAACGAGTACAATATATATCTTCTTGAAAAGCCACACCCGAATGTGGACAAAGGGGTGATTAAAGATGGTGTACATATCATAATTCCAAATATTGTGACCAAAACATCTGTACAATTTGTTATCAGGAAGGAATTGTTATCACAACTGAAAGATGTATTTCAACATCTCAAGTGTGTGAATAATGTTGATGACATTGTTGACGAAGCAGTCATTGAGAGGAACAATTGGCAGATGTATGGAAGTAAGAAACCAAATTGTGAGCCATATAAAGTGACACACAAGTATGTATGGGACAATACAACTAGTATATTATCACCAACTGAGCTTACAGAGACATCATCCGAAATTGTTGAGATTCTTTCCATCAGGAACAAGTATGATTCAAACAAGATAAAAATTGAAAAAGTCGAGGTTATGAAAGAGTATGAAAAAGAAGCAAGCAAAGCAAAAAAGAAAATGAGTAATGCATTGCAGACCTCTATTAATACTCGTAAGAATCAGATTGAAAACCTGGAACATGTATGTAAACTTGTAGATTTGTTGAGTGAGGAAAGAGCCAATAGCTATATTGATTGGATAAGTGTTGGTTGGTGTTTACGAAATATTGATCACCGCCTTCTTGAAAAATGGGTTGAATTCAGTAAAAAGTCACCTAAGTTTGAAGAAGGTGAGTGTGAAAAAAGATGGAACTATATGAGAGATGATGGGCTTGGAATGGGAACATTGAATATGTGGGCTAAGAAAGATAGCCCTGAGCAATATGCAGAAGTTCTAAAAACTGACATATCTAATTTGATTTACAATAGTCGTAATGAAACACATTACGACATTGCAAAAGTCGTACATTTTATGTTTAAGCACGACTTTGTATGTTCATCGTACAAAGCTAATTATTGGTATCAATATCAAGGTCATCGTTGGGTGCCATGTGAAAGTGGATTTGCATTGAGTTTGAAGTTATCAACTGACGTGTTCAAAAGATATAGCTCTGCTGCATCAGAATATCATGCAAAGGCATCGGCTACTGAAAGTGATACAGAACAATCGATATATGCTGAAATTGGCAAGAAACTTGCTGGTATTGCTCTGAGTCTGAAAAAGGTTCCATTCAAAGAGAATGTCATGAAAGAGTGTAGAAGTTTGTTCTATATGGACAAATTTGAAGAAAGACTCGATAGCAAGTACAATTTGATTGGATTTGAAAATGGTGTTTATGACTTAGAGCAATTAGAATTCCGCGAAGGTCGTCCAGAGGACTACATATCATTCACAACAGGATGTAGTTATATTGACTACAATAAAGATTGTATCTATGCCAAACAAATGGATAAGTTCTTGAGTAGTGTTCTAACAAAAGAGCACATTCGGGAATATGTAATGTTGTTGTTAGCAAGTTTCTTAAATGGAAACATTCGTGAAGAGCGCTTTCATATATGGACTGGTTCAGGTTGTCACAGCATTGATACACCAATAATGATGGCAGATGGAACTATTAAAATGGTTCAAGACATCAAGGTTGGTGAAAAGCTGATGGGTGATGACTCAACTCCAAGAAATGTTCTACAACTTTTCAGGGGACACGCTGATATGTATGATGTCATTCCAGTCAAAGGTGATAAATTTACAGTGAATGGTGACCATATTCTCTCTTTAAAAGCTACAAATATGTTAAGTATGAGCTGGAGAGATGATAGAGAGTGTTGGGTAGTACGTTGGAAGGAGTTTGACAACATTGAACATATCATCAATAAATCAAAACACTTCAGTAATGAAGATGATGCAAAAATATTTTACCAATCATTGAAAGATAATAAAAAAGTGGTTCAAAAAGGCGATGTTATTGACATCAAATTGACTGACTACCAAAAAATAAAAAAGAGAATAGGTGAAAGAAACTTTTACCTTTACAGGAAAGCAATTGAATTTCCAAGCCAATCTATTGAAATTGACCCTTGGTTTTTGGGATATTGGCTTGGCAATGGACATAGTGATATGGTTGCAATAACAACAATGTTTAATGAAGTTGTTGAGAAAACTCAAGAACTTTATGAAGAAAAACATGACATCAATTGTTATGTTAAAAAAGACAATCAAGCTGTTACTTTGACTATTACAAATAACAAGGATAATGATTGTTTCTGGTTGAAGTTTAAGGACTACAATCTACAGAAGAACAAACATATTCCATTTGAGTATTTACATAATGATAGGGATACTCGCATGAAGTTACTTGCAGGTATTCTTGACAGTGATGGACATTATCAATCGAAATGTAATCAGTATGAACTAACTTTTGAAAGTGAAAAATTAATTGATGATACAATATATTTAGTGAGAAGTCTTGGATTTGCTTGTTATAAGCACGAAAAAACTGGAACTTGGACACATAACGGTGTTAAAAAATCAGGAAAGTATTATCGTATTCAAATTGTTGGTGAAGGTATTGAGGACATTCCAGTTGTTTTACCATTCAAGAAGGCACAACCAAGAAGAAAAAATAAAGATGTCACTGTCAATAGTTTCAAAATAAAGCAAGTGGAAAATGATAACTTTTATGGTTTTGAATTGGACGGAAATCATAGGTATCTGATGGGTGACTTTGTGGTATCTCATAATAGCAATGGAAAATCGAAGATGATAGATCTCTTTGAACAATCATTTGGAGATTATTGTTGCAAGTTCCCTGTTACCATGCTCACTCAAAAACGTGTAGCATCAAACGCTGCAAATAGTGAGCTAGCACGGGCTAAAGGTAAACGCTTTGCAGTTCTACAAGAACCAAGCGAAGATGAAAAACTCAATGTTGGATTGATGAAAGAACTGAGTGGTGGTGATAAGATTATGGCACGTCCCTTGTACAAAGAACCATTTGAGTTCAAACCACAATTCAAGATGGTGCTTACATGCAATCACCTTCCTAATGTGCCTTCAGATGATGGTGGTACTTGGAGGCGTATTCGTCTTGTTGAGTTCTGTTCAAGATTTGTTGAAGACCCTGATCCAGAGAAACCCAATGAGTTTCCAATGGACAAAGAATTGTCTACAAAGTTCATTGATTGGAGAGAACAGTTTATGTCATTGCTCATTGAATACTATAAGAAGTATCTGCAAACAGGTGTTAAAGAACCCGAAGAGGTTCTACAATGTACACGCGAGTATCAAAAGAACAATGACTTCTACCTTGAGTTCAAGGATGACAAGGTTGAAAGTAATGAAATGGCATTCTTGTCTGTCAATGATGCATTTACAACATTCAAATATTGGCAAAAGGAAAACAACTCGACTATCAAAGTCAAAAAGAGGGACTTCATGTTTGCCATAGACAAAATGTGTGGTAAGCGTGTGACAATTAGTCGTGTTGAGGGATGGAAGGGCTACCGTATCAAGTCAGATGCTGAGTACAATGGAACTGAAGAACATGATGACTTGAATTAAAGACTAATGTTTATTTTTTTATGAAATGCTATGTTGCATACTATACTCTACCGATTATTGTTAAAAAATTTGATATAAGTAATAATAAACTTAAATAATTATCAAGTATAGAATATCTAATATAGTTATAATAACAGTTATCAAAATGAACAATAAAGAAGCTGTATACAAAAGTTTTACAACAATCATGGAGATGTTAGAAGACCGGAAGTTGAACGTGGGGGGACTATCAAAAGATAGTGCTTATGAGTTACTTGAGCCTTTTGTGGTAAGCAACAAGACATTGTTTGAGTTAATCATCAATGACTGTAAGATGGTATATTGTTTGTCATCGAAAGTGAAGTGGTCAGAATTAAAGAAGTTTTTTGAAGACGATGAACCATACAAACTATACATTTGTGTGACAAAAGACAAGATGTCCCAAAATAACACAAAGATGTTGACAGGATTGAAGCTGAACTTGCAAGTATTTGATATTAAGCTGTTACAATTTAACATTTCAAAACACGAGCTCGTTCCCAAACACGAGGTAGTAAATGACGAAAATGAGGTTAAACAAATTATGGAGAAGTTCATGATCAAAAGTAAGTTTCAGCTTCCACTAATTCTAAAAACAGATGCAATGGCCAGGTATTTAGGCTTAAAAAATGGAGATATTATAAAAATAACTCGTGTAAGTCCAACTTCAGGAGAATATATTGTATATCGTTGTTGTGTATAAAAATTTATTAGAATAATATAAACAATGACTTCTTTTTCTTCATTGGAGTTTGACAAGTTGTTCAACGCAACTGGGAATGACAAAATAGTTTACTATACCGACAAAATATATGGTTATAAAGACTTTAATACAGGCTTTAAGGACATGGTTAACATTGCTGACTACTTAAAACCAATTACCAAATTGATGGTTAACAAATACAATAAGGATGTCATCAACCAAATCATTGATGGAACCTTAAATGTATTATCAAACCCACCAAAAAGTGACAATAAGAACTGGGAAAGAGGAAGTGGTGATATTCTAGTGATGAACTACGCATCATCAGACTCTCTGACCACAGAGGTTGCTGTAAGAATATACGATGATATGATACAAACATTAGGGGATCCAAAAGACCAAAGTGTAAAAAACAGTTTTGCACAGGTTGCAACGGATCATCGTGTAGCATCCAACTTCATGGAAAACGTTATTCTATCGATGTGCAAGTGGAAATACGAAAATGCAAAGTCTAAGCTTCTATTAGAGCTTGCAGATAACAAAGAGATGATTTCCGATGTGATTGATGCTGGAAATGAGCTTAAAATGATGGGAACTCCAAAGGAAGCATCCATCCTAGCAAATCTTCATACTACATCTAGTGAGGCAATTCGTCTATTGATAAAAGACCAGGCACCATCGACATATAGACTAGATGGGTTTGTTGAAGGAAGTAGCTTTCACTTTAATAAATTCCGAACAACTTTAAGAGAAGTAATGTTCAAAAACCTAGTTTTGCGAGAATATGCAGGAAATAAAGCTGTACCTGACCAAGTACTTATGTACTTACGCCGTCTATTGGTTGAACTTTATATTATTTCTTATTATCCATATATTCACTTTCAATATATTACTGAGCTCTTAAACAAGTTCAAGCAAACAGGAAATTTCATCAACATGCGTGTTGCCGCCCTTGTCAGGGTTGCTTTTTCCATCAACATGTTGTTGTGGTACTATCAAGAATCTGCTCCAAAACTTTCGGGTACAAGTAGTATTGCAAAACATCAGGTTGTAGTATCAGAGTGGGCAGAGACACTTAAGAACTACATGACAGCACTTTCAAGGGTTGACTTCAAAAACAAAGATGCAACTATTCAGAATGTGATAGCTGATCTACACTCACTTTCTTCAAAGGTTTCTAGTCAATCTTTATCTATTGATGAGCTAAAAGAGAATATTACTGCCTCTCAAATGCAAGTAAGGAGCATTTTATCACGATTAACATTAGTCAATAAGGAACGTTCTAAGAAGATCACACAATATAGTATCCTTGTGTCATTACTTTTGATAGTAGTGGTAGTCAGTGCTGTTTTATTGATATTCAATATGTTCAAGAACTACCTTCTATATGGACTAGTTGGAATTTGTAGTGTTATCATTGTCTACAATTTAATTTTATCTATTATGGATCTTGTAAAAACTGCACAACGTTAAATGATTATCTTACATAAAATAAATATAAATTAAAAATATACAAGCATGAGTGTTATAAATACGGACACAATAAAAACCACAATGACTGAAAATGTCAACACATACATGATGAATACACATTATTTGAATGACTACAATGAGATTCACGGTGTCAACAGTTACTTAGATGAAACAACCTTGTTAGAAAAACAACGCCTTCAAGGAATGTATGATAGGCTCAATTCTAATCTTTTGGGTGTCAAACAAGAGTACCTCTTGAAACGCTTTGATATTGAAAACTACAAGTCTAAGATAAACATTATCCTATTCGCTTTTATCTTAGTATGTGTTTTGTTGATTTGTGTTATACTGTACACAGACGATGCTATCGGTCAAAAGCTTCTGTTCACTATCATTGGTGCTTCAATTGTTTTCTTTACGTTTGTGGTATACATTATATCTAAAGCAAACAGTTACAGAGAAAAGACAAATTGGGACATGTACTATTGGGGTCCAATAGAAAAAAAGAAATGATTATGAAAGAAGCTTATAATAGTTCTTCAGCCTCAGGTTGAAGGTATGCTGAGTTTGAAGCGTTATCTAAATGATCTTTGGTTGTCAGCATCTTGACAAACACCTCATATGGCTTTACTTTGGCATCAACAGAGTAATTGAAAATATCATTTGATATTGCATTCTTCATTTTATTATCACATTCAGGAAGTTGAAGTGATTCTTTTTTACTTTTATCAGATGTAGGTGTATATTCAGCCGGGACGAATGATGAGAACATCTCAAACTTCTTCATTCCAATTGCATCTAAAGTTGTTTTGTTGAACTGAATAAGTAACATAAGGAACAATACGGTCAGAAGGATTCCAGTATGTAGGTCATATAGCATAGTAACAAGAATGATACACAGAAGTAGTATTTTGAAAAACCTATTATTGATGGATGCAAGACTGGTGCTGATGTCAACAAAAACAAGGCACACAATAAAGAAGACAATTGCAATTTTTACATAGTCTGGATTACTTAGATTATGTTTCATTTTTATTATTAGAAATAAAAAGATAAATCCCGTATACATTCATTGTTCATCAATGAAACAACAACCACTCAATTTAATTTGTTGTTTCTTAGCATCTTTGAAAACATCATCACCTTTGATATTATATTTACAAGATTGATAGTATTTGTACCGTTTCTTAGATTGCCCCGAGAATATTGAGAAGTTGTCAATGATGTCGATAACTAATGGTACATGTTTTCGCATATGTTGTGGTGTTCGTTGAATTCTACCAACACATTGTATGACATCGCTTTTGGGAGAAGCTAATATCAATGTGTCAAGTCCTGGACAATCAAACCCTTCCGCTGCAATATGGTATGTTGCTAGTATGACTTGTTTCTCTTCACTCTTTTTCAAGTCTTCTTGTTTCATTCCACCTACATAAAAGGCACTTTCAATATCAATGCTCGTTAGTTGTTTATGTAGACATTCCAAATGATTTCGTCTATCACTTAAAATAATGACCTTTCTTGATGGTTCCTTGTCAAGGACAGCTTTTAAAGTATTAATAATATACGTAGTTCTTGGTAAATAATCACATATATTGTTAATCATTCTTGGGATCATTAATGTGTCTTTGTAGCCTTTCATTTCCAAGGAGTACTTTGGATTTGGATCATAGAATTCACACAGTTGTACATCTAAGTCATCTGCTCTCTTAGCAGCTTTGAATACAATGTCACCCAAATACCATTTGAACACCTTGGTAAGGCCATCCTTGCGGGTCATGGTAGCAGATAATCCTAATGAATACTGAAAGTTAACTTTCTTCAAGGCTTGACTAAAAACCTCTGCACCAATATGATGACATTCATCAACGATTACAAATCCCATATCACTCAATAGATCATCGTCATATGTTTTCATACTTAAACTTTGAAGTGAAGCTATAACAATATCTTTATCATGAACATCTATGATTTTTGCTTTTAATAGACCAATGCTTGCTTGCGGAGCAAACTGTTGTATTCTTTCCACCCACTGCTGTATAAGAAAGTCCTTATGACATATAATAAGCGTTTTTTTCTTTAGCTGACATATCAAATAGATAGCTATTGATGTTTTACCACCTCCACAATACATATTGATTAGTCCACCCATTTTTGATGGATCTAAAGCAGACTTCAAAAAATTATTGACAGGCTCAATTTGGTGATCTCTAAGAGTTCCAATAAACTTTATATTGTTGGCAATATTCTTACCTACAGGTAGTTTATTGACATCGGGCTGTCCAAATCTCTTTAAACCATAACATTTTGGTACATACAATTTCGATGAACTTTCTTGAAACAATTTGAAAGGAGTTGGTCGGTTTTGTGCAAAGTCTTCAGGGATATAGGGAGATACTGTCAACTCTTCTTTAATCTTTGTGAGTTGCTCATCACTAAGCAACTCCTTTGGCACATTGTACCCACGAGATGAAAGTATCTTTGACATAATATTATATGTAAGTACTGACTTCAATATACAATATAAGCATTGTTTATATATTATCAAATTTTCTTATAATATTTTATCTAATATCTTATTAAACATCTTTGAT
>ERZ650310.511-NODE-511-length-11523-cov-3.880014_pt1 | contig 11523 bp, 15 predicted proteins | sample MGYA00376246_ERZ650310 | MGnify/ENA primary metagenome ERZ650310 (study PRJEB26733, sample SAMN07839286) | wastewater metagenome | biome: small river; feature: stream; material: water | place: USA: North Carolina | collected 2016-03-01 ...
CAGCTTTTGGAAACATCCCATTAAATGGTGGAAAGATAGAAAGGTAATGAAAATGGCGAATTTCTTTATAAACTACCAATGGGAACACGGAATGAGAGAGGAAGTGGAAAAAATGCAGATGGATATATTTCTTTATGGCACAGCAGTTTCAAAAGATGGTACAAGAGTTGACCCTAGGATTATCACTAACACAGAGAATAAGAAGTAATATGAAAGATTTACAAAAATTAATCCTCATAGGATTGCTAATAATGGTCCCAATAGCATTTTTCTTGTTTATGTTAAACTACCAGGAGTGTCGAGCTCATGGATTTACTAGATTTTATTGTGCCACACAAGGATAATATGAAAGTACTCTCATTATTTGACGGTATATCGTGTGCTAGAGTGGCCCTAGATAGAGCAAAACTGCCTGTAGAAGTATATTACGCCTCTGAGATAGATAAATATGCTATCCAAGTAAGTAAAAAGAACTGGCCTAATATAAAGCAACTAGGAAGTGTAACAGAAATAAGAGTAAAAGTACCTGAGCATGAATCTCTACATACTTCATGTATTAATCCTAGTATTAAGATTGATTTACTTATCGGCGGATCTCCATGTCAAGATCTATCAATAGCTGGTAGACGAGCAGGGTTGGCAGGTAAAAATCGGGATTATTTTATGAGTATGTTCGTATCTTAAAAGAAGTAAAACCAAAATATTTTATATTGGAGAATGTAAACTCTATGTCAAAGGAAGCACGACAAACTATCACGGAGGAATTATTTAATATAGAACCAGTCATGATTAATGCTTCTCTTGTTTCAGCTCAAAATAGAAAGCGTTTATTCTGGGTTGGTAAATTAAACAGTAGGGGTTGGTATGACAAGGTCGAGATACCACAACCAAAAGATAAAGAGATATTTCTTAAGGATATAATTCATGAAACACGAGGAGAGAAATTTGATTTAGAAAAGTATATTGTAAAAGGGAATCATCTCACATGGGTAACTGATAAAACAAGACTACAAAAGAAACGTACTAATATAAATGGAGATAAAAGTATTACCATGATGGCTAGACAATATGCAAGTTGGAATGGACAGTATCTGTCCATTCGTGTAGGAAAATTCAATAAAGGTGGACAAGGAGACAGAATATATTCAGTTGAGGGAAAATCTGTTGCTCTTAGTGCTCTTGGTGGTGGTCGTGGAGCTAAAACTGGATTATATTTAATACTTCAAAAATCACATGGATATAATAATGGTGGTTTGAAAGGATTAGATGGAAAAACTCCTACTTTATCTAAATCATCTTGGCAAGAAAATAACCATCTTATTACAAGAGAATATATACGAAAACTTACCCCTATAGAGTGCTGTAGGCTTCAGTGTATACCAGATAGTACAACAGATGGTATAAGTGATGCTCAAGCATATAAAGTCACTGGTAACGCATTTAATGCAGATGTAGTCGCACATATATTATCATTTATTAAATAAAAATTATGCTTGATAGCGAAAAATGTAACCAGTGTAAGGATTCATTTATAAACCATAATGACGTAATGAGTATTTTAGCTTGTGGGTTTTGTTGTTATTGTAAAAAAAGTACTTTTTTAAATAATATATCGGGAGATCAAATAAAAAATACTGTGTATTATATTGATATAGGGGAGCCTAATTGTTTTTGTGGAAATCAACTTACTAGCTTACGTTTTGGTAAATTCTGTTCTTCTGAGTGTAGAAAAGAGTATAATTCTAATCAATATTATAGAAATCAATGAATACTGACATTTTTTCTATAAAAGCCTGTATATTACTACTTATTTTACTTATAGTGGCCTCTTATGAGGCAGATCAGTAAAAAGTGTACAAACCTGTGGATATCTATGTATATTCTGTTAATTAAAGGTTAATAAGATTTTTTATTAGAAATTATACAAAGTTATCCACATATTTATTAACTTTCATACTATGAAAAATAACATTATATTATATTGATAATATTAATATATCCACATATTCACACCCTTAATAGTAGTAATAAGTATATAAATAGAATATATATACTACTATACAGATATGAACATATACTTTTAATAAAACAATGGTATGATATTTACATAGATATGAAAAAAGATACACTACAAAATAGCTCTCAATCGGTTTCTTCAGCTTTTCCATCTCATAAAAAGAAAAAAACCCTTTCTCCTGAACGTGTAAAAGAAATGGTAGAGAAAGCTAAAAAATCTCCTCGTCATGGTAAACATGGAAAGCAAAAAAAAACACTTCTAATGGAAGAAGTATATAAACAAGTACAGCAAAAGCTAGTTGAAAGAGCTATGGGTTTAGTTGATACTCAAACTATTATTGCACATGGTACAATAAAGGTATATAAAATAGTTTCTCACTGGGAAGGATCTGGTAAAAATAAACGAAAAGTACGAGGTAAGCCAGAACTTGTTACTGATACTGAAGAAATAGCAGCTTGTATTGATTATGAGTACGGTGATGGAGAATCTCCTAATGATGATGACGAATACTTTTTTGTTTCAACCCAAGATCCAGACAATAAGGCTATTCAAGCTCAATTAGATAGAGTTTTTGGAAAAGCTCCACAAACTATTGATGTAACTACAAAAGGTAATGAAATAAAGTCTATAACCGGTATGCAAATAATTCAAGTACCTGATGGAAATTCAATTTAAAACTAAAAATACGAAACAATTACGCGCTGTTGAAGCCTGGATGGATGATTCAGTGAGTGAAATTGTATATGGTGGAGCAAAAGGTGGCGGAAAATCATTCCTCGGAGCAAGTCTTATCTTTGCTGATGCCTTAATTTATGATGAAACACATTACTTTATCGCTCGTAAAGAGCTTAATGATCTTCGTAAGTTCACTATCCCAACCATTTATGAAGTATTTCAGAAGTGGGGACTCAAATTAGAGGACTATGCAAAGTATGATGGCCAGTTAAACTGTTTTAAATTAACCAATGGATCAAAAGTATTCTTAATTCAATGTAATGATTTACCATCTGACCCACTATTTGAGCGTTTCGGATCAATGCAGATGACTCGAGGGTGGATTGAAGAGGCTGGTGAAGTACAGGAAGCAGCCAAAGCAAACCTATTTTTGTCTATCGGCCGATGGAAGAATGATGTATATAACTTAAAAAAGAAGTTGCTCATGACTTGCAACCCTAAAAAGGGCTGGTTGAAGCGTAACTTCGTTGATCCTTTTAAGGCTGGTACTCTTGAACTCTCAAAGAAATTCATCCAGGCTTATGCTAGTGATAATACATATCTCCCGGCTGATTATGTGGAAACTCTTTCAAATGAAAAAGACCCAGTACGCCGGGCCAGACTCTTTGAAGGAGATTGGGAATATGAAGAAGATCAACTCGCACTACTTTCTGATAATGAAATAAGCTCAATATTTACTAATGAAGGTGTTCCAGGAAAGAAATATATGACTATCGATCCAGCCTTCCAGGGTAAAGACGAGGCTGTTATCTATATCTGGAATGGGTATATTGTTGAACACGCTTATACATTCCCAAAGATTGATCACCAGACACTTACTTCTACTATTGATTTTTATTTAAAACTCCACACCATAGAACGTCATAAGACGGTTTCAGATGCTACAGGGGAAGGTGCATACATTCCTGCCTTCATAAAGGGCGTGCGAGGCTTTATAGGAGCATCTAGCCCTATAGAACGAGAAGATGCCTATACGCCAGAAATGGAGAAACCATTCTTCAATAATCTTCGCTCTCAGTGTATCTGGGAATTTGCGCAACGTATCAAAGAAGGAAAGGTTGCTTTCAAGGTAAACAATGAGAATATGCGTAACAAGCTGATTGAAGAACTTGAACAGTGGAAATTAAAGACGGCTGACAACGATAAAAAGATACAGATTATCTCAAAAGATGAAGTTAAAGAGATTATTGGTCGCTCAACTGACTACTCAGATGCCCTCTATGAGCGTGAATTCTTTGAACTTGATCCTGATGCCAAGCGTGGTGCTGATGCTGATATTATTCGCCGACAAGAAGAGGTTAATAAGCAGACACATACGATCAATATGAAAAAGGGTATTTAGTGTTTCACGAGTAACATAGCGGATAGCACAGGTGTGCACATGAGGCTCCTTTCCTCATTAGGGTTCGTTCGATACGGACATCCGCAAAATGGAAAATAATCAATTAATACCATCTGATATAAGTTCTCTCTATGTCTCGCGCATGATTGTGCTCATTGAAAGTGGTCCTCAGACAAATAAATATAGGCAAGTTCAACTTACAAAAGATCAATTTATTACTCTCTCTGATATTATTTATCGTTCGCTTGGAGGAGACCCTGAAAGAAACACAATGGTACAGATGCCAATTGGTGATGTTGTTATAAAATTACCTGACACTCTCCAAGATTTTAAAATAAAATGACTTATACACAAGTAATTTCTATTGTGTTAATTTAAAAATAATTACATAATAAGTGCAGAAGGAAAACTCCCGAACAAATAAAAGGATATTATGATATAAATTTAAGAGGAAGCGAAGCTCCTGATTATTCTCCAGCAGAAGCTGAATATCGTAGTAAAAGACTTATAGAACTAAATAACGCATGGGTTATTCGAGAGAATCCACATATAGAACTAAATAATGTTTCATATTCAGAATACGATCTTACAAATTTTCAATGTGACCTTGCTTATAATCCACCTAAAGTAAACCCAGGAGATAGTAGAATTGTATCTGGGTATGTTCGTGAGAAGGATCAGACCATTATTTCTATTATCCAAGATATGAACTTCCAGCCAGAAGTTACTCCTTTTGATAAAAATGATAGATTAATTGTCGATGCTGCAACTATATTTACTGCTCGTATTAAGAAAACACTTCTTCAGTCAAACTTTAAAGATGAGATGGAAAACATTGCACGACTTCTTGTGTCTCGAGGAAATGTATTCGTTGATATAAAGAAACAAGAAAAGTGGCATGTTCGAAAGGTTATGACTGGTGCAAAAATCACAGCTCCACTTGCTAATCAAAAGGTAAGTTGGAAGACTATATATGAAAAAGAATGTGATTATTGTACGATTGACACTCTCCCGCCTACATCTATATTCCCAGTAAATATCCGAGAAAATGGTATGAAGGGCCAATCTCGTTTTTATACAGTCCGTCACTATCCTATTTCTCAACTTGCACAAGTATTCAATAATAATCCACGATGGAAAGCTGTTCCAAAGAATCCAACACTTACAGTACCTGATCTTATCAATGGTATATGGGGAGACTACTACTTAAAACTACCAGTCACAGACTATGGAGAATTGATTGTCATGCAGTCAGAGGTCTATAACGAATACAACTGTTGGATAAATGGAGTACAAATGTACCCAGTACAAGAAGAAAATGGTGAAATTACTGGCTATCCTCTTAGTCAAATATCTCCAACTGGTTCGTTTACTACCTGTAAAGGAGACTATGAACGTATTCCATTCTTCTTTTTCTCAAAATCAAACCCTGATAAGAACTTCGTAAAAGAAGAAGAGCTTAATGAAGTTATGCGCTTAATGGTGCTTATGCTCCGCCAGAAGACTCAACCTCCTATTGGTAATAATACAAATCGTGTTCTACAGTCAAACCTATGGCTCCCTAACATGATTATCTCTGATATTAAGAAAGAAGATCTATCTATTCTTACTCCACACCAGGGTATTGGACAGGCTGAATTCTCATTCTGGAAGATGCTTTCAGATAGTATTGATGAATCATCTGTATCAAAATCACTAGAAGGAAGTCAAACTGGTGATATGACATTAGGTCAGTACACAGATCAAAAGAAGGAAGGCTTGAAAAAACTTGGTCTTTGTCTTGATCGAGTTGTTGATCTACTTCGCCAGATATACTGGAATATCCTTGATAATGAGATTTCATATATTGACCAGAAGGTAAAGAAATACAAAGATGATGGAACTTTCGAAGAAGCATATAATAGTTTCTCAATTGAAGATACTATTGATGGAAAGAAAGGAAATATAAAGATTAATCTTACTGATACACCAGATGATATTGATACTTATGCAGAAGCTAAAAAGGAAGCAGAATTACCAAATCTTAATAGAAACTATTGGGTAAAGCCAAGTGACCTTAAAGACTTACTGAAGCGGATTCGTGACCAAGTATGGATGAATGTTGTTTCACAGCCAGAAGGAGAACAAGTTACACTTCTAGGAATGCTATTTAATTTACTTACTTCGTACTCAAACTTAAAAGGTGGAGATACAAAGAAAATCAACTTTGATTATCTTGAAACAATTATTGCTGAAAATTCAGGCTTTGATTCAAATAAACTATTCCTTGAAGAGTCACTTGAGCCACCACTACCACAACAGCAAATCCCAGTAGATCCAACCGCTTCTGCACCTGTATTACCTCAAAATATGAATCCTAAAATGCCAGTAATAAATTAAAAAGATAAACTATGAATATAATAAAAAAGATAAAACAGTACTTCGTAAAAGAAGAAATAAAAACACCAGATACAACACACGAGCGAGAGTTTCGTGAGCTTTTGCGTGAGAACTTACAAACAATCTCAGTTGATGTGTTCCATTATGATGATCCTATTAATTCTTTGGCTGGATCAGAGCGTAGAACATACCTTGCTTACTTCCATGCACTCGCTAAAGATTCTAAATTCATGGAGCGCATGAAGTTTCATATAAATAAACAAGCAAATTTGACTCTAAAGAATAGTAAAGATGGAATACTAGATACTGCCGGGGTAATGAAAATGGATGGAATGGGAACTATAAAGGATGATGTCGAACGTCTTTCAAGTATGTTTTTAAAAGAAGAAAGTGAAAATAAGCCTAAACCACTCATAGATAATAGTCTACGAGGTATTTAATCTCTGGCTACTTCATTGTGTAAGATAGCAAACCCAGAAGATATTATTAATTAAGTAGTTTATATAATGTATGTCGAAAACAATTGTGAATGAAGATACAGGTGAGGAAGAAGTTGTTTATACTCAAGCTGAGCTTGATGCTATAAAAAAAGAAGCAGATGATAAGATTCTTGATAATGAGAATCATACCAAGAAGAAATTAGAAGAGTTTCAGACTGGTAAAACAGCTCAAGAGCTAAAGGATATTGAGCGTGATAGAGCAATTGCAGAAGCAAATGAGCTTGCTAAAAAAGCAGAAGCTACTGCTACTGCTACAGTAGAAGGTGCTCGAAAGAAGGTCGTAAATTATATGGCAGAGCAAGTTGTTGGCCAAGATAAAGAACTTAGAACAAAGCTCGATAGTGCTCTTGATATTATTGAAGCTGGTAGAGTAGCAAAAGGTCTTGATATTGCTGATGAAAAATCAATACAAGAAATGATGATTCAGGCTGCTCAAATGTCTGGTATCAATTCTGTTTCTAGTCAATCTCCTTCATTTCCTCTTACAAATGGAATGGCTCCAAGTTTTATAAAAACAGCTGATGAATTATCTGATGCTGAACATGAAAGATTCCTCCGTGAGACAGGACAAGAGGTTCCAAAGAAAGCAATATAGTCGTTATTATTAGTTAAATATATAATTTATGGCAGAAAAACCAGAAAAAAAAGAAGTAACCACATCAGCTAATGCTCCTGCGGTAACATTTACAAATGAGCAGATTGCTCTTATCAACACAATGATGGCCGAGCGTGAAAAATCTCTTAGAGATAGTATGGCACGGCCTGATAGTCCTAACTCTCCAATTTCACTGTATAACATACGTGATCCAAAGGAGATAAAGACGGTCCAAGTAAGTCGCTTTGATTCCAAGTGGGTTATTGGATTCAAGGATCTACAGAATGATCCATATAAGAAGTTTCCAAAGTATCTCCGTTATGGCATAGAGCCTATTAGAAAGCTCAATAATGAGCCATATGTTACACTTTTACTCTCAAGTGATGGTAAAAGTGTGGTAGAAAAAGAAGTATTACTCCTTGATTACATGCAGAATCGTGACAAGGTAAATGTTGATGTTATAAAAGTTCGAGTTCAAGAGAAGATTAATGATCACGGTATTCTTGGTGGTGGTGGAAATTTTGCAGTTTCTATTGACGAGAAAGGCAAACCAGAATCTCGCCCAACAATCCTTGCACAGTCGAAGAGCGAGGAACGATTTTTCACAGTCCAGCTCGATGGATTTAGTGAAACAACCGAATTAAGTACTGATTTCTTAGGATAATTTATGAAAGAATATATTAAAATTAGTGTATCTGTTTTTGTAGGAATAGTATTTGCAGGTTTATTTTATTGGATTGTTTCAACAACAATCCAAACAAATTCAGCTGTTAATAGTGTTGTAAACTATCTTAATAGTCAAATTCAGGCTTCTCAGAAGAGTTCTAGTCCAACTCCAGCTACAACTAAATAATTTATGAAAGATATTAAAAAAGATCCAAATTATGACTTTAATGCTCCAGTAGAACGAGTTTCAACTGAGCTTGCAAAGATGATTGTTTCAAAGTTTGATGAAAATAAGGAGTTTTTACTCATTGAAAACTTTGAAAAGGCAGACCCTATTGCGAAGGCTGCGTTCATTGAAAAATCAACAGATTTCTCAATTGATATAATCAATGCAATATCACTATCTGATATCCCATATCCATATGCTACAAAGTGTATAGATAAGATAATGCAGGTACTGGTATCACTTCAGAAGTATATTGATGGGACTATCACACAGTCTCGCCATGAGCTTGAATCTCGTGTTCTCGGAGTTCGATCTCCTCAGAATGGTAAGTTTACTGAAGAGCTCGCTACATATGGAACAGTTATGTTGAAACTCAAAGAAGTTCGTGATTCTCAAGGTAATATCCCAGGCGATTACTTTGATGATCCAACTCCTATTGAAACTGGAGTACCAGTAACAGAAGAAGATAAAAAGGAAATAGGTTTATCCACAGATGCATAAGATTGACAAAGATAGTACTATGTAAATGTGAATAGAAAGTAATTTTTATTTATACTCTCTCGAGAGTTTAGGGCAGACAATAATTAAAACTTATTATCTGTCTTATAATCTTCGGGAGAGAGAAACACAAAAACCTTGAGTCTGGGAAGACTGCGTTCACAGCGCCTAGCGAAAAACATCCAAATCCGGGAAAAGAGAGCTAACACCTCTGCGTTCACAGCGCCTAGCGAAAAAAGTGTCCGGAAGATCACACTTTATTAGTGTGTTTTTTTGTGTTTCAAATCATTATTATTCAAATAATTAAATCGTACATATATGGCTAAAGCAATAAATAATCGCAATAGTGGATATGGATCACAGAAAAAGGCTTCGACTGCTTATAAAGTAGGTGATTGTCTTTCTATTGATTCCAATGGTTTTCTCGTTCCAGGTGGTTCTGGTGCCATCAAAGGTATTTCGAATGAACAAGTAACTTCAGCAGATCCTGATTACGCTTCAACTCGTGACCTTCAATTCCAGGCTTTCAAAGAAGATGATCAGTTTGAATTTCCTGTTATCACAGGATCAGCAACTCAAACTCTTGTTGGTGAGCTCGTAGATATTGATTCTACAGATGCTCGAGGTGTTGACGTTACAGCCTCAACTAACAACCAAGTAGAAGTCGTTCGTGTTATTAGTACTTCTCTTATTGTTGGTAAGTTTGTTGTTCAGGTAGCTTAGTTCTATTAAAAACCATTATAAATAAATAATTTTATTCAATTATGAATCCAAATATAAATACAAGTACTTATTTGAATACACTGACCTTTGCTGGTTATTCAAATAACGTAACAAAGTCGTACTTAAACTTCTTTTTGACTTACGAGCCAAAAGCAAAGCTATTCTTCATTCCACGAGAAATGGGTGAAACTGGCGAAACTACTGTCCGTCTTGATGAACAAGATATGTCACAGTACGCACATGATAAGCCACAGGGCCAAGATGCTCGCCGTCTTGAGTTCGGTGATGGATATTACAAGGAAATCTATGCTAACCGTATTGGTGCTCAGTTAAACATTTCTTATGAAATGCGTGTAGCAAAACGTTTTGAAATCGGTACAGCTATGAAGCGTTTCAATGCTTCAGTTCCTAACCGCCAAGAACTTGATCGCCAACACTTTGCAGTTACATTCGTAAACGTAACTTCATACATCAACATGGATGGAAGAACAGTTGATATGACAGCCGGTGACGGACTTGCTCCAGCATCTGCTACTCATCCACTTGCTTTCTCTAATGTTACTTGGTCAAACATTGTTCCTGGGAACCCTCAGCTTTCAGTTACAGCCCTTGAATCTGCACAACAGCTTGCAGTTACTGATATCCTAGACAACTACGGATTACCAGTAGAAATGACATTTACTCATCTTGTTACTAATAAACAAGATCCAGCTACATGTCGTGTTGCTCGTGAAATCCTTCGTTCTACAACTCTTATCACTCAGGCAAACCCTGGTGTTATTAATACATTTTCACAAATGTATGAGTTAGTTGAACTTCCTCTTGCTGCAACAGATGCACAAGGTCGTCAGAACTCTGCTAAATACAAGTGGTGGAGTTTACATGCCCTCACAGGTATGAATCGTGCTCAAATGTATGAATGTATATGGGAAACTCCTCACATGACTCCTGGATTCCAAGATCCTTATAATGATGATTATATCTGGGGTTCACGCGCACGTTACGCACATGGTCGTGTTTCTGCTCGAGGTCAAATCTACTCTCTTGCTTCATAATTATTATTAATACATAGCCCTTCTGGGCTATGTATACGGAGGAGTTTCAGTAGTTTTTATCTTCTCTACTCTAACTGCTCCGCATACATAGTTCAGAAGGCACACATAATATATGAATTATGAAACTCAAGTAGGATGGGCTGCGGTTACTCACGCTTAGTCTCGCTACTCAATCCTTTTAAGAGGATTGAGATAACGAGATTAAAAACTCATTATTATTTAAAAATAAAAAACTATGAATATAACAGCTAACTATGGTTTCAAATCTTTAAGAACTTCTACTGTTCTTACAAACTCTTATATAATAACTCCTGTAATGGGTCTTTCTACAGATGATAAAGGTACTCCAGTCATCAATAATCAACTTATTCTATATGTTGATTTTACAAAAGGATCACTTACTACCGCAGAATTAATTGTTGAATTTTCTGATGATAATGTTACTTGGTTCCAAGAAACATATGATAATATCACTCCAAGTACTGGTATTGTTACTGAGACTCCTATTATTCGACAATTTGGTGCAACTGGTAAATTCCGTATTCCAATTCGAATTAATGATCAATACATCCGTGTATCAGTAAAAGGTACTGGAACTGTGACTGGTTCATTGGTAACTATCGGAGCAATATTAGGATATAACTAAAATATATATGTCATTTGAATCATTAAAAGCTCATATTCCTCATAAAGAAAACAGCCCTGAGTCTGTAAAAGAGGCTGAGGCTTACAAAACAAAACTCTTCAGTGATATTTCTGATTGGGGTCAAAAACTGTCGCTGCTTGA